>Ga0181530_10002658_pt1 | contig 20892 bp, 24 predicted proteins | sample PEATcosm2014_Bin_42_FD_119769 | JGI IMG/M metagenome (GOLD analysis project Ga0181530, IMG submission 119769) | Peatland microbial communities from MTU Mesocosm Facility, Houghton, MI, USA - PEATcosm2014_Bin10_60_metaG | ecosystem: Environmental > Terrestrial > Soil > Wetlands > Peat | place... | reverse complement strand
TCGAGCACCGAGATCGTGCCGGCGACCCGGTTGGTCACGTAAAGCGTCTTGCCGTCCGGGCTCACGAGGAAATTATGCGCCCCGTTACCGGTTTGGATCTTGCGGATGATGCTGCCGTCGCGCGGGTCAACCGCATCGATGTGGTCGGAGCCCATGATCCCGACAAGAAGCGTGCCCGACGGAAGCGTAATGATCCCCGCGGGCGACGGCCCGACCGGCACCGTCCAAAGATCCTTGCCGGTCGCGAGGTCGATCGCGATCAGGCTGCCGGTGCCCTGCAGCGTGACGAAGACGATGCTGCCGTCGCGGGCAAAGGCGATATGGCTCGGCATTGTCGCCGCCGGCAGGCGATGCACCAGCTGGAAAGTCTTCGCGTCGTAGATGTCGATGCGGTCGAGCCGGATCGAGGCGGCGACGAACCATTTGCCGTCCGGGCTGAAGCCGATCTGATAGGGGTCGCTCGCCTCGACCCGCTGCGACTCGACGCCTGTCGTGCGGTCGATCAGCACCAATTCGTTGCTGCCCGACATCGCGACGATCAGCGTGCGGCCGTCCAGGCTGGCGATCAGATGATGCGGGCCGCGCCCGATATGGACGCGCGACACCTCATGGTAGCCGTCGCTGCTGACGACGCTCAGCGTATCGTCGTCGGAATTGAGCACGACGGCCGTGCTCGCCGAGGCGGCGGCTGGGGCAGCGCCGAGCACCGCGGCGACGGCGGCTGCTAGCCTGAGGGATCTCGATCGGCGAGGCGAAGGCACAAGACTGGAGCCCGCAAGAATTCGGTTTGCGTTGAACTATGCAGGACAACGCTTTGCCATAGATAACCCTTCGCCGGAACTGTGGAAAGTTTGTCAACTTGTCGTTGGGTGCGGCGCTTTGCCTGAGATCAGCGCAATCGCTCGGGAAGCGCGACGATCGCGGCGTCGAGCAAGGCGGCGCCGCGCTGCTCATTGATCTGCGCGGCGATCACGTCGCGGGCCGCGGCGATCGCGACGTCGATCGCGGCGGCGCGGACCTCGTCGAGGGCTTTGGCCTCGGCCTGGGCAATTCGCTCTTCGGCGAGGCGCTGGCGGCGCTCCAGCGCCTGCTCCAGGTCGCGCGCCGATTGCGCCGCGATGCGCTCCGCCTCGGCCGTCGCATGGGCGGCGATCGCCTCGGCGTCGGCCGCGCCCTCCTGCTGCTTGGCGCGGTATTCGGCAACCAGCCGCTCGGCTTCCTCGCGCAGCCGGCGCGCCTCGTCGAGCTCGCTGCGGATCCGCGCGGCGCGCGCGTCGAGCCCGCCGGTGATCATCGGGCCAACCTTGCGCCCGACCAGCACGACGAAGATAACCGCGGCGACGAGGACCCAGAATTCGGCTTCGTGGAGGAATTCCATCACGCGGGCCCCATTACGCCGCTCGGCCGTTGAGCGCCCGGCCGACGGCGCTGGTCATCGCCGCGGAGTCGGGCGTGGTGCCGGTCAATTTCTCGACGACGGCGCTGCCGACCTCGGCGGCGATCCCGCGGATTTCGCCCAGCGCCTGATCCTTGCCGGCGGCGATGCGCTGTTCGGCCGCCGCGATTTGCTCGGCGAGCGTCGCCGCCAGCTGGCGCTGGCGCTCGGCCGCCTCGGCGGCGAGCCGCTCGCCGGTGTGGCGCAGCGTCTCCTGCGCCGCGGCTCGCGCATCGGCCAGGGTCTTCTGGTACGCGGCGAGCGCCGCTTCGGCTTCTTCCTTGAGCGCGGCGGCGCGGCTGAGATCGCTGTCGAGATGCCGCCGCCTGCCCTCGATCGCGCCCCGGACCTTTGGCAGGCCGAGCCGCGACATCAGGAAATAGAGGACGACAAACGAGATCGCCAGCCAGACGAGCTGCGGCAGGAAGGTGTGGTAGTCGAGCTGCGGCATCTAAGTCCCTCGGGTAAGTCCCCTGGGGGCCTTAGAAAACGAACAGGATCAGAAACGCGATCGCCAGCCCGAACAGCCCGGTCGCCTCGGCCAGCGCGAAGCCGAGGAACGCGAAGGGCTGCACTTGCGCCTGCGCCGCCGGGTTGCGCGCGACGGCGCTGATCAGCGACGAGAACACGTTGCCGATGCCGATGCCGGCGCCGACAAGGGCGATGCACGCCAGACCGGCGCCGATCATTTTCGCGGAAGCAAGATCCATCAGATGTCCCCTGGGTTTTATGAATGGTCAGTGGAGGTGAAGCGCATCGCGCAGGTAGAGGCAGGTCAGGATCGCGAAGACATAAGCCTGCAGCGCCGCGACCAGGATTTCGAGCGCGAAGATCGCGACGTCGAGCAGGACCGGGAAGATCGCCAAGAGCCCGACACTCGCGGCGAACCCGCCGAAAATCGCCAGCATCGTATGACCGGCCAGCATGTTGGCGAAGAGCCGGATCGACAGGGTGAACGGCCGGATGAAATAAGACAGCAATTCGATCGGTACCAGCAGGAACAGCAGGATGATCGGCACGCCTTCGGGGACGAACAGCCGCCCGAAATGGATGCCGTGCTTGACGAAGCCGACGATCGTCACGCCGATGAACACCGTCGCGGCGAGCGCGAAGGTGACGATAATCTGGCTTGTTACCGTGTAACTGTAAGGGATTAGCCCCAGCAAGTTCGAGAACAACACGAACATGAATAGCGTGAAGACGAACGGAAAATAAGGCTCGGCCCCGTGTCCCGCATTGGTCTCGACCATGTCGGCGACAAATTCGTAGCTCATCTCGGCGACCGACTGCCACCGCCCCGGCACCAATGCACCCCGCCCCGTGCCGAGCACCAGGAGCGCGGTGATCAGCACCACCGCGATCGTCATGAACAGCGCCGAATTGGTGTACGAGACGTCGAGCCCGCCGATATGGATCGGGATCAGCGGCGCGATCTTGAACTGCTCGAGCGGGTGAAGTTCCAGCGCCACCGTTAGTCGTTCCTTTGCCGTGGGCGAAAGCCGACCGCCGCGCTCTGGCCGGTGATCGCGCGATAGACGCTCAGCATGCCCGCCGCAACCCCAAGAAAAAACAACACGATCATCCCGAACGGGCGAGTGCCGAGCACGCGGTCGAACGCCCAGCCCAACCCCATCGCGACGCCGATCGCCACGACAAACTCGATGCCGATACGGAAGCCGACCGCGAGAGCCTGCTGTTGCCCGGCATCGCCGCCGCCAGCTGGCGCATCGCCCTCCGGCCGCAGCTGATCGAGCCGCGCGCCGAGCCGCGCCAGCTCGTCCGGTGGCCGCTCTTCGCTCATCGATCAGAATGCCGCCAACGACATCGGCCCCGACCCCCGGCCGAAGCGGCGCGCACGATAGTGAGGCACCGCTTCGCTGTCAAACGCCCATGCTCAGGCGGTTTGGCGCAGCTCGGCGGCGCGGGCGAGATCGACCGACACCAGCTGCGACACGCCCTGCTCGGGCATCGTCACGCCGAACAGCCGGTCCATACGCGCCATCGTGATGCGATGATGGGTGATCAGCAGGAACCGCGTGCCGGTCGCGTCCGCAGTCTCGGCGATCAGCCGGCAGAAGCGGTCGACATTGGCGTCGTCGAGCGGCGCGTCGACCTCGTCGAGCACGCAGATCGGCGCGGGATTGGTGAGGAATACCGCGAAGATCAGCGCGATCGCGGTCAGCGCCTGCTCGCCGCCCGACAGCAGCGACAAGGCCTGCAGCCGCTTGCCCGGCGGGCTCGCCATGATCTCAAGCCCGGCCTCGAGCGGGTCATCCGCGTCGGTCAGCGCCAGATGCGCCCGGCCGCCGCCGAACAGCCGCACGAACAGCTCGCTGAAATGCGTGTTGAGCTTGTCGAAAGCGCCGGCGAGGCGCTTGCGGCCTTCCTGGTCGAGCGCGGCGATGCCGCGGCGCAGCCTCGCGATCGCCTCGGTCAGCTCGGCGCGCTCGTGCTGCAATCCCTCGACCCGTTCGCCGACCTCCTGCGCCTCGCGCTCGGCGATGAGATTGACCGGCCCGATCGCGTCGCGCTCGCGCGTGAGCCGTTCGAGTCGCACATCGAGCGCCGCCGGCTCGACCCGGTCGTCGCTGTCGACCAGCTCTGCCAGCGCTTCCGGCAGGGTTTCGAGCCGGTCACGGATCTCGTCGCGCAACCGGGTCTGCATCGCCGCGGTGCCGTCGCGGCGGACCTCGCAGCGCACTCGCTCCTCGCGCGCCGCCGACAGATTGTGTTCCGCCTGGCGTGCGGCATCCCCGGTCTCGCGCAGCCGGGTCTCGCCGCTCGCCAGCGCGTCGGCGGCGGTGCGATGGTCGGCGGCGGCTTGCGCCAAGGTGTGGGCCAGCAGCTCGCTTTCGCGGGCGATTTCGGCCGGCCGCGACGCCAGCCCAGCGATCTCGCCGTCGATCGCCGTCCGGCGTTCGACCAGCACCTGGCGCTGGGCGAGCGCCCGCTCACGGCGGCCCTGCCACGATTCGGACTCTGCACCGATCGACGCGATGCGCCGGCGTCGCGATTCGATTTCCTGCGACAGACGGGCGATCGCCGCCTGCGCCTCGCTTTCGTGCCGCCGCGCCGCGGCTGCCTGGGCGCGCGCGCCATCGAGCCCGGCGCGGGCCAGCGCCGGGTCCGGCACCAGCGCTAGGTTGCGCTCGGTCTCGGCCGATTGCGCGTCGGCTTCGGCGAGCTCGGCCGCGAGCTTCTCGGCCGTATCGATGATGGCGCCCAGCCGAGTCTCGGTCGTCAGTGCGCGCCGCGCCAGCTCGGCCTCGCCGGCGCGGTGCCGCGCCAGCGCCTCTTCGGCCTGACGCAAGGCGGCGGTAGCGTCGCGCTCGGCGACCGCGGCTGCTTGCGAATTTGCGGTCGCCGCCACCGCGACGGCTTCGCGGCCGCTGAACTCCACCTCGGCGCCGGCGATCTCGCCGGCGATCGCCGTAAGCCGGTTGCGCTGGCGCAATTGCTCGGCGGCGCCGCCATCGCCGGCCGCAAGGCGGGCAAACCCGTCCCAGCGCCACAGCCTGCCGTCGCGGTCGACGAGGCATTGGCCGGCGGCGAGAAGCGGCTGCAGCCGCCATCCGTCATCCGCGGCGTCGACGATGCCGGCCTGGGTCAGGCGTCGGGCGAGAGCCGGCGGCGCGCCGATTTCGGCCGCGAGCGGGCGCACGCCTTCGGGCAACGGCAGAGCAGCGTCGAGTGGCGGCAGCTCGACCCAACCGCGCGCCGCGTCTCGATCCAGTCCGAACAACGGCGCCGCAAGCTCATCATCGAACAGCGCCGCGACCGCCGCTTCCAGACCCGCCGGCACCTCGAGCAACGATAGAATCGGCGGCCCGTCGCCGGCGCCTGGCTCGGGCGCGGGGGTGAGGACGCTGGCGAGCGCATCCGCTTCGGCCTTGAGCCTGGCGAGGTGCCGCTCCGCCTCGCGCGCGGAAGCGACAGCGCCGGTTTCTCCGGCGCGTACGGCTTGCAGGCGCTCGGCGGAGTCGCTTGCCGTGGCGCGCGCGGTTTCAGCCGCCTCCGTCGCCTCGGCGACCTTCGCGGTCGCCTCATCGATCGCGCTCTCGGGCACGACCGACTCGGCGAGCGCCCGTCGCTGAGCGCCATTCTCGTCGAGCCTGTGGCGCAGCCGCTCCCGTCGTTCGGCGAGCTCGGTGTGGCGGCGTTCGAGCGCGGCGCGGCGAGCCTCGCCGGTCGCGGCCGCCTCGGTCATCTGCTGTAGGCCGATCTCGGCGGCGGCAAGCTCGGCGGCGGCGCGTTCGAGCTCGCCGGCCAGGGCGGCACGGGATTTGTCTTCGCCGGCATCGCCGCGTTCGAGCGCGCGCCGCTCCTCGACCAGCCGACCCAGCGCCGCGTCGGCGTCGGCGACATGCTCGTCCTCGCGGGCGATGTCGCCGGCGACCTGGTCGCGGCGGCGCGTCGCCTCGTGCCGCGCGGCGGCGATCCGGCCCAATTCCTGTTCCAGCGCCTCGCGGGCGTGGGTGATGCGATGCAGCGCCGCCGACGCGGCGGCCTCGCCCATGCGCAATGGCGGCATCGCGGCCTCGGCGGCGGCGCGGCCGCGTTCGGCGAACGCCGCGCGTTCGGTCGCGGCGGCGACCGCGCGCTCGGCCTCGCGCAATTCGGCGGCGATGCGTTCGCCCTCTTCGAGCATCGCGCGCCAGCGGGCCTCGTAGAGCCGGGCCTCGGTGCGGCGAATCTGCTCCGACAGGGTGCGGTAGCGCTGCGCCTGGCGGGCCTGGCGTTTGAGCCCGTCCAATTGCTGCGTCATCGTCACGATGACGTCGTCGACACGCAGCAGATTATCCTCGGCGCCGTTCAGCTTGAGCTCGGCCTCGCGGCGGCGTTGGTAAAGGCCCGCGGTGCCGGCGGCCTCGTCGAGCAGCACCCGCCGCTCCGCCGGCTTGGCGCTGATCAGCGCGCCGATCCGGCCCTGGCTGACCAGCCCGCCCGAATGCGCCCCGGTCGCGGCGTCGGCGAACAGCAGCTGCACGTCGCGGGCGCGCGCCTCCCGGCCGTTGATCCGGTACGCCGAGCCTTGGCTGCGCTCGATGCGGCGGACCACTTCGATCGCATCGCGGTCGTTGAACGCGAACGGCGCCGCGCGGACGGCGTTGTCGAGGCTCAGCGATACTTCGGCGACGTTGCGCGCGGGGCGGGTCGCGGAGCCGGCGAAGATTACGTCATCCATCTCGCCGCCGCGCAGCCGGCGCGCCGACGCCTCGCCCATGACCCAGCGCAGCGCCTCGACGAGGTTCGACTTGCCGCAGCCATTCGGCCCGACGATCCCGGTCAGCCCGGGTTCGATCACCAGCTCGGTCGGATCGACAAAGGATTTGAACCCGACAAGGCGCAGCCGGTCTACCTGCATCGCGCGATCACGACCCGGTCAATTTTGACAGCGCGGTATCGAACGAGGCCTCGGTCGGTCCGCCCTCGAGCTTCTTGCCGTTGATAAAGAAGGTCGGGGTCGAATCGACGCCGAGATCCTTTGACGCGGCGAGGCGGTCCGCCAGTATCTTGTCCTGAACGCTCTTGTCGTCGTAGCAGGCATCGAACTTGGCCTTGTTCATCCCGCCGAGCAGCGCCATGCGCGCCAGCGCCGCCTTGTAGTCCGAGGCCAGGACCCATTGCTGCTGCGACGCGAACAGCGCGTCGATAAACGGAAAATAGCGGTCGGGCGGGGCGCAGGCGGCGATCGTCGCCGCGTGCAAATCGGCATCGTCGCGCGCGAACACGCGGAAGACTAGCTTCGCCTTGCCGGAATCGATCCATTTCTGGGTCAGCTTCGGCAGCACGTCGGCGGCGAAAGCCGCGCAGTGCGGGCAGGTCAGCGAGCCGTATTCGATGATCGTGATCGGGGCATCGCGATTGCCGAGAACGCGGTCGTCCAGGGTCATCGCCAGCACATCGGCCTGCCCTGGACCGGGCGCGGCAGGCGGCGGCTTGAGCGGCGCCTGGGCCAGCGCAGGGGTGGCGGCGAGAGACAGCACGGTCGCTAGTGCAAACAAGATTTCCCGCATCACCCGGGTCCTTCCTACCAGATGTTGATGTTAGAGAGTTCGACCTGAGCGCGCAATGCTCGCCGGCCCGGGGTCATCGTTCCGTTCCCATCACCGCGCGGCCAAGCCCTTCGAGCGCCTGGCGCAGCTCCGGATCGTCGACCGAGGAGAGCTGGCGGTCGAGCGCGGCGGCTTCGCCGGCGGCGAGCGGGCGACTCGCCTCGCGAGTCGCTGGCGCGGGCAACGGCAAGGGCGCTTGGATGAGCGCCAAGCGGGTCACCGCTTCGCGGCCGAAGAACAAATTGATCCGCTCGATGACAAGTGGCGCGCGGTGCTGGATTTCGAGCGCCTTGTGCGGCGCGACGCGCAGCTTCAGCGTGCCACCGCGCGCCAGCGCCTCGGGCCAAGCGGCGTCGGCGAGCTCGGGCCCGATAATCGCCGCCCAATCCGATTTGAGCCGGGCCAGGACCCCGCCGCCGTGACGCGCGACGATCGGGCCGACAACGCGCGACAGGCTCGCCCCAGCGGCGCGGAACCCGGGCCGACGCTCGCCACCCTTGTCGTCGCGGGTTAGACTCGACCCATTCATGCCGCCATCCCGCCTCAGTTCCGTGGCCGATCCCGCCGCGTTGCTCGCCTGGTACGACCGCCACCACCGCCAGCTGCCGTGGCGTTCGCCGTCCGGACAACGGCCCGACCCGTATCGGGTCTGGCTCAGCGAGATCATGCTGCAGCAGACGACGGTGGTTACCGTCGCGCTCTATTTTGACCGATTCGTGGCGCGCTGGCCCACGGTTTCGTTACTGGCCACCGCATCGCTCGACGAAGTGCTGCATCAATGGCAGGGGCTCGGCTATTACGCCCGCGCCCGCAACCTCCACGCCTGTGCCCGGGCGGTCGTCAACGAGCATGCCGGCCGGTTTCCCGACACGGTCGCCGGGCTGCGCGCGCTGCCCGGCATCGGCGACTACACCGCCGCGGCGATCGCGGCGATCGCCTTTGATCGGCGCGAAGCCGCGGTCGACGGCAATGTCGAGCGGGTTGTGGCGCGGCTCTTCGCGGTCAAGGAGCCGATGCCTCCGGCCAAGCCGCGACTGCGGGAGTTGGCGCGCGAGCTGGTGCCGGCACAGCGGGCCGGTGATTTCGCCCAGGCAATGATGGATCTCGGCGCGACGATCTGCACACCGCGGCGGCCGCGCTGCGTGCTGTGTCCGTGGCGCGACGTCTGCGCCGCGCGGGAAGGCGGATTTGCCGAGGAGCTGCCGGCGCGCGCCGAGAAGCCGGAACGGCCGCTGCGGCACGGTATCGTGTTCTGGCTTCAGCGCCCCGACGGCGCGGTGTTGTTGCGCCGCCGGCCGGAACGGGGCCTGCTCGGCGGCATGATCGAGGTGCCCTCGACACCGTGGCGCGAGGCGGCGTGGAGTGAGGGCGAAGCGCTATCGTCGGCGCCGGCGGAGGTGAAATGGTCGCAACTGCCGGGGACGGTGCGGCACGGCTTCACCCATTTCCGCCTCGACCTGACGATCCTCGCCGGCACGACCGAAGCGCCGCCCGACGGCATCTGGGCGCGGCCTGAAGAGTTCAAGGATCACGCGATGCCGACCCTGACCAAGAAGGTGGTGAAACACGCGATGTCGGTGCTGGGCTAACCCTCACCCGTCCATCGCGCAGCGATGGACGGGTGAGGGTTGCCGATTAGTCTTTCCGGCTGCGCTTTTCCTCGATCCCCGAGACGCCTCCGCGCCGCGTCAACTCGGCGGCAACGTCGCCGGGCGACAATCCCGCGGCGGCCCACAGCACGAGCAGGTGATACAGCACATCGGCGCTTTCGCGGGTGAGCGCGGTCGTGTCGCCCTTGACCGCCTCGATGATCGCTTCGAGCGTTTCCTCGCCGAGTTTCCGTGCCACCCCTTGCGGGCCGGCGGCGAGCAGCTTTGCGGTGTACGAGTTGTCCGGGCTCGCGCCGCGGCGCGCCTCGATCGTCGCCCACAGCCGCGCGAGCGCCTCGCCGAGCGCGTCGGACATCGCCTACATCCGCACCGGCACCCCCGCCGCGGCGAGATGGGCCTTGGCCTCGCCGATGCGGAACGTGCCGAAATGGAAGATCGAGGCGGCGAGCACCGCGGTCGCGTGGCCGTCGCGGATGCCTTCGACCAGATGATCCAAGGTGCCGACGCCGCCCGAGGCGATGACCGGCACCCGCACCGCGTCGGCGACCGCGCGGGTCAGCGCGATGTCGAAGCCCGATTTGGTGCCGTCGCGGTCCATCGAGGTCAGGAGCAGTTCGCCGGCCCCGTAATCGGCGAGGCGGCAGGCCCATTCGACCGCGTCGAGCCCGGTCGGGTTGCGCCCGCCATGGGTGAAGACGCCCCATTTTCCGGGACCGGTCTGCCTCGCGTCGATCGCGCAGACGATGCATTGGCTGCCGAATTTTTGCGCTGCCTCGCGCACGAAATCGGGGCGGGCGACGGCGGCGGTGTTGATCGAGACCTTATCGGTGCCGGCGAGGAGGAGCCGGCGGATGTCATCGACGGTGCGCACGCCGCCGCCGACGGTCAGCGGCATGAAGCATTGATCGGCGGTGCGGCGCACGACGTCGTAAATCGTCTCGCGGCCCTCATGGCTGGCGGTGATGTCGAGGAAGCACAGCTCGTCGGCGCCTTCGCGGTCGTAGAGCCGCGCCTGCTCGACCGGGTCGCCGGCATCGGCCAAATCGACGAAGTTGACGCCTTTGACGACCCTCCCGTCTTTCACATCGAGACAGGGGATCACGCGCATCTTCAGCATCGCGCCTCTCCAACGAGACGCAGCGCCGCCTTTGTGTCGATGCGGCCATCGTAGAGCGCGCGGCCGATGATGATGCCGGCGATGCCGTCGGCTTCGTGTGCCTTCAGCGCCGCAATGTCGTCGAGCGACGAGACTCCGCCCGAGGCGATGACCGGTATGCCGACCTCGCGGGCAAAACCGGCAACCGCATCCGCGTCGATGCCGACCAGCGCGCCGTCGCGCGAGATGTCGGTCGCGACAATCGCGGCGACCCCGGCATCGGCGAAGCGATGCGCCATCTCGACGATGCCGATTTCGCTCACTTCAGCCCAACCCTCGACCGCAACCTTGCCGTTGTGCCCGTCGATGCCGACGACGATGCGGCCGGGGTGATCGGCAGCGGCGCGGCGCACCAGGCCTGGGTCGCGCAGCGCGGCGGTGCCGAGCACGACGCGGTCGATGCCGAGATCGAGCCAGGCATCGATCGCCGCCCGCTCGCGGATGCCGCCGCCCAATTGGACCTTGAGATCGACGGCGCGGCGGATAGCGCGCACCGCCGCGCCATTGACCGAGGCGCCGGCAAAGGCTCCGTCGAGATCGACGACATGCAGCCAGCGAAACCCCGTGACGGCGAAGTCGTGCGCCTGCGACGCGGGATCGTGGTTAAAGACGGTCGCCGTCTCCATCTCGCCGCGGACCAGGCGGACGCAAGCGCCCGCCTTCAAGTCGATCGCCGGAAGAAGGATCACGACTGCTCGTCGAGCCGCTTGTAGTAATAGTGCCCGGGCACGATCTGCCCATCGACCCGCGCATAGACCGGGTGCGAGCCCCAGCGCCGGTAGTTGAGCCCTTCGTAGAGGCTGATCGCCGCGCGCTGCGTGGCGCGCAGATCGAGATTGAGCACGACCAGACCCAATTCCTCGCGCGCCAGCCGCTCGATCTCGAGGACGATGCCGCGGGCCAGCCCGTGGCCGCGCGCCCACGGCGCGACAAAGGCGCTGGTCAGCGTACCGGCAAAGGATTGCGCCTCGTTGTTGCGCGGCGCCTTCGAGAGCTGCGCCGAGCCGGCGATCACCCCGTCCAGCCGGCCGACGACCAACCGCCGGTCGGGGATCAGCAGCACGCCCTTCCAATAATTCTCCAGCACCTGACGCGGCGGCGGCTTGAGCCAGCCGAACCCGCCGCCTTCGACGATCGCCGCCTCGGTCGCCTCGCAAAGGTCATCGAGATCGGTGCCCGCGCATTGCGTCAGGCGCTCGATCGTGACCTTGGCCTTGGTTCTTGCGTCGCTCATGGCCGCCACTGGAGGAAATTGGCGATCAGCCGCAGCCCGGCCGCCTGGCTCTTCTCTGGGTGGAACTGGGTCCCAACCATATTGTCGCGCGCGACCGCCGCGGTCAGCGCCTGGGCATAGTCGGTGGTCGCGACGAGATCGGCGTTATCACCGACGGCCAGATGGAAGCTGTGGACGAAATAGGTGTGCGTGCCCCCCGGGACGCCAGCGAAGACCGGGTGCGGGTGGGCGAAGCGCAACTCGTTCCACCCCATATGGGGGATCTTGAACGACGGGTCGGCGGGTTCGATCGCGACGACCTCCCCGTCGATCCAACCGAGCCCGTCAACCGTTTCGAACTCGCGCCCACGCTCGGCCATCAACTGCATGCCGACGCAGATGCCGAAGAAGGGACGGCCGCGCGCGATCACCGCCTCGCTGACCGCGTCCTCGAGCCCCGGCACCGCGGCAAGGCCGCGCCGGCATTCGGCAAAGGCGCCCTGGCCAGGCAGCACGATGCGATCGGCGCCGGCAACCTCGTCCGGATCGCTGGTGACGGTGATTTTTTCGGTGGCGCTACCGCTATCGGCGGCGGCGCGTTCGAACGCCTTCGCCGCGGAACGCAGATTGCCCGATCCGTAATCGATGACCGCCGTCAGCATTTGAGGCTGCCGCTCAAGGTTCCCTTGGTCGACGGCACCGCCCCGGCGCGGCGCGGATCGATCTCCACCGCCTGACGCAAGGCGCGCGCCAACCCCTTGAAGCACGATTCGACGATGTGGTGGTTGTTCTCGCCATAGATGTTCTCGATGTGGAGCGTCACCCCGGCCGACTGGGCAAACGCCTGAAACCATTCCTTGAAGAGCTCGGTGTCCATCTCGCCAAGCTTGGGTCGCGAGAAATTAACTTTCCATACGAGATATGGCCGGTTCGAGGCGTCGAGGCTGACCCGGGTCAGGGTCTCGTCCATCGGGATCATCGCGCTGCCGTAGCGCTGGATGCCGGCGCGGTCGCCGAGCGCCTTCGACACCGCGCCGCCGATCACATAGCCGGTATCCTCGGTCGTGTGATGGAAATCGATGTGCAAATCGCCCTTCGCCTGGATCGTGATGTCGATCAGGCTGTGGCGCGACAGCTGTTCGAGCATATGGTCGAGAAAGCCGATCCCGGTCGCGATCTCGCTGGCGCCGGTCCCGTCGAGATCGACGCGGCCCTTGATCCGCGTCTCCTTGGTGTTGCGTTCGACCGTGGCGACGCGCACCGCACTTCTCCCGATACCCGATAGGGCAACAACACTCGCCGGCCGGCAGGCCGATCACCGCACGGGTTTGCCGCGGGCGTTCTTTTAATACGAACGGCCCCGCGGTGCCACTATCGCCGGGAATGGTGAAGCCGCGGTTACGTCATCAGGCGTCAAACCCATAGAGCCGGGCGACGTTGCCGCGGGTGATCTTGAAAATGTCCTCGGCGCTCGCGTCCTTGAAGTCGCGGGCGACGACGTCTTGCGAATGCGGCCAGGTCGAGGCCTGGTGCGGGTAATCCGAGGACCACATGATGCGGTCGACGCCGACGAAATTGCGGCTCTGCACGCCGACATAGTCGTCGATATAGGTGGCCCAGATCTGCCGCTGGAAATACTCGCTCGGCGTCAATTCCATCTTGAAGCCGGCTGACGCGCGCGAGCGCTTCGCGACCCGGTCCATGCTCTGCAGGTAATAGGGGATCCAGCCGATATTGTTCTCGGCCGAGACGATTTGCAGGCGCGGGAAGCGATCGAGCACGCCGGTGAAGATCAACGTGCTGAGCGATTTCTCGACCTCGTGCGAGATCACCGTCGAGAGCATGTAGCGTTCGCTCAGGCTGGTCTGGCTCTCGCCCATGCCGGTGATCGCATGCAGGCTGACCGGCATCTTCAATTCCTGCGCGGCCGCCCAGAACGGATCATACATGTCCGAGCTGTAAGGTTGGTCCTGTGGCGGCGAGCACCAGATCATCGCGCCCTTGAGGCCCATCTTGGCGCAGCGCTCGAGTTCCCTTGCCCCGGACTTCGGGTCATAGAGCGAGATCATCGCGAGGCCGGCCATGTGCTTCGGGTCATAGCTGACGAACTCTGCGAGCCAGTCGTTGTAGACGCGGAAGCAATCGGCCTGCAGACCGGCGTCCTTCAGCCAGAAGATGCGGAAGCCGAGCGTCGTGTAGAGCACGTCCGCCTCGACCCCGTCGACCTCGTTGTCCTTCTTGCGGGCAGCCGGGTCCCAGCCGCCGGCGCGGGCATCGGCATAGGTCGCCTGGGTGAGAAACGTCTTCAGCTCCTCGGGGCTCTTGCCGGCGCCGAAGCCGATGCCGATCGGGTGCGGCGCGTAGCCCTCGTAGAGGAAATAGGCGCCCTCCTTGCCCGGAATATCGAGCGCGAGGCGCGGCGCGCGATCGCGGTATTTCTGCTCGACGCGCGTCGACCACAGATCGGGCGGCTCGTTCACATGCGAATCGGCGGAGATCAGCTTGTACTCAGGCATGACGGGCCTCCCTCGATGAGCCGTGCGGTCGTGGGGAAAGCCTGCGCGCAGGCGAACCCGCCGGTACCGCATCCTTCGCCCCATCTTGCAGCGTTCCCGCACGCCGCGCCATGGTATTCGCGCCGCCGTGGGGCTCAAGCCATGCCCGGATTTCGCGCGTTGATTTCGCTGCGCCGGCAGTAACCACAGTATCGCGATCAAAAATTCGTGAGGTCTGTTAGACTCGCCGCCCGAATTCGCCGGAGGGGGCGATGGAAGAGCCAACGGTATTTCTCAGCCGCCTGATCGGGCTTGTCGCCCTGATAATCGCCGTGCCGATGATCATCGATAAGCAATCGATGCTGGCGACCTTCGGCCTGGTCGTCGAAGACCGCGGCTTGCTCTTGGTGCTCGGCATGGCCAGTGTCGTCGCCGGGTCCGCGATCGTCCTCTTGCACAATGTCTGGCGGAAGGGGCTGTGGCCGCTCGTCGTCACGCTGTGCGGCTGGGTCTTGCTGCTGCGCGGCGTGCTGATCCTGTTCCTGCCCGCCGACGTCATTTCGAGCCTGATCGGCACCCTGCACGTCAACGACTACTACTATGCATACGCGGCGATCCCGCTGATCGTCGGCGCCTATCTCTGTCTGCGCGGGTTCACCGCGGGCCCGGTGACGGCCGGCGCTGCCGCGCCGCCGCCGGCGCCAATCGCCAAGCCGCAGGGTCCCCAGCGCCGCCCGCGCAGGCGCCGCTAGCCGTTGAGCTTGAAGTACTTCACCGCGTTGCCGGCCCACATCTTGTCGCGCTCGTCGGCCGGGACGTTCTCGTAGATCTCGTCGATCAGCGGGCGCGAGTTCGGCCATTCGTTCTCGATATGCGGGAAGTCGGTGGCGAACATGATGTGGTCGACGCCGACATGGTGGCGCATTTCGACCGCGACCCGCTCGTACTGTACGGTGAAGTAGATGTTCTCGCGCACATAGGTCGCGGGCAGCTCTTTGAGCGGCTTGAAGCCGAGCATCTCCTCGGCCCAGCCGATATGCCGCTTGTACCAAAGGTCCATGTGTTCGAGCCAGAACGGGACCCAGCCGAGCCGCGTCTCGGCGAAGAACACTTTCAGCTTGGGGAACCGCTCGAACACCCCCGACAGCACCAATTGCGCCATGCCGATCGACGGCGGCAGGCCGAAATTGGTTAGCCATTCGAGGAACGGCCGGCGCAGCCGCGCCATCGTCTCCGGGTCTTCCTTGGGGTATTTCATCGTCGGCTGGTTGGCGCGCGCGCCGGTGCGGTAGAGCTGGACATGCACAGTGAGCGGCATGTCGAGGTCGAGCGCGGCGGCCCAGAACCTGTCGTCCTCGGGTGTCGGGTAGCCCTTGCCGCCGGGCAACCCACCGAGCAGCACCCCCTTGAGGCCGAGCTTTTTGCAGTGCTTCATCTCGGCGATCGCGTCGTCGACATTGCTGATCGGGATGACCCCCATGCCGATCAGCCGGTCGGGCGCGACCGCGCAATATTCCTCGCCGAGCCAGTCGTTGTAACCGCGGATCACCGCCTTGTAGACCTCGTCATGTGCGATGTTGCGCCAGAACACGGGACCGGCGACCATCGCCGCGAACAGCACCTCGGCATCCATCCCGTCCTGGTCCTGCTCCTTGACGCGCTGCTCGGGGCCGCCGGTGCCGGCCGCGTCGGCGACCTTGAGACCAAAGGGCTGCCAGGTGCCGGCGGCGCGCCCGGCGCGCAAATCGAGGAAATTGGCTTCCAACAGCGGCTGGCCCTCGATCATCAGCGCATCGCCGCCATCGGGTAGATGGATCGTGTGCGGCGCGCGGTCGCGGTATTTCTCCGGCACACGATGGGTCCAGCGCTCCGGCGGGACCTCGAGATGCCCATCCGCCGACATAAGTTTGTATTGCCTCGCCATCGCCGTCTCCTAAATGCGGTCGTCATTGCGAGCGCAGCGAAGCGACCTCCCTCCGCCTTGGCCCTCTACTGCGGGAGATTGCTTCGTCGCTGCGCTCCTCGCAATGACGACGTGGTTAAGCCGCATATTGCACCAAAGCGCCGGGCGCCGGGCAATAGTCGATACACTCGCCGCAGCCGGTGCATTTCTCCGACATCACCTCATAAAGATGCCGCTGCTCCAGCAGTTTCGGCCTTATCGCCGACTCCGGGCAGACCTCGCGGCACAGCCCGCACGAATTGCAGATCGCGTAATCGATGCTGACCTTCATGGGCGCGCCTATGTGATCCCGCCGATCTGGTAGGTCAGGTACCCGAGCGCGTCCTCGACATGGTGCTGCGACACTTCGTCGGTGCAGTAGAAATCGAGCTGAAACTTGCCTTCCATGAAGTGCATCAGCTCCTCGTCCTGCTGCGACAAATGCTCGTGGCGGACCAGCGGGTCGTCGACCAGGTGCAGGTAGGCCATGATGCCGATGCAGGCATTGGCCTCGGTGTAGTAGTTCTGCGCCGCGCGGGCCAGCGGATGGATGTGCGGGAACATCATCGACAGGCCGAAATAGGCGGGCAGCGGCTGCTCGTTGGCGTCGGCGATCTCCATCAGCTCGCGTTCGTCCTTGACCCAGCCTTTGCCGAGCAGCACGTCGGCGTGCAGCTTGGAATGCTTGCACTCGTCCCAGATCTGGCGGGCGCGCATGCGTTGCAAATCGATGTATTTCTCCTGCTCGCCGATATCGACCGACAAGAGCTGCGCCGACATCTGCTTGATCGACATGTGCACGCCCTCGGCGGCATAGCCGCGCAGCGCGTGCGCCTTCTTCCACCCTTCGTCGTTGGTCTTTAGCTCCTCCTCGATATCGCCCAGGGCGCAGGCGAGATTTATTTCCCATCCTTTCAAACACTTATCCCGAGTGAGTTTGAGGCGGAACTCGGCGCCCGGCGCGCCCGGCATCGTCGGCCACACCCATTTGTCGAGGAACTCTTCGAGGAGCGGATGCATGGGAACCTCGCCTGTATCAGGGCTTGTGTCAAGGCATCGACAAATGTCAAGGGTTGACGATACCGCGCGGCGCCCTTGTCTGCCAATGGCTTGACTTTGCAGGTCGATTGGCCTATATACCGCCCCGTATCTATAGACGGAGCGACGCTCCACCAACCGGCCTACTTCAGGCAGCGGTGGTCCAACGATGCGGTCGGCTAAGCCGGCAAAAATATGGAGCTTCCAGATGTCGGACCTACTCGACGACTACATCACAGAAGACGAATGCGCCAAAGCTCTGCGGCGCCATACCCGGACGCTGCACCGTTGGCGTGATGCCCGCGAAGGCCCGCCGTTCATTCGGCTACATGGCCGCATCCTCTACCGCCGGCAGAGCGTCGCTGACTGGCTCCTGTCACTTGAGCAGGGGAGCGCGGCATGACCTGGCGCGATCACATACAGGTACACCCTGCCGCTGACATATTCCCGATGATGACCGATGCCGAGCTTGACGAGCTTGCTGCGGACATCAAGGCGAACGGGCGGCGCGAACCAATTGCACGATGGCGCGGGCCAGGACGGCGGGATGTGAATGGGCGTCCTCGCAAGGACCGGCGGGCACCGCGCCTCGACATCCAGCTCAAGATCGAGCGCCTGACACGGGGCGGCGTCAGACGTGCCGACTGGGCGAGGGAAGTGGCCCGTCGCTCCGCAACTACCCCGCACGCGCGATCGGGCACGCAGGCTTGCGCCCCCAGTGCGACAAGCGAGAAGTGAGGCGGCCATGTCGTCGTTTCAGCCGTATCGGGGCAGCGTCTTCATGCCCTGGCTGCTACCCATTATCCCCATTGGAGCAAAGCTCACACCGCTCAGCGACATTAAGCCCGAAAACATCGGCAAGATCCCCGGCAAGTTTGAAGCTGATCGCATGTGGCGGGGCTTTGCCGGCTGGAACGCGCTAAGGCCGATCGAAGAGGGCGTGCTGCATTTCTGGGACAGCTGGTACTTCCCCAAGCCGCCAATTATTGGCATCAGGGCCTGGAAATTCCCGAGCATTGATCTCGACGTGCTTCTGACCTGGCAGGCGCTTACCGGTCGCGATATCGCGTTCAAGGTCTTCGGCGAGACATGCGTGCGCAGTCGCACTGGCTCACCCAGGCAATTGTTGATGTATAGCAGCCCGTTGACAAAGTCCCGTCATCAGGCGGAACCCACTGCTTATTGGGGCCTAAACCGAATCGGACCACAAGATATTGTGTCGGAAAATGCTCCAAGCGACTTTGTCAACGGGCTGATAGGCTCGATGAGCGTGGCCCGCCGATCGTCAAGAACAAGCTGTGGTTCGAAGAGCCTGGGGTCGAGGAGAGCGCATTCGCGGTCGAGATCCTCGGCAAGGGCCAGCAATACCTGATCGAGGGCGCTCACAAAGACGGTGGTGAGTATGTGTGGGACAAGACGCCGATGGAGTTCGGCTGCGAGAACATCCCGAAGATCAGCTTCGAGCAGGTGATCACGTTCAACAAAGAGCTGCGCGAAGCGCTCGACTTTGGAGGCTTAAAGCCTCTCGTGCCAAAGGGCTTGCGCGGGGGCGATGGAGGCAACGGCCCAGGCGCGCAGCCGATCGGCCCGGATCACCCTGAGTGCGCGCCGAGCGACGCTGAGCTGGCTGTTGCGCTGGGCTTCCTATCTGTGCTCGACCCCGAGTTTGAGGACTATGACGCATGGGAGCGCATCTCGCGCGCGATCAAGACAGCGTGCGGTGGCAGCGAAGATTTCTACGACCTGGTCTATAGACCCTGGCAAGAGGTGAACCCTGACAATGCCGATCACATTCGCGCCAAGTGGGAGAGCCACCCTGACAGCCGCATTGGTTGGGGGTATGTCAGCCGCCTCGCGGAGCATCATGGCTTTGTACCCAGCGGAGCTGGCCTTTTTGAGGCGCTCGACGATGCTGGCGCTGAAGCGGGATGCGAGGATGAACCTGGCGATACGGCCGGGGGTCAGTCAAGCAGTGCGGGAGTACCGCCCAACGCGGGACCTATTGGACCGAAGAGGCCGGCTGATCAGGAAAGGGTGATCGCCAACACCTGGGTCGACGACGTCGCACGCAAGACGTGGATACTCGTTCCCTACTCGCGCACGAACACCAGCTGGAAGCACTTCGAGGACGGCCGCTGGGTAGACAAACCTGTCGGGCCGGAATGGGAGACCGGCGAGCGCTGCGCCGTCATCGGTGATGGCATTCGCGCCAGTGCTGCCGCAAGACATGAAGATCTGGTACGCGCTCGCTGGCTGAGCAGCGCGAACGCCGCGACATCGGTCACGCGCATCGCCAAAGCGCACCCAGGGATCAGCGTGCATCGCCTTGAGCTTGATGCACATTCTTGGATCATGGGTGTGCCAGGTGGCTATATCGACAAGCAAGGGCGCTACTGCGACCCCGATCCAGCGATGATGATCACCAGACACGCAGGCTGCGCGCCGGCGCCTGGGACATGTACGCGCTGGGAACGTATGGTGCAGAGCCTGTCGAACTATGACCCTGAAGTGTACATGTGCCTGCGCGCCGCGCTCGGCTATACGATGAGTGGCACAGGCCAAGAGACCAAGTTTTTCTTCCTGCACGGCGAAGACGGCAATGAGGGCAAATCGTCCTTCCTGCGCTGCTTGGCACTCGTGATGGGTGATTACCACACAGTGCTGCCAGACTGTGCGTTTGTCAGTGGCCAATCCGGCGACACCAAGTTCGCGTTCGGCGGCCTTGAGGGCGCGTGGCTTGCGTACACCAATGAGATCGAGCGTGAGCAGCAATGGGCAATGGCGCGCCTAAAGGACAAGACAAGCGCCTCAACCACGTGGATTGAGCGCAAGAACACTGACGGCATTGCGATCCCTATCCACTACGGCCTGTGGTTCCAAGGCAACTTCTTGCCTACGTTCAGTCGGCCCGACGTCGCGCTCCGCAAGCGCCTCGTGATCTTCGAGTGCAAGACTGTGATCGCCAAGGACCGAGAGCAGAAGGACTGGGCGAACGAGACGTTCAGGCTGGAAGGTCCGCAGATCATGCAGTGGCTGCTTGACGCGCGCACGGATTACATGACGCACGGCCTGCAGATCCCAGCGAGCATGCAGCAGCACGCCACTGAGTACCTCAACACGCAGGACGCGTTGGGCAACTTCATCCGCGACTATCTAGTATTCGGGAAGGGTGCAGAAGTGCCATCGCAAGAAGTGTTCGATGCCTGGCGCAACTGGGGATCGACCCAAAACGTCGACCCGCGCAAGCTTGGAACGACCGATAGTTTCGTCCAAGCGCTGATGTCTCATGAGCTGTTCCGGAAGGCCGGCGTGTCGCGCGCGATCCGCACGAACCCGCGACGCCATCGCGTGCTGATAGGCGTGAAGGTCAACGACGTGCCCGATGAGGGGGAAAACACGGATTTAAGCCAGTAGAGCCAGCGACGGTGTGTCGGTGTGAATTCGGTGTGAACATATCTAACTCGTTGAAATTTCTGCTTTATCTTCCTTACATTCACACCGACACACCATAAACAGGTAAATTGAGGGGTTATAGGAGTAGGTATTGTACAGTAAGCTGTAAAATGTAAAATATAAGTGTATAGCGAGCGATACCAGGAAAACGGTGTGCGTGTGTCGGTGTGCAGACCAGCGCATTCGCACATGCGAAGGAACAAGGAGCTTGAGGTCAGAGGCTGATTGATCTCAAGCCTGCAGAACTCGCCCCTGAACAGGCTCTCATAGAGCAGGCGCCACCAGTGCCCGTCGAAAAGCATTGTGATGTCGTGTCGCCGAAAGCTGTCATGGTGAAAAAGCCTACGCTCGGCGCCGTAAGCCCCAGCTCGAACGCATTTTCGAGCGACACGGTAAGCCTGCGGCGTAGGCCGCAGGAGAGCTACTTCGAACCGGTCGACCGCTGGAGCAAGTCGGGATCGGCCTTGTAGATCTCGATGATGCCGGTGAGCGTC
>Ga0181530_10002657_pt1 | contig 20910 bp, 9 predicted proteins | sample PEATcosm2014_Bin_42_FD_119769 | JGI IMG/M metagenome (GOLD analysis project Ga0181530, IMG submission 119769) | Peatland microbial communities from MTU Mesocosm Facility, Houghton, MI, USA - PEATcosm2014_Bin10_60_metaG | ecosystem: Environmental > Terrestrial > Soil > Wetlands > Peat | place... | reverse complement strand
TTGATCGCGTGTTCGATGTCGCGACCGACGGAACACAAATCGCCCCAGAAATCGATCGATCCCACGCCCGTCTGCGACAGCGCCACCTGCCATTGACTCGAAGTGCCGGTCGGGTTGAGGGGAATGGTGTAAATCTGGGTAATCGCCTGGGCGGCGGCGGGCGCATTCGCCTGATTATTCGCACCCTGCACCACAGGTGTGGGCGAGCCGCTCCACTCCGGCTGGCTCTGCATCTGCGCGCCCAGCAGAGTCTTTCCGGCAGCATCAAAATCCGGCTTATCTGGAAGCGCGCCCGATTGCCCTGCGAGATAGTTGTTCACCGCCTGAGCGGGACAGATTGTGGGCGGGGAGGAAAGGCCATCGGCGGTAAACGAGAACGTCGGTGTGTGGATATCGGCGGCAAAGAAGCCAAAGGTTATCTTGCCTGTCCGGTCCGTCGTCAGTTGGACGGGCGCGCTCGGAGTGACGTTGTACAACGTGTTTCCCACCCAGATACCGACGGCCTCATCGGCCGTAACTCCAACCGGACAATTGGATTGGGGAACAGAATTCTCGTCCGTGAGCGTCAGTTCCGTGAGATAGCGTGTCACGTATTCACAATCCGAATTGGTTCCTGCGGGCTTCAGCATAACCAGGTCGTTCCAGACACCGTTGGTCAGGTCCTCAGAGAGGACATTCACCTCGTATCCGTCGTCCAGCATGAACAAATCGGTGGAGGGAACATTCCCCGGCCCGTTTGCCAGGAACACGCAGTTGTTCCCCAGGGGGTGCCACTGGCCCCAGGTGAATGTCCCAGGCTCTGTCTGTGAGTCGGCCGTAAAGCGAATGATCCAGAGTGAGTTGTTCGTATCGCGAGCAAAAATCCGCCCCTCGGTGATGTACTTGGAAGACTGATTCGAGACCATGGCTACGGCGCTCAGCACCTTGCCGATCGGCGTCCCGGGCCCTGTGAGCGGAGTGATTACGTTGGTACCGGTCGTGGTGTCTACCGTCAGGAACACGATCTGCCCGGAGGTGTCCAGGATCGCTGCACAAAGGCCGATGGCAGCCGAGGGAACCTGGGCAAAGGATATGATGGTCGCGGGTGGCGCGGGCAGATCAGTTGGAACCAGTTCGGTCGGCGGCGATTTCAGGCCGTTTCCGACTTTGAATGCGTTGTAGAGACTGTTGTCCACTACACACCAAAGATTCCACATTAGTGTATTGAGACCGGCATACTGGACCTTTGCTCCGGCAAGGGAGAACGGTGATTTGCTACCCTCCACCGCAACCGAAAATTGTTGGGGGGTCCATGCATCGTCCTGACGTTGAACCATAAGAAAATCGCCAGTGGTCGTGACGCCGTAGACCATAAGCGCATTATCCGTAAACGGCGGATAGGTAACCCCCAGGTTGCAGCAACCCTGGAATATTGGCGTACCTGCGGTCCAAACACCACCCCAGGATTTACTTCGGTCGAGCATGGAACAGAACAAGTCTCCGTCCATGACATAAAATGCATATTGGTTCCCGTCCGAATGCAGCCCCGTGACGACCTCTGTGACGGTGTTGGAGGTCGTAAGGCCCGGTAAACCCGTGGGGATCATCTGCCGGATCCAATTCCCTGAGTCATTGCGCCACACCGTTCCGCTTGCATCAAGACACCAGAAAGAGCCGTCGCTGCCGATCGAAATGTCAGCCACGGGATAAGGCGGGCTCGCAACCGTTGACCATGATCCGCCTGCGTAGCTTTGGATCTCACACGTGCTTCCCTGCTGCACCACCACGTACAAAGTTTGAAGGTTGAGCACCTCGAAGTCGATAACTCCTTGAGGCGCCTGCGCGACCTTGTTCCACGACCGCGAAGCTATATCGAAGAAATAGATTGCTCCCGAAGCCGCGCAGAGCACGAAGACGGATCCGTCAATGCCGACCGAGATAAACGTGGGAGTATCGCCTGTGTCGAAGGCGCCCGTCATCGGTGCCCACACACCGGCCTCGGTGCTTACCATGACCGTCTGGTTCGAGATGGACCACAGCGAACCTGCGCTGCCTACAGGAGCCCCCTCAAGCGGAACCTCGCCAGTATCCTGGAAGCTGCCGCTCGCGGAATCGTAGGTGAACAGATGGAAGTTCCCGTTCTCGTTCGTCACGGCGTAGATAGTCCCGTCTCGGCCAACCGAGATGCCGGACAGACCGCCTTCGCCGGGTACATTTCCGACCAGATTCCAGTGGCCGGCGTTGCTCTGCCAGATGCTTTCTTCGATGTCCGTGATCCAGACGTTTCCGCTATTCGCGGCGGCGACGGACTGGACTTCGGCCCCGATACCGAAAATATTCCAGCCGGAGCTGCTGAGGGGTTCACGCTGGAGGTGGCACAGCTCACCGGTGTCTTTTATGACGAGCGCCTCCGATTGTCCGTTCGCGTTCACAAACGTCGCCAGCGGGGTTGCTGCCGTGGGCGACGCCAGGATGGAATCCGAATGAATGAAATCTTCAGTCAGCTTGGTGTTGTATGTGAGCGTATAAGTCGACATTGAATCCTCCCTTTTATTAGAGCTTGGCTGGTCGTTACGTAGGATCGCCGCCTTATTAAAGCTTGGCTGGTCGTCACGTAGGATCGCCGCCCCTTAGGAGCGTTGTGGAGTTTCCCAGGCTAGTCAATGTGAAAAGTCTTCACTTCTCCGGACAGAAAATCGTCGTGATCCGTACCGCTGTGGGTGCTGATCTTGCGGCTTGAGAATCCCGAATTGTAATTTGATTCGTGCCATTGTAGTCGTAGCTGCCCTTGATGCCAACATCTAAGGATGCCCCTCAGAACAGCTCCGTGAGTACGGAATTCGAGTTGATCTTGAACCTAGTCATCCAAAAATGGGGTTCCTGGTCAGCGAAGCAGCGATCCACCATGCCGTCCCTCGAAGATGCAGCTAGCAATCGCCCGAACTGCGGAGTTTTGCCGGTGCGCCCTTACACAATCGCGCCCCTCGGCGCGACGCGGAGGACCTGTTGTAGGGTCTTCGGCCAGTTTTCGACGAGCCGTTGTCCCAGCCGGCTGCCGGTCTTAAGGACGTGCTGGTGCAGCAGTTCGCGCACAACTGTTTGCTCTTCGCAGTCCCAGTCGGCCAGCGGCGTGACTTCCACGAAGTCAGGATGAAACCTCTGCTCAGCTACGAAGCTGGCGTGCGGGTCCCAGACGTACGCGGTGCCGCCAGTCATGCCCGCACCGAAATTTCTGCCCGTCACTCCAAGAATGAGGACCACGCCTCCGGTCATATATTCGCACCCGTGTTCGCCCACGCCCTCGACTACCGCGGTTGCGCCCGAGTTGCGAATGGCGAATCGTTCTCCGGCGCTACCGGCGGCAAACAAGAAGCCCGAAGTCGCTCCGTAGAGGCATACATTGCCCATAATGACGTGCGTCTCGGCGGCTGCTGCCAGCTTGCCGCTCGGACGCAGGATGACTTCGCCGCCGGAAAGACCTTTGCCGACATAATCGTTTGCCTGGCCCTCCAGGATGAGCGACATGCCCTCGGTAGCGAACGCCCCAAACGACTGTCCCGCCGCACCTCGCATCTGAATGCGGATGTCTGGTTTCGGCGCGGCTTGACGACACCGCAGTAATGCCAACTCGCCGGCCAGACGCGCTCCCAGGCTTCGGTCTTCGTTTCTTACGTCCAGACTGCGTTCGAAGGACTCGCCCGCCAAAGTGGCGGCAACCGCGGGCTGTACCCATGCCTCGTCGACCGGATCATGATCTTCAGGACGTATGTTGCGCTGACCCTCCCAATGGAGCGGGCCATCTCCCGCTGATGCCAGCACCGACTCAAGATCGAGATTGCCATCCAATCGGATCTGTCGCAGCAAATCCGTTCGTCCGATCGCCGCCTCCAAAGATGGCAGCCCCAAATCAGCCAGCAGCCGTTGCAGGTCGTCAGCGATGTTGGAGAAAAAGCGGACGACGTATTCCGGTTTGCCGCGGAACTTTGCCCGCAACTCCGGGCGCTGGGTCGCGATTCCTGTGGGACACGTATTGAGATGACACTGCCTTGCCATGTCGCAGCCCAGTGAGACCAGCACTGCCGTACCGAATGAGAATTCGTCCGCGCCCAGCAGCGCAGCCACGAGCACGTCGCGGGCATTGGCCAGCCCGCCATCCACACGGAGCCGTACCCGGCCGCGCAGGCCATTGTGCCGGAGCACCTGCTGCGCCTCGGCAAGCCCAAGCTCCCAGGGGTTCCCCGCGTACTTGATGCTGCTGAGAGGAGACGCGCCCGTGCCGCCACTGTGCCCGGCGATATGGATGTAATCTGCGTAAGCCTTGGCGACTCCTGCCGCGACGGTGCCGACGCCGAGTTGCGCGACCAGTTTGACGCCGATGGCCGCGCGGGGATTGATGCGCTTCAGATCGTAAATCAGTTGCGCCAGGTCCTCGATGCTGTAGATATCGTGATGCGGCGGCGGACTAATGAGCGAGATTCCTGGTTGTGCATGGCGCAGCCGGGCGATCAGTTCAGTAACCTTGTGGCCGGGGAGTTGCCCGCCCTCGCCGGGCTTCGAGCCTTGAGCAATCTTGATCTCCAACTCCTCGGCGTGCGCGAGATATTCGGCGGTCACGCCGAAGCGTCCTGAAGCCACTTGCTTGATCTTGTTGTTGCGGGGCAGATAGTCCGGCGGCGCGTCAGGCTCGCGGCGATAAGCAATGGGGTCCTCGCCGCCTTCGCCGGTATTGGAGCGCGCGCCTAGCTGGTTCATTGCGAGCGTGATCGTCTCGTGCGCTTCCGGACTCAGCGAGCCTAGCGACATCGCGCTGGACACAAAGCGACGCACCAGACTGGAAGGTCTCTCGACATGATCAACCGGCAATTGCGGGCCGCCAGGCAGAATCTCCAGCAGATCGCGCAAAACCAGCGGCTCGGCTTCGTCGCGTGCTGCTTTAAAGGCGGACCATGCCTCAGCGGGTGCAGGCGCGGTTGCGGCGGCCTGCATACTCCCCCTGGCCGCGCCAACAGCGAGCTGCAGATGACGCGTCCTTTGCGGCTCCCAAAGATGAGATTCTGCACGATCGTCGCGGCGAAAGCGGACCCAACCGTAGTCGGGCAGCTCGGAGCTGCCAGGCTCAGCGGCCCAGGATGCTCGCACTCCCGCCTCGATCCCGGCGAAACCGCAACCGCCTAATGGCGACAGGCTGCCCGCGAAGCAGCGCTCGATCACCGCGGCATCGAGGCCGAGAATGTCGAACAGTTGCGCCGCTCGGTAACTGTCCAGAACGGAGATCCCCATCTTCGACATCACTTTCGCGAGGCCGGATTGCATGGCCTTGAGCAACGCCGCTTCGCCTGCCTTGCCTGCCAGCACCCGCGCCGTCTGCAACGCCAGCCATGGACACACCGCGCCCGCACCGTACCCGATGAGTACAGCGGCGTGGTGAACATCGCGGCAATCTCCGGCCTCAACCGCAAGACCCGCTTCGGTGCGCAGGCCGGCTTTCACCAGGGCTTGATGGACGGCGCCTGTCGCCATCGCCATAGGAATAGGCAAGCTCTGTGCCGACGCTGAGCTGTCCGTCAGCAGCAGGATACGGGTCCCTGCGCGAACTAGCTCAACCGCTCTCCTGCGCAAGCCGTCAATCGCGCTCTTCAGAGAATTGTCTAGCGCGAAGATGCAATCGATCGACGCCAGCGGCAGATCTTCAGATAACGGGTACGTGCCTTCTTGCAGGGCCGCCATCTGGCCCAACGACAAGAACGGCGAAGGCAATACCAGGCCGGGCAAAGGAGCATGCTTGTCGAGCAGGTGCGGCCACGGTCCGAGACGCGTACGCAACGAAACCACCACTGACTCACGTATAGGATCGATTGCGGGATTTGTGACCTGCGCGAATCTTTGGCGGAAGAAACCGTACAGTGGACGCGGACTGCGGGCCAGAGGCGCGATCGGCGTATCGTCACCCATCGACCAGGTTGCGTCCTTGCCCTCCAGCGCCATGGGCGCGATTACCAGCTTGAGGTCCTCGCGCGTATAACCGAAACCATGCTGGAGGCGTCTGACCTCTTCCTCCGAAAGTGTCTCGACTGGCCTCGGCGCGGGCTCCAGCGGAATGTCGTCGATCAGCGGCCCATAGGTAGTGAACCCGTCGAAGTAACGGTCGAGCTCCCCGCCTTCGAGCAGCTTGCGTTTCTCCAAATCAAGCAGAATCATCTGGCCCGGTCCAAGCCGGCCACTGCGGATGATGGATTCTGCACTGACATCAGCCAGGCCGACTTCGGAGCCGGCCACGACCCAACCCGCATCCGTGATTACGTAACGGCACGGGCGCAAGCCATTGCGATCCAGCGCTGCGCCCAGCAGCCGGCCATCGCTGAACACCAGCGCCGAAGGCCCATCCCACGGCTCCATGCAATCGGCGTGATAGCGGTGGAAGGCAGTCTCGTTTCCAGCAGCAACGGCCGGCAGAAGCATGCGGATGGCCTCGGCCACATTGCGGCCATGATTCGCCAGCAACTCCGCAACCTCGTCCAGGCTCATCGAGTCGGACCCTTGGGCGCTCAGGAGAGGTTCGCATAGCAGCGGCAGAGTGGCGCGCCGGGCTTCCATGTGCGCGCGATTGCCCCAGATGGTGTTGATCTCTCCGTTGTGCGCCAGCATTCGCAGCGGCTGTGCCCGATGCCATGATGGCAGCACGTTGGTCGCGTATCGCTGGTGAAAGACTGCGAACGGGGTGACGAACTCCTCGCCTTGCAGGTCGGGGTAGAACTCGTGCAGCAGCCGGCCGGCACACAGGGCTTTGTAGACGATGGTCTGCGTGGACAGCGAGCACACGTAGCTGTCGGCGACTTGCCGCTCAAAGGATTTGCGCGCCACATACAGGCGGTGCTCGATTTCGTCTTGAGTCCACTTCCCCTCCTCGGGGCCGGCGATCAGCGCCTGACGAATGACCGGCAGCGATGCGGACGCGATTTCACCCAGAACTTCGCGACGAATCGGGACATTCCGCCAACCCAGCCATTGCAGGCGCTCGCCTGACATGCAATCCTGCAAACAAATCCGGGCGCGGGTTTCGCAGGTTTCGTCCTGCGGGAGAAACAGCATTCCGACGGCGAGCGGCCGCTCTGGCGGCAGATTCACTCCGGCCTGCTTGAGCAGGAATGCTCGAGGGACCGCGGTCAGAATGCCGACGCCGTCGCTGCTCTTGTGATCGGCAGCTACCGCTCCACGATGTGCCAGCCGGCCCAGCGCAGTCAGTGCAAGGCGCAGAATGTCGTGGTTCGACGCGCCGTGCAGGGTGGCGACAAACCCCACTCCGCACGATTCATGATCGAAGCGGGAATTTACGAGGGTTGGGCCGGTCACACTAGATCCCATATTTCAGTATAGGGCGACGCGGCGGAGAACTTAGCCGAAAAACTCCCACCATTTACCAAAACAGGAAAACGAAGATGCAAACGTGACCACGACGAATACGTATTACATCAAGACGGCATCCGCCGATGCACAAGCAGCGATGGCGAAGCTCAAAAGCGTCATCCCGCAATTGGGCAACAACTGGGCAACAGCATCCGGCCTTCCCCGCCATTCTGTTGCGGTAAACTGACATGGTCCAATCGGTTACGACGTGCGGCCCTGTAGCTCAGATGGATAGAGCAGCGGTTTCCTAAACCGTTGGTCGGCAGTTCGACTCTGCCCAGGGCCCCCATCATCTCCTTACTGCGCCCACGGTTCACAAATCTTTGACAAGCCTATGACATGACACGAGCGCGGCTGGCCTAGCATCTGTAGTGTCACTCCCGCACTACGCGGGCATTTCTTGAACGCCACATGAAGGAAAGAACGAAAATGCGCTATACAAGAAACCTATCGACCGGCTCGCGATTTTGCGCCATTACCAGGCGCGTATCATTTTGCCTGGCTGCGCTGATGTGCTTCACTGCCGTAGCGTTGGGGCAGGCTAACGAATTCCAACCCAATTCCTCGGCCGGACCAAACGGGATCCTGGTTCACAGCCTGTTTGGTGGACAGATCTTTGGGTTTGACATCGATCAGAACGGTAGCGAGGGCTTGCTGGCGGAAGCTAAACAGCTTAACGGCAATGTGCTGGCCGCTGTCGAAACCTTTGACCAGGCGACCGGCCATATCCTCAACGTGGTGGAGCTAACCCAACCATCACACGCGCAGGATGATTTCATCACCATGGGCGTGGTCGGCAACAGTGTCGGGCTGGTCGAGCACGAGCACGTGGGAACCCTCTACGTCAGCAGCCGCACCTTCAACGTCGTGAATCCGCTGAGTTCGAACCGCATTACCGGGGTCTGGAACCCGCCCATTGGGACGCAGCACATCATTATGCCGGCCGGAGTGAGCCGCAGCCAGGGAGTCCCGAACGTCGCCGTGTTTGCCTACGACAATAGCGGGAACTTCATCCCGTGGGTATTCAGCTCCAATGTCGCCAACAATACCTTCGGCCCCGTTGTCCACATCACGGACTCCAACAATTTTGGCAGCGTGCCTCCGCCCATTGCCTACGACAGCGTGACCAATCAGGCGGTGCTGGGCGGAGGGACCGGAGCGTTCGGCACCCGGCCCGTTATCGGCGTGGTTGATCTCATGGCGGGTTCGTTTACCGAGTTTGAAGGGATCGGGTTCGGGTTTGTCAACGGCATCGCCATGGATTCAGCGGACGGCATTTTCTGTACCGATACCGAAGACGACGCCGGCGTGGAGTTCTATAACCTGAGCACGCAGACGGGCTTCGAGGTGACGCTGCCGGGATCAGGCGGGCAACAGTTCTACAGCGGCGCCGATGTGGAATTCGATCCCATCCACAAGCTGTTCCTGATCGCCCAGCCCAGTTCAAGTTCGGCGCCCAGTGGCAGCACGATTTACGTCTATGACATACACGGCAACCTTCAGGAAACGATCAACGGATTCAGCTTTTCAAATACTTTCAACGTGGTTCCTACGCACATTGCGCTTCACCCTAGCCTTCGGTCCGGGTACGTCGACGGTCCTGACTCTGGTGTGACCGAGATTCAGGGTTTTACGTACTGACGGGCCACAGTTGAGAAGCACCTCAAACGCTTCTTCTTCGATAGGGACCTCGCAAAAGGCTGGTTCGCGGTGAAGATGTGACCACCGATCCGACACGCTACGGGAGACGCGATTGCTAGTGGAGTGCTGTAGCGGCGCTCCTCACCTCCCGTAGCGCCAACCGGTGGGCGGCTTAGGTTCGGGTCAAGTGCTTTTCGAGATCAGGCGGGCGCGGTAGCTCCAAGTGCTCCCCTTGCGAATTTAAAACGTGAGTCGTACCGAGAACTGCAAGACTCTTGGGAGACCGTCTGGACTAATTTCCTGCAACGTCCCATAATTCCCCGGACCTGAATTAGGCACCAGATAGCAGGTCTGGTTCAATGTTGCTCCGTCGCCACAGTTGGTGCCGATGGGATTGTATTGCAGCTGGTTGATCCCGTTGCCGTTCTGCACATAGTAGTTGGCATGGTTGAACAAGTTGAAGGCCTGAGCTTGCAGTTCGAGTTCCTTGCCCTCCTTGATCTCAAATCTGCGGGCTAGTCCAAGATCGATCCTCTCCAGCCATGGACCATAGAAGGAGTTCAATCCGATTCCTGGCGTGGGGCCGGCGCCATTGATGCCGGCTGCGGTGTTGGCGGTGTCTTCATTGAAGGCAGTATCGTTCAGGTTGCCATTAGCGCCGTCACAATTGTTAAAGGACAGAGTCGAACTGGTGCAGGCTGGACTCAACAGACCGGCGTAGGGACGGCCGGAAGAGAACTCCATGACGGTGCTCAGCGTCCAATGCGAAAGCAGGGCGCGTCCGGTGTGGGAACTCGTCAGTCTATCCAGCCGCGGCTCGTAGACGGCGGCAAGCGTAATGCGGTGCCGCTGGTCCAGCAGCGAGGGAGCATGGGTGTTACTGAAGTCAAATTGGTTGTTGAAGTCCATGCCGTCGAACATGATGTTCTTGGCGAAGGTATAAGAGAACTGCAAAGAAAGGCCTTGCGACATGCGGCGCTGCAACTGCACGAACAAGGAATTGTAATCGTTTTGCCCCGGACTGATCAGCTCGTTGATCTGGCCCAGGTTAGGGTTGATGCGGCCTTCGGTAAGCAGACCGTTGTCCAGGTTCGGCAGGATGATGGTTTGTCCGGTACACGGCGCCGTAGTCGTGCCGGGAGGACAAACGATGTAGGTCGTGGTGCCTTGGGGCGGATTCAAATTCAAGTCATAGGCGCTTCCCGACAGCAGGTGCACCCCATGCGTCCACATGGTTCCGATGCTTAGAGTCGTGTCTTTGAAAATCTCGCGCTCAATCTGCAAGCTCGCCTGCAAAATGTATGGAACCTTGAATTGCGGCGAAACCAAAGAAATGTCCGGCGAAGCCTGGAACAATGGCGAGTTGGCCGGAAGAATATTCGGGAACGTTGGCAATTGTTGATTTGGAGCACTGCCGTTGTAACTCACGCTCACGGAAGACTGCTGTGACGGCAGCCCGTTGGAGATCACGGCGTTGCGGTAGTTCAGACCATTCATATTGGTATAGAACTGCCCGAATCCTCCCCGGACTACTGTCTTCGATGCCGGCCCCCAGGCAAATCCGAAACGCGGAGCCAGGCGCAGGAATTGGTTGGGATACTGGCCGGTGAGCGGGAAGGCGGGATTTTCCGCCGGCTGCGGGTAAACCTGGAAGTCCTCGCGCAGACCCATTTCTAGAGTCAGATTCGGCAAAATGCGATAAGTATCCTGCACATAAAATCCGTAATAGGGCACGGAAAAGGAAAATGTCGGGTTTCCCGAAGCCTGGCTGAAAAGGTTGTATTGCCCGAGTGCGAAAGCTTCCAGATTGGAGAATTCATAACTGCCAAGCGGTGACCCGAATTGTACGGCGGCATTTGGGTCCGCGCCACCGTCATTGGTGTCCGCATCCCAGGCTCGGCTCACATCGAAGCCGAACTGCAATGTGTGCTTACCAATCACGTAGTCCAGGCGGTCAGAAAGAGAGTACTGCCTTTCAAAGACTCTTCCTATGGAGAATGGCGCGTTGCCTAAAATAAAAGAGGCGGGGCTATCCAGAATGATCGTCGGAGTATTGGGAGCCAGTCCAGTCGGCGTTGCGATCTGGTTGTCTTGCGAAGTGCCGGCGTGGAATTCGTTCAGCAGAGTTGAGGAGAAGGTATGCGTCCATCCCAGGCTGGCCAGGAATGCGTGCACATCGGCGTTGGCCAGGGTTTGTGTTCCATAGTTGCCAACCGTAGGGTCGGTAATGACGCCGCCGGGCGAGTTGAAGTCGTTATAGTTCAAGCTAAGGAAGAGGACATCGCGTGGACTCGCCTGATAGTCCATCCGGGATGTAAGTACCAAGTCGTTACGCTGTCTGGGTTTGGTGCCTAGATTGGAGTTCAACGCGTTCACAACATTGGACACCTGCTGCAGGTACACCGGATTGTTGGGATCCGGCGCTGTATTGTTGCCTGGCACCGGCAAAGGCGCATTCGGCGGCGGCAACACGGTCCCAGCCGGAAGTCCAAAATTAGCACTCAAGAAGGAGGATAAGTTTGCTGGGATCGTTGCCAACAGCGGATTGATGACCTGAATCGGATCGTTCCGCAACTGCTGCTCATAATCCACGAAAAGCCACAGACGGTTTCGTACAATGGGGCCACCCACGCCCGCGCCGAATTGCTGCAAAGCATCCAGCGGTTTAGGGAAGCCATTGGCTTTGTCGATAGCATCGTTGGCGCCGGTGGCGGAGTTCCGGTTGTAGTAAAACGCACTGCCGTGGAAGGTGTTGCTTCCCGACCGGGTCACCGCGTTGACGAAGCTGGCTCCGCCGCCATAGACAGACGAGTACGGGCTAACTGAAACTTGAAACTCCTCAATCGCGTCCTCACCATACAGGTACGGAATGCGGTAACGGCCGATGATGTCGTCGAAATAGTTGCTGGTCGCATTGCTTCCATCGACGGTGAAGTCGTTAGAGCCATTTCCATTGGCATATCCCGAGTCCTCACCACCCTGTTGACCGGCAATACTCACGAGACCGGTATCGCCATCGTAGCTGGTGTTCGGGGTCAGCACGGCAAGGTCGGTGTACTTCCTTCCGTTGAGCGGCAAATCGTCAATCATTGAGCGCTCGATCACGGTGCTGGAGGAGGATTCCCCCGGCCGCAACAGGGGCGTGGTTCCGGTCACCTTGACCGTGTCCGCGCTGGCTCCCACTTGCAGTTTGATGTCTTGCAAAGCGCTGTGTCCGACCAACACTTGGGTCAAGACCTCGACGTCGCGAAAACCTTTGAGGCTCGCGGTGATGGAATACGCTCCCGGCAGGAGCGCCGGAAACTGGTAGATTCCGGCGTGATTTGTCGCTCCGGATTGTTCCACGCCAGTCGCGAGGTTTCGCACCACAACCGACGCTCCCGGAACTACTGCTCCGCTGGGGTCGGAGGCGCGGCCGCTAAGCGAACCCGTCAACACGACATTCTGGCCGGTCAGCAATATGCCGCTTGCCAGCATGAGCAAACTGGCCATGGGAATTCTCGCCCGAGGTTGAATGAGGACCCTGAGCACGTGTCTGAAAAGCAGAGTGCGCGACCGTCGATCCAGTTTCATAAGCTACCAAGAAGGGCAACGTATCGCGGTATGCCCGGAATCGGAAGCAGCCGTATTCCGACCCTCATCAGTCGCGCCTATGATTCTAATTAGGCAGGACTGCCTGCCTCCGCACACCCCGTATGACGGTGAGCGGAGGCTAGGGCAATCAAGAGACTAGATGCCTGTCCTAGTCGTCGTCGTTGTCGGAGGTTGTCCCGCCGGCGTGGACCGGTGCAGGCATTTGTGAGTTCATGCCCTTCACCGACTTCCAGATCATCTCGTTCAGCTCCCCAGGCGGAGCGCTGTCGGGATGCTCGAAATCCATTTGGCTGGCACGGACCATCATCTTGCGCATGGGATCGTTGAGAGGCAAGGTGTTCATATCGGGAGACTGGGCGCAAATAATGTTCTGTGCCGGCAGTACGGCGGTGTACGGTGCGTTGTTGGAAGGTTGGCTGTTCCAATCCATGATTGGAGTGGCAGTCGCGTCGTACGAAGTCAGCGGCGGCACGCCCAAAAGCATTTCCATGGTCTTCAGCACGCTGGTGTTGTTGTAGAAGGTGTGATCGATGGCGCCCTGATTGATCCACGGGCTGATGACGTAGGTGGTGGTACGGTGGCAGTCGACGTGATCGGGACCATCTTGCGCATCGTCCTCGATAACGAAGATCGCCGTACTGTTCCAGATCACGCTGTTGCTGATCGCCTGCACAATTTGCCCAACACCGTAGTCGTTGTCGGCAACTTCAGCGATAGGAGCGAAATCGCCGGAGGTCGGCCCCTGCGTATGGTCGTGCGGGAGGCGAATGGTTTCAAATGCCGGCACGGAATTGCCCGAGGGGTCCTGGGCCAGCATCAGGTTGAACTCGCGAATCCATTCCGCCGCCCGGCTGGTGGAGTGGTACTTGCCGTACGTGGGCTCCTGGTAGGTGCAGTTCTGTGCGCCTCTGCCCGTGTAAATCGTTGATGCGTCACTGTCCGGGTAATCGCTGTCAAAGCGCCGGTAGTCCCAGTCGCTCACTCCCTGCAAGCTGTGGCCTGGCGGCTGGTTTCCCAAAACTGCGGGGTAGTTGTCCGGCATGACCACGTTACCGTGGGTGTCGGTTATGCCGGTCGACAGGAAGAAGCCGTAGTTGCGGTAGGTGATCCCCGCCGCCTGCACGGCGTCCCAGATGTGTCCGCCCGGACCTTGGGTTACGTCCGGAATGGAGGGCGCACCATTGGGGAAGTACAGGGGCGAAATCTGCTGGCCGTCGGGATTGTAAGCCGGGAAACCTCCCACGTCGTAGCCGTTGTTCTGGCCTTCCACGTCATAATTCCGGCCGCGCCCGCTGTACTCGTAAGGAACGTCCTTGATCAGGTCTTCATTGGCGATGGCTTGGGTCAGCCATCCCCAACCATCGAAGCTGACCTCGCTGTTGGTGTAGGCGTTGTCGAGCAGAACGAAGCGCTGCGCCAGGGCGTGGAGGTTGGGAGTGATGGTTGCCCCGAATAACGTAAGCGAGGAATCGCCGTTGCCTCCGGGAACATCTCCGAGCACCTGGTCGTAAGTCCGGTTTTCCTTGGCAATGAAGAACACGTGCCGGATGTTGCCGCTTTGCCGCCCGATCCGATCCAGCCGGTGGTCTTCCACCGGGTTAGGCGTGGCGTTCTTCAGGACCGTGGCCGTCCACTGTTGCAGCTTGTCGGGGTTGTTGACCGTACTGATAAACGCAACCTGGCCTTGGACCAAATGCTGGTCGTACCAGGGGCTGGAGTTGAAATCCCACTGTATGTAGCCGGGGTTGGGATAGCGCGTGACGGTTCCTTTGCCGTAGGCGACTAAGATGGTTGTGTTCGTCGGCGCAACCACGGAGGTCGGGTACCAGCCTCCCGGGATGTATCCCGTCAGAGTCAAGTTATTCCCATTGACCGCCAGGACGGCAATCGCATTCAAATCGCCCAGCGTGACATACAAAGTGTTTCCGTTTGGAGACAGAGCCAGCCCGGTTGGCGTCGACGTGCCGGCGATATTCTGTAATGCCGGCGGGCGCAGCAGAATCGAGCTCACAATGAGGTCGTTGGCCGTGTTAACCACAGAGACGGTATCGCTGCCTGCATTGGCTACATAGAGCAGCGATTGCGACGGATTGAGCAGCAGGGCGTCCGGATTGGCTCCTGTCGAAATCGTGCCGGTCAAAGTCGGGCTGGCGGGATTGGAGGTGTTCAGGTCATACACCGCGCCATCTCGCTCGCTGGAAACGTAGGCCTTGGAACCATTCGACACAACCGCAATGGCCAGGGGAAAGTTGGGCGTCCCATACCAGCTCCCGGTGAACGAGTAGCGCCCCACCTCTGTCTGCGTGCTCTGCGAGTAGATGGCCACGCTGCCGGGCACGAAGAATGTGCTCGGGTCGTTGTTGACTACATAGAGATAGCCACGCGTGTCAGTCGCCAGGCCGGACGGAAAATCGGTGGACAGAGTCGCATTGAAATTGCCCAGGTCGGCGAGAATGCCTTCGGGCGAAAGATTCAGCACGTCGATGGTGTTGTTGCCGCCTTGGGCCGCGTATAGCAGACCGTTACTTCCGAAGGCAAGGCCGTAATAGAGACCGTTGGTGGTCTGGTAGGGGCAATAGTTGCAGTTCGGGTAGTCGACGTTGGAAACAAAGCCGCCAGTGCTGGCGTTGATCGCGGTAAGCGACTGGTCGAAGCCCATGTCGCTCACCAGTGCGTAGTGGCCATTGGGCGAAAGAACTACGTTCATGGGCAGGCTGCCCACATTGAGCTGGGTCCCCAACGGTGGCTCGGCTATAAACTTGCCGGTGACCAGGAGGCCGGACAGCGCCGTTTGCGCCGTGCCGGTCATCGCGGTGAACAACATTAACACCATAAGGCAAAAGAGCCCGAATTTCGGGCCCGAAGAGCGAACTCTGGAGTGCATGGGAGATTCTCCTTTCGCTGATGGTAGGGGGCGGTTGCTGGCCGCCACGTGGAGCTCGGGTCGACTTTGCAGCGACTAAATTGTGTGCCCGAGTCGGGCTGCTAGGGTACGGCTACGGATGATACGAAGCTTGTTTGGCAGCCGTGCTAAACGGCAGTGAAATCTCCGTTAATTCTCGACGACTCTTCCTGAAATGTGAGGCCTGTGATTTCGCCGTGAAGTGCAACCGCGGCGAGGTGAAGCAGTTCTCGCGCAACCAATACCGCCTGCTATTCCGAAAGCTTTGACGAAAACGTTACAAAATGCTGACAATTTCGCCGAGCAGGAAGTCTCTACTATTCAATGGCGGTGGTCAGGTTAGGCGCGGACAGAGGTGACAAGCCACCTAACCTTCTCGCGAATCGCCGACGATTTCGATTGCAGGACAAGGAGAACATCTATGAAGGCATTCCCTGGTAAGAGACGGCTCTCGGCCGCAGAGCGCGGGCCCGCACAGCTTAGCTTCAGCGCCGGACGACGGCTTGCATTTCTGGCGGCTGTCGTCATCGCCTCGTCAACTTTTGTCCTGGCCCAGGCGGGTCAACTGGATTCGACATTCGGTACAGGTGGAATTTTCGCCACCAGCTTCACGCAATCGGGTTCCACGATGGACATCGCGGTCGCGATTCAGGGCGACGGCAAGATCGTACTCGGTGGATCGACGCCGAACGGCGCCGCGCTGTTGCGGCTTAACACCAATGGCACGCTCGACACCAGCTTCGGCAGCGGTGGCATCTTTGAATCCCGCCTTCGGCGCGCTCGGACCGGTTATGGCCCTCGTCATACAGCCCAACCAACAAATTCTGGCATATGCGGCAGGATTCGTTACAGCATCGGTTGGCCGATTCAACCCTGACGGTAGTGTGGATACGACCTTTGGGGACGGCGGTTTTGCGACCTCGAAGTCACTCGATTCCGGGCCCGGCATACGCAGTGTTATGGCCTTGCAGGCCGATGGCAAGATTCTGGTGACCGGCGCCGGCCTCATCGGGCGCTATACCAGCACGGGGCAACTGGATACAACCTTCGGCACCAACGGTTTCGCTGCTTTGAACGCTACGGTAGCGACGGGAATTGCTGTGCAGTCGGATGGCAAGATCCTGGTGACCACCGGCGTGGCGGCGCCGACCCAACTCTTCGGGTCGCCAGGTGTGCCGGCGCCGGGAACCGGCGCGATTGCGCGCTATAACACCAATGGCACCCTGGACACGGCTTTCGGCATCTCGGGACAAGCGTCGTGTGTGGCCTCGGCCGCCGGTATCGCGCTGCAAAGTAATGGCAAGATCGTCGTCGCCGGCACCATCACCAGCGCACTCCAGACCGTACTCGAGAGCGATGGAATAACCGTTGCGGACAATCAGACGGGATTCGGAGTGGTCCGCTATAACGCGAATGGAAGCATCGACACTACCTTTAATCCTGGGGCTGGCTTGGGTACCGGCGGTGGGGTCGTCACCGGATTCGGAAACTCTTTTCCGAATGGTGGGGCCTTCGCGTTGGCAATTCAATCCAACGGCGAGATTGTAGTTGCGGGGATGGCGGGTGCTACAAGCCCGCAGGGCACCCTCAATTCTTCGTCGTTTGTATTGGCGCGCTACACTACAACCGGGCAATTGGATACCAGCTTTGGATCAAACGGTATCGTCACCACGACGCTGGACACCTTCTCATTCGTTAGCGCACTGGTTCTGCAGAGCGACGGCAAGATCGTTGCCGCTGGGAACACCGGATCGGCAGTAGGAGACTTCGTGGATAACTTCGCGGTTGCGCGCTACCTGGCGCAATAGAGATGAGGAATTCTGGCGGAGGCGCGCCAGATGCGCCACAACCGTTACACGATTGCCCTCAGCGGCCCTCCGTATGCCCCGCTCAGATGATATGCGGCACCAGCGCCGCCACTTGCCGCGAGTAAGCATCATACGGCGCGCCGAACTCCGCGCGCATCCATTTCTCCTCAAGCCTGAGTTTGTGCCACAGTACGCCGAAAACCAGGGCGACAGCCAGCAGCCCGCGCCATTCGCCACGGGCCACTGCGCAACCCACAAAGCCCAGCAGCAGCCCGCTATAGATGGGGTGGCGAACCAGGGCGTAGGGGCCACTGGTGATGAGTTCGTGACCTTCCTTCACGGTGACGGCCTGGCTCCAGTTTTTTCCCAGGTGACGACGCGCCCAGACGGAAAACAGTAGACCACCCGCGGTAAGTGCCGCGCCGATCCAGAAGCAGGCCGGGCCAAGCGGAAGAAATCGCTTGTCAAGCAATGGAGGCGGAACGCTTGGGAGCCAGAGAAGTGCTATCGCGCAAGCCAATAAAACCAGGCGTGCAAGCCGCGACGGCGCGGACTCGCGGCGCTCAGTTTCTTTGACATTCGCCGACATCGCCCACCAATAAGCGATATAACTAACCCACATCGCAGGGAAAAGATAGCTATACACGAGCGACATGATTATTCCTCGTTTTGCCCCTGCAATATCCCCGGAAGTCAATTCAAGACAACCGGACGAAGGCTATCACAACGGACAGGAAATTCTTTCCAAGAGAACTCCTTATAGCTCCAGCGTCCGGATATTGCAGACTCGCACACAATCGGGCGAAGCTCCTGCGCTCGCAACTAACAGCGAAATTCCGGGTTTAAATCGAACGAGCATTATTAGTAGCCGAACGGACCGGGTTGCTTTGGCGCCGGCCCGCTCGTGCACGACAAAACGTTCGATACATGTTGCCCGCGGCGGAAAGGCCAGTCCACGGCGCCTTGGAATATAGGTAACCTTCAGGCGGATCTATGTTGGCCAGTGAGATTGAATGATGAGACGTCAAACCAACCTGTCCGCAACGGAGGCCGCCAGGCTTTCGCGCCTGCGGCTCTATTCACTTCTGCATAATTATTCTGAGAGAGGCATATGGCCGGCGCTTCGACGTATGGTCGCGCTGGCCATGGCATTACTTCTGCTGCCGGCGTGGCAGGGAGAGCTGTTAGCGCAGCAGGCGCCTCCGACGCAATTGGGGCAAGCGCAGCAGGATTACAGCGGACAGATTCAGTCAGACGAATCAGGTTATGGAGCGCAGCCTTACCAGGCAGTTGACGCGTATCCGCAGCAGGGGAATGCACAGGTTCAGCCGCTGAATGCGGTGCGCCTGGAGCAACTGGTGGCGCCCATCGCGCTCTATCCCGATACGCTGGTGGCTCTGGTTCTCACTGCGTCTACCTATCCCGCGCAGGTGGTGGAGGCCGATCGTTGGCGGCAGATGCAGGGCAACGCGTCGCCTGATCAGATTGCCGCCGGAGCCGACGCGCAAAATTGGGACCCCAGTGTGAAGGCGCTGACGGCGTTTCCGCAGGTGTTGGCGCAGATGGACCGGAATCTGCCGTGGACCACCGACCTGGGTAACGCCTACTACAACCAGCCGTCGGATGTACTGGAGGCGGTGCAAGTGATGCGCCAGCGCGCGCAAGCGGCCGGAACTCTGCAAACCACTTCCTACGAGACAGTGAACTACGTCGGGGGCGACATCCAACTGGCTCCGATGAATCCGCAGGTTCTCTATGTGCCCGCCTATGATCCGTGGAGTGTCTACGGGCAGCCGGTATCGCCTTACCCGGGGTTTTCGCTGATTGGTGCGCTGGGCTCGTTCTTCGGCTCGGCCCCGGTAAGTTATGGCCTGGGCATCGCGCTGAACGCCTTCACCCGCATGCCTTGGGGCTGGCTGGCGTGGGGATTGAGCTGGCTGGCGCAGGCTGTGCTGTTCCATAACTCGAACTACTATTCGCACAGCACCACCGTAGCCGATTGGGGCTTCCCTCATGGCGGGCTGCGGGCTGCTTCGGGACAGGGAGGATTCGCCGGAGGGTCGAACCGCTATCGCGGGTTCGCTGGTGGTGGCAACTCAGCAAGTGGGCTGGGATACGTTCATCGCCCGTCAAACAGCTATGGCTACTCGGGCGGTGGATATAACACGGATCGCGCGCAGGCATTTGTCCACCGGCCACTGAACAGCGCACCGGCATTTGTCCATCGCCCACCCAACAGCTATGAGCGGCCCGGTGGTGGATACAACGCGTCCGCCGGACGTGGATATGTTCCTCTGGCGCCGAACAGGTATTCGGGATACCGTTCTGCGCAAAACTCCAGCCGCGGTTACCAGTCCTCCGGATTCGGCTACGCCCGCGGACCGCAGTTGGCATATAACCACACATCGTCAACGGTAGGCCGGTCGCCCTTCGCCAATCGCACGACGACGGCCAGACCTCAACCCTCGAATTTCGCGCAGCGGTCTTCCTCGCTATTTGGAAGCAGGGGCTTCGCGCAGTCTCCCGGCAAGCAAGCCCGCGCCAGCAGCTACCATCCATTTGGCGGCGGACACGGTTCGCAGGGTTTCCACGGCGGCGGCCATGCTCCGAAGATCAAAGCCCCGAAGAGTTACAGCGGTGGACACTCAGGCGGAGGCGGTCATCCGGGCGGCCACTCCGGCGGAAAACATCACCGTTGACATGGCAGCGGGTTGACCTTTTCGCGGCATTCCCGTTCCAGCCTTACACAGCGCGGCCGTCGGCAGCCAACACGACTCGATGGCGGCTTCGCAAGACGATTTCGCCCTCGCAGTGGCCCCAACTTTAGCGACATCCTGCAACGAAATGGCCGGTGCCATCCGAACTGTTGAGCCGCCGCCGGTTGCGGTGTAGGATATCGGGAACTGGCTTTCTCGCCCTCAGAGGAATCGCGCGATACCAGCAATTAAGCCGAACGAAAACGACTGCGGTTTACTTGGCCGGGAAGGGAGGGTCATGCCATACGCTTCGAACAACAACGCCGTCTTAATCGACGACTGTACCAACCTGCAGAACCTCTCGGTTCTCCTCGAGGTGACCGAGGACATTGCTACTACCAACGGGGGCGGCTGGAGCCTTCAGCTCAATTGCTATCCACCGGTGGGCGAGTACTGCCAGACCAGCCAGCTCGAAATATTTCAGTACATGGTTGTCGTACAGGGCGGAAATCTCCGCTACTACATCCAGTACTGGGCGAACGCGTCTACTTGGCCGTCCAACTACACGCCGCAGCCGGGGACGTCGCCGTGGCTGCCCTGCTGGGCCCACGACTTTGGCAATGCTCCCGTGTTCGCAAGCATCAACGGCGACACGCTGCCGCGCCAATCAACCCTCCAGATCGCGCTCGGAACTAACGCTTCCGGCGGGGTGAGCAGCGTTAATTTCACCTATACCGACCCGGACGGCAACAGCCATCCCGCCACGTTCAACCCGCCTGCCGTGCATCCGATCGTCGCTTGCGAGTTGAACTTCGTGGGACCGCCCGGCGGTACCGCCAGCTTCACGCAGGGGCTCGCGAACTCACGCGGCATCATCTACTACAGC
>Ga0181530_10002656_pt1 | contig 20911 bp, 20 predicted proteins | sample PEATcosm2014_Bin_42_FD_119769 | JGI IMG/M metagenome (GOLD analysis project Ga0181530, IMG submission 119769) | Peatland microbial communities from MTU Mesocosm Facility, Houghton, MI, USA - PEATcosm2014_Bin10_60_metaG | ecosystem: Environmental > Terrestrial > Soil > Wetlands > Peat | place... | reverse complement strand
CTACGCAAGAAAAGCGCACCATAAAAAGATGTGCAAGCTCTTGCTTGCCAAGATCAAGGAGTTCTGATGCCCCCTAGAGACAATAGCGGGAAGCCGGACTTTAGAGAGAAATGCCTGAAAATATGGCGAAGGGTTGGTTATACTCCCAAGGTCTGCGATTTTTTGTTAGGACACAAAGGCTATCACCATTATGTGGAAGTCGAGCTAGAAAAATCCCGCCCATGACCCAAAGGAGCTGATATGAAAAAAACCTTAGTGATTGTTCATACCATTGACGCCCGTACAGGCGAAGACCGCGAGATCTGCATAAATTCGCGTCGGACACTTGAAGACCTTATCCGCGATGGCAGGCTTTACCCAACAGATAAGGTTGCAAAGATGACGGGTAAAACAGTAGGCTACATCCGACGCCTTTGTACAATGGGAATGGTGGATGTCGAGCGTATCTTAGGTCGGTATTACTTTACACCCAAACAAGTCAATCGGCTGCATCAGCCGATCCGTGGAATTTTTGCAGCGATAAACGGCAAAAAGTAAAAAGGGGCTCCTGTGCAATTCATTGGCCGTTATGACCAAGACTGAATCAATCCGCGCGTTGTTGTCAGCCGGATACGTTCTTATTCCGTTGCGTGGGAAAATTCCTATCGACAAAGACTGGCCCAACACTCCAAAAGGAAAATACGATGAAAAAAATCTCGCGACGACTAACTATGGCGTTCTCCTCAAAGAAGACGATCTCGTCGTGGACGTTGATCCACGGGGATTTAAGCCCGGAGATCGCCCCTTGGCTCGTCTTATTTCAGACATTGGGGGCCCGGTTAAAACATTCGTCGTCCGTACCGGCGGGGGCGGTCTTCATGTGTATTTCAAAAACTCCGCCCGCCGTGCTGTACACAACGCTTTGGAAAAGTATCCTGGGATTGAGTTTAAGGGAGGCCTTGGAAAACAAGTCGTCGGACCTGGCAGCATCCATCCTGAAACTCACCGAGAATACATAATTCACTCAGGGGATCCGGCGCATGTCGTGCAAATGCCGGCCAGACTTTCTGCGCTTATCGTTAAAAAACAAGCCTCGATTGTTGAGAGAGGAATGGGCCTAGAGGAATACCAAGATGATGAAGCCGCACAAAAACGATATGAGAGTTATTTACAATGCTTGGAAGGACCAATACAAGGCGCACATGGAGATGATTCCACCTTTAAAGCGGCATGCATCGGGCGCGATTTTGGTCTCTCTCCCCAAAAAACTTTGGCGGCTCTCTCCAAGTTTTTCAATCCACGTGGTGAACCTCCGTGGTCCGAAGATGACCTACGAGCAAAAGTTGAACACGCCTATTTGTATGCTCGGAGCCCTCTTGGAAACGCGCACCCAAAAGCAATCTTTGAAAAAATCCCTACTAGCGCGCCAGAAAATTCAGCATCAACGGAAAAGCTAATCGGCTGGAAACTCGGGCCTGGGCAGCAGCTCGTTAATTGCTTTGAGAATCTTTTGCATTTTATGGTGTTGCCGACCGCCGGCCTGCGCGGGATTTTTGGCTACAATGAGTTTACGCGCCGCGTGGAGTTCATAAACCCGGCGCCTTGGCATATTTCGCTTAATGGAGCCAAACCTTCAATAGACCGCCCAATTGCCGTACAGGACACAGATTTGGCCCGTTTACGGGCACATCTAGCGCGTCACGAAGGTTTTAATACCAGTGTTTCAGACATCGTAGACGCAATGGTAGATGTCTCACATAGCCGGAAATTCCATCCGGTGCGAAAGTACCTGGAAAACCTTAAGTGGGACGGTCAAAAACGTCTGGATACGTGGCTTATTGATTACTGCGGCGCGGTCGACGATAATCAGGACTACGTAAAGGCGGTGGGGCGCAAGACCTTGTGCGCGGCCGTGGCGCGCGTGTTCAAACCGGGCATCAAATTCGATCATGTTCTTGTACTTGAAGGCGTTCAGAACATCGGCAAAAGCGGAGTATGCCGGATCTTGGGCGGCGAGTGGTTTGCCGATTTCAAAATGAATGCGGCCGAGAAAGACACAGTGCAAATGATGCAAGGCAAATGGATAGTCGAGATGGCCGAGCTCCATGCAGCTAGGCAGACGGACTTGGACACGTTAAAGGCGTTCCTGACGCGCCAAGTGGACGAAGCGAGGTTTGCTTATGGCAGGCTCCCAGGGCAGTATCCGCGGCAAGGCATTTTTATTGCGACGTATAATCCAGGTCCTGACGGGACGTATCTTAAAGACGATACAGGAAACCGAAGATGGTGGCCTGTCCGGTGCAACGGCGTTCCGCTTGGTTCAAGATATTTCAATTTCGCAGGGCTTACCGTTATTCGAGATCAACTCTTTGCGGAAGCGACGGCGCGCTGGAAAGCAGGCGAGGCGTTGACTATGGAAACCGTGAAATTGCAGGATGCGGCAACAATAGCGCAGTCACAAAGGCATGCGGAACATCCTTGGGTTGACCGAATAGCAGCGTGGCTTGTGGAACGCGATCGATTGCCTGAAACTTCACTTTCTTTTTTAGCTCCTCGGGATATTTTTGTAATGGCGATGCAGGGACTTGATGCCCGATACGGCCGGAGGGAGCAACTGGAAATCGCGCGCGCCATGCGCGAGCTTGGTTGGGTGCCGGGTTTTAATCGGGATAAAAAGACAGGGCGGACCATCCGGGGCTATCGGCGCGTGGAAAATTCATGCGCGAAAGTTTCAACCAACAAAATAGACCTTGACATTTTTGGGGATTTAGTTTAAAATATGAACAAGCACAAAAAAGTAATGGCTCCTAGATGTTAAAAACACTTCAACCGTTTCAACGCGCGGGTTCTAAGTTCTTGCAGACGCATCCGCATACCTTATTAGCGGACGAACCTGGACTTGGAAAGACAGTGCAGGCGATAGATGCCGCGGAAGCTTTAGGCCTTTCAAAGTATTTGGTGGTATGTCCTGCTTCTGTGCGCTTAGGCTGGGATCGAGAAATTCGAGAATGCGGCGGCGTACGCAAACATTGGCTTGTGGTTTCCTATGAACAGGCTGTTCGCGGACAATTCGAGCAAATCTATGACGTATTGATCTTGGATGAAGGTCACTACCTCAAAACCCCTGAATCGCAGCGCACTCAGGCTATTTTTAACAACAGCACGGGGATTGCACGACGCGCTTATTACAAGTGGATCCTGACGGGAACGCCTATTTTAAACCGGCCGCGTGAACTTTTCCCGGTGCTCAAATGCTTGGCGCCGGGTTTCGCGGATTATACCTTTCCTTCTTTTGCGCAGCGTTATTGCGGGGCATATTTTGACGGCCGTAGGATCAATACCAAGGGGGCTTCGCGGTTGGACGAACTAAGCGGCAAGCTTGAAGGTTTCATGCTCCGGCGAACTTCCGATCAGGTAGGACTCGAACTGCCGCCTATTGTGTCTTCTCTCGTACCCTTGGAACTTGATGCGCAATCTTTAAGCGTGATCGAGCGTGCCGAAGAGGAAATTTCGAACCGGGAAGCCTTTATCTCTACCGTGATGGAAGACTTCTCGGCATTAGGCGATCAAGCTTCTCTTCTTCACGCGGTCGGCTTTGCCAAAGCGGTCCCGGCCGCGCATTTCGTGCGCGAACTACTTAAAACCCAAAATAAAGTTGTTGTCTTCGCTCATCATCGAGATGTAGTTGACATCATCGCGCAAAAATTGCTTGGTTCAGGCATTCAATCCGTGAAATTTCAAGGCGGCATGTCGGACGCGCAAAAAGCAAGCGCGATTCGATTGTTTAAAGAAGATCCAGGCATTCAGGTTATCATTGGAAATATCAAGGCAATGGGCACTGGCGTAGATGGCTTGCAGGAAATCGCGCATTCCTGTGTTTTCGCGGAGATAACTTGGGTGCCGGATGAGATCGGGCAAGCGATCCGGCGGCTTAGAAGGATGGGGCAAGCACGAGATCGCGTCAATGCTTACATTTTGTACGCTCCGGGGACGCTGGAAGAAGCGGTACTCGGGGTGCACAAGGCAAAAAGCCATGTGTTGCAGAAATTGGGGTTGGGGATGGGATGGCGTACAAATACAAAGGAGGAAGCACGAAAATGATACAAAAACTAGAAAAACTGTTGGACCTGTTGATCGCAGTACTCGAAAGGGAATTAGGATCTGAAACAGCGCCGGCGTCAGTACCAACAACGGTACGACGTGCGCGAAAAACAGCGCCAGTTCCTGAGTCAGAACCGGAACCCGACGACCCGTTTGCTGGGATGGGCGCGCCGCTTAAGCCGACGCCTGAAGAAACGATGGAGGCTTCCCGGCGATGCATTGAAGTTATGGGCGCGTTTATCAAAAAGCACATGAACGACAAACCCATAAGCGGTCAGCAACAGGCAAAAAAGATCATTCAGATTGAGCTTGGGCATTCACTTGGAAAACTGACGGATCTGACATATGAGGACAACGTAAAGCTTATTCCAAGGTTTGAACAAGAATTGGACGCATGAACCGGGCTGAACGCCGCCGCCTGAAGCACGGAGAAGAAAAAGATACGGGCCGCGTGGGGTGCAGATATTGCAAGTCCTCACGCGGCACGTACCACGTTATTGGGAACAGATTTGTTTGCAATACGCCCGGATGCAAAGGCTCGAACATTCCAGCGCGACATGCGGCAACCACAATCAATAAGGAGGATTTAATCGACAATGGCTCCCCTTCAGAAACAGCAAACGAAAAAACCAGGATCCCATAGTTTCCTCGGGCCATCCAGCGCGGAACGGTGGTTTAATTGCGCGGGCTCGATCAACCTAATTGAAACGCTCCCCTTGGAAGCTTTCAAGCAAAACAAGTATGCCGCGGAGGGCACGGTAGCGCATACCCTCGCGGAGCAATATGTCACCGGCAAGGTTTCTTTAACTGATTTAATAAATCGTATCGGTGAAACCGTGATGCAAGGTGGTTTTGAAGTCGAAATCATTGAAGATATGGTCAATGGCGCGGTCGAATACGCAGACGCGATTGTTGAAGCGCGAAAGAATTTGGTCAGGCCGATCGAGGTTGTAGCTTTGGCCGAACAGCGCGTCCATACTTCCTCTATAGACACAGGGGTGTGGGGTACGGCTGATTACGTGCTTTTTCAAAAAGGTTTTCGATTATTCGTTATCGATTACAAATTTGGAAAAACCGTGGTTGAAGCGGAAAAGAACAAGCAGATGTTGACCTACGCTGTTGCGGTTGAAGATACTCTGGCTGGTTCTGTCTTTAATGAAGTCTGGCTGGGCATAGTTCAACCACGAGCGAGACATGCGGAAGGAACGGTGCGTTGGGTTAAAATACCCGCACAGGAAATGCTGCTTTTTCGGGCAGAACTCAAGGCCGCAGTGGAACGCACGAGAGATCAGAAAGCCCCGCGTGTAGCCGGCGCGTGGTGCAAATTTTGCCCTGCGTTGGCTTACTGTGATGAGGCAAGAAACGGAATTGAGAAAGCGGCTGAGACAACTTTCACTAAATTGCCCCCGCCTTCAAGCAAAGAAGTGGGCGTGACCTATTTGCCGGATCCCACAAGGTTTACGGCAGATCAACTTGCGCGGGCGCTTGATTGGGAAGACTCAATCGACTCTTGGTTTAGCGCGGTACGCGCGCGAGCGCTGTTTGAACTGCAACAAGACCCCAATTCCGTGCCCGGATACAAGATCGTCAAAAAGAAAACGAATCGGACTTGGGGAGAGAATGAGGTTGAAGTAAAGAACATTTTTGCCTTGCAGGGCGATAAAATATATGCTCCGCGAAAACTGCTTTCACCTGCGCAAATGGAAAAGCTTGTGGGTAAAGAAGAAGTCGCTCGATGGGCCGTGAAACCTCAAGGAGAGCCTACGGTCGTTAAGGCCAACGACAAACGACCGGCTTTGACGATTCAAGGGCGAGCAGAGGAAGTCTTTGACGCCTTGGCACTGCCGACTTCCACGGCTGTGCCGTTAGAGAAACCGCAAAGGAAGTCCGGGTTTGAAGCAGCTCCGGCGGATATTTTTGGGGATCTCGTGGACCCGGTGCCGGCAGAAAAAGAACCAATATGGCCCATATAAGCGATATAGACGTTGACGATCAAGATTGGGATTTTCGAGAAAATCCCGAAGACAGAGTAAACCAAACAGGAGAAAAACGAAAAAACATGACGACAGAAAAACGAAAGCTAGGACGAACAGACTGCCTGACGCCGGAGTTCCGCATGAGCTATCCGACGCTGCTTGAACCTCGGGCGCCGGACCCAGCGCAGCCCGCCAGAAAAAACTACGGCGTAGAGATGCTGTTTCGAGTTGCTGAAACGCCGCAAAGCAAAAAACTCGGAGAGAAGGTCGTAACGCTCGAAGCCTTAAAGACCGCGGCTCTTGAAGCTGTCAAAGGGAAATGGGGTCAAGAGCAAAGCCGATGGCCGACGGACTTGCGCGAGAAACTGGCTAAACTGTTCAAGCGCGGCGAGGTAGGGAAAAACGCAGATAAGGACGGTTATGGCGCGGGCGTGATCTATGTCCGGGCTTCCCGCAGGGAAGAATTCGGCGCGCCCCTGGTTGTCGATCAACTTGTCGCTCCGGTGACGGATAAGAACCTCATCTATGGTGGAGCGTACGCGCGGGCGAAAATTCACGCTTACGCTTGGACGCATCCCACGGGAGGAAACGGAGTATCCTTCACGTTGGACCTGATCCAACTAGTCAGGGATGGCGAACCATTCGGCAATCGCTTGAATGCGGCGGACGCATTTGAGGCTATCGCAGTTCCGGGCGAGGCAAGGAAAGAAGCCGCACCTACGCAAGCGGAAGCGAAAGACTTGTTTGCGGGTCTAGGCTAAAAGTTATCAGCGCCGAAACCCCCGGAAGGAGAGCTAGGAGCCACCTTCCGGGGGTGGAGGCCAAAAATTCATTTCACATGAATAAGCTCTATCTCGATTTTGAAACTCGATCAACCCTTGATATAAAAAAGGTCGGCGCGTGGGCATATGCTTCTCATCCATCAACGGATATTACGTGCATGGGATTCGCTTTTAACGATTCAAATGTTATTGTTTTACCTGGGAAAGAAGAATTGCAAGGGGGAAGGATTCACGAAAGGCACGATCCGTTTCGTATCATCGCTCATTCTGTCCAATTCGAGTACGCGATCTACCACTTCATTCTCCATAAGCGTTACGGTTGGCCTGAACTGCTCGATCCTAAACGTTGGGATTGCACGATGGCGCGGGCTTTGATGTGTGGTCTACCAGCCTCACTTGAAGGCTGCGCTTTAGCATTAAAAGTGCCTTTTCAAAAAGATATGGACGGGAAGAGGGCGATGTACGAGACATGTAAACCACAAAAAGACGGAACATGGTGCGAAGATCCCGAAGTTCTCGAAAGACTTTACAGATACAATCGTATAGATGTTGAAACTGAACGATCTTTAGACAAAGCGCTTCGTGAACTTCCCGAGAGCGAAAGAAAAATATTTGAATTAGATTTAGTGATGAACCGTCGTGGCGTGGCTATCGACATTGAATCAGTGAAGTCCGCGGCTGCGATTGCGGAGTCCGAAACAGACAGGCTCAATGAAGAGTTGAGAAAATTGACGAAGGGTGCTGTAAGCAAAGCTTCGCGCGTGGCTGAAATGAAGCGGTGGATCGCCGCGCAAGGCGTGAAAATACCCATGAAACTCGCAAAACCGGGACCAGAGGCGAAAGATGACAAAGAAACACTGGACAAAGAAGCCATTATCGAAATCCTCGGACGAACAGAAACGCCAAAAATCGTCAAGGATGTCGTCACCATCAGGCAGCAAGTTGGTAAATCTTCCGTCGCCAAATTTTCCGCTATGTTGTCGGCATCATGCGCTGACGGCCGCGTTCGAGGGGCCTTGCAGTACCACGGGGCGCATACTGGACGATGGGCTGGTCGAATTATTCAGCCTCAAAATTATCCTCAAGGTTTTGGACACGAAGACCAAGAATGCGCATTGGCTCTTTTACAGGAGCCGGGCCTTTTTGCGTCAGTATATAATGGCGTTGGAATGCAAACTCTTTCCAACATCCTCCGAGGAATGCTCATCGCCGGCGAAGGCAAATCTTTCATCGGCGCAGATTATAACGCTATTGAAGCGAGGATTGTTTTCTGGCTCGCTAACGAGATAGGCGCGCTTTCTATGTATTCTCGAAGGGAGAGCCCCTATCTTGATATGGGACGCTTGATCTTCGGGCGAGAGATAACCAAAAAAGACGCTATGGAATACGCGCTTGCCAAAATGACAGTCTTGGGTTGCGGCTTCGGAATGGGCTGGAAGAAGTTTCAAGGCCAAGCCCTTGCGCGAGGGGTTGATATTTCCGATGAACTCGCGCAAAAAGCCATCAAGACCTATCGGGATTATTACAGGAACGTCGTGAAGATGTGGTATGACACGCAAGGTGCCGCGATCCGGGCGGTATTAAATCCCAAGACAAGTCAACCAGCAGCCGATGGTAAAGTTTTTTGGATGATGAGCAGAGATCGAAGATTCTTGGGCTGTTGCCTGCCTTCCGGCCGCTGGCTTCGCTATTTCCGTCCCGAAGTCAAAATTGAAGACAGTCCGCATGGCGAGCAGCAAGTCCTTTATTATTGGACCGCGGCTGATGCAGGTGCTCTTAAAACAGAGTGCAACGGCATGCTTGGGCAATATAAGACCTGGGGCGGGGAACTTGTCGAGAACGTAGTGCAAGCAATCGCCCGCGACATCATGGTACAAGGGATGCTGAAGGCTGAAGCGGCAGGATATCCATTGATAATTACCGTCCATGATGAACTGCTTGCTGAAATAGGCTCTACAAGGGAACCGCAAGTCGATTTAAAGAATTTTTGCAATTTGATGTGTCAAACACCGGCGTGGGCGAAAGGCCTTCCGGTGGCCGCAGAGGGATGGATTGGAAAGAGGTACAGAAAATGACCGACACTCCTAAAATTCCCGAGCCGCATAAAGGCCCCGCGCCGCGCTGCCCTCTCTGTTTCGCGCAGTTCGCGCGCGAGGAAGTACCTAGTCGAAGATTAAGAATCTTGAACATGATTAAAGAGGCCAATGTCCAATACCAAGCGGCTAAGGATTCCAAAAATCAAGATCGAATCATCAAGGTGAAGAATTGGGGTGAGCAGCTTGAAGCTTCCTTGAACGCCGGTGCAGCCGAGGCTTTTTTGTGCCACTTTTGCAAGATCGCTATATCGTGCTCAGACCCTTTTGTGGGTCGGTGGGAAGAGGCATATTCTAAAGGGGAGAAAATAACGTGCCCTCGGTGTGATTATGAGATGCGATTTTTCTGCACAGCCACAGGCTACATGCAGGCTAAATGCCCGGTCAAGAAGTGCGGCGCCAAGATGGAAACAGCCGAACCCGATCGCAAGAAGCAAGATAAGGAACTAGCGACCCTATTTGACGAACATGGCAGGGAGATCGCCTTGCCCGGCGTGGACCGCCCCATAGCCTCGCCAAGCGATCTTTCGGCCGGTCAGATAGGTCAGGCCCCGGACGATCCAAACGTGCCTCAAGAGGTCTTTGTGCCCCTTCCGCCAAAAGAGGGTACGGCATGAAATCCGTCCTCGGCATTGACCCTGGGGTCCGCGGCGGGGTAGTTGTTCTCCGGGCAAACGGCACGGTAGCCTACCGCTGCGCTTTACGGCCTGAGTTCACGGAAAAAGACGTCGCCCTAGTAATCCAGACAGCGGTTCAATTCTTAAAGTCAATGGGAGGAAACGATGCGTTTATTGAAAAGGTTGGGTTCATTCGCGGCGACGGGGGTCTTGGTGCTTTTTCTTTTGGTCGGATCGTGGGTCTTCTTAGGGGTTGTGTACTTACGTGGGGCATTCAATTACATGAAGTCCAGCCTTTCATGTGGCAATCGAAAATGGAATGTTTGACCGGGGGCAATAAAAATGTCTCAAAGCGTCGAGCTATTGAGCTTTTCCCTGAAGAGAAAGTGACCCACTCGATTGCGGACTCGCTGCTGATTGCTGAGTTTGGAAGGCGTCAGTTTTTATCCTAATAAGAAGTCCAGTAATCGTTGGCGCCGGATCCGGTAACGAGCTTGTGATAGCTTGTTCCATCACAAAAGGCAATAGAATTGATGGTGCTGTCATAAATGACAGCGCCGGCGGTTGTCGAACTACAGGCGGGTCGTGCGGTTGTTGCCGTTGCTCGAAGATACAACGTGTGATAAATGTACGATCCTTCCGTCGAGGCCCAAACGCGAATAGGCTTAAAAAGAGAAAGAACCCCAACTAGCAAGACGAGAGCCAGTGCAGCCTGCAATGTTTTCTTTAGCATTTTATTCTCCTTAACGGTTTTATTGTACGTTCCTTTTGCCTTTTTGTCAAGCCCCTTTCAGGATGGCTTGGCTTGACTGGCCGCCCTCTCCGACGCCTGTTCGGTAGCTTGATCCGCCGCGACGACTTTGGCCGCTTCCGTTAAGGCAGTCAAAATCCCCATCTCAATTTGAGTGATCGTCTGTTCGGGGACTTTGTGCTTTCTAAGCCCGGTTTTAAGAGCCGTTAAAGCCCGCATAACCAGTAAGTCCTCGTTCTGAGTCAGCCACGCCTTGATCTGCGGGCCGTAATGACGCGCCGCGAAGCCTAATGCCAGCGTGGGCAATGTGCCCAAGGCCACTCCATGCGCGGTTAAGAACGCCATGATTTCATTCATACAGCCTCCCTATTAAACGATTGTGTAAGCCAACTGCACATGGTCAGGGTCTTTCCAGTTGAATTTCCAGGTAGCCCCGGAGATCAATCCCTGCGCCTCCCATATTTTTCCGAGCTCGATGTAGAGGGCCTCATTTTCCTCGGTCCCTCCCCAAAGGATTTTCCCGTTCTGCGTAATCAGCACATCAGCCGCTTGGGAAGGATAGACGTTGTGATGGGATTTCGTGTTGATCCCGTCATCGTCGGTAACGGTCGTCCCGGTTTTCATCCACTGTTTCGTATCCGGGTTGTACTCCCTGCCTTGCTTATAAAACTCGAATTGATCTACCGGGGTGCGATAGCACCAATCCACTTTTAAGGGCATACCGGGATGCCGCGCTTCCCACTCGCCGCAGACAATATCGAAGGCTTTGACTATCTCAGGCCGGCAGGTGTTGATATTCTTCGAGGACTGGGGCGTGTCAACGGTATCGCTCATTTTCTTCGCTCCGATGCCGAGGATTTGCAGAAGCCACGCCAGCACCTATCCCCTCCAATAGCCTTTAATCGCTATCAGCCAAACGGCGATGAGCGGCAGGATTTTGAATACTGTCTCATTGATCGTCATTTTTCATTCCTCCTTGTGCGGTATTTTGCAAACAGTCCCGTTTCTGCAAGGCAAGGTGTCGAGTCTTGCCATGACAGGAGCCAACCCCGCCTTGATAGACCTGTCCACGACGGCTTCAAGTTCAATTCGATTGATGTAATTGCGCTCTATTAGTTGGACACGATCCTTGTACTCCTTCAAGTCGGCGGCTTTGGCGGCGTTTTCTTTCAAGACTTCGACATGACTGGTTTGCTCCTTTTGAGTAGCGATAAGGTCTTGGACGCTCTTTTCCAATATGTCCTTTTCCTTGTTTATCAGTTTGAGCCAGCCGGCCATAGCCGTCCCGCCGATCAAGGTAAATCCAGCCACCGTCTCCGAGAAGAAAGTCAGGCCGGAGTGGGTTTCGAGCATGGCTTAGAAAGAGTACGACGGCCCAAGGAACCAGTGATTCGTCAGCTTCATCGGGTTCTTGGCGAACTGGCCGTTGACGAACACTTCTGCCGTCGGCTCCCAAGTCACATGGAGATTTAACGGGCCGTTTCCGGGGGCGATCTGTTTTCCCGCCGCATTGAGCGAGGCATTGCTCGATAAGGCTAGGAGATTAGAGGCCCATCCACGCACTGAGTCCAAGAGGTTTAGTCCGAAACCAACCCCGCCGAGGGCTACGCCTCCCGACCAACCGCCGCCGAGATCAATAGACCAGCTCTCGGGTGGAACCCATTTTTGAAGTTCGACCGGAATGATCGAGCCGGAACTCAGCGGGTGATAAACCAAGGCGTAATTGGTGAAGTCCATAACCAGGTTGAAGTGCGAATCAAACAACGCCCCATTGCTCACGCTGTACGAATACCCCGGCGTGAGAGGGTAATACAGATACGGAGCCGCCTTCGCCGTCCCCGTCAACATCAACAGCAACCCTGCCATTAACCATTTCATTTTATCATCCTCCTGATCATAGCGCGTTCGCTTGGCTTGTAATTCTTCCAAGCTCCAAACAGATGCAAACTGAGGCGTACGGCATCAAAGGTCCTTTCAGGCTTCACCACGGCAAGCAAACGATCCGGCGTGAGCATCAGGAGATTGACGGTCGGCCCCTTGACTACCAGGAGCGTGTCCCGGAATGGACCGGGATGCTCGATAGTCCCAAGGATCAAGTCTCTCGCCTCTTGCGTGTTGGCTGGTAAAGCGGCCCTTGTCAGCCGGGCTAAGCTCTCCGTGGGCCTGTTTTCGATAGCCTGCCGCGGCTCGATTTGATTTATGTCAAGAGATAGAAACTCCGGTAATTTCTTCTCCATGCCTTTAAGCCGGATTTCTATTGTCTGCACAGAGGCATGGACAGTGGCGCAATGTCCCGTCCCGGAGAGAGCGAGAAGAAGGAATAGTATCACTGAGCCAATCCCAGGACGGGCTGTTGCGTATTCCAGTAATTGAAACTTTGTATCCAGCCGTTGAACGGCAAACTTCCGTCCTCTCTTGAAGCGAAGTCAAGGCGCGTGATGCCTGATGGAATAGCCGATCCCCCGAATGTCCCGGCCAAATCCTGAGTGCCGCGAGAGGCGAATGTGTTTGAACCGGAAGCGTAAGACGCCCCGACGGTCAGGGGATAATAAGCATTGTAAAGAACGGTCAGCGGAAGCAGATACCCCGTCCCGCTTGTCGCCGCCGTCCCGCCGGACGTGATTATTCCTTCGGGAACAGTGGCCGTTGTGAGTTTAGCCGCGATGCTGTTATTCAATGTCCCATCGCTGAAACTGCCTAGATATTGCTCGTTGGTTGCCACTAGAGTTCCGACTGAATTTACCGCCCCGCCAGCCGAGCTTTCGGGAATCGTCAGCATTGAGAACGCCCCGGCAGAGCCGTTAAACCATGATGGCGAGGCGTAGTATAGCCTATCCGCCGGGCGAGTCACCGCCACGTTCGTCGTCGGGATATAGGAACTCATCCCGTTTGCCTCAACCTGCGCTCCATAAATCAGGACGTGAACAGTGCCGATCGAATACGTCGCATCATCAAACGGAGTCCCCCCACCAACGAAACCTAGATTGAATTGGCAGCTGGTGTCACCGTTCATATACTCGGTTGTCCATATTCTTTGCCACTGATTCGTCAAGACATACTCAGTGGGAGTCCAAATCTGCGAAGGGGTATGCCAAATCTGTATCGTGATTTCCTTGCCCACTTCATAGGCCGATTGCGCCTTGACCCAAACGGATGCCGCCTCATTAGCGGAGTTGCAGGTTAAGGCGTTGACCAATAGCGAAAAATCATTGATACTGGTTCTTTGAATCGTTATCATCCCGGCTGAATTTGCAACGCCGTCAGGCCCCGTGGCGATCCCTGTTGAAATCGCAATCGTCCCGCTTCCGTTGGTGAAGTTCGACCAGCTCGAACCAAAAAAGCTATTTGAGTAGGTCAAGATGTTGGTTCCCGCGCCTTCCATCAATAAACCCTTAAGAGATGGCGTCGAGGTTTTGCTGTTGTAATCAAATCTCGCCGCGCCCGATATCGCGGTGGACAGTATCCCCGATGAGTTTATGTAGGTCGCGGTAGATGGCCGCGTAAACGTCATGTTGCTGTCCAATGTCCCGCCCATGAAATTCCAAGTATAAGTCGGCGTCGGGACCGAGGGCGCAAGCGGCCTGTAATAAAGCAGAACGTGAGAGATATTAACTTCCGTTCCCGAGCCCGGATAGTTTTTGCCTAACGGGAGTTGTTGAATGTACACCGCCCCATTGTTGTACTTCAAGCCGCCCGTGTAGGCCAAAAGGTCAAGATTGGCCGATACGTTGTTATCCGAGCCCGTATTCTTGGCCGAGATAAAAGCGTAGGGCGTAAACGAGGGAACTTGCCCGAAATAATACCCGGACAGGAAAGTGTCCTCGCCCCCCGCCTTAGTAAATGAAGATCCAGTGCTGTTCAAAGTGGAACCATCAGAGTTGGCTCCATCGAGATATAATTGCGGAGCATTTTCAAGGAACGAATCGTAGATTGCGTTTGAAAACGTGATCGTATGATCTACCAGCCAGCCGCTTCCGCCCCCGGCGTAAAAGTAATTCAGGTGATTATAAGTCTCGTAGCCTACACCGCTGCTAGGGTCCAAAAGAGCAGCCTGTTGAGTAGGGGCGAGCGTAATTGCGTTCTTATTGGTGACACCCTGCGACCAAAGTTTATAAGGGAGCGAAACTCCGAGGTAGTAATGAACTTCAGTAAACAGTCCGTTGGTTAGTGCTTCGCCCGGCATAGCCGTCAAAGTCATGTGCAATGACTGCTGAAAGGGAATTGGGTATTTAAGTTCGCACGTCATGGTGTTATAGAACTGGTTATATTCCGTCGAAGTATGAGTGTCCGCAACCCTGAAACTGCTCCCGGTGTTGACCTCGTTAAGGGCACAAAGGTTGCCCATGTCGGCGGACACGCTGGGCGTGGTTTCACCGTCAACATAGATATTGAGAACGGTGTCCACGCAATTACCGTAAGGTCCGCAGGTGAAATGGAAAACGTCAACGTACCCCGTCCCCGACGAGATTTTAATTAAGTCTATAGTCGCGCCGGCGGCAATGCCGACTGAGACGAGGCCATTGGTATGAATCTCGGCATTGGAAAGGGTAGATTGACTTCCCGAAGGGTCCATGCCGGACGCGAGATTGATGGTTGTTCCACCATTTCCGCTTCCCCCGCCGTTGTACGGACTTAACCCTTGAGCGTTGACCATTCCGGTCAAAGAAAAGAACGCGAGGACGGCGATTAGGTTTTTCATGGTTGCTCCTATTTTTCTTTATGGCGTATAAGTCCCTAACGTAGCCGTTACAGCAGGACCCGCGGCCAAGCAGAAAAATGGTTCCTGCGGCCCGATCGCATACGAGCGCCATGACACGCCGCCGGAAGGCTGCGCTGGGATAAGACTGCCTCCGCCCGCAAGCAGAACCGTCGTGCTATGGCTGCATCGGATACTATAAGTTTGACTTTCGTTTTCTACGTCAATATAGGCAACATTCGCGCTCGTTGAAATGGAGCTCGTATTGCCTGATATTTCTGTTGGAGTCGTTGAAGATATAGCGACCTGAACGCGAATTTGCTGCCTTAGCGTTGTTGCGGCTCTCGCCGAGGATCCGCCAAAAACAAAAAGAACGACTGCTGCAATCAGCAATTTTTTCATTTTTATTCTCCTTTAGAACGGCAATGCGAATACATAGACGGTTCCTGTAGTTCCCGTCGCCCCGGCAGTTATCGGCGTTCCGCAACTTCCGGTATCAGATCCAAAAAATAGAGTCATCGTAGTAGGCGGTCCCGAACCCGACCATATCAAAGATGATCTATTGGTATAAGCGCTTAAACTATTAAGATCTTGAAATGTTGAAATCCCGTCCAAAGTTGTGACGCTGCTGGATGCAATATTCACGTTAAACTGAAAAGTCATCCAGCCATTTACTCCGATATCATTAATGCCTGTTAAATTTCCGAGTTTGCTTCCGGCGCCGCAACCTGTTCCACCGATGCCTGTATAATCGTAGCCGGTCGTCATAAAAGTGTAGTTAGCTCCCACGTCGCCGTTAAAATGAATTCCCAGCTCAGTGTTCGATCCTGTCACGTTTTTAAGTTTCCCAATGACAATAAACTGTGAATAAGAGCCGGATGGAATGGCGACGGTTGAGCCGGACACCCCGGAAACCACTTGACTCGATACCAAAACCATCATGCCGGGGTAGAGGCCGATACCGTTCGGCCCAACATACTGAACGCTATTTGAAAATTTGTTTGTTCCAGTAAAAGCGTTATTTCCAGCCTGAGTCACGTCACCAATGCCCACAGCAGCACAATTCTGCGCGTTTCCGCTTGCATCCACGCCAAGAGGATAATTCCCGACAGAGCATTTAGACGGCGTAGAAGCCAAGGCTGTCGCCGTTGCTGCGTTTCCGCTTGTGGTCGTTGCCGTGGTCGCCGTGGTTGCGTTCCCGGCAAACGTGGTCGCCGTTACCGTGCCTGTTCCATTCACATTGACTGCGCAAGTGCCGGCAGTCGCGGAGGAAGCGGCTACGCAGATATTCCCGCTGACGTACTGTGTGATCTTCCCGCTGGCCGGCACGGACGTTCCATAATACTTCGGAACCGCGAACACGGGAGAAGAAAGCAGCATCAACGCCAAAAACAGCTTTCTCATACGCCTCCTATCGGCCCTGTCCAGCCATTAGTTCCAAGAGCAATGTTCCCGGTGTAGAATCTTATCGTCTCATCGTCCGTCACGAAGCCCCAAAAAGGAGTGGTCGGGGCTAAAGCCGCGAGAGCCGATAATTGAGCAAAACTGCCCGTCTGAATTGAAACCGCCGCCCCTTGAAGAACGAGAGCCGCGATAGATGCCTGTATTTCTTGAATTTGCGCTTGAAGTTTATCCGCCATTGTCTCGACGACTTTAGCCGGCATCGGGCCTTCAGATGGAAGCTCAGCTTCCTGCGTGTTATCGGAAACGCGCTCAATTAAGGCGTACCCGCCTAAAACCGGAGCTACCGTAAACGTCACCGTCCAAGTTTCTTGAGTGGGGTCGAAAACCACGGTGTAATCTGTTCCTAAAATGAGAAGCACGCCCTGATTGCCGGAAGCGTCGATTTTATAGACGGCGAGATCGGTTGCGGCGAGGATCTTAAAAGAACCGCTGAAAGCAACGGCAACCCCATTGCCGGACTGCTTAGAAGGCGCGTATTGGGTAGTCAGCATAGAGTCCTGTTTAACATAGCAGATAGAAGATATTTTTGCAAGAGCATTATCCTTTTAAAATTGCGATGGCGATTTATCCTTTTCACTTTCCTGCTCTTCGGGTTCTACTGCACGCATTACGTCTTTCACAAAACGCGGAATTAAATCGCGCTCAAGAGCAATCTTACCCTTGTTTTCGCCTTCATGTGGTCCTTTTTTATATTCTTCTAACGTCCCTAAAAGGTGCAAATCCATTCCGAGTTTTACAATATAGGCGGGCCCGGCCGCCCCCAGGAAAAAAGCGGGGTCAAGTCCACGCCACATAGAGCCAACCACACGACGCAAATAATGAATAGTTTGCCCCTTGAAAGAATCGTTTTCTTCATCTTTATGCAAAACAGAACCAGTATATACAGCTATCACCCCCATTGCGCCGAGTTTTAATGTTTCTTGTACTTGCTGTGCGGTCATTCTCGTTTTACCTAAAGTGCCAATTGTTTTACCAAGAGAAACCAAATCTTCTCCAATAGTCAATGTTGGCGGAATAGCCCATTTTTTAAATTGTGTGAAAGTTCGTCCGATCGAGGACCCACCGGCGATGCTCCCTTGGCCCGAAACATCCATCCAGCGGCCCGCTTTTTGCATAACTTCATTGACGCGAGCTTCGCTCATTTTTCCGGCGGCAAGTTCTTCAGAAGTGGCGCTTGCAAGCAGCACGTTCCCCATAGCTCGTTGATGCGCCCACTGGAAACCCCCGTAAGCCGTTGCTTCAGTATAATCTCCAAGCCCACGTCCGGGTTCACCGAGAGCTTCAAAAACGCCTTTCTCTGTTATAAATTTGCTGTTTCGCAGAAAGGTCTGTCCTTTTTTCGTCCAACGCAACATTTCCGCTTTCGGCAAATTTATCGCCATGAATTCACTAATGGGAATAGCCACCCCCGCTTTGATCGCTTGAAGTGCAAAGTGCGCCGCAATCCAGTGGATAGATGCGAGCGACTGCGCCATATCCAGCGCTGGGGCAATAAGTTGACCGCCATAGCCGAAAGTGGTATTGATCCCTTTTTGATTATTGAGAAAATCTTTGGTGTAGGATTGAAGTGACGAGGCAAATTGTTGCTCATCTGGATTTTTTGTCTCCATCGCCTTGACCATTGTATCTATATAAGGTGTTGCTTGATCTAGCGCAACCTTATTGTAAAAATCGTGGATGTAACGCGAAGCTGCCATTACTACATTGCGCGAAGGATCAAGTTCCCCGCTGCGGAAAGCGGCTTGCTTGAAATACTTGTTGAAACCGAGTACTTGTCCATTGTTGTCTACAAAATCACCACTTTGCTTTGTCGCATGAGGCATCAATTCTTTAAGTGTATTCCATAATCCAACCCGGCCCGCATCCCTTACGATCTCGGCGTAGCTTTTGTTTACGTGGGGAGCGTAAGAATCTTCAAAGCGCGAGGCCATTCCTTCTTTTTTAGTTAAGTATTCATTGGCCTGTTCAAACCACTCTTTCAAGTATTCGGCCCATTTAAGTTGCGCCGGGCCGAGCGCCGCCGCGCTGTTTGCTACATCTTCAGGCGTTTTAGCCTCCAAGAAAGTCATCACGTCTCTTTGTTGTGGGGCAAAAAAATCAGCGATTCGCGCGCCCATTCCCGCCGCTGCGTGTTGCTCTTTAATCGCCGCTGTTGCCAAATCTTTCTGCCGTTCATCCACAGCGTAAGCCAAAGCGTCGCCGCGCAGCTCATAAGCCGCCGAAGCATCAATGATGGGTTTAAGCGACGGCATCCAATTTCGCAATTGCGGCTCGGGAATAAACCTCGCCCAAGCGCTTATTTTGACATTTTTAAAATCCTCAATAGGCTGTCCGGTAAACTCTGAAAGCCTAGCGCGAACTTCGCCTTCCGTCTTTACTCCCTCAAGTTTGGTTCCTTCAAGCGCGGCAATGCGCTTAGGCGATAAAGCTACGTCAGCTTTATCATACTGGCGAAGAATTTCAGCATACTGTTTAAGTTGCGTAGTTGTCATGTCAGCAAGCGCAGGCATTTGATGAAGCTGTCGAACATAACGCTCTTTTTTCAATTGTTTCTCGTTTAGGATGGATTGGAGTTCCATTCGCGCTTGCTTTTTCTCAACTAGGTCCTGTACACGTTCTTTAAATCCACGCTCTCGACCCACGTCACCTTGTTCGGAAACTACGCGGTCTACGCCTTCCAAGAAATTTTTGTATTCCAAATTTGTCATCGCGCCGATAGCTTTACGCCCGATAAGAGCGCGAACATCGGCCCCAGTCAGCTTATTTTCTTTGGCAATTGCCAACAGTTCTTTTGCACGAGCCTGCGATTGTTTTCCTCCTTCTTTAAATCCAGCTTCCACAATATTTTCAAGCGTTGCGGGCTTCATCTGCAATGGTTCGAGGGGAGTAGGCTTTTCTGCACCCTCGGTTTTGTAATATTCAATGTCGCGCTCGATTCCCGCTTTCTCGATCAAGGCTTCTCTTAAATTGGCGTCAACAACCTTGCTTGCGTGAGTTGTGCCGCCCTCAGAAAACGCTTTGCGTTCTTGAACCAAATCATCAATGCGTTGTTCCACCGCATCCAAATCTGAATTAAGCTTTGTGATCCGAGCTCTTATCTCGACATTCAAGACCTTTTCTGCTATACTGTTTTCACCAACAGATGAAGAACTACTCGAAGTCGAAGCCCCCTCCCGCGTCTTCTCCGAAACAGGCGTCGACTCCTCAGGCCGGGATAAAGAAACTGATGGGGTTTGCTCGGGCGAACCCAAAGGCTTCTCCTGAACAGATGGACCGGAAGCGGGATGAGATTGTTCAGTCTCTTGAGGGAGAACCTGGCTCTCCTGCGGGCCCTGAACCGTCAGGTGTCGTTTAACCACTTCCTCAACACCTTCTTTTTCACCACGATTCAAAGAGGCTAAAACTTTCTTTCCTTCCGGTGAAGCCTGTTCTTCTGCGGGGAGCGTTGCAAAAGCCTTTCCCAACAACTTAAACCCACCGCCTACGACTGTACCGAAAGTCGCGCCCTTAATAGCCGCGTCCATGATGTTCATAATTGCCGTCTTAGGATCGTCAAGCAATTCAGGTCGCTCTTTAACGTGGGCTACGATATTGTTAAGCATTTCATCAATCGTGCCTTGCGCGGCCATAACTCCCGCGCCAGTACCGGCAGATTTAACCAGCCAATTTGCCAATGCGCGCTGAACGACTTTAGACGCCGCCAGTTTATCTAGGAAGGCCGCTTTAGCCAAAGGCGATAGCAGACCAAAAGACCCCATCATTAAAGCCGCGCTGAGCGTTCCAGCGACTGCCGAAGTTTTACGAACGGTATCAACATCATAACCCTGGTCGAGCATTCTTGCTGCGGTTGATCTTCGCTGCATATCATAAAAAGCTTTGTACCCACCAAGCCAACCACCCAAGGAAGCCCCTGTTGTCGTACCTACCACCGGCACAGCAGATCCCGCAATCCCGCCGCCCATTGAACCTATCATGGCATCCTTAGCGACCTCAGCCATTGAATCAACCAGGGCTTTTCCGCTGCCGGCTACTGAGCCACCGACACTTTCCACCATTCGTGACGGATCGTGAATAGCATCCGCGATAATCCCCGCTTTTCCAAACCACGCCATATCGGGCCGATTCGCAAGCTGTTCTTTAAGCGTCTCTAAATGTGTCGCGTTAAGATACTGCTCGGGCGTCATTTTTCCAGCCAAAACTGCTTCAGCATTTGCGCCTTTAACGGCTTCTTCCTCGGAAAGATCGAACTGCTGTTTCCAATAATCAGGCATCGCCGGACGGCCTTGTCCAAGCGCCTTGATCGTGTCTTCAGGTACGCCCGACCAAGTTTTAGTCGCATCGTCGTAATGAGCGACTTGCCCCAAGACTTTTGCCACGTCATCGGTATGAAACACTCGCGCGGCTTCAGGGCCGTTGACATGAAGAAGACGCACGGGGCCGTCCTTGGTATCG
>Ga0181530_10002654_pt1 | contig 20918 bp, 32 predicted proteins | sample PEATcosm2014_Bin_42_FD_119769 | JGI IMG/M metagenome (GOLD analysis project Ga0181530, IMG submission 119769) | Peatland microbial communities from MTU Mesocosm Facility, Houghton, MI, USA - PEATcosm2014_Bin10_60_metaG | ecosystem: Environmental > Terrestrial > Soil > Wetlands > Peat | place... | reverse complement strand
TGCAGGCTGTCATGTTCGGCGGCCTGATTTCATGACACGGGTTCAAGAGGATTGCGCTGCCGGGGACCAATGGGCCTGCGATCTGATCGGATCACTCGCTCGGCGGAAATCGGTGGAAGGCATCAATGTACAAGATAGCGTTGCCGATGATGTTGATGCCATACTCAAAGGAATTGAGCGAGCAAGGTCTGAGCCAAATCTTCACTATCCCGACCTTCCCCTAATCGGCCGGTGTTGCCAACCTTGGTTCGGCTCACTAAGTTCCTGCCGCTTTCAAGTCTCGATAACTCTCAATATCAAGGAACCGAACCAATGGCCAAAAAGCCCAGCCTGTCTGCCCATCTTCGCGATGCTCGAATCAAGCGTGGCCTCAGCGTCGCCGAGATCGCCGAAGGTGCTGGCGTCAGTGCCGCCAGCATTTATCTGTGGGAGACTGGCAAGCACACACCACGGGAGGCCAACCTGAGCGCACTGTGCAAGGTACTGAAGCTGCCGATTCGTGCCACCAGAGAGATGGCTGTTGGGTAAAAGGGCACAGCAGTGGTCTGATCGACCAGATAGAGCGAGCGAAAAGCGAAGGTCTATGGAAACGGCTTAGCGATTTAGGCTGACTGCCTCATTCCTTTAGCCTTCGCGATGTCGGATAAAGGTTCATCATGCGTAAGGTCCTGACTTTTGCTGTGTTCATGGCAACGTCGCGATTGGCGATGGCCATGACATTCTCGGATGACCCCGGCGTGGTTTGTGGGTCAGAGGAGATGATAAGAATGCATGAATATGAATACGACAACAGTCTGCCTTATACCGTTTTCAAAGAGGACCCTGGCTGGAAGGGAGGTGCATCCTGCTCACTCAATCTAATCGCGGCTCTGCATCCCCAAGTTACATTGGTGCTCAAACACGGTGCGTTCTGTGAAGTTAGAATCCACGAACCAGAAGTCGAGAAGTATCTTTTCTGGGTGCATTGCCCATCATTGACAGCATGGTAGGTGGCCCGATAACCACCCAAGAAGCGGAATAAGGCAGCGTTTGACTGATTGCGGACTTTCTCGTTGCCACGAACTTGGATGGCGCCAGCGGCCTTCGACGGACTCCTCGCGCCGGCTGGCGAGAGCACAACCGTGTCAGGTCGCTTCGCGGTAGGCTCGGGAAGACCGTCCAGCAGGGCCGGAGCGGATGCATCCCCTGGCCGCGTCAGTGCCCGTAGCTCGCTGAGCGTGATGCTCTTGCCAGCCCTGGCTGCGCTGTGACTGAAGCCCGCAGGCTCAAGGCCATTGTCCGGGTCCACGAACACCAGATCGGCTGCTTCGAGGGTGCGCTGGACGGTCTGGAACCATGCGTGGCGTGCCTGCCAGCGTTGAGCAATCGGACCGCTGGTGGGGATGATCTCGCTCGCGAAGATTGCGCCCGACAGGAGGTTGGCAGCTTCCAATGCCCTGACATCCCTCTGGCCGGATGACACGATCTGGCCCAGCGCATCGAACAAGGTGGGGTCCAAGTGTCGCCACCGCTCGGGTCGGCTGAGGTAGCCGATGTGCCGACCGTCCTTGTTGTGCTTTTCATCCGGGTAAAGCCACCACGCCACACCGAGGCGGTACCCTGGTGACAAGGCTCGGAGGATGCCGAGCTTCAGATAGTCGCCAACATCAGCAGTGTAGCGGTCTTGCATGATCAGATGACCGCCCGCAGCACCGTCCAGACTAACGACCCGATCATCACCAGTGCGCCGGAAACGATGCCAACCGCCCGCAGCGGATGTCGTTCAACATCGAAGAACCATGCGGTGAAGCGTTGTAGCGGCGCGAGCAATTTCACGATTGTTGCTGATAGCAGGATGAGGATCGTCCAGATCGAGGTCAGCATGGTTGACCAGAAAGTAATGGAGAACGGAGGAATTGGCGTCGTCCGGTCTGCGAATGGATCGGCCAACGTGTCAATGCCCAACTTGCAGACCTCTATCACTGAAAGATGGGTTGCTTCCACCACCCTCTGTACGTCAGCCCCAGGAAATACAAGACTGACTAGTTGCGCTGTCCCAAGCTCACCCAGCATGCTCCAAGGGAACTTCAAGTAGATTGCCAATATGGCAGTGTAATAGACAAGGAAAATCGTCACAACGGAGATGATAGCCGACAAAGCTGTATCGGATATAATGAAAAGGATGCCATTTGTAGATTCCCATTTCCCATCCAGAAACTTGATCAGAAACCTCGTCTTCAACAGTGCAACATAGTCCGGGACCAATGTTATAAATGCTAATATTGACCACGAACATAGAGCTAGAACAGGGGATATTAGAAAGAGATATGACCGCGACATCAAGGCTAGATAGGGGTAATAGACGAATACCAAAAGGGGATAGACCCTGAACGTGCGGCCTGTAGCGATTGAAACAGCCGATGCAAGCAAGTAGCAAAACACTATCGTAGCAAATGCGGAAGCGAAAGCGCATCGTAAACTGAGATGGCGTCCGCCAAACGTCCACACGAACACTCTCTCGATGATCGCAGAGGGTCGCACCGAACGTTCCCAGGAGGTGTCCTTGAAAATGCGGCCAATGTCTTTCAAGGCTTCCGGCCGGGCGGCCTTCTCAGCAGCAGCACAGGCTGCATACATCGCCACGGCAAGCGTCGCTGCTCCTGCCGGTATCCCCACTCCTGACGCCAGATCGTTGACCCAAGACATTCCCCGACCCCTTCCGCCGAGGATCATAACGGTTATCAGACGGTCGTGGGAAGGAAGCTGGGTCATTCACCGAAGCGGTGTTCTCGGTTCCGCTACGCCTACCGGGGCGCATCTGCTTGCCTTCGGCATGATGATGAGCCGGGAGGAGGTGTGATCACAGTCTTTCTGGGGGGTGGGCTTCTCGATGCTGGGCGGAGTGCCGTTTGCGTCCCAGCCGATCATTGGGGTGACATAAAGCCATTGGCCTTTGCCGCCCGCTCAGTTTGGGTGCAGAAGGCGATAAGCTCTGAGCGACCCATGTTTCTTATTTCGATGCGCTGGCCACCGACCATCGTATCGAGCATCGTGCCGAATTCCATATCATCAGGTCTCACATGTTTGGCGATATATGCCCGAATAGCATCACCATCATATGTCAGATGACAGGCATCTTCACCGGCGAGCAGTGCGCCAAGCTGCATTGCAACGTTCATACTGTCATCGGCCTTCGCCATGCCATTTGATACAACGCACCAAATCATGGCCCCAGCTATCGCTTTGTGCATGAATTAGTTTCCTAGCTTCGACCTGAGAGAATTGACGTACACAAATCAATCCAAAATGCCAAGTAGGTCTATGGCCCATCCTGGTTGGCGTCTTGCGGTTTGGACCATCATTGTGTCGGCTGGCTAGATGGTGGTTGGTAGCTAATGGGAACCCCGGCAAGATCGGCTTGGCTCATTGTCGGCGACGGCCCATCGGATGACTGGTATACCGTGAATGTAATGATATTGCCCTCGTCGTGGTGGTACGGGCGACCATTGAGGGTTGTATAGCTGTATCCCATGGCGGCACCACATTTTATTACTGCGACTTGCGGAGATGCACTCATCACGAAAAACCCGTTGATCCGAACGTCGAACGAAGACACCAACGCTGCCTTTTGGGCGTCTGTTAGATTGAACGGCAGACTTTCTTTGAAAATGTGTGCGGCTGTACGCTTTGCCAAGTCGGTTGCGCCGGCTTTGATGTCTGGACTCCAACAGGCAGCTATCTGTCTGTAATAGAGGATCGACTGCACTACTGGTGGACTGACGAGCGCACCAATGACCACGCCGATCACCAACACAAGGCCAAATAATCCCGGAGCCACTGTGCCATTCATTATAGCCTCCCAAGCCGCAACGCCAGAGTATCACCGTACAGCCTTTATTTCGTCTATTTCTGCACCGCCTTGCTCGCCTCAGTCATAAAACCACTGAGCGTACGAAGATAAGCCGAGCCGGCTGGCGTCCTCCTGGCGATGACGCTTCGCCGGTCATTCGGGTCGGTCTCACGTTTGGTGAAATCGAACTCTGCGAGCCGGTCCAGCGCCCGTGTGATAGCCGGCTTGGAGACGTTCAGAACGGCGGCCAAGCCACGAACCGTGTGGTCGATGTTTGGCTCCAGATAGACCTTGAGGAACACCGCCAGTTGCCGGGCGGTAAGGTCAGGACCATCGCTGGCGACGCTGGCGACCAGCATGCCCATGAGGGTGTGCAGCATTGGGTCGGCGGCTGCCCTGGCGGATGATGGGGACGTTGCCATGTTCAGCGACTCCGGTGGTGGTCTGGGTCAGAGTGACGCCATGTTGGTGGCGTTATCATGCGATCAAGAGACCAAGGGCAACCGGATTGAGACATGGGTTCCTTGGAACTGTAACCGGGGATAGTTTGCAGGGCTGGGATGTTGCCAGTGGCCTGCAAGAACCGGCTGGCGAACGCATGGCGCAGATCGTGGTACCGGAACGGCACTCCGGCTCGGCGACCGATCAGAGCAAAGCTGTCGGCGAAGCACTGTGTCAGGTGCCATCATCGTGCTACAATAACACAACCGTCCCATGGAGGCCATGTCCGTGTCGCCACTCGACGTAGAAAGGTCTATCGTCCTGCTCGGTGCGGGAGCCTCACGGCCAGCGGGTATTCCGACCGCGTTCGAAATGACGAACCGAATGCTCGCCGTGTTCGGAGATGATGCACTCCAAAGTCACCACCAGCGTGCGACTCGTACTATTGTCGGTGCGCTCCAGATGGCGGCAGGATTGCGAGGGGAGGAATCGATCTCGAATATCGATATTGAGCAAGTCTTGAATGCCGCAAGACTTCTCGCTACCCGGTTCGATACTGACCTAAGTCCCTTCGTCGGGGTATGGCACCCATTTCTGGAGGAGTTGGAGCGACTTTATACCGCCATTCACATCGAGTACATTCGAAAATTCGCAGGTGCAAACGCAAGTACGGAAATCATCCAAAGACTGAGCGAACGACCGGGTGGACGGTCGTTTCATACGTTGGTGGGTATTCTGACAGGAAAATTGATGAAACTAACATGGCTCACCGACCATAGAAAAGCTGCATATTTTCGCCCGCTCCTCGAAAAGGCGCGAGACACCCCGCTTGTTATCGCAACGCTGAACTATGATAACGCAATCGAGATCACCGCCTCTGCTCTCTGCATTCCTTGTCATACATTGGGCGATTGGCAGAGAACAGCCGAATTACCTGAATGCGCCCAAGGTATTGATCTGTTGAAGCTGCATGGGTCAACAAACTGGCGATGGTCGAGCCGACCCCGTACATTTGCTGGCCTGACTCCTTCTCGCACTATCTCTGAGATAAGTCCAACTGATATGCCGGAACGGCTTCGCATTGCGACGCTTTACGACAATACATCCGACATCGGTGACTCGCTCGGAGTGATATTTGGCGGTGGTAATAAACTTACAGCGGAAGGCCCATTTCTCGACGTTCTCCAGAAATTCAAGAGGCTCCTGTGGGAAAGATCACATTTGTTGACGGTTGGCTATTCGTTCCGAGACGTTCACATCAACTACCTTATTGAACATTGGTTCGCTGCCAACCCGACTGCGAAGCTCACCATAGTTGGCGCTCCGGGGACGGATGCGGACAGAGATGCGTTCTGCTGCGCCCACAAGGAGGAAATGAATAGGCGGATTTTCTACGATGGTTCCGGTGTTGAGGAAGCTCTACGAAACTGCTGACCTCCACTGTGACGCTTGCAATTAGTGTGGGCTGGATGGCAGACACCGAACGCTGACCTATTGGGTGGGTTTCCAGTGGGAAGGAGGTGCGGCGTTTCGCCCATACCACCTCCAAGGCCACGGCCCAGCAGTTCTTTGCTCAGCTTTTTGATGAACATCGACGCCTCGACCGTGGTGGCCGTCCCCGCCGAACTTAGACAGCAAATGTTATGACTTCCGAGGCAACCGTGGTGGCCTTAGAGGGATGCTTCTACTGAGAGTGTCAGCAGGTTTGTCGTGTAAATATGCGCCCTCGATGATGGCTTCGGTAATGTCGAGGAGTATAATAAGTTCACTGTCTTTGGGTTGCCATCCACGATGGATGACCGCATGACCCGCTCCCAGGACGGCTTCGAGATGCCCCCGTTGACGTACATTTAGATAACCGGCCGCTTGGAATGCATCCACATTCGCAGTGAACGATCCTTTATCGCCACCAATCTTGTCGATCATGACGTTCTCAAGTGCGGCTCTGATACCCATTGCTGCAAGCCTTCGTGCGTCATTCTGGACTGCCACATAAACCTCTCGCATCAGATGCCAAAGGTCTTCGGGAACATAGGGTTCATCGTCCATATCCAATAGATAAAGGCTCTGTGCCAGCGCAGAACGAAAACGAACTTCGGCCCAATCCGGCATGCGACGGGCTATCGCAGGCGGGTAATAGACAACAGTAGCACGTTCATCATCTGCGTCTTTCGATGTGACCCGTAGCGACACGGTTTCGCAGCCACGGCACTTGAGCATCTCGGACAACTTGTAATCATATGGATCAGTCCCATTTTCTGCCTCATAGTGGCATTCCCACTTGTCTGAGGTCATAATGTCATGGCTCGTAGAATGATGACATTTGTTGCAATGAGCCTTTGTGATGCCGTGCGGCATGGGAACTGCCCTTCCATTGACCGTGGTTGCCGTCCGAGCCTCATGTTACAGCAAAGCTGGGAGAGAGCCACCTAGCGGAATCAGAGCCAGAAGCGACCGAGCCGGTCCTTTTACGCTTCCGGTCTGAGTTCTGAGGGGGTAGGGTCCGGTCAAGACAGCCAGGGAACACGTGGACGGGGATTCCGAGAAGGCCAACCTTATCTGGTCGGTCGCCGACTTGACGGCCAGCGACCAGCTTAGGCGATTGGCTGAATACGTTGCTCCTTCTCCACGCCCAGCGAACGTTCGTCCAGGCAGACCCAAGGGTTGAAAGCGGTGGGATCAGACACATGCCAATCTTCATCAGCTACAACCAGAAAGACCGGGCCTTCGTTGACACACTTGCTAGAAATCTTGTGGCAGCGAAACACAACGTCTGGATGGATCGTTGGGAGCTTAGCTTGGGCGACTCTTTGATCCAGAAGATTCAGGAAGCACTGACGAAATCAAGTGCAATCCTAGTTATCCTGTCGAAGAATTCAGTTGATTCAGAGTGGTGCAAGAAAGAACTCTCTGCGGGTCTGATTCGTGAATTGGAGGAACGCAAAACGATTGTCATGCCTTGCGTCATAGACGATTGTGAAATACCGCTCTTCATCCGTGACAAACTCTATGCTGACTTCCGACATGATCCAGACGAAGCATTTAGACTCGTAGACCAGTCATTAGCCAAGATTTCCAATGCCTATCAAGGTCGGAGCGAGTCGCCAGAATTCCACACTGATCACGCATTCGAGTGGATTATTGAAGATGGTAATTACATTCTACGTTGGACGTTCATTGATCACGGAGAGCATTGGCCGTACGTAATACTCAGCCAATGCTTTGTATATTGCAATCGTGAAGCAAGCAAAGCGTTTGCAGGAGCGCAGGGAAGTGACGCTAAGAAGACCGAATTCATCAAGGGTGTATTGACGCATATCGTAGCCGGATTTGACGATAAGCCACTGGTGGAGACCATCAAAGACTCGAATGAAAGTTTTGTGGCGTGGAGAGTCAAAGGAAAAGGCAAGCAATCCTTCGTTGTCCGCTATACCTACCGACGTATCGGAGAGGACAATGGCATGGATACTCTAGTTTACCTCGATAATAACCTCCGTAGGGCATTGGAGCGGGTTGAGGAAATAACCTATCGGCCACCGCCGGACGCTGAACCAGACGAAATTACGAAAGGCATTTTTTTGACGGGGTATTAGAGCACCGCCTATCTCATGCCGTTGCCCACTCGGCCGAAAGAGCCTCGGCCTGCCGAAGCACATTCTGTACGGCGGCATCCTGCAAGTCCGGCGAATACCCATATTGCCGAAGAATGCGCTTCACCAACACCCGCATCCTGGCACGGGCTGACTCTCGGTGTGTCCAATCGACAGAAACGCTGCTCTTGAGCTTTGTCACCAGTTCATGGGCGATCACTCTCAGTGCTGGCTCACCCATCATCGCCCGTGCGCTGTCGCTTTCGGCTAGTGCGTCGTAGAAGGCGATCTCCTCGTCTGTGAGACCCGTCTCCTCACCACGCTGCCTTGCTGCCCGAATGTCCCTGGCAAGCTGGATCAACTCCTCTAATACCTGTGCCGTCGTCAGGGCATTCATGTGGTAACGGGTGATCGACGCCTCCAAACGCTCGCTGAAAGCCTTGCTTTGAGTCACATTACGCTGGCTCTGGGACCGGACCTCGCCGTTGATGAGTTTCTTCAACGCCTCGATAGCCAAATTCTTCTTGGGTAGCTGCTGAACCTCGGCCAGGAATTCATCGCTCAGGATCGAGATGTCCGGCGTTTCCAGGCCGGCAGCCTTCATGATGTCAACGATTTCGGTCGAGACAACAGCACGGCTGACGATCTGCTGGATCGCCATCTCTCGCTCAGCAGTGGTCCTCTTGCCGCTCATTTCGACATGCTTGATCAAGGCTGCACGAACGGCTTGAAAGAAACCAACTTCTTCACGGATGGTTCGAGCGTAATCGCTCGACGCAGCTAAAGCGAATGCCTTGGTCAATGCCACCACGGCGTCGGCATACCGGCGACAGGCGCCAGACGGCTTCAGATCGTGACGCCGGTTGAAATCGGCTCCGGCGTCGGTCCCGCCTTGGCAATACTCCCCACGTCCAGGAACACATGATGCATGTGCTGGAGTAGTGGGTTGTCGGTTATCCCGAGCGCATAATGCACTTGCTGAAGCGCTATTTGCCATTCTGCTGCCGTGGTCGGCCCCTGCCTCTCGTGGTCGTTTAGGAAGCATACGTGCACGAGTTCAGCAGGTATCTGATTTAGGTGACGCAATAGGTAGAGGTGAGCCAACCGATTGGCGTATTGGTAATATCGACCTGTCCAGTCGATCTCGGATGGCACGCCAAGGGATTGCTTCACGAGGCCGAGGCTGGCTTTGATCCGTGCCAGAGAGGCTGGGGTGGCTTGGCAGGGGTCAGTAATTAGTTCCTTCAAATACGCCTTTGCCTCAATCAGGATGACCTGCCCTTGTGCCCTCCCAAGTGCATCCCACTGTGGGCCGCGAGCAGGCCAGAACATCGAGAGCGAATAGTCAGCAAGAGCTATACCAAGGCGATCCAGAAACCCATAATCGCGGTATTCGGCATAACTATCGGCTGCCAACGGCGAGACCCACTCGATTTTATCGGGCGATATGCCGGTTGCTACACCGACAGCCTCGGACAACAGGTGCGGATGGTCATTCACCATCACCTGTATCCACTTCAGGCTACCTTTCCTGCCGAGCGGCTGTGGGTTTCTGTTGGGCATGAGGTCCAGAATCCGGGATAGAGCGCAGAGGGTAGGTCCGGCCCTGTTTTGCCAAATCTTCCGCGACTAGAACACTGGTGTGCTTACCATTTGGTTTCCAAACCACCTTTTGCCACTCCGTTGCTCTACACTGAGAATGCGATACAGTGGATTGGTGTTCCACAATCGGCGTGTGGAACTTTCATCGTGCCCATGATCCCGCTCAAATCGTGACCACAGAAATTCTTAGAATTCGATGACGGGATGTTCTCCGACAAACTGCGAACGCCGCTCCACGAGAGCATTCATCAACGTTCTGTGGATACCTTCGTCGGCCAGATCGAGCATGGCGACGCCGAAGACCGAGAAGCGAACGTTCTCCACCCGCTCTTCGGCCAACACCGCCCTTGCCTCAACATCAGTGCACGGGTCCAGAATGATTGTCAGGTTATCGGGATTCCAGTGTTTTCCGTGTGGCAGTGGCTCGGCCAAACGATACAGCACCATGTCCGTGATGTTCTCAAAGCTGATGGCACCTACCGGACGATAGCGGACGGTGATTTTGAGTGGGTCGATTGTCTCAATCGCTTCCGCCACGATTTGCTCGTCCTGACAATCAAAATACATAATCGCACAGCGCCATGTCGTGCCATATTGGTTTATCGGCCAGGAGGTTGCTGCGGTTTCCATGGAGCTATTTAGCTACTCGGCGCTAGTGAGTTGCTGCCCACCATGTGAGCGCCTAATCCAGCCAATCGAACGATGGATGCTTTCCAGGGAAGTGCTCACCTGACAGAGCCATGGCCGGCCACAATCCGGCGGCACCGTTTGTGAGGACCACAACCGCCTCACCTGTACGCTGCGATCCCATTGCCATGGCCTTGAAGCCGCCGTTGTCTCCCCATTGGAAGAACGTGTCTGGTTCAGTTTCAAGGCCCCAGCCAAGGCCCCATGCGATACCGACCGAATCTCCCGCTGGTCTTTCATCAAGGCAGAACACGCCGTGACGGAGCAGCGTCACTTGCGGCGAGAGCCACATTGCCGCTGTTTTCGGGCGCAGTCGCTTTCCTCCAAGTACCGCCACCAGGAAGCGTGCATAATCGATGACCGTCGTGTGCAGGGATGCGGCGGCATTCGCCTCTGTCGGTCTGAATTGTGGTATCGGTGCGCCCAGGCCATCATGCGGGTCGGCGTAATCACCCTCGAAACTCGGCTGCCAGACGAAGCTCGACTCCGTCATTCCAAGTGGGTCGAAAACAAGCCGATGGGCGACAACATCAAGCTCCTCACCCGTGATCGCTTCGACGGCATGTTGCAACCAGACGAAGCCTTCGCCCGAGTAGCTAAACCGCTCACCGGGCCGAAAAAATGTACGCAGGGGCCAATCCTTACTCCGCCAGTTGGGCAGCCCTGCTGTGTGGCAGAGAATATTCCGCACAGTGATAACATCACCACGAGGATCGCCGTTCACATCGGTAGGTGCGTACGTCGATACGGCGTCATCGAGAGAGAGTCTACCCTGATCGAGCAGTTGCAATACAAGGTAGGCAAAGACCGGTTTGCTGAGTGATGCTGCTGCAAACACGGTACGCGAACCAATTGGAGCGCCCGAAACTGCATTACGCACGCCATACGTTTCAACGCCTATGCTGCTTTCTTGGACAAGTGCCTTGGCAATTCCTGGCAGATTTGCCTCTGACATCAGACGATGTACGTCCATCGCTTGCTGTACCACCTTGTGTTGGAACGCGGAGTGCGGTCGCCAAAAAGGTGAATGCCGCCAACTACGCTGTGGAGGATATATCAACTGGCCAATGGCGTCCATGTATCTGGAAAATGGTCGGGTGCAGAGCGATCAGCGGTGTCCCGAACGACCGGCGTGACTGGCTGGCACCGCTGCTAAGCCGGCCTTTCGCTTGGCCATCTCAGGATTTCGTGACCGACGCAACCCTGGCAGGGCGAGATCAGAATCAATCTGATGAAGGTGTGGGGACGGGACCAACGACCACCCCAAACGGCGTCGGCAAGCTCCGTTCCACCCGGACCACCACCCTGGTCCCCCACCTACCGCGAAAATTGCGTTCAACAAACCTCCACGCTGGTCTCTGAGCGTCCTGATGGTCGTGGACGACCTGCGGCAGCCCCCAGGCGAGCGGACCGTCTGGCAGCCGTTCTCACGGCAAGTTCCTGGCCGACCAGATTTGGTCACCTGAAGAACAATCCCGAAGGCCATAAATATCGGCCCGGATCACGTTGACAAATGGTGGTTTTATAGTTCAATCCTGACAATGCAGAAGCGCACTATCCTCTACATTCTCGGCTACTCCTGCTCAGCAGGAACTTCTGACGAACTCGCGGGCAATTTGCGCCGGTCGGTCGAGGACCGTGGCGATGTCGTGGTCGGGACATTCTCCGACCACGGTGGTGAGGGGCGGCGAAAGACCGGCTGGAAGGCCCTACTGGCGAGCTTGGACGGCGTGGAGCAGATCGCCGTGGCGTCGGCGGGCGATCTGCCGGGCCGCACCGTAGCAGACCTGCTCCGGCTCCTGGGAAACCTTCGGAATCATGGCGTCGGCCTACTTCTGCTGGCCGAAGGCATCGACACCACCAGCGGTTCGGCGGCGGTCTTGGACCTGATCTCGACCTACCGTGCCGCCAAATTGTCCCAGGCCATTCGGCGGGGACAGGAACGGGCACGGGCCGCAGGCAAGGTGATTGGCCGCCCGGCGATCCCGCAGGCGGTCCTGGTCCGCATTCGGACATCTCTTGCGTCTGGCGGCGGCATCAGGCCGACCGCCAAGAAATTCAACGTCAGCCCGGCCAGCGTCGTGAACGTTCGGCGGTCGATGCCGGAAACCGTCGCCCAGGCGGCATAAAAGTGCCTCTGGCTATTGTTCTCAGGCTGGATGTCGCCACGGCATCCAGGGTCGCGGCTCTGGTGGAGGCTCTGCCTGACCGCGTTCGCGAGGTCGGCGCCATACGCCAGAGCTACCCTGCTCACGTCGTACTGGCGACCTACGGTGATCAAGTCGATGTCGCCGACCTGGATGCGGCCTTGGCGACCTGGACAGGTTGCTGGCCCCGGTTGCCGATAATCCTCGCCGGGGTAGGCGTCTTTCCTGCTGACCCTCCCGGCGTGTGTTTGCTGCTCGCGCCGAGCATCGACCTGCTCAAGCGTCATTCGACGTTGCACCGGGCGCTGGCCGACCTTCGTAGCCATTATGCCTACGATGTGGATGGCTGGGTGCCTCACGTGATCCTCGCAAGGACGAACTTGGTTGGCGATGCCGTTGAGGTGTTGACTTCCATCTGGACCGGCCCAATCACCGGTTGGTTGGAATCACTTGATTTGGTCCGGCTCGATCCGGTCGAGGTCCTCAGCGCCAGACCGCTGCGGGGCTAATCCTCTGGTTTCTGGGATGGACGCTTCGTTCACTCAGACCTAGCCTCTCATGTCCGGCAACTTGTTGCCCGGACCGACCTGCCCCGAGCCGATCTTGATGAGCCTATGCTGAGTGACCCAATGCCTAGGAACCTGAGATGGCTTTGGCGAATAGCCGTGATCGGCCTTGGGGTGGTGTCCTACTTCGGATTTCCGTTGCCGAAGGATTGGGCCGGGACTCTTGACTGGCTGACGGACATCGACGTCTGGATCATCAACCACGTCGCATATCCAAGTCTATTCGCGTTCGCCACAGCGCTCCTCTTCAGCACCGTGGTCGTGCCGGACGTATGGGCCTACATCAAGCGGTCCACCTTGCAACCTGCGCCCGATCTCGCACTGGATCAGTGCGTTACTCTGCTACTCGGCACGTCCTCTTGGGTAACCGACACCCCCGGCCAAGCTGACCGGCTCTTAGACCTGCTGGGCGCAATACCGCAGGAAGCTGCCCTGGGACACGTTACTATTTGGGGGCGTCGTGAAATGGGGAGTGGATTTTCGCTTTTGGACATTCGTGAGAACTTACAACCCATCCCTTCGGACTATTGGACTTCACGTGCTTGATGAAATTCAGTTCCTTGAAAACAAGCGGGCACGAAGCCGAACAATGCTCTACGGGAAGGAAGATGCATTTACGGACCTGCATCTAAACTCCCGGCAGGTCCGCTATTCGATCTTGTCGAAGCATGGTCCTTCTAGATGGGCTAGACTCGCTGATGGCCTAAGGCGATTCCTACCGGGTTGACTGCATACCGGTCACGATGCGGCCACCCCAGGTGGCCACAAATTTGCGAGCGTCGGAGCGCCGAACGCACAGCACCGTGCGAACCAGCCTATCCTCCGCGTCAAGCACCTCGGCATCAGGTAGAACGGCGGCGATAAATGCGCGAATCAATCTATGCAGGCAACCCACGCCAATTTTCTGCAAGGCATCGGCCTGCTGTTGGTTCTCGCATCGTGGCTCGTTGAACTCAACGATCCAAGGATGTTGGTTTGGACGGAAGGGGGCTGATAGTGTCATGCAGATATTTATCCGGCGACGAAGCAGCCCTTCATCGTTCGAAACCGTCGCCGGAAGCGTCAGCGAGAGCGTGTGCACGCAGCACGAAGCAAACCACATCCGCATCATCGGCAAGTAGTGAGGCGAGGGCAGACTAAGTGAGAGAAGGATGGAAGATTGCGGGCTGTGTTGCGCTCATTGGCTTGCTCGGAGCCGACATCGGGCTACAGATTACTTCACGATTTGCGCTACCGCCTGCCGGCGTCGTAGAAGCGCGACAGGGCGCCCGGCCCGAAGGTAGCCAGAAAGCGGGCTACAATCCGAAGACCAACGATACCTATAGCATAACGCTTATAGTAACGGTTTTGGGTGCCGGCACCAGCATTCTGACGCTGTTCGTCATCAGCTACCAGACGCTCATATTCCGTGGCCAGCACAAGATTATGGAGCGACAGACGGAAATCGCCGATCAAATGCGAACTGGCGCGTTTTGGCCACATCTGGTGGTGGAGGAGCCGCGTTTCGATACTTTGGTTTCGACAAATGACGCGGGGGCACGGCGCCCCACAGCTACCTATACGTTGCGATCTGTTGGGGGAAAAACCGTGATCCTCAAATCTTTGCGCCAGCAGATTATCTTCGATACCAGTATGCCCAGAAAAATCGACCCGCAGGCTCCCTGGCCGGTCACCTACCAGCCGATGCACGAAGGTGACTTTTCGATTCAGACCGCAGATTACCTGGAAGAAGTCACGGTCGAAGTGGATCGGGAGATGCGAGGGCTGGGCCGCATCACTCGCAAAAGATTTTTCTTGGTAATAGAAATAGTTTGCGAGGACGTTTTCGGACAGCAGCATGAGTTTGGTTGGTGCTTCCATGGGAGCCGGCGAGGCGGCCCAGGACTGCCCTACGGCGGCACAATCTACAATTACCGCCGCATACGCAAACCGGCAGAGCGGATTTGACTAAATCACGGAGCGTCGTTCCAGACGACGTCCGATGTTGCCCAGGTCATCGAGACCAAACGCAACCCGCCAGCTTGGGAAGGGATGCCAACCGGCTTCGGATGTCCACTATCACCAGATGGTCGAGACTTTCCAAGTCTGACGGTCATGATTATCGACGCTTCCGCCGAGACCGTGCCGGGCGATGCTCTGGTGTTGCCTGCTTATCGAGGTAGCTCAAAAATTCATCGACATCCGAGAACGCCGGTCGCTCGGTATCCCAACTGGTCTCGGCGACGATCTCGGCAGCCTCCCGAGCAATCTGCTTCTCGTGAAGCATGCGTCGGATTTCCTGATACCGTGTCCCAGAAATTGTCAGCGCCATCGTGGTGAGTCTCCTGGCCGTCTATCTGACATGATTATAGCACGGTCTGTTCATCGTGGGGTGACGATGGCGGATGGCAGCGGTGGTCGAGTAGTGCTACGCTGCGGCACGGTTTTCACGAGTGGCATCCAATGACAGAACAGCCCTATACCGTTGTCTGCGTTTATGATGACTCGCGCCAGAAGGAGCGAGTCGATCTCGAAGAAAGCACCCAGGTGGTCCATGTCCTCGCAGACAGCCCAAAGGATGCGTATTTGAAGGGTCAGCTTGAAGCATCCGAATCAACTGGAACGGAACCGATAGATTGGGCAGTCGTTTTCTTGTGCGCTGGTCACCATGAGAACCTCAATGATGAGTGACCGTTCGTAATGCACGTCCGGAGTTCATAACGAGTGAAGTCATGATTGTACGACCGCCAATCGCTTTCGTTCGCAGGCTTTGATGAGCCTCTCCTTGATGAACTCAAGGCGTCTGACGGTCTTGACATAATCATCAGCAATTTGGTTCCGTCGCGGATATAGGGTCGCCAACGCGAAAGCGGCTTCATCAAACCTTGTTTTGAGCACGCTGTATGGAATCTTGTCCTTCATAAGTAGAAGCCTCCATCACCAATATACGCTTTGGCACCGCCGTCATCAATATTGATGGTGGTCTCCGGGCAGAATGTTCCCCCATTCGACTTCGGCCTCTATCTGTGCCGTGGCTATTTCGAGTGCCTTCCGGCTAAGAACCTTGAATTCCTCTGGCGACGGCAGTTGAAGGACGTGCTCCGTTGGCTGGCGACGGGTGATGATCGTCCTGTCAACCCAAACGTACGGGTCAATTGCTGTGCGTTTCTGGTCGTCAAATACCATGAAGAAGGAATGCTCTGCGCCAGCAAGTGCCTGGATTGGCAACCCGTACAGGTGCTCCGGCCTGAAGGCATCGGGGTCAAAACCATGGTCTTCGCCGCCGAGTCCCCGCTCGGCACGTTCGATCAGTTGGTGTTTGTCGTAGAAGCCCTTTTTCCGCAGCACCTCCCTGATTTGCTTGGTGACCTCCTGGTGGACTTGGTAGGTCATCGGCGCCGTGGTCGGGATGACAACTCGATACCTCGGCTTCGCCCGAGTCGATGACGACGAGTTATAGACCACCATCATCAGATGCGGCAGCATGGCAGCGAGGTCATGTGGCCCGATACGTGTGCCGTTGTCGCAATCAAGCCATACCCCCCACATCGAAGCGATGTTCTGCCGTGCTCTATATGACTTGTCATCCGGCACGAATATGGCGGGAGACCAATGCATCATGTCGTCCTTCACCACTGCTCGTGCATGTAGCTCTCGTAGGAACTCAATGAAATCCAGAAACGCGATATGGGTTGCTTCGGAAAGCGCCAGCTTGCTGACCTGACTGGCGAAAAGCGAACCCCCGAATCTGGCTCCGTTGGAGTGGAAATGTCCTATAGACCTATTGGTAGTTTCTCCTCCAAGGAATGCGGCTGGTGCCTCTCCGTTGGAGTGGAAATGTCCTATAGACCTATTGGTGGTATCTCCTCCAAGGAATGACCGGTTCAACTCGTTCAGACCAGCCAATAGCTCGGCTTTGTGTTTTGCGCGATAAGCCCTGTTTTCATCCGCCTTGGTTGCGTACTTGCGTGGTCGCCCTGTCAGCTTGTCATCGGGCAACAGATCGGCAAAAGGCAACCGCTTGATGGCTGCGCCGGGGTACAGAGCGGCTACAGCTTCGGCTGCGCCCTTGTCCGCGAGGACAAGCCTCTTTGGCATGAGGTCATCGGGATTACGTATGGAGATGCGGCCTGCGGCTTGATAGACCTTCTCATGGTACAACGCGGTGCGGACCTCATCGCTGTCCAGGTGCGACACCTCATCAAGAAACGCATAGAAGGCCGGCGTCAGGTTCAGCGCAGGCAGGATGGCGGCATTATGGAACTCCTGGAAAGAGTTGAGGCCATGGGATGAATGGGGCAAAGCCACACCCAGGCGGCCAAACGGGTCATCCCTGATCAGCCGGTCGGGCTTGTTCACCAACTTCACGAACGGCTCATCGCCGAATACGTCCAATGCGCCACTGACGATGAGTTGGTTGACATTGATGGTGAGGTCATCATCGACCCTGATCTCCTGATTTCGTTGGTGCTTCGACCAACTGGCTTCAGTGGCATAATAGATGGTCAGCAAGTGCCCATTGGTATGGGCGTCAAAATGCAGTCGCTTCTGGATATACGGATGTGGCAGGCTGGAATGACCTGCGGCGATCATGTGTTTATAGAATATCGAGTGGAACAAGTTGGCCGCCATCACCGTGACCGACTGGAAGCCACGGAATACCTCATGATCGAGCAATCCGAACACCAGTAGCTTACCACCGTCATTGCCCCGCACGAACCTGTCAAACTGCTCATTGAGGACGAACATATCCCACCTGTGCGATTTCAGCTTTCGGGCGAAATCTTCAATCGCTCTGTAGAATAGGTCGCCCTGATTGTTCCCTATTGCGGACAGCAGGCCGTCATCACCAGGAACCAGACGCGAGTACTTGACGTTGAAAGGTGCGATGGCCAGTGCTGGTACGATTGCTGGGTAGTTGGCAGGAAGGACAAGCTCGTAGTTATACGTCGCATCAGGTGCTTCATCCACTATGAGGTGCCATTGAGACTGGCGATTCCAATACGGCATCATCATCAGTGCAGCGTGGGTTACGAATAACAGTTCACCATCCCTGGACTGCTTGGTATGCTCAGCGATGGCGTCGGCCACATTGTTGGCGTTGCCAGAGTGGATTGCGGTGGCCTTGAGCCGTGGAAACCGCTCTTGAAACTGCACGAGCGACTGATCGATCAGGTCCTTCGACGGCTGTGCGATGACGATTTTCTCGCCTGCCTTCTCTATCGAGTGTCCAGCAAAACTAATCGCGGCGGTTGTTTTTCGGGAGCCGACCGGCCCGTTCACGGTAAAAAGTTTCATCTTGAAATATTCCACAAAGAAAAAGCGCCCGCTGAACCGTGATGGATGTTCAGCGAGCGCCAGTGGATTGTTCAAGATGGTCGAAGTATATCCGAGCCACATCTATTTATCAAGCGTTCGTTGGTCCCATCACAGACCAGACGTGCGGTGCTATTTATATCAAGTCAGGAAACACAATCTTGAGCATGACCTGTTCGACAACGTTGGGACAGAGAATGACGCCGATTTCCCGATCATCAATCCACTTCGAGACGCCCGATGGAATGGTATATCGAGCCATGAACCGATGAGTTACGAACCTGCATTCCAGCCCCATTTCCTCGGCATATTCATAGAACCCGATGGATGATCGCCCGCCAGCTTTATCGCTCAGCATGAGGCCGTCAGGCACGGCCAGGGCAAGATCAGGTATCATGGCCTCCAATGTGGCAACCTTTCCCTTTATTCTACGCCAACCGAATTGGTAAACCTCACAAGGTATTCTCACGTGCCGTGTCGTTCCCTCTGGTTGTGGGTCCTGGAAGCCGGTAGGCCGATAAGCTACCTGCCAGTCCGGTGTTACGTATGGCTCGCTGCTCTTCGCTTTGAGCCGCCGCTGATAGAGCGTCTTGAAATCCGTTTTCATTCCGTACGCCACACCCGAAAGAAGGTCTTGCCGTTCTCGGCCATCCGGCGCACGGTGAACCTAAAACCAGTTTGCTTCTGCCAGAACGTTGAGTCAGGCCGTATCGGAGTAGCGAACGACTGTCCTACTTGCAGGTTCGCAAAGGGGTACTTCGACTTGCGACCAGCGCCATCGCGATGTCCGCCGTTGGCTTCACAAGGGCCAGGAATAGGGATGTCGTCGTCAATCGGTATCATAATATCTTCCTCACAAAACCCGATGATACCATTACTCGTTCGGCTAAATCAAGCATCGTGGGACATCCGAGAATCAATGTTGCTGCATGATAACCACAATATTGTTGAACGCGCTGGTGTCCTCTGGTATAGTCAGAAAATCGAGAGTGCATGATTTCAAGCCCTTGGTATCAACATTTCAGAACAAAGGATTTCAATGAACGAAGAAGAATACAACGGCCCTGACGTATGGGCTGCCGACTATATCATAACGATGTTCCCCGAACTACTGGAACATATGAACATCGCAGGTGTAGCGACACGAATTCACAGTGATGCAGAACTAAGTCAATGGCTCCCACGCCATGCGATTAGAGTCCTTCACCAGGAATTCGCAGTGGATTATGACCATGAATAACGCGACGTACAATATTATACAAATGTTGCGCAACAGGCGAAAGCGGGAAGGCTGGAATCCACCGCCAGAGCCGGAACCTATGAACGACGAGGAAATGGAAGCGCATTACGATTCCTGGGCTGGTATTGACGACGACGAAACAGAGGATTGAGCTATCAACGATGCGCTGGACGGTCACTTCAGACCGTCCGGCCATCTTCCAACATTACTGATAAGAGAGACATTCAATAATGAAATTTTCTATTGATACCCCGCTTCGTGAGGTTGTGGCCGCACGGACTACCCCTGGCAGGCCGCCACAGCCGACCAAACCCGTTCAAGAGTTGGTTGAAATCATGGCCGACCGGGTGGAATGGCGTTTGGCCGACATCCATGCCCAGTACAAACTGCGGCATCCTGATGACCCGAAGGAGAGGACCCGAGCCGCAGCCATCCGCAACAAGCTGCAAAGGCACTGTGCATCCTCGAAGCAATACCAACATGTCTTTCCGTTATTTGAGAACCCGACAAGAGGGATTTGGCGGCTGGCCCTGGGTCCGCATCCGAGGACTGACTGAGCAACAACGGGGAGTCGGTCATAACATTGGCTCTCCACATTTTAGAAGAGGAATATTTAGAAATGCGCGCATACGAAATACAACCGGTTGACCGCGTCGTGGATTATGAAGTCCGAGAGCGACACATTGACGGGATTAGCATTGTGAAAGACGATAGCGAGGATGAAACGCGCTTCGTCGTCGGCATCACGTTTGCGGATGCCGGTTGCCGAGGCTTTGAATTAGAGTTCACCTCGCGCGAGGAGTTTCGTTTGTTTTTCGCGAAATGCTATCGCCTATGGAATGGCGACAATTCCTGACCAATACAACGCGGGAGCCGACGATACCAAGGCTGCGCCATCGAGAGGTGGCGCCGCCCGATATTTCACCCAATAGACCAACTACCACAGCCGTTTGGCAGCGTCGAGCGTGGCGCTTTCCATCACACTTTTATATACGAAGGATTCTGGATTTGTTGCTATATCATTATACGGCCCATGAATATCTGGAGTCCATCAGGCGCTATGGTCTGGTGGCAGCATGGGATGTCGCGATCACACCCGATGACTTTTCACACTTCGGGGTGTGGCTGACCACGGATACGAGCGGTCGCGGTCATGGGCTTGATGCTTCAGCGCTTGATAAGTTTGCGGTCCGAATTACGGTCCGTATTCCGAGTACTGATAGACACTTGGTGAATTGGAGAAAATGGTCGAGAAAGCGACGCATTGATCCATCATGGTATGACTGGCTCGATAGGTCGGGCGGCGGCATGGCAGACACGTGGTGGGTCTATCTTGCAGACGTTCCCGCCGAGTGGTTCGTAAACGTCGAGGTGCTCCGAGAGTCAAACCGTCCGGTTGGGTCCGATAACGCGATACAACAGCAGATTGACGAATGGCTGGGCATCATAGCATTACGCGACGCATGCGACGCCGTGTTGTGATGATGAGGAAATCAGCGAAAGCTGGCCCTTCGATACATC
>Ga0181530_10002653_pt1 | contig 20920 bp, 15 predicted proteins | sample PEATcosm2014_Bin_42_FD_119769 | JGI IMG/M metagenome (GOLD analysis project Ga0181530, IMG submission 119769) | Peatland microbial communities from MTU Mesocosm Facility, Houghton, MI, USA - PEATcosm2014_Bin10_60_metaG | ecosystem: Environmental > Terrestrial > Soil > Wetlands > Peat | place... | reverse complement strand
GTCGCAGGCCATTTCCTGGGTCAGACGCCATTCGCGGCGCGCCAGCCACAAGAGGGGATGGAAAAAGAACAGCCCCTCGCCGGCGACAGCCAGCCAGACCCACCACAAATCAAACCGTTTCAGGTGCGCCATTTCGTGGGCGATCATCAGCCGCAAATGTTCCAGGCTGGCACCAGCGGCAAGGGCCGAGGGCAGCACAATGACCGGCCCTGAGCCTGCCAGCAGCAAAGGACTGGCAATCGCATCGGTCATCAGGAGTGAAGGGACGGCGCGCAGACGAAGCGCCCCGGCCAATTCGGCGCAGCATTGCAGCAAGGCCGGGTCGGCCACCGGCGCGCAACCGCGCAGCAGAAGCCGGGCGCGGCGCAAGTCCCGCCAGGCGCCGATTCCGAACCAGCCAACCCCCAGGCACCAAGTCAGCAACAGCCAACTGGCGGCGTTGGGCCGAGTGTGAACGGACGGGGCGGAATCCAGCCGGGATGAAAGCGCGACGGTTGAAGCAGAAGCGATGGGGGGGCTGGCGCGGCCGGCTCCGCAAGCGAAACTGCCGGCGACGGATTCTCCTCGGGTGCGCTTGCCACCGGAATCCACGCCTCTTGCGCGGGCCGGGGCGTCCCGGCTGGTAGCAAAGGCAGCGCAATCGGCGCGGTCCAGAGGAAGGCGACCAGGAGTTTCAAGTAGGCCAACCGCCAGAGCCAGGACTTGGCCCGGGCGGGCAGGCGATGGAAAGCGCGGCAGACGGCCCAAACCAGGAGCAGTGCCAAACCGCCCTGCCAGCACGCGCGCCAGAGGGCAGCCAGCCATGAGGCGGCGAAAGGGTTCAGATTCAAAAACAAGGCGTTCATGATTATTCCGTGGGTTTGTCATGGTCCATTTCCTTCACCAGCGTTCGCAGTTCCGCCAGTTCCCCGGCGCTCAGTTTGCCTTCCTGCATGAGATAGGCGACGAAAGGCGAGACCGAACCGCCGAGAGTGCGGTTGACAAATTCGCGCACGAGCGAGCGCAGCAATTCCGCCGTGGGCACGCTGGGGGAATACTGGAAAATCCCGCCGGCCTTGCGCCGTTTCAGGTAGCCCTTTTCCCGCAAACGCTCCATCACGTTCAGCGCGGTCGTCCGCACCTGGCCCTTGGCGGCGGATATGTGGTCGGCGACCTCGCGGACGCTGACGGGGTGATGGTCGGCGATGTAGCGGAGAATCTCCATTTCGGCGCGGCCGATGTTGGGCCGGCTCTTTGCGTTCGTTCTCATAATCTGACGATAACTGTCGTCACAATAGCCCAGACGATAAATGTCGTCAAGCCCTTTTTTTAAATTATTTTTGCGGGCGGAAAAAAGGGGCAGGCGGGGGCACGCGGCCGGGAGGCCGCTTTGGAGTGCGGAACGCAGTTCCGCTTTGGTGACGCGCCCAGGGACAACGCGCAACGAGGGATGATCGCGTGTGCCTCCGAAAGCGGCGCTGTCGCGCCGCACTCCACGGCGCTTCGCGCTCATTTGTAGCGGTATAGCGTGAAGCGCAGTATGCCCTTGAAACTCGGCCCGGCCAGGGCGGGCTGTTCCGCCACGATGCGCAGGCGCGGCAGCACCAGGGCCGGCGTGCCCGTGTCGTCGCCCGCCAGCCGGCGTCCGGGAACCCAGCGGCCGTCCACAAAAACGCCTTCTTCCACGGTGGCCAGCCCGGCCTGCGGCGGTCCCGGCGTGGTGGGAGTAAAAAGGACCTTCACGCCGTTGCCGGCGGCATAAAATTCGTTCGTTCCCGCCGCAATGAAAATGGCGGCGGAGTTGGGAAAGGGCGGCTGCGGTTGCGGCTGGCCGGGCAGGGCGTTGGGCTTCATGAACGAACATTCCAGCGAGTAATTCCCCACCTGCACTTTCTTGGGCGCATCGTTGGTGCCCAGCACCACGGCGGACATGGTGCCGTTGCCCTGATGCGCCAAAATCAGCGGCGTCAACTGCCGGATCACGTCGTAGGCGCTGGTCAACTCAATGTCGGGAATCGGCGGCCTTTCAATCCCCATCGGCGAAAAGCCCATCGCATCATGGCGTCCGAAGGCGTAGAGCACGCGGGTGGCCAGATTGTTCGGCGGGAACCCGCGCGTCTCCGGTATGAACAGCGGATTGCCGTAGCGGGTGTACTCCGCGCACATGCCCGCGAAGTCACTGTCGTAAATGTCCGGCGAGAGCATGTCAATTTTCGGCGCGCCCGCCCGCCACACATCTATCACGCTGGGTTTTGGGGCGCCGTTGGCGCGCTGGCCTCCCTTCGGAAAACCCTCCCCCCACGAGTTGATGTACATCGGTATCGGGTATTCGGCTTTGCCCGCCTCGGCCACACGGCCGGTGTAGCGCGCATAGTGCCAGGCGGCGAAGATTTCCTCCGCTCCGCCGCCCTTGCCGAACACCTCGTCCCAAGTCCCGGATGTCTTGGAACCGGCCGCCTCCCAGACCTGGCGAAGCTCCGGCGTCAGCGTGTCCTTGTGGCTCTGAATGTAGTCCATCAATTCTTTCGGCGTCTGGCTCTCGCGGGCCTGGGTGGCCGGGGGCGAGTGGTCCAGGCCGTTGATTTCATTCTCCACCTGGATCATGATGACGGTGTGCTGTTGCCCGTCCACCGCCTTGACGTGCCGCATCAGGGCCGCAAAGGCCCGGGCGTCGGCATCCCGGTTCGCGTCGCTGAAGGAGCTGAGTTGTTCGATGCTCCGGCCGTCCGCGCCCTGGGCGAGTGGAAAACGCTCGTAATCCGCCTTCAGCCAGTCGGGCGGATAGGAGGACATGCCGTTTTTCCAGCTTCCGAACCACAACAGAACGAGGCGCAGGTTGTGGCTCCGCGCTCCCTGGATCACGCCGTCCAGCACGCTGAAATCGAACTTCCCCTCCGCCGGTTCGATCTGCGCCCACGAAACGGCGGCCAGGGCGCAATTGAGATGCGTCTCGATAAGCTTTGGCCATACGTGATCCATGTACTCCAGGCTGGTGGCGGTATTGTTGCCCAGTTCTCCCGCCAGCATCAGGAACGGCTTGCCGTCCACGATCAATTGCGTGGCCGTCCCCTGCCGGCGCAAGTGGGGGATGGTGGAGTCAATGGCGCTTGATGCCGCGCCCCCTCGCGCCGGAGCGGAGACGAGGGCAAGAGTGCAAACAAGGGTGGAACAAAACAGTATGCGCAGTTTCATAATGACTGTCTATTGGATATTGGACGAAACCATTTGTGCCATTCGTCACATTCGTCCTATTCGTCCCTTCCCGATTCCGAGGAAGCGGCGGAATTTCTGTAGCGGCGGTCTATGACCGCCGCTACACGCGCCGGCGCTTATCGGTAGCGGTACACCGTCACGCGCAGGATGCCCATGTTCCGCAAGAACAGATAATCCCCCTGCTCGGTGTCATCCCCGGCAAGCCAGCGGCCGGGAACCCACTGTCCTTTGACAAACGTCCCTTCTTCCACAGTGCCCATTCCGGCCAGCGGAGCGCCGGGCGTGTTGGAAGCAAAGGTGATGGTCAAACCGTTGCCCAAGATGAAGTATTCGTCAGGCTGGTTCGCGATGAACAGGGCCGCCAGGGGCGTGGCGCCCGGCCCGGCCGGCGTTGCCGCAGTCGCGCCTCGGGGCCTGCTGGGCGCGACCGTCAGCGTGTAGCTCCCCACCGCGACTTTTTGAGCCGGGTCGTTCGCGTTCATCAAGACGGCGGACATCGTGCCGTTGCCCTGGTGTTCCGAAATCATGGGTGCCAGTTGCGAGAGGAGGCCATAAGTGGCCACGAGCGGATCGTTGGTCCCGAGCCTGTCAATGCCAAACGGCGAGAAGCAGATGGCGTCGTAGCGTCCGAAGGCAAAGAGCGCCTTGGCCGCGCCGGCCGCGCCGGCCCCTGTTTCCGGGATGAGCAGCGGGTTGCCCGATTGTGTGTACTTGGCGCAAAACGTCGCGAAGTCGCCGCCGTAAATGTCGGGCGAGAGCACGTCAATTTTCGGACCCCCGGCTCTCCAGATGTCCATCACCAAGTCCCACGGGCGGCCGTGGCTGGGAGTGAACTCAGGGACCCTTCCGGGCGAGTACAGCGCCGCGTTGACGTACATCGGGATGTTGTATTCGGCCTTGCCCGCCTCCGCCACCCGGCCGATGTAGCGCGCATAATTCCAGGCCATGAAGATTCCATCCTTCCCGTCGCCCTTGCCGAACACCTCTTCCCAAGTCCCGGTCGTCTTGAAGCCGTTGGTAGCCCAGACCTGGCGAAATTCCGGGATCAGTGTGTCCTTGTGCTGCTGCAGGTAGTCCATCAACTCCTTCGGCACCAGCCACGTCAGCGCGTCATTGGCCGCGCGCGAGTGGTCGCGGATGACCGTATGCATGCCAACTTCGTTCTCCACCTGGATCATGATGACCGTGTGCTTGCTGCCATCCACTTGCTTGACATGCCGCATCAAGGCCGCGAAGGCCTTCGCATCCGCGTCCCGGTTCGATTCGCTCAGCGTGCTCAACTCCTCGATGGACTTAAACCCCTCGAATTGCGCGCGCGGGAACCGTTCGTAATCCCGCTTCACCCAGTCCGGCGCGTAGCTGGACAGGCTGTTCTTCCAGCTTCCGAACCAGAGCAGCGCCAGGCGCAGGTTGTGATCCCGCGCCCCCTCGATCACGCCGTCCAGCACCTTGAAGTCGAACTTCCCCTCCTGCGGTTCGATCTGGTCCCACGAAACGCCGACCAGGACGGTGTTGAAATTGGCCTGGACGAGGCCGGCCCAAACTGTCTTCATGTAGTCAAGGCTGGTGGCGCTGTTGTTGTGCAGTTCACCCGCCAGCATCAGGAACGGCTTCCCATCCACGATCAGTTGCGTGGCCGTCCCCTGCTTGCGCAAGTGGGGGATTGTGGAATCAACGGCGTTTGTGGCCGGGGCGCCTTGCGCCGGAGCCGACGCCAGGGCGAGCGAGCTTATGAGAGCGGAACAGAACAATAATCGAGTTTTCATAATTTTCACCTTTCGGGATTAAGATTAAGATTAGGAGTAGGAGTAGGAATAGGAAAATGTTTCATTGGTAGCGGTACAGGGTGACGCGCTGGATGGCCTCCTTGTCCGTGCGCTGTTGCCAAAGGGGAACCTGGCTCCCCAGCGGCCAGCGCAGTTGCACGCAATCCCCCTCTATCGTGTCGTCCCCGGCCAGCTTGCGCCAGGGCGTCCATCGGCCGTTCACAAAAGTGCCTTCCTCCACGGTCGCCAGTCCGGCCAGCGGCGGGCCGGGTGTGTTGGGCGAAAAAGAAACGCTGACGCCGTAGCCGGTCACATAGTACTCGTCAGGCCCCGTCGCGATGAAAATGGCTCCCGCGCGGCGCGGCGGTTCCGATGCCGCCGCCCCAGGCCCGACGACTTTTCGCGGCCCCGAATAGGCGGCCTCCAGTGTGTAATTCCCCACCCGGACCTTCTGCGGCGGGTCGCCCGGATTGAGCAGGACGGCGGACATGGTGCCTTTGCCTTGCTGTTCCACAATCAGCGGTGTCAATTGCGCGAGCAACCCGTAACTGTCGCTCAGATCGGTGTCGGGCGTAGTCAACCTGTCCACCCCGCCGGCCATCCGCGAGTAACAGATCGCATTGTGGCGTCCGAAGGCGTAGAGCGCCCGGACCGCGCCTTCCGCCCCCGGCGACTCCTCGGGTATGAAGAGCGGGTTGCCGGATTGGGTGTACTCCGCGCACATCGTCACGAAGTCCTTGGAATTGTCCGGCCCGAACATGTCAATTCTCGGAGCGCCGGCTCTCCAGACATCCATCAGCTCCGGCATCGGGGCGCCGCTGGCTTGGACGGGCTGGTTTGGCTTGGTAAATCCGTACGTCCATGCGTTCATGTACAGCGGCAACGGGTATTCGGCTTTGCCCGCCTCCGCCACCCGGCCGACATAGCGCGCAAAGTGCCAGCCCATGAAGATTTCATCCGTAGGCGTGCCCCGTCCGAACACATCTTCCCAATTCCCGGAGGTCTTGAAGCCGGCCGCCTCCCACACCTTGCGGAAATCCGGTATCAACGAATCCCTGTGCTGCTGAAGGTACTCCATCAACTCCCGCGGCACGAGCCCCGCGTAGGCCTGATTGGCCGCGGGCGAGCGGTCGCGCGAGTCCTGCGGCATCCCCACTTCGTTCTCCACCTGGATGGCGATGACCGTGTGCTGGCGGCCGTCTATTTCCTTGACATGCCGCATCAGCGCCGCAAACGCGCGCGCGTCCGCGTCCCGGCTCGCATCGCTGAAAGGACTGAGCAGTTCGATGGGCTTGCCCCCGGCGACCTGCCCGCGCGGAAACCGCTCGTAATCCTTCTTCAGCCAGTCGGGCGGGTAGCTGGAGGAGCCGTTCTTATAGGTGGCGAACCACAGCAGCACCAGATGCAAGTTGTGGCTCCGCGCATCCCGGATGATGCCGTCCTGCACAGTAAAGTCGAACTTCCCCTCCTGCGGCTCGATCTGCGCCCAGGAAACGCCCGCCAGGACGGTATTGAGTTTGGCCGCGACGAGCTTGGCCCAGATCGGCTTCATGTACTCGCGGCTGGTGGCGCCGTTGTTGCTCAATTCCCCCGCCAGCGCCAAGAACGGCTTGCCGTCCACGATCAATTGCGTGGCCGTCCCCTGACGGCGCAAGTGGGGGATGCCGGAATCGGCGGCGTTAGTGGCCGCCCCGCCTCGCGCCGGAGCCGCCGCGATGGCGAGCGAGCAAACGAGAGTGGAACAAGACAATATGCGAAGTTTCATAATGATCATCTATTGGATATTGGACAAAACCACTTGTGCCATTCTTCCCATCCTTCCCATCCTTCCCATCCGGGTTCGTTGTAGCGGCGGTCTATGACCGCCGCTACAATCGCGATACTCATCTATAGCGATACAATTTCACGCGCTGAATGGTCGGGCCGTCATGCGGAAAACGCAGGCCGCTCCCGGACTGGTTCGCCGCCGCGGCCTTCGCCTGGTCATACTCCAGCACGCAATCGTCCCCTTCCAGCAGGCGCGTCACCACCCAGGCGCCCTTTTCAAACCGGCCCGCTTCCACCCGCGCCAGCCCGGCGATGGGCGCTCCCGGTGTCGTGGGAAGGAATGTGACCTGAACATCATTGCCGGCAACGTAAAATTCATCCTGGCCCGAAGCGATGACGATGGCATAGCCAATATCGGGAATGACATCCGGCGCGCGGCGGTTGCGCGTCAGATTCACGTTCACCTTGTAGCCGCCCAGATTCAGGTCGGTCATTTGGTTGCTCCGGTTCAGCCACGCCGCGCCAACGGCGTTCGCAGTCTCGCGATCCAGAATGAGCGGGCTGAGTTGGCCAAGCACCTTGTAAGCCTTGGGGAAAGGCAGTGTCGTGATGTCGGCGGGTACGTCGGCGGCGGCGCCGATTCCCGTCCGCGGGGCAACCATCCGCGTGGACTGATCAATCCCCATCGCCGAATAGCCGATGGCCTTGCACTGGCCGATGGCGAAGAAGGCGTTGGCCGCGCCGCCCGCGTTGGCGGAGGACTCCGGCACGAACAGCGTATTGCCGCTCCGGCTGTAGCGGGTGGCCAGCATGTCGAATTCCGGCAGATAAATGTCCGGCGCCAGCAGGTCCAGTTGCGGCGCGCCCGCCCGCCAGATGTCGTGGACATGGTCCTGCGGCCCGCCGCTCGGATAATCGCCCGGCCCCTTGTCTTCCGGCTGGACGATCCAGGCGTTGACATACATCACCACCGGATACTCCGCCTTGCCCGCCGCCGCCACCTTGTTGACATAACGCGAATAATTCCACGCCATGAAAACTTCATCCGCCTTGCCCGGGCCAACGCCGAAAACCTCTTCCCACGTCCCGTAAGTCTTGAAGCCGGCCGCGCCCCACACTTTGAGGGTTTCCGGCAGCAGCGAATCCTTGTGCGCCTGCAACCAGCCGGTCAACTCCTCCGGGACCGGCCTGGCGAAAAGCTCGTCCGCCGCCGCCGAGTGGTCGCGCGAGCCGCCGATCAGCCCCACTTCATTCTCAATTTGCACCATGATGGTCGTGTGGGTGGACGAATCCTTCTCCTTATTGTGCCGCATGAAAGCCGCGAATGCCTTCGCATCGGCCGTCCAGTTCGCCTCGCTCACCGTAGACAGGACCTCCACGGTCTTGCGTCCGGCGAGTTGGGCGCGCGGGAAACGGTCCTGATTCGACTTGACCCAGGCCGGCGCGAAACTGGTCAGGCCGTTCTTCCAGCTTCCGAACCAGAGCCAGGCGATGCGCATGTCATTGGCCCGGGCGTCACGGATGGCGTTGTCCACGAAAGTAAAATCGAACTTGCCCTCCGCCGGCTCGATCCAGTCCCAGGCAATCGGGACCAGCACCGTATTCAGCCCCTCCTTCGCCAATTGCGGCCAGACCGCCTTCATATATTCCGGGCTGGAAGCGGCGGTATTATTTAATTCGCCGGCCAGGGCCAGATACGGTTTCCCATCCACCACCAACTCCGTTGCGGCCCCCCGCTTCTCCAAGTGCGCCACGCGCGGATCGGCGGCGTTTGTTTTGTTTTGGGAATGCGCTGTAGTCACAGCCAGCGCGCAGATCACCGCCACGCTGAAAGTTGTTCGAATTTTCATAATTTTGATGCTTTACAGAATCCTGCCCACCCCGCCAAATCTGCGCAAGGAATTTCCACCCTGAAATTTTCACATGAAATGTGACAGTGGGAGGAACCTACAAACGGAGGCTGTCTTCATCTTGTCCCCAATATTTGCCGGCATACCACTCCGGCCGTGCTGAATCCGGTCCAAAAAACTGCCAATCATCCAGCGTGTCAACAAACAACTGACGGTTGTAGTTGCCATAGCCGGAGCCAAGCACAGAAATGAAGTATTCCTCGTTCTGCCACTTGCCGACGAGATCCGAAAGAGAGGAAGGCTGGTGTAATACTGAAATAATGGTGCCGCCCCGACGGCCAAAATGATGCACTAGGCCAATACACTCGACACGCTTGCCGCCTCGTGTCGTAGCCGTGAATGGTGATGTGAACTGAATACCGAGCTCACGCGCGGCCTGTCGCCAGGCTTCAACCACCTTTGATTCAATCTCAGTCATAATTATCAATGTGGTCGCTTATACAACTGCTGATTGGCAAATCGGAAGACAAAAACCCATGAGATCACAAGCGTTCCGGGTCGAGCGGTTCATCCCCCTCGGCGGCGGACTCGCGCAAGAAAGCGTCGAGACGGGGCCGGGCCTCCGGATACGCGAGCCGGCGCTCCCACGCTTCGTCGTCCTGACGGGCCAGGAGAAAGCGGGCAAAATCAGCCAGATCCGATTGCTTCTCGGACGGCAGAGCCTCGCAAACTCGCATGATTTCTTCCGTGGTGCTGCTCATGTGAATTGGATAACCGCAAACCGCAGAAAATTCAAGAACCCTTTCTTTCCAAGAAACGGGGACATTTAACGCAAAGTCGCAAGGGCGCAAAGTCGCAAAGAGTTTTTTGCGTCTTTGCAGTGCTATTCCCGAAAACTCTGCCTTTTCAGCAAAGTTTTCAGGCCTCTGTTTTCTCTGTTTTCTCCTGTTCATGTTCTTGGGTTGCGGCGGGCCGCGCTGTGTCTTTGCGTTGAAAATTCTCTTTTTTCATGTTGCCTCTGATTGGGAATTCGCAATCCGCGTCCATCCGCGTCCATCCGTGGTTCAATTTTTAGGCTGCGGCTCCGCCGTTTTGCGCTGCGCCTTTTCGTCCCGATGGGTCGGGACAATTCGCAATCCGCAATCCGCAATCCGCAATTCATTCTTGGTTTTCCTTCCCTTTGCGTTAAATTCACCAAATGTCTTAAAGGCCAAATTCAGCACTCATGGCTATCGAATTCATCAGAATCGGCGGCGCGCGCCAGCATAATCTCAAAAACCTGACGCTCTCCATCCCGCGCGGCAAATTGGTCGTCATCACCGGTTTGAGCGGCTCCGGCAAATCGTCCCTCGCCTTCGACACCATCTATGCCGAAGGCCAGCGCAAATATGTCGAATCCCTCTCCGCTTACGCCCGCCAATTCCTCGATCAAATGGAAAAGCCCGACGTGGACTTCATCGAGGGCCTCTCCCCGGCCATCGCCATCGAACAGCGCGTCTCCGGCGCCAACCCCCGCTCCATCATCGCCACCACCACCGAGATTTACGACTATCTCCGCCTCCTCTTCGCCCATGTCGGCCAGCCCTACTGCCCCGTCAGCGGCCAGCCCATCACCCACCAAACCACCAGCGACATCGTGGACAAAATCCTCGCCCTCCCGCCCAAGTCCCGCGTCATGCTCCTGGCCCCGGTCATCTCCGCCCAAAAAGGCGAATTCCGCGATGTCATCGAGCGCCTCGCCCGCGAGGGATTCGTCCGCGCCCGCGTGGACGGCCATTTCGTCGAACTGAGCAGCAACACCCGCGTCAAGCTCGACCCCAAACAGCGCCACACCATCGAAGTCATCGTGGACCGTCTAGTCATTGACGAAAAAATCCGCGTCCGCCTGGGCGACTCCGTCGAAACCTCCCTCAAATGGGGCGACGGCCGCCTCCTGCTCCTGCGCCAGCCGCCGACAGCCGCCCTGTCCGATCCCTGGGCCGAATCCCTCCATTCCAATCGCAACTACAGTCCCGCCAGCGGACTTAGCTTCGAAACGCCCACACCAAAACATTTCTCCTTCAATTCCCCTTCCGGCGCATGTCCGGTTTGCCACGGGCTGGGCCAGAAAATGGTGTTCGACGAGCGCCTCATCGTGCCGGACGCGGAAAAATCGCTGGAGAAAGGGGCGATCCTGCCCTGGCGGCGCGGCGGCAAGCGGATGATGGTTTATTACAAGAGCCTGTTGCGCGGCATGGCCGGCCAATTCGGACAGAGCCTCGACGCGCCCTGGAAAGATTTGCCCGACGATTTCAAACAGAAACTCCTGCGCGGCACCGGCGCGGAAAATGTCGAATTCACCTTTTGGCGCGCGGGCAGCGCCAGCAAAGTCAGTCGTCCCTTTGAAGGCGTCATTCCCAATCTCGAACGCCTTTACACCGAGAGCGAAAGCGAATTCACCCGCAACCGCCTCAAGGCCTTCATGAACCCGCAGCCGTGCGACGCCTGCAACGGCCGCCGTCTCAAGCCCGAAATCCTCGCCGTCCGCCTCGGCGTCCCTCTGCCCACTGCCGCCGCGCCCGCGCCCATGCGGCCCCAAAGCGCCACGGCGGCGGCGGAAATTTCAAATAACAAATTTTCAATTGCCAATTCTCAATCGCCTCCCGCTTTGCCATCCGCAATCCGCAACCCGCAATCCTGGACAGTGCCAGGCGGGACGCCTGTCACTGCGTGTCCCGATGGCATCGGGACGCTCCCCAATCCGCAATCCGCAATCCGCAATCCGCAATCGCCGGCAGTGCCAGGCGGGACGCCTGCCACTGCGTGTCCCGATGGCATCGGGACGCTCCCCAATCCGCAATCCGCAATCCGCAATCCGCAATCCGCAATTTCTCAATCCCCCCCCTCCCTTCCCGGCCTTTCGATCATGGACGTCTGCTCCCTTTCCATCGCGCGGGCGGACAATTTTTTCTCTACTTTGCAGTTGACAGATTTCCAGCGCAAAATCGCCGCCGAACTCATCAAGGAAATTCGCGCCCGCCTGGCGTTCCTCAAGAACGTCGGCCTGGGCTACCTGACGCTGGACAGGGAAAGCGGCACGTTGAGCGGCGGCGAGGCCCAGCGCATCCGCCTCGCCACGCAAATCGGGGCCGGTTTGGTCGGCGTCCTATATATACTTGACGAGCCGAGCATCGGCCTCCATCAGCGCGACAACGAGCGCCTGCTCCAATCCCTCGAAGGATTGCGCGACTTGGGCAATTCCGTCCTCGTCGTCGAGCACGACGAAGAAACCATCCGGCGCGCCGATTACCTGCTCGATTTGGGGCCGGGCGCGGGCGTGCGCGGCGGCGAATTGGTGGCCGCCGGCACTGTGGCCGACATTGAGGCCGCGCCACGTTCGCTCACCGGCCAATATCTCAAAGGCGAACTCAAAATCGCCCTTCCCAAGAACCGCTACAAACCCTCCGCCGAGCGCGGATGGCTGGAAATCGTCGGCGCGCGGGAAAACAATTTGAAGGACATCAATGTGCGCATTCCCCTGGGCGCGATGACGGCGGTGACGGGCGTGAGCGGCTCCGGCAAGAGCACGCTGGTGGACGATATTTTGCGCCGCGCCCTGTTCCGCAAATTCTACGGTTCCAAGGAACAGCCGGGCCGGCACCGGCTCATTCGCGGCTTCGAGACGCTGGACAAGGTTATTGTTATTGACCAGACGCCGATTGGCCGCACGCCGCGCAGCAATCCGGCCACCTACACCGGCATGTTCAACCAAATCCGCGATCTCTTCGCCAAGCTGCCCTCGGCCAAAATCCGCGGCTACGAAGCCGGCCGCTTCAGCTTCAACGTCAAGGGCGGCCGATGCGAGAAATGCCAAGGCGACGGCTTGATCAAAATCGAAATGCACTTCCTCCCGCCGGTCTATGTCACCTGCGAAGCCTGCCACGGCCGCCGCTACAATCGCGAGACCCTCGAAATCCATTTCAAAGGCATGAACATCGCCGACGTCCTCGCCATGACGGTGGACGAGGCCGTCACTTTTTTCCGCGCCGTGCCGAAAATTTTTGATCCGTGCCTGACGCTGGCCGAGGTGGGGCTGGGCTACGTGCGCCTGGGCCAGTCGGCCACAACCCTCAGCGGCGGCGAAGCCCAGCGCATCAAGCTCGCGGCCGAATTGAGCCGCAAAGAAACCGGCCACACCCTATATATACTTGACGAACCGACCACCGGCCTCCATTTCCACGACATCGCCAAACTGCTCGATGTCCTCTTCAAACTCCGCAACGCCGGCAACACGTTGCTGGTCATCGAACACAACCTGGACGTCATCAAAACTGCCGACTGGATCATAGACCTCGGCCCCGAAGGCGGCGAAGCCGGCGGCTGGGTGGTAGCCGAAGGCCCGCCCGAGAAAGTGGCAAAAATCCCTGCCAGCCACACCGGCCAGTACCTGGCCCGCCTCCTCTCCCGCCCAAGCCCTTGACCTATACCGCCAGCCCAGTGTAATTTGAGTGTTGGATGAAAAGATCTCGATCATTCCCGGTTTACGCGATAAGCGGTGCGGTTTTATGCGCAGCAATAAGTGTATGGGTACAAGCAGCTTCACATCCAAATATATATCTCTTCCTCCTAGTATTTTTGCCTGCCTTGATTGATCACGGCGATCCTCATCCTCCTCTTTTTGTGTCGCTATATCTCATAACCATTGACACAATTATAGGCACAGTTCTTGGCGTGATATTTTACGCTCTTGTTAATGTTCTTGTTAAGTGTGCTGATTTTCTGCGTTCCTCTAAAGGAATTGACGTTAGTAAGAAAGGAGAGCATGAAAAGTGAAAGGGGCCTCTGGCGAATATCCGGTGTGAACATGGGAACAACAGACCAGCGCCGTAGGCGCGGCATCTTTGTAGAAGGCCCAAACCACAATCCTCAAGCCCCGTAGGGGCGACATCCTTGCACACCGAATACTCCCCTCCTGACGGAGCTTGAAAATCGCTTTCCGTTCGGATCTACAAAGATGCCGCGCCGCTGGCGCTTCCGACCCTCCCAATGGAAAATCTCAACGAATTGCCCCCTGCGACACCAAGCCTGTAGCGCCGGTCTGAACTTGCAGAACCGCTTCTGGACGTTTAACTTTTCCAAGCGAAGAAAATGCACGATATGACAACGATAAATTTTTACCGCCAAGCGCGTGTGGACGGTGGCAAACGCACCGGCGTTGAAATTGACGGGGAAAGCGTTCTTGAACAATTCGAGCGGGGAAATAAAGCGGAAGATTCCGCTTTGGTCTGGTTTGTGGATATTCGTTGTTCCGGCGCCAATTTGCCGAAGGAGACCGAAGCGGCGCGAGAATGGTTGCTGGAAAAGGCCTCCATCATTGAACAGGGGGTCCGTCAACTTGCCAATGAATTGGCCGTGGGGATTGACTTTTGCGCCCCCATTTCGCGGACAATTCCAAATGTCGCGGACGGAGTCACGGTTGAAATCTGGTGCTCTGCGATTCGCCGAATCCAAGGGAGGGAGATTGCGAAAGCTCTGGACGAAATCGGTTCTCACTGGCGAGAATTCCTCAAACAACTGGAAATTCTCGAACCCCTTGCGCGCTGATTCGCCTTATGGCCAAACGCATTTTCGACACCTCCTGCTTGATTCGTCACTGGAAAGATTTTTGCAAGACGCCCCAAGCACGGACACCGGAGAATTTTCGTGCGTGGTCGGAAAAGCTCATCGCGGATTATGGGACTCGTCTGATCGTCACTCCGGTGTACATCGAAGTCGTCGCGGGCGTGACCAGTTCGGAGGAATTGAAGCTGACGCATGCTTATCTTGAGCCATTTGTGATTGTTGATGACGGGAAGATTCCCAAGGAGGATTGGGATGAAGCAAAACGCATCGCACAACGAGTGCCCCATAGCGCAAAAAAACGTCAGCTTGGCGACTGTTTGATTCGTGCTATTGTCAATCGCCTGAATGGTGATGTCTTGACATTAGACAAAGGTTTCCCCGGACCATGAAAGGGTCATCACACCAGCGCCGTAGGCGCGGTATTTCTGTAGAACGCGTCAATCCCAAAGGGATTGCGTCCTGAGACCGCCCAGCTACTCGATGATTCACATTTGGGTTGAGGTTTGGCCTCAGTCGGCGTGGAAAGCAGGAATATGCCCTCGTTCTTCAGCGGATTCCGGCGCTTCCCGGTTGCCGGCCTCGCGGCTGGCGCGCATTTCGCTGCCGGGCCTACGCCCTCGGCCCCAGTTTGCACGGGAGCCGTCGCTTTTCCAGCGCGGCAAATTGGGGCAGCCCGCCCTGGGTCGGCACATGGACTTCGCCTTCGATGAGGGGGCGGGCGTATTCCACAAATTTTTCGTTGGGCGCAAAGCCGTCGGCGCTGATCCAATCGCGCGGGATGACGTGCTCGACGTTGGCAATGTCTTCCAGCGGTTGCAGGCCGGTGGTCCAGCGGTAAGGGTTGCTCTGCGTGCGGACGATCTTCACCATCAGTCCGCTCTTGCCTTCCACAGCGGCGCGGACGGCGGCCACGCCGCAAGCCACGGCCTCGGCGGCATCGGTGGCGCTGGCGTAATGGGCGGCGCAACGCTGGGCGTAACCGAGTTTGATGGAGCGGGTCTTGGTGTTCAGTTTGCCGGAGATCAGTTCGGCCACGCGCTCGCCCGCGCCGGAAAGGACCGGGTGGCCAAAGGCGTCCAACCGCGAGGTGTCGGCGCCCAACTCGGTCCCGTCGGCCTTTTTCAATCCTTCGCCAACGACGACCACACAGTAGCGCAGCGCGTCCACGGTGGCCTTGACCCTGGCCAGGAAGGCGGCTTCGTCGAAGGCAACCTCCGGCAACAGAATAATGTGCGGAGCATCGGCCGGCTTGCGACGGGCCAGGATGCAACTGGCGGCAATCCAGCCGGCGCTGCGGCCCATCACTTCAATGACCCCGCAAGCGCCGTCGTCGGTGGCCATGCTGCCGATGTCAATGGCGACTTCCATGACCGTGCAGGCGTTGTATTTGGCAACGGAGCCAAAACCGGGGCAATGGTCGGTGTGCGGCAAATCGTTGTCTATGGTTTTTGGCACGCCGATAATGCGCATGTCCAGGCCGCGTTTGACCGCTTCGAGATGGATCTTGTGGGCGGTGTCCTGCGAGTCATTGCCGCCGGCGTAAAAGAAGAAGCGGATATCGTGCGCCTGGAAGACCTGGAAAAGGCGGTCCATATCCTGGGCGGCCTGGGCCGGTTTCTTCTTGAAGTCAATTTTGTAGCGGCAGGTGCCGAGGGCCGCGCCGGGAGTGTGTTTGAGAGCCTCGATGGCGGCGGCGTCTTCGCGGCGGAGATCGGTGATTTCCTCCTTGAGGGTGCCGAGGATGCCGTTGAGTCCGCCGAAGATTCCGCGGATGCAGCCATGCTGGCGGGCTTCCTGAATGACGCCGGCGACGCTGGAGTTGATGACGGCGGTGGGACCGCCGGATTGCGCGACCAAGAGATTTCCAATAAGTTCAGGCATAGTTTTTTTGCCAAAAAGGCGCTGATACAATTATGAAATGCCGGCCAGGGTGTAAAGGGGAAATTCTCCAATTGCGGATTGCGGATTGTGGATTGCGGATTGCGGATTGTGGATTGCGGATTGCGGATTGTGGATTGCGGATTGCGGATTGTGGATTGCGGATTGCGGATTGCGGATTGGGGAGCGCGACCGTCCCGGTCGCCGTGGCAGGCGTCCCGCCTGGCACTGTCCATGATTGCGGGTTGCGGATTGCGTGGGTGAATTGCCCTGACAGGGTATCCTCTCTTAATCCTAATCTTAATCTTAATCTCTTCCGGCTCCGTAAAGAAGAGATTAAAATTAAGATTAGGATTAGGATTAAGATTAAGAAACGGAAAGCGCGCGATGGCGAGATTTCCCGCTCTCGCAATGCGGTGCGGCATTTGGTAGCATTTCACCGCATGGCACGGATCGTTCTCGCCACTCTCAACGCCAAATACATTCACACGGCGTTTGGCTTGCGCTATTTGCTGGCCAATCTCGGCCCGCTTCGCGACTTGGCCCAGATCGCGGAGTTTGACATCCAGCAGCGCCCGCTGGATGTGGTGGAAGCCATTCTCGCGCGGGACCCGCAAATTGTCGGGCTGGGCGTTTATGTCTGGAATGTGACCCCGGCAACCGAAGTGGTGGCGGCGCTCAAACGGGTGCGGCCGGAGGTGACGGTGGTGCTGGGCGGGCCGGAGGTCAGTTACGAAACGGCCGATCAGGAGATTGCGCGGCTGGCCGATTATGTCATCACGGGCGAGGCGGACTTGAAATTCGCGGAGGTCTGTGCCGGGATTCTGCAGGGCAAACCGCCGCCGGCGAAAATCATCGCGGCGGACCCGCCCGATCTGGCGCGGCTGGAGCTGCCTTACGATCTTTACAACGACGAGGATGTGGCGCATCGCGTCATCTATATCGAAGCCTCGCGCGGCTGTCCGTTCTCGTGCGAGTTTTGCCTCTCGTCGCTGGATGTCCCGGTGCGACAGTTTCCGCCGGGGCCGCTGCTGGCGGAGGCGGAGAAGCTGCTGGAGCGGGGCGCGCGGCAGTTTAAGTTTGTTGACAGGACGTTCAATGTGGATATCGCCGCCGCCAGGCGCATTTTGGAATTCTTCCTGGAGCGGCTGAGGCCGGGCTTGTTCCTGCATTTTGAGATGGTCCCGGACCGGCTGCCGGAGGCGTTGCGGGAGGTGATTGCGGAGTTTCCGCCCGGGGCGCTCCAGATTGAGGCGGGCGTCCAGACGTTCAATGAGGCGGTGGCCGAAAACATCAGCCGGCGGCAGGATTACGGGCGGCTGGCGGATAATTTGCGGTTCCTGCGCCTGGAGACGGGCGCGCATGTCCATGCGGACTTGATCGCCGGTTTGCCGGGGGAGACGCTGGAAAGTTTTGCGGCGGGGTTCGACCGGCTGGTGGCGCTGGGGCCGCAGGAAATCCAGGTGGGGATATTGAAGCGGCTGCGCGGCACGCCCATTGCGCGGCACGATCAGGCCTGGGAAATGGTGTACAGCGCGCATCCGCCTTATGAGATTTTGCGCAACAAGCTGCTCGATTTCGCCACGATGCAGCGGTTGCGGCGGTTTGCCCGCTACTGGGACCTGACGGCCAACAGCGGCAATTTTGTGGAAACGACGCCGTTGATTTGGAGCCGCGGTTTGACGCCCTTCGCGGCCTTCCTGGATTTCAGCGACTGGCTTTACAGGCGGATCGGGCGGCAGCATGGCATCGCGCTGGCGAGCCTGGCGAAATTGCTTTTTGAATACTTGACAACGCGGCGGGAACTCGACCCAACCGTGGCCGCCCAATCGCTCTGGCGCGACTGGCAGCGGGCCGGCCGCCGCGAAAAGCCCGATTTCCTGGCCGAGCACATCCCCGATGAGACCGTGAAACAAACGCCACCCAAGCCACCGGCCCCGAAACGCCAGGCGCGCCATTTGAACGCGCCACTGTAGCGGCGCTCTGTGAGCGTCGCTAATCAAAACGCCCAACCCGCATATTTCATAGTTCAGCCCAACATCGGTGGGTAGCACAGGCGACCCGCCTGTGACGGTCGGCGACTCGCCGTCCGGAAGCTGGACACACGGACTGTCGTTGTCACCCAGCGTGGCTGGCAAAAGTCGCATAAGAGGATCCGCCGGGCCAGTGGCCCGGCGGGACGGGTCCCGATGGAATCGGGATGCTACCCAGGCACTATGAAATATCCGGGCTAAAAAGCGGCGGTCATAGACCGCCCCTACAAGTGACAAGAAGTGTCGCGCGAAAATATTCCTCTTTTTCTTCTAAGAAAATGCGGAGTCCGGTGTCATATAGGGTGAACTTGTGTTCTTTTCGGGAGTATTGTCGCGGGACTTGCGTCTAATAACACAGTCGAAGAAAAATTATGAAAAACTCTGTCCTCAGCCCATTGGCGGCCCTGGTTCTTGTTTGGCTCCTCCACGCGCCGTCCGCCGTTGCGCAAGCCGAAAATTCATCGGGAATTTCGCTGGAGATTCGTTGCACCGAGCAGGTTCTCAAGGCAGGCGACGCGATCCCCATCCAGTTCATTGTCAAAAATAATGGCACAAAGGACTACACGTACACAGCCGGGACCTATGACCGGAGCGGCCGGATGTCAGAATACAAGCTGACCGCCAGGACGGCCTCTGGCGGGATCGTTCCGAATCCGGTTAAGGACTTCAATGAGCATCGCGAAGGCTCTTACTTGATGGGTGAGCTGCACCCGGGCGCGTCGTTCGCCAAGATTATCCCTTTGAATGGCTGGGCGTTGATCATCGAGCCTGGACGGTACGAAGTCACTGGTTCTTTCGACTGCAGAACCGAGCCGGCCAACTTGCCGCTCACGAAGGAGGAAATGAGCGATTACATCCAGGGCTTGAGCAACCAGGTTGAGGCGCACGCGACAGCCAACTCTGCTCCGATCAGCCTCACTATTTTGCCGCGCACGAAGGAGGAAATGCGCGATTACATCCAGGATTTGAGCAATCAGGTTGAGGCGCAACTGGTGATTCAAGCGGGCAAAAACGGAGGACCGTTCAATGAGGTTTTGGGACATTTGTTGCCGAGACTGGCGTACACATGCAGTCCCGAAGTTGTTCCGGTGCTGCTGCGTTCACTGTATGCGGTTGGCACGGATACCGGGTTCGACGGCAACGTGGGCTTTTGGACACGCGAGGCGCTGCTGTATTATGTGCCGCGCACCGCGGAAACCAGGCAGGTCATCCTGTACGCCGCAATCCGGCAGGGCTTGAATTGGAGCATGAATTCCTTGCTTACGGACTATGGCTTCACCCAGGCGGAATTGAAGCCGTTAATTGATCGGGCGCTGGGCGCGCTCAACCGCGGCGAATGGGAGTACGGCGCCGGGCTGGCGGCCTCCGTATGCTACGACGACGCCTTCACCGCGCCGCTCATCGCCATCGCCTGTAATTCCAACGCGCCCGTCAACGCCAGGGGCGCGGCGGCGGAGGCGCTGGCGCGGAATCGCACGGACGCGGGCGTCAAGGCGCTCAAGACGCTGCTCAACGAGCCGAACCCGGAAATTGGGGCGCGGCTGGTTCAGGGCCTTCAGAATGGCTACGCCGTCCAGGTCAAGACCCCGTCCGGAAGGCACTTGCAACCGGGAGATTTTACGGCCGCGGAGGTAAGGCCATTGACGGAGCGGCTGCTCGCCTCGAAAGACAACACGTTGCCGGGTGTGAACCTGGCTCGAATGTTCCCCGATGACACACTGACTCCAACGCTGGTGACGATTGCCAAGGATCCGAGATCTCCATTTAATATTTTTGCGATCTACGCCCTGGCGCTGAATCGCACAGACGAGGGAGTGGCGGCGCTGAAGAACCTCCTGAATGGCCCCAATCGGAGCGTCGTCGAGGATGCCATACGCAACTCCTACCTCGCGCGCAACGGCGAACCGGGCCGCCCCTTGAGGCCGGACGACTTTGACGCGAAATACCAGCACCGCGAAACAACACCGCCGAAATGAATTCGCCGGCCACATTTTGGTGCAGTGTCGGCGCTGTCCGCCAGGGCCGCCCTAAAGCCGGCTCTACACCGCCGGGAATTTTCACTTTTGCACTTCTGCTTTTTTTGTACGAAAGCCGCTTTTACCCAGTCTTTGCAAGGCTTTTTTCGCGGTCCGAACCCCCTGTTTTTGACCCGCGAATCGTACCCGCGGTGGGTAGTCGCTTTTCCCCAATCCATGCCATAATGCCCGCATGAATAGTGGAATGAACTTTAGCCGCCAAGACGCGCAAAAAGCGCCGAAAGGAAATTCCTCCTTTGGACTGCAATCCCTCCCAATCGCGCATGTCTGCGAAGATTCCAGGACCTATGGAGACGCGGTGATAAACGCAAAGGCGCGAAGGCGCAAAGGCGCAGAGAGTTCATTCCTTTCTTGCGACTTTGCGACTTTGCGACTTTGCGTTGAAGAATCTTCTTTATCCGTGAAATCCGTGAAATCCGTTGTTCAAATCAGCAATCCGCAATCCGCAATCCGCAATTGCCCAAAAGTGTTTGGTCAAACACAGTCAAACATAGTCAAACCGGGTCAAACCAAGTCAAAGCCAGTCAAACCTGTTGTTCTTTTCGGGAGTATTGTCGCGGGACTTGCGTCTAATGAAATGTTGAACAAATAAATCTATGAAAAAGATGCTGCTCACTCTCAGTCTGGCGGCGCTGGGCGTGCCGGGGCTTTTCGCCGCCGGCCCGGCGCTGACGATCTACAACCAAAACTTCGCCGTCGTGCGCGACTCGGTGACGCTGGACCTTGATAACGGCGTCAACACCGTGCGCTACGCCGGGGCGACGGCCCAGGTGGAACCGGATTCGGTGATTTTGCGC
>Ga0181530_10002651_pt1 | contig 20933 bp, 22 predicted proteins | sample PEATcosm2014_Bin_42_FD_119769 | JGI IMG/M metagenome (GOLD analysis project Ga0181530, IMG submission 119769) | Peatland microbial communities from MTU Mesocosm Facility, Houghton, MI, USA - PEATcosm2014_Bin10_60_metaG | ecosystem: Environmental > Terrestrial > Soil > Wetlands > Peat | place... | reverse complement strand
CTGCACGCCATGTTCGGAGCTAATGGCATGGTGATTTATCGGCAGAAGCGGGCCGAGATGCAGGCGCTGCAGCGTGAGGTCGACCGCCTGCAGAAGGAGAATAGCCAGTACGTCGACCAGATCCGATCGCTCAAATCCGATCCGGCCGCGATCGAGAAGGAAGCCCGCGAGCAGCTTCACTACACCCGGCGTGGAGAAGTTGTTTATGTGGCTCCCGATCCTCCGACGAAGCCAGCCACCGGCCGAGCCAGGAACGACGCTAAGACTGAACGTTAGGAACCAACGTTAAGAGCGACAGGTAGACGCTGGTTGGAGAATCTTCGCGGCCCAGCCTCGGCTCCTTCTGTGATAAAGTGCAAAGATCGCATCACGTGTGGGAACCAATCTAAGGTGGGAACTAATCCAAGAAGGAGGATGACATGCGGAAACTTCTCTTGTTGTTACTTGCCGGGGTGCTAATTGCTCTGGTTGCCTCGGTGGCATTTGCCGGCGATGCCAAAACCGTGAACGGGTGGGTTAGCGATTCCAAGTGTGGGGTTAAGGGAGCCAACGCGGGCGCGGCAGAATGCACGAAGAAGTGCATCAAGGAAGGCGCCAGCCCGGTGGTCGTTACCGACAAGGACCAGAAAGTCCTGACGGTGGACAATCCCGATGCCCTCAAGGATCACTATGGACATCACGTTGCGGTAACCGGGCACATCGACGGAGACAAGATCCACGTTGACAGCGTCAAGATGCTGTAGGGCTGGGTCTGTTTGGTCGCGACTTAGATCAACTCTGTCATCCTGAGCGAAGCGAAGGATCTATGCATCGGTGCGCATACGAATTCGTAGGTCCTTCGCTTCGCTCAGGATGACAAAACCTTTGTGGCCCTGCGCCCACTTCTATCTGACAACGCCTTCCAGGGGCGAACTGGCAGTCGCATAGAGCTTGCGCGGCATTCTTCCCGCCAGGTACGCCTGTCGTCCGGCGAGGACGGCATTCTTCATCGCTTCCGCCATCAGCACCGGTTCCTGGGCGCCAGCAATGCCGGTGTTCATCAGGACGGCGTCGTAGCCTAGTTCCATGGCGATGGCCGCGTCGGAAGCTGTGCCCACGCCCGCGTCGACAATCAGCGGGACTCCCGTGATCAGTTCGCGCAGGATGCGGAGGTTGGCGGAGTTCTGAATCCCCAACCCGCTGCCGATGGGCGCGCCCAAGGGCATCACGGCCGAAGCTCCCGCGTCCACCAGCCGTTTGGCGAACACGATGTCGTCCGACGTATAGGCAAGCACTGTGAAGCCCTCTTTCGCCAGCACCCCGGTGGCTTCGAGCGTCGCCTGCACATCCGGATACAGTGTTGCCTGGTCGCCAATCACTTCCAGCTTGATCCAGTCCGAGAGTCCTACCTCGCGCGCCAACCGGGCGGTGCGGATGGTGTCGTCGGCCGTGTAGCAGCCGGCGGTGTTGGGCAGGAGGAAATATTTACTTTTATCGATGTAATCGAGCAGCGACTCCTTGCTGCGGTCGAGATTCACGCGGCGCACGGCCACGGTCACCATGTCGGCGCCACTGGCCTCGAGGGCTCGGGCGGTTTCCTGAAAGGATTTGTATTTGCCGGTCCCCACGATCAAGCGGGAGCGGAATTGCCTGCCAGCGATAATGAACGAATCGGTCATGAGGTTTATTGTACGGCTGCACAAGCTGTGGGAAAAAGTCGTCTTGCTAACTCGTCGCCTCAGCCCCTAAAGGGGCGTCTGATTTCGACGGAGTTACGGTATTGCTGAAGCGATACCCCGATACGAAACCGAAGTTTTTCAGCAGCCTGTAGGGCCGCCGTTGATTTCGCAATGCTTTACGGCGCGGCTGAAACCGCGCCCCTTCAAAAAGCCGGGAACCGCGGCGACTGCCTTACCCTCCGGCCGCCTCCGCCTGGGCATACATCTCGTCAATCAACGTCCGGTACCGATCCTCAATCCCCCTTCTCCGCACCTTGAAAGTATGGGTCATGGTTCCATCCGCTGTCGAGAATTCTTCGGCTACCAGAAGCACACGTTTCAGTCTCTCGAAGCGCGCCAGCTTCTGGTTCAGTTCTTCGACGATGCCTTCATACAGAGCTCGCACCTTGGCGTTCGCTACGAGGGTTCGTCGCGAACCAAAGTCAACCTGGTTTGCCCGCGCCCAATCCTCCAGAAGCGCGAAGTGGGGCGAGATCAGCACTGCGGGAAACTTCCGCCGGTCGCCAATCACCACCGCCGTCCCAATCAGCGGGTTCAGCTTCAGCGAACTCTCGATCGGCTGCGGCGCGATGAACTTCCCGCCGGAAGTCTTGATGAGGTCCTTCTTGCGATCCGTAATTGAAAGGTATCCGTCGCTGTCGAGGTGCCCGATGTCGCCCGTCTTGAACCAGCCATCCACAAACGCGTCGCGGGTTTCCTCCGGACGATTCCAATAGCCTTTGAATACCGAGGGCCCGCGCACCAGCACCTCGCCGTCGGCGGCAATGCGCACCTCGACGTTGGCGAGCGGCTTGCCGACCGTTCCCAGTTTGTGCGCGCCGGGCGTATTCACGGCGATCACCGGCGAAGTCTCGGTCAGCCCATACCCTTCGTGGATGGGTATGCCGATATCGGCATACCACTCCGTCAATTCGCGGCCCAGCGGCGCGCCTCCGGAGATGAACTCCTCCGCCTTTCCACCCATCCCCGCGCGCACTTTGGAAAAGAGCAGCCGGTTCGCGATCTTCCAGGAAAGCGCCGAGGGTTTGGATCCGGCCAGAATTTGGGCGCGGTGACGGCGCCCCACCGAGAGCGCCCAGCGATAGGCCGCGCTTTTCGGAAAGCCCGCGGCCTTGAGGACTACCTGTTGACGAATCTTCTCGTACACGCGCGGCACACCAATGAAGATGGCGGGTTGCACTTCCGTCAAAACTTGCGCCAGTTGCGTAAGGTCAGGACAATAGGCCAACGCCACTCCGCGATACAGCAGGGCGCAGTCCGCGTGCCTCGCCGTCACATGGGAAAGTGGCAGAAACGATATGCTCACCTCTTCCCTGGTTCCGATGCCGAATCCCTCCAGCGAGCACGCGATGTTCGACGCCATGTTGCCGTGGGTCAACATCGCTCCCTTGGGAGTTCCGGTAGTGCCTGAGGTGTAAATAATAGTCGCCAGGTCGTCGGGCAAAATCGAGCGCGCGCGGGCGTCGAATTCCGGATCGAAGTTAGTTGGCCCTTGCAGCATGAGTGCCTGCATGTGGAAGGCGTGCGCGGTTTCGACCGCGTCCATCACGATGATCCGCTCCACCGGCGTGTGCCGCTGAATCGTCTGCACCTTTTCCAACTGTTGCCTGGTGGAGACGGCAATGACTTGGGCTCCGGAATCGTTGAGGAGAAACGCAGTCTGCTCCGGCGTCTGGGTGGCATAAATTGGAACCGTGACCGCGCCAAGTGCAAGCGCGGCGAAATCGGCGATCGCCCACTCCGGGCGATTTTCGCTGAGGATAGCGACGCGGTCGCCTTTGCCGATACCCCAGGATTCAAGAGCGCGAGCCACACCGACGACGCCGCGGTAAATCTCCGCGGAGGAGATTGGAACCCAGCCGAGGGCGCCTTTTTGCAGCATGACGCGGCCGCGGCGGTTCTTGCAAATCGCCAACAAAATGTCGTTCAGAGTCTGAAGGCTCATCGATGCGATGAAGGTCCGGCAATCGTCGTCCGACAATACTGCTCAGCAATGACGCGTCCGGCAATCATTGTCCGGCAATCATTGTACGCAGTCATGGGTGCGCAGTCATTGTACAAGTCCGCGGAAGCGCCTCGGCAGTACCCGAACGGTTCCGGGCGGTCAGCGAGGAGTGCCGGCGAGGTTGACCCTGCTTCACCGTACTGTGCTATGCTTTTACTGCGGGGTGGAGCAGTCTGGTAGCTCGTTGGGCTCATAACCCAAAGGTCGGTGGTTCAAATCCACCCCCCGCAACCAACCTTAAGTATTTGATTCTGAGAGTCTTTCCTTCCCGGCATTAGCCAAGTGTAAAAAATTTGTATAAAAGATTTGCCTGTTTAGGCGCTTCTCGCCTTTCTAGGCGGGCCATTTGTGCGAATTCGAAGCCGATGCTAGATTGCGCAAAACTCGCGGAAGGGATTTCAGAACAACATGGTTGAACTCGAAAACACCAGTGAGCGTGAAGACACCAGCCAGGCTGGCCCTGTGGGAGCGCTTGTCAGCCGCACCGTCGAGACCGTCAAGGTCTATACCCGCCACAAGCGTACTTGCCCAAAGCTGGACAGGCCGGATTGGGCCCGGTGCAATTGCGTGAAGTGGCTGTACGTGTACCGCGACGGCAAGTCCAAGCTGACAAGCGCGAAGACGCGAAGTTGGGAAAGGGCTGAACAACAAGCGCGCGAGCTCCGGGATTCCTTCGACCCCACCAAGCGGTTGCAGCGTCAGCTTGAGGCAAAAATCAACGCACGCAACGGGCAGGTGGAGATCGCTCTCGCAGTCGATCAATTCGTCAAGGAAGTGGCACGCCTGAATCGCGAGGAGGCTACTCGCGCCAAGTACAACCTCACCCTGAGCCGCTTATTGACCTGGTGTGCTGCCCAAGAGCCTGCCATTTTGCTCCTGTCTCAGCTCGATGTTCCGACATTACGGTCCTGGATCCATTGTTGGCGAGGTGCTCCCACGACCCGCCACAACCAGCATCAGCGTCTACGAACGTTTTTTCGGTTCTGCATGGAGCAAGGGTGGATCACGGAGAATCCCGCCAAGAGAATTAAGAACGTTACGCCCCAGCAGGAAGAAACGCTGCCGTTCAGCCGGCAACAGTACGACGCTCTCATTGAAGCGACGTACTACTATGACAGCCGGGGCAAGAAGAAAAACGGCAACACCACGAATTCCCGCCGCGCACGCGCCTACCTCAAACTTCTGCGCTGGAGCGGTCTTCGTGCTGGCGATGCAGCTTGTCTCCCTAAGAGCAACCTCCGAGATGATGACTCGTTGTTCCTTTACCAAGCGAAGGTCAAAAGCAAGGCCAGCGCTCCCGTGCAAGTGCTGCTTCCGCACAGCGTAGCGGATGAATTGCGCAAAGTTCCTCCAGGCAGCTGCACCGATCCCAACTATTTCTTCTGGAGCGGTCGCAGTAAGCGCAAGAGCGAAGTATCAAACTGGCAGAAGATTTTTTCCAAGATCTTGTCTAAGGCAGTTGAGATGCTCCCAAAGCTGTTTTTGGATACGAACGGTCGACAAAAACCGGCTCATCTCCACATGATGCGGGATACGTTCGCCGTTGAATACCTGCTGGCTGGCATGCCGATTGAAGAGGTATCTCGGCTCCTTGGACATTCGAGCGTGACCATTACCCAGAAGCACTATGCTCCCTGGGTACTGGAAAGGCAGCAACGTCTGGCTGCCCGTCAGCGCGAAGCGTGGGGGAATATGGGCGTTGAAGAGAACCGCCTCGGCGCTAGGGCTCATGGGAGACATCGCTCACCCAGGACCCGTCGACCTACGTCTCCTCAGGGCCGTACATCTGGAAGCGCGGTGCGTCGTCGATGATCTCGGCCTGTTGCAATCGGGTGTAATCTGCAGCCCAAGAAATTGGCAGGTTCTTCGATATATGTTGCGACGATTTAGCTCGCTTTCCTCAGTCTCCGGTGTACCCGTCGCGCAACGCTTTCCGGGATGCGGAGGGTTTTGTAGGCCCTTTTCATCCGGCGTTCACACGCTCCCCACTCAACCACACCGGGTTCACCAACAAACATTCGACGGATTGTTCTATCGCTCAAATTCCACAGGTTGGCGAGATCTCTTACGGAATAATGCTTCTCGAAAACCGGTGTCAGTTCCAGCCCGTGGGGAGATCGAGTGTTGGTTGAAAGCTGCATGCTGTCTCCATACCTCATAGGAGATAGTTTGGAGCCTTCGCCAGAATTCAAGGCGTCCTGGCTTAACTCTGGCCGTTCGATTATCTCTTCTCGGCCCATCAACTGGTGCATCTCAAAATCCGATTTCTTCCTTGTTCGTGTTTTCACAATCAACTCCTGCCAACTTGGCACAGTTGTAGCCGAGAATGATTTTTTGGTCAAAACAGTCCGCCGAATGAGCCGATTTGACCGAAATTTGGTTCCGTATTAGCTTCGTGACGCTTAGGGCCGAAAGCGCAGTTCGGGCGCAGGGGGAAACCGGTGTTTTCATCGCTTGAAGAGGTCAGCGCGGGCCTGCGAGCTACAGGCTACATCGCTGATTCGGTAGCCAGCACAACGGTGTACCTGGCGGCGAAACTCCATAAACCGATGCTACTGGAAGGGCCAGCGGGCAGTGGGAAGACGCAATTGGCCTATGCAGTTGCAGAGGCAGCCCGCACGATGGTTGAGCGCCTGCAGTGCTACGAGGGAATTAACGAAGAGAAGGCCATCGGCAAGTTTGATGAGCCGCTGCAAAGGCTTTGCGTCGAATTGAAGTCCAAGTCCGCCAGTGTTGATTGGGAGTGCCTGCGGACGGAGTTGCACAGCCAGCAATTCTTCGGTGCCGGGCCGCTGCTGCGCGCGTTGCAGTGTGAAAGGCCCTGTGTCTTGCTGATCGACGAACTGGACAAGGTGGACCACGCATTTGAGGCCTTGTTGCTGGAATTGCTGAGCGTGTGGCAGTTGAGCATTCCGAAGCTGGGCACCATAAAAGCCCGGAGCATTCCGTTCGTTGTGTTGACATCGAATGAAGAGAGGCGCATCGGCGATCCCCTGCGCCGGCGCAGTTTTTACCTTCGTATTGAACACCCCACCGCGGAGCGAGAAGCAGAGATTGTGGCACTGAGGACGCCGGATTCAAGCCACGAATTCCATGCCTGTATGGCGGGACTCGCCAAGGCTTTGCGCGGCTGGAGCCTGGAAAAGCCACCCTCAGTCTCAGAGATTCTCGACCTCGCGCAGGCACTCAAAGTTCTGGGAACTGAACAAATTACGGCGGAAATGAGAGACATTCTCCTGCCCTTGCTGGCTAAAACCGAAGCCGATCGACGCAAGCTGCTCTTGCGGGATGGGTTTGCCAGTTTGATCTACGACGCGCAGCAGTACAGCGCCGAGGCTCTGCGAAGGAGCGCGGCATGAAGCCAGCACTCATCTTGGCTCAAGTGCTTTCTGCAATCTCGATCTGCTGGGCGCAATCGCCCAAACCACAGGCACGGCTCGAAGCCGAATACTACGTCGTAGCCTACGCCCAACATTATCGGGTGCCCGTCGCGCTGGTACGCGCCATTGTCGAACGCGAGTCGCACTGGCAAGCATGCGCGGTCTCTCCCAAAGGCGCTGCAGGACTCATGCAGTTGATGCCGGCGACGGCCAGACGACTGGGAGTAGGAAACCGCTGCGATATCGATCAGAACGTTTCCGGGGGCGTGCGATACCTCGCATCGCTAATGCAACAGTTTCATAACGATCTCAGGCTTGTGGCTGCCGCTTACTACGCTGGCGAAGGCGTAATCGGCAGACGAGACCTCGGCTATCGAAATCCCGACGTAATTGCCTACGTGGCAAGAATTAGAACAACTTACCTCTGCCAAGCCGGAAATAAACCAAGAACTACGAACACCAGTTCAGAAAGAGATGTGAGATGAAAATTTGTTTGAGTTTGGTGCATCTGACAACGGTCAGTCTCGTGCTGCTGCATATAGCTTCAGCGCAGGCCGATCTTCCGCAAGCGCGAATCGTGAGCTTGAATGTTGACCCAGAACAGGTTGTGGTCTTGCACTTGCGGCCAGGATACGTCAGTTCGGTGCGGGTGCTGGAGGAGGTCAGTTCGGTCGTACTGGGTGATCCGGGAGCCTTCAGGGCCGACCACTCCGAAGCCGAGCCGCAGTTGGTGTTTTTCAAAGCAACCAGCGCAAAACCTGCGCAAACCAACGCCCTGATTACCACCAGAGGAAGCCACGAGATCTCGCTGAGCCTGGTGAGCCAAGGCAAGTCAGACCGTAGTGAGCCCGTGGACTATGTCCTCAACTGTGAGCGCCCGCACAGCTTTCTGATAGCGTCGACTCATCCCGTGTTTGTGGTTGGCGAAACAAAAAACGTTGCTACAGACAATCAGCCCACCAGCACTGCCCCAGAGAAGCCTGGCAGGCCAGAGCAGGATTTGCTCAGAGCAGAACGGATTGAGAATCCGCATTGGGAAGGCAAGCAACTGCAGGTTGCGGTAGGACAGGCGATAGAGAAAGAGCAACAGATGGCCGTGCCGTTCGCCGTTCTGAACTCTTCTGCAAGGACCATTGAAGTACTGCCGCCGCAAGTACAGCTTGCGGGGACATCGAAAGACAAGCATCGAAAAGCGATTAAGGCCGAGCCGGTCGCGATCAAGGACTACTGGATTACCTCGCGTAGACTCGCGCCTGGCGCCAGGGCCGATGGCATCGTTGTGTTCGACCGGCCTACCTTCAAGGAATCCCGGGAACGGCTCTTGCTCGCGGTTGCCCAAGCGGAAGAGGTCGACCGTCCGGTCCTGGCGCCGATTGCGTTTGTGGCTCCGGTCTCGGGAGGTGCAAAGTGATTCATCCAAACGGACACAACGACAACGGCAACGCTGCAGTCCTTCAGGAGCCAGCGGAAAATGAAGCTCGCAAGAACGATCTGCCACTCCCTCCGGACGCAACCGTCCCATTGCCTGGGCTCGCAACTAGAGCAAAACAGAGAGCCCGGCAGCAGATCCAACAGAACCGCTTTGTAATCATCGGAGCGGGAGCGATCGTCATCGCGCTGCTGACCTTCGTTGCTACGTCTATGCCCCATCGGGGCGCGCCACAGAAAGTGAAGAGTCGTGGCGCCACTTCTTCTGAAGACTTGGCCTTGGAGAGCGGCACCGCGAGCAACGATAAGAGCCTATTTCCGATCACCGATTCTGGCCGGCCCGTCACAAAAGAATCTCACGAAGGCTTCCTGAACGAACGAGATCTACAACGAACCGCAACCAAGCCGGCAGCGGGAAGGACGGTGGCGAGCGGAGCGGGAACTCTGGGGTCGATACCGCCTTTCGGAGACCAGCAGCCCTGGCAAGCGCCGCCGTATCAGCCAGGCTCAGTCGGTGCCGAGACTCCAGACTTGGGCAAAGCAGAGCGCGAGGCCATGGAGAAGTCTTCGCTAATCTACGTGCGAAACGTCTCTGCCAACGCGGGCAGTGCTCAGGCCCGCGAACTCTTCAATAATCCGGTACCGGAGCTGGGATTGGGTCTGGCCACTGGCACACGATTGCGTGCACGCCTGGAATCAGCGGCCAGCACCGCAGTGCGAACGCCGGTCCTGGCGGTGATCGAGTACAACTATGAGCGAGAGGGAGAAATTATTGTCCCTGCGGGAGCAAAAGCGGTTGGGCACATCCGGAACGGAGATCGTTCAGGTTACGTTGACATCCAGTTCGATTCTCTGCTGATGCCGGATGGTGCGGTCGTTCCCATCGAAGCCGCCGCCACGGGTTTGGACTTGCGGCCGCTCAAAGGAAAAGTTGAGGGTAAGAACACGGGAAAGAACGTCTTGGTCAGATCGCTGTCAGGAATCGGCCAAGCTGGCTCGATGTTGGTGGGACAAGGCAGTCTGAACCAGCCGCTGAGCGAGTCGGACCTAATGCGGGAGCGCGTCAGCAACAATGTCGGAGAGGCTGGAGATGAGGAGGTTTCCCGATTAGCGATCACCCAGCACATCGTGGTGACAATTTCGGCGGACACTCCGATCTATGTGGTCCTCGAGCAGACCCCCAAGACCAATCAGGTTTATCAGCAACCAAGTGCGCGGAGCACTCCAACATCCAACTCCGCCAATGTTGAGCAACTGCGCCAACTATTGCAGTTGCAGCAAGAGCTGAACCAACCGTCCGCGAGCAACCAACCAGCGCAGTAGACGAGTGGTTCTCGGCTATGAATATTCGGCGGGAGCGTGTGTCGGCTGCGCCTGCCCAGGCGTGCTCCCCGCAACGTAGCTCACGAGTCGACCGTGACTCGCTCGCAGTCGGCGGCCAGCGCCAACGCAATTTCCAATCTTCCCGGAAGCCGACTTGCGGGGAGTAATCTCCCCCAAGCCCGTTTCTGGCCAGTGTCGGGCACTTGTCTGATTGCCGCAGTTGATGGTTACTGTTCGCTGCTGGGAGATCGCGACCTTTTTGTGCATCACAACCAGGAATCCAAGCAGCGTGTTGCTCCTGCAAACTGATGAGTCTGGCCCCTTCAAAGGTCGAAAGGACTCTGAGATGCAGACCGCTTGAAAACCTTTGGAACAATCTGGCCTCTAGGTGATCCAGAACCTGGGTACTTGCCGTATTAGGCACGGGCAGCTCAGTCAAAGAATCCCACGAGAAGCCCCATGATAGATTTTCTATATGGTTTCGGTTCGTCTGGCTCTATTGTCACTGGTGGCTGCTGCTTGGATTGCGCCGGTGGTTGCGCAGACAGGTGCGGCTGAGCCGCGGTCCTCATCATCGCAGCCTCATGAAATGACCGCCACAGACGCGGGGAGGTACTTGGAACGCTGCATCGCAGACCTGAATCTACTAGCCTGCAGGCACGCGGAGAAATTGCTGTTGAGCACGAAGGAAAGATCCCAGGTCCTCACCTATGAATTCATAACCGAACCACTCGGCCCTGAATCGAAAACTCTACTTGATGATGCGATCCGGCTCGACCCGCAAAACGCGCTAGCGTATTTTTTGCGCGCCTCCTGCTGTACCGACAAACCGGAAGAAGCAGTGAAATCATATCGGAGAGCGATTGAACTGAATCCGGAATGGAAGCGCTATTACGTGGACGTGGCCATTCTGGCCGATAGCGCCGATAGTTATAAAAGCAGCGACGAAGGGTTGAGACTATGGCAGATCGCATTAGAAAGTGCGCCCGATGATCCGCGCTCATATGCGGGCTATGGAAACGCATTGAAGTCGCGCGGAAAAATTGCCGAAGCAGAAGCAGTGTTTCAAAAAGGCCTCATGGCAAATCCTTACGATGCGCGGTACGCGTCTGGATTGTGTTCGCTATACATCGAGCAAAAGAATCTGACGAAGCTCCGTCCAAGTTGCACGACAGCAATTCGGCTCGATAGCGAACAGCTGGAAACCCTGGCGTGGCAGCTGAACGGAATCAAGGAGTATCCCCTTGCAGAGTCGGCATATCGGAAGGCCCTGGAGCGAGGCTTCGATCCGCAGCACACATTGGAACTGAACCTCGCCAGCACACTGGTTGTGGAAGGCAAAGCAGCCGAAGCGGCAGAGATCTATAAAGGGTATCTGGCCGGGCATTCCAGCGATTTTCTATACAGAGATGCGTATGCATCGGCGCTCGAGGCCTCTGGTGATCTCAAGGGCGCAGAAGAACAATATATAGAGGCTGCCGATGAGCACAGTGATTGCACGACGCACGGCTCTCTTGGGCTCTTCTACCTGCACCAAAAAAGATATCAAGAAGCGTTCGGTCAGTTCGATCAGGCTTTCCAGGATCAATGGGACTGCTCCACCCCTGTCTATGCTCTGACGAACGAGATGAAATCCTTCGGCCCGGAGCAACAAAATGTTTCGCGATTCGAAGAGAGAATACTGGCAAGGGTACATCCGAAGGAAGATGAGAAAGTGGCCAACACCTGGTACCGCTTTGCCAAGCTCGCGCATGACTTCGGCCGAAACGATGAGGCGGCGACGGCGTACCGCAAGGCAGCCGATTTGAGTCCCAGGCAAGCGTTTCCGCTCGGAGGACTCGGATGGGCATTGTATGACGCTGGCCGATATCAGGAAGCCATCGCCGCTTTCGAAGAAGCCGAGAAGCGTCAGCCCGGGTACCTAAAGAGCGCGCCAGATGTAGAGAAGCGATACCAGGAATCACTCGCAGCAGTCAAAGGACAGAAGCCATGAGGAAGAGTGTGCTGCTGGCGCTTGCTCTAATTGCCAGATCAATGGCTCTCGCTGCGGCCGCTACTCCGCCGGACCAGACGACCTCAAAATTCGGATTCTTGTTCGCAGTTGTGCGACCGGACTGTGCCTCAGAAAACTCATGCCGAAGCCAGTTTCAGACCAGGCTAGTGGTGATCGAAGGCAGCAAGATGAGTGTGGCTGTGAATAGTCCGCATCTTTACTTTCCACGTAAGAGCGGATTCTGGGAAATCGGAATCACTTTGCCAAAAATGGCTTCTAGCGCGCAGCCGCAGGCGAACGAGCAGGCAAACGACGAAGAAGCGCAGCAAGTGGAGCCATCCAAAGAGCCTGCTTTGCAGCTATGGGCTGCGCCCGCGGGGGTTAAGCCGACCTTCTCTGAGCCATCGGCCAAGCCGGAAGCGACTCCGCAAGAGGACGACGATGAACTTCGTAGCTTGTCGTTGAGTTGGGTGGGCACCGACTATCTTTCGGTGACCGAACAGATCGGAGAGTACACTTCCAGCCCGCTGATCTTGCCGATTGATGCGGTGGCTCGAAACGACGCGGAGAATCCATGGAGGCCAAAAGCCCCGGACGCCGTGCTTCGGAAAGATCTCGAAAACTGCGTGGATGAAAAGAGCGATTTCAATAATCGGGAGTTTCTCGAAGACGCGGACCAGGCATGGAGCATTGCTCGTGGAAGGATGGCCTGGGAATTCGAATGGACCTTCAGTCACAGTGGCCGCGCACTACGCGGGTATCAGGCTGCCTGTGCGACGTCTCTGCGTCCTCCAAGGGCGCTCGTCGGTAGTGACGCCCTCGAGGTTGGCTGGAACCAGGTTCTGGCCCGAGTCCCGGACGCGCGTACGGCGTTTGCCTCGCCCGATCAATCCTTGGTCCTTGTTTTCACGAACGGCCAGATCCTTGCGCTCAAGCGCGAAGGGACCACGCTCGGAGCGCCGTTCGCGCGGGTGTTTGTGACGAATAGCGAGATTATTTCAGGACAGTGGGCCGTTGGCAAAGACGCGGACGCGTGGGCCGAGCAGCTTGCCCACTCGAAGTCCTGGACCGACAAGACCGAGTCGACTGATAAACGCTGAAGCTATGGTTTGGGAACATACCCATTAACTGAGCTTTCGCATGATATTGTGCGGCTTTGTTCGCCAATGCACACGCATTAGTCGGCTGACTCTCCAGAAGTCGGCTTCTAGGAGATGTGCCATTGATCTCCCCGAAGACCGTTTCTGGACAACTTGCGGATTACCGAGGATACAGGGGATCATTTCGCAAAACCTCATAGCTGGCGCGCCATGCCTTACTCGCTCTCGCCAACTGGCAGGTTGCGCAGTGGGATAGGTGTGGACTGGACTATCGATGTGGTGGTCTGCCCGTGCGCGAGCAGCTTGTCCAAGACTCGGTCTAGCTGCTCGATCTCTTTAATGTGCAGCTTCAGAATAAAGCAGTCATCACCCGTAACACGGTGACATTCTGTGACCTGTGGCATGGACCGCGCTACCTCCACAATTTTGCCGGAATGCCCCGCCAGCGGACGGATCCTGACGAATGCCATCACGCCGTAGCCCAGTTTCTTAGGATTCAATTCCACCCGATAGCTTTGCAGAATTCCGCTCTCTTCGATACGTAGGATTCGTTCCTTGACTGCGGGACTCGACATGCCTACGTGGCGGGCAAGCTCAGTGATCGATGCCCGCGGTTTCTTTTGCAAAAACCGCAGCAGTTCAACATTCTTTCTGTCCTTCAGCAATCCCTTGCTATCCATTGTCCAGGTCTCTGATTTCCTCAGATTGTAAATCTATTTGTCCGATTCACCTTAAGTATTGCATTTACTTGGATGTACTGAAATGCGATCTTTTTGTTTGCCAACCTCTTTAGAAATGAGCGATCCATGCCCGCTAATTCTCCCGACACAGTCTGGCGCCACCACACGGCAGAAATTCAACCTGGCCTGCGCCTTCATTCCGTCATCGCGGGCGGGGGAAATCGGACTGTGGTCCTCCTGCACGGCTTTCCGCAAACCTGGTGGGAGTGGCGTCACTTGATTTCGCCACTCGCCCATGCAGGTTTTTGTGTGGTCGCACCCGACTATCGCGGCGCTGGAAACTCATCAAAACCGCCGGGTGGCTATGACAAACGCACAATGGCTTCCGATATTCGTAAACTCTTACGCGACCACCTTCGCGTCGAAGGCCCCGTCATTCTTGTCGGCCATGACATTGGTTTGATGGTCGCATACGCCTTTGCTCAAGAATATCGGCGCGATGCTTCTCATCTCATCATCATTGACGCACCCGTTCCCGGCACATCCGTGTTTGATCGCCTCAAGCTGGACCCAAGACTCTGGCATTTCGCGTTTCATGGCGCCCGCGATGTCGCAGAAATGCTGCTGGCGGGGCGCGAGCGTCAGTATTTGCAGGCCTTTTTTTACGCCCGCTGTTTCAACCCTTCCGCGCTTGACCTGGATCATTTTAGTTCCGCATACTCTGCGCCTGGTGCGATGCGCGCAGGCCTGGAGCTTTATCGAGCGTTCGAGCAAGATGCCGTCGACAATCGCGAGTTCCTGCGCCGCAACGGGAAATTGGCGATACCGACTCTGGCCCTTGGCGGCGCCATCAGTAATTCCGGCCCACTTCTCGAAGAAATGATGCGCGAAGTGGCCGAGCATGTAACTGCGGCCCGTGTCCCTGACACCGGCCACTGGGTTCCCGAGGAAAATCCTCAAGCTCTGCTGGAGATTCTCCTGGACCTTCTGTCGTCCGGAGTCTAAACGATGAAAAGCCAAGCCGCTGACGTCTCCTTTTTTCTCGTTGATGTCTTTGCCGATCAGCCGCTGCAGGGAAATCCTGTCGCTGTCGTGCCGCAAGCCGAAAATCTGTCCGAGCCGCAGATGCAGAGTATCGCCCGCGAATTCAATCAGTCAGAAACCACTTTTCTTCTGCCGCCCACTGGCCCCGAAGCGCACTGCCGCCTCCGGTCCTTCACCCCCAAGGGCAAAGAAGCGTTTGGCGCCGGTCACAATACGCTCGGCGCATGGTGGTGGCTGGCTGAATCGGGAAATATCTCTTTGTCGGAAACCGGTGGCCGCTTCATGCAGGAAATCGGAGAAAACGTTCTTCCTGTTCACATCACTGGTGGGAATCGGCGGCCCGAGTGGATAGCCCTCTCGCAATCCGCTCCAGAATTCGGCTGCGTGCTCACCGACTGTTCTGAACTTGCCGCCGCCCTCGGCCTCGCCGTGTCAGATCTGTCGTTGCAGTCGCTGCCTGTGCAGGTGGTTTCCACCGGAGCCGCGCATCTGCTCGTACCCATTCGGAATCGTCTGGCAATCGAACGCGCCCGCCCCGATTTTCCTCGCCTCGTTCCGCTACTGCATTCCGTGGGCGGAGAGGGCTGCTATCTCTTCACTCTCGACGCCGTCCACCGCGGTTCGGCTGCCCACGCCCGCTTCTTCAACCCAACACTGGGGATCATCGAAGATGCAGCAACCGGAACCGCCGCGGGTCCTCTGGCCTGCCAACTCGTCAGACATGGGATCCTGGCTGACAGTGAGCCAATCCTGATTGAACAAGGCTACTCGATGCGCCGGCCCAGTCTAATCCGCGTAGATGTGGAAGAAGAGGCAGTGCGAATCTCGGGACGATGCGTCGTCTCGGGCCAGGGCAATCTCCGGATCCACGGAGAGCCATCCGAGCCATAAGTCCTCGTAGGAAGCTTCGCCAGATCGGTACTGGGAAACGCGCAAGCATCCAGGATTTTGTCTCCAGCCTAGCCGACTTCCCATTACTAATCTCGCTGGAGCAAAATCACTGCCGTTTGGCCGACAACACGTTTTCTACCGAGCGTGCGAGGCAGCTTCTTCGATCAGAGCTGCAACCTCCTTCGGCCTAGAGACATAGACTGAGTGGCTGGCGCCTGGGACTTCGACCTTGTGGCTATTGGCTCGTGCGGCATACCACCGCTGGAGATCTGGGTTGATGGTTCTGTCGCTTCCGGCTACCAACATCCAGCTTGGTTTCCTTCTCCACGCAGGCGCGGTGATGACTGCCTTGAAATTGACCGCTGCGTTCAGCACCTGTGAGCGCGACATGAAGGCGGCCTGCTCAGTAGACAGGTCAGCTGCGAAGTACTCATGAAACTGCGTCGGGTCAAGGTAAGTGAAACCGTCAGCTGTCTTCTTTATCGCGGTAGACTTGCTGAGGTCACTCGGGAAGCGCTTTCCGTCGTCCGCTTCATTCTCTCCGGCATCGGGCATGTGGGCTGCGATGTACACCAAACCGGCAACCAATGGATCGGTCCCCGCTTCGGTAATTACGGCTCCCCCATAGCTGTGAGCGACAAGAATGCACGGCCCATCTTGTTGAGCAAGGACGCGCTTCGTAGCGGCGACATCTTCTTGGAACGACGTCTCCGGCTCTTGAACGATGCTGACGTTGAAACCATCTTTGACGAGAATGTCGTAAACGCCTTTCCAGCCGGAACCATCGGCCCAGGCACCGTGAACCAGAACAATATTCCGAACGCGATGCTCGTAGTTCTGAGCCGACAGATTCTGCGTAGAGAGCGCGCCGCAGATCGACAGAAATAGCACGATGAAGAGGGCCCGAGACATGCCTTGTACCGCTCGCAAACCGTTCATGGAATTCCTCATTTTGTCGCTCCTTTTTGCGAATTGACTTGCAGATCGGTAATGGCGACTCTCGTTTCTTTCATTCCCCCCCAATCGCAGCGCCCGCTGAATTTCACCATCCCCGTCCGAGGTCGTCAGAATAATGATGCGGGCCTGGGGAAACTCACCACGAATGGCGATGAGCACGTCCGTGCCGTTGGTGCCGGGAAGGCGGAGATCCATCAGCGTGATGTCCGGTCGATGACGGCGAAATTCTTCCAGAGCCTCCACACCATTGGCCGCCTGGGCAACCAGGAGCATGTCCAGACCGCACCTGGCTGCGGTCAAGCGTCAGGCAGCTTTGACTGCCGCCTCCTTGATGAACGTGAGGATGTCCGCATTGATCACGTCGGCATTCGTGGTCATCAAGCCGTGCGGCAAGCCCGGATAAATCTTGAGCGTGGCATGCTTGAGCAGCTTGGCCTGCAACAGTGAGGCGTCTTTGTACGGTACAACTTGGTCATCGTCCCCCTGCATCACGAGAGTCGGCACCGTGATCGCTTTCAGATCGTCCGTTTGGTCTGTCTCGGACCAAGCCTTGATGCCTTCGTAATGGGCGAGTGCGCTGCCCATCATTCCCTGACGCCACCAATTCTGAATGATTCCCTGCGAAGCCTTCGCGCCGGGTCTATTGAAGCCGTAAAACGGACCCGAAGGCACATCAAGAAAGAACTGAGCCCTGTTCGCAGCCAGCGCCTTGCGGAGGCCGTCGAACACTTCGATCGGAGTGCCACCCGGGTTCTTCTCGGTCTTGACCATGAGCGGGGAAACGGCGGCGATAAGCACGGCCTTGGCCACGCGGCGTTGAGGCTCGCCGTACTTCGCTACATAGCGCACTACCTCACCACCACCCGTCGAATGGCCGATATGGATCGCATTTCTCAGGTCGAGATGCTCGACCACTGCCGAGGCGTCGGACGCATAATGATCCATGTCGTGGCCAGTGGCCACCTGCAAGGAGCGACCGTGACCGCGCCTGTCGTGCGCCACGACGCGATAGCCGTTGGCAAGGAAGAACAGCATCTGCGTGTCCCAGTCGTCCGACGACAGAGGCCAGCCGTGGTGAAACACAATGGGCTGGGCATCTTTCGCGCCCCAGTCCTTGTAGTAGATCGTCGTGCCATCTTTGGTCGTAATCGTAGCCATAAGAAATTCTCCTTTTGTGTTGTTTTGAAAACCTGAACTTTCCAGCGCCCCTGCAAACTGTACTGCGGGCAATGCGGCAGCCGCTAATAGCGTAGCTCCGCTGATCAATAAATCGCGTCGTGTCAGATCCGTCATGAAACTGCTCCTTCTTTCGACAATGCGATACGATCAGGCTTTCCCGCGCACGTAAACTCAAGCGCCGTGCGCGGCCCAATCATTAGGATCCAGTAGTAACCTGAGACAAGAACCACACTCGGCGCTCTGCCTCGTCAATCCAGTTTTCAATCAGGCTGGCAGTAGCGACATCGTTGTGTTTCTCGCAGAGCTGGTGAGTAAGACGTAAGTTCCCAGTGAGTTCGCGGTTATCGCTGCGAAGCTTTCTCAACATCTCTATTGCACTCAAGAAAGCTTCGTCGTTGTCCCTCAGCCGCTGGTGCTTTGCAATGTCGCCAATCGAACGGAGCGTCTCTCCGCCAATCTTGCGTGCTCGCTCCGCGACCGCGTCCGTCATGGCGAACACTTGCTCGGCTTGTTCATCCAGGAGCAGGTGATAGTCACGGAAATGTGGGCCGCCGATATGCCAGTGGAAGTTTTTCGTTTTCAGATAGAGCGCGAACACGTCAGCAAGCAACTGCCGCAGTTCGCTTGAGATCTCCGCGACGGCGTCGCTGCTGAGATCGCTTACGCTATCGAAATGGGTCGTTTCCTCGCCATGTACTCGTGCTTCACTTGTCTTCATCGTATTGTCCTCTCGGTTCACTCGCTAATGGTCCGCTGTGTTGCAACTTGAGTCGTGCAGCGGTCCGGGGGTAGAACGGTCTAGTTTTCGAACTCTCCAGGTCCAGAATCGAAATAGACGAACTGGCAACTTGGCAGCTCCGTAGGAGTATCCAAGAGATTTTCTTCATGACTCTGTCAACTAAAGGCCAATGTCACTCAGTCCGGGATGATCGTCGGGCCTGCGACCAAGGGACCAAAAATACTTGCGATCCGATTCCTTGATGGGAAGATCATTGATGCAGGCAAACCTCAACCGCATCAGGCCGTCATCATCGAATTCCCAATTCTCATTGCCGTATGACCGATACCAATTGCCGGAATCGTCGTGCCACTCGTACGCAAAGCGCACCGCGATGCGGTTGTCCGTAAAGGCCCAAAGCTCTTTGATCAGACGATAGTCAAGCTCTTTCGTCCACTTGCGGGTGAGGAAAGAGATAATGTCTGGCCTTCCATTCACAAATTCCGAACGGTTTCTCCAGCGCGAATCGAGCGAGTAGGCCAGAGCTACTTTTTCTGGGTCACGGGTATTCCAACCATCTTCGGCCAGACGCACTTTGTGAATCGCGGTCTCGCGCGTAAATGGAGGTAGCGGGGGCCGTGTTGTCATGATTCCTCCTGGCTGAATGTTTTCCCGGAGGTCACGCCCGACATGTCCACTGGCGTCTTGTTCTGTAGCCCAGTGACAATCTCCTGCGATAGCCGCAACGAGCTCCAGGAATGGTTTGGAAAAGGTCAAGCTGAATTGTTGAACGTTAAGATCACGTGTCGCCATGTGCCGGATACCTCTTTTTTCGTTTGCACTCTCCTCAGCGGCGGGCCGATGATGGCGGTGAGCGCCAGCAGAGCGGCCCGTCGCTTTTCGAGTTTAGTTCAATCCGTACCCGATTCGTGTGCTGCTCGCTCGATGAAGCCAGCGACCTCAGCTGGATGCGAGAGCATAACGACGTGGCTGGAAGGAATCGTGATCGATTTCGCCTTCATTTCTTGTGCCTCAGCCTCTTCAAGCTTCGGTGAGATCATGCGATCGTCGGCGGCGATCACAAACCAGGATGGCTTGTTCCTCCATGCCGGCGTACTTATCGGCACCCCAAGTGCCGCACCCGCGATCGGACTTTGGGTTGCAAACAGAACCGCTCGCTCCACTTCGGGCAGGTCCGGAGCGAAGTCCTCAAAAACTCCCTTAGCAGATAGTTTGAAAAATCCCGCAGTAGGCCTAAGCTCCGGGCCCACGGGAGTTGGGTTCGCGGTGATTAGATCCAGCGTCGATTGCCCTTTATCGGGTGCGAAAGCGGCCACGTAAACTAGGCCCGCGACATTCGGATCATTTCCGGCTTCCGTAATGACGGAGCCACCGTAGGAATGGCCCACAAGCAGGAAGGGACCATCTTCTAGCGCGAAGGCCCGCTTAACCGTTGCGACGTCATCCGCGAGTGAAGTGAGAGGAAGTTGCACCGCAGTCACCTTCAAGCCCTTTGCTTCAAGCAGTGGGATTACTTTCGACCAACTCGACCCATCCGCCCAGGCGCCGTGTACGAGAATGACGTTCTTAACACCGTGGGATTCACTGCTTTGCGCGACGGCGCGAGTTCCTGAAGAGAAATACAACACCGTCGCAAGAATTGTGCATGCAAGGCCGCAGTACGTGAAGTAGACCGAGAGGTTGGACTTTCGTGTGGGTAGCGTGGGGCTCGCTTCGAACCCCCTATTTGTTGCTCCGATAACTGCTTTTCCTGGCTTCATTTGTGTCTCCTTTGTTTCATTCTTCTGAAATTTGCAAAGACCGTCATCTTTCTCTGTCCTGTTCTCTATCCATCCATTCGCATATGTATGGCGGACAATGCCGAAGTTCTATTCCCTCCGCCTGGCACTCTCTCAGGAAATTGACCGAGTCCACGTCCACCAGCGTGATCTCGTCGAGGTCCAGCACTGCTGGACTGCTGTCTTCAATCAGCGACTTCAGCTCCGCAAGGTGCTCAGAGCACATGCGACCAATGAGCCGTAGCGTAGTGTGCTTTCCGTCAAGAATCCTTTCGATCCTTAGAGTCATTTTGACTTCTGTCATCCTTACCCGATTCATTGATCGCAACATACGCGCCGTTCGCACTCTGTTTGAATCCCGCGCGGCTGTCACATTTGCTATTGCAAGACTTGTGCCACTTTCAAACTCCCGAATTTCCGTAAATTTGCTCAATCTCTGAGCGTTTGCACGGGGCGGCTGTGCCGGAACTACAGAAATTGCTGATGTTTCAGCATGGAAACGAGGGCGTAGGAGCGATGCTTGCGCTAACGATCTCGGGCGAGATCAGTTGGCTAACAATTGCAAACAACAAAGAACATCGAGACTGACGACGGCAATCAGGTGTAAAATGCCCAGAAGTTCGGAGGACCGACTTCGGATCATCATTGAGAAAGGCAGCGCCTTCGGCGTTTTGACAGAGAGTGTCACTGGCTCTCTGTTCAGGTGCTAGATGATGCT
>Ga0181530_10002649_pt1 | contig 20950 bp, 25 predicted proteins | sample PEATcosm2014_Bin_42_FD_119769 | JGI IMG/M metagenome (GOLD analysis project Ga0181530, IMG submission 119769) | Peatland microbial communities from MTU Mesocosm Facility, Houghton, MI, USA - PEATcosm2014_Bin10_60_metaG | ecosystem: Environmental > Terrestrial > Soil > Wetlands > Peat | place... | reverse complement strand
TGAAGATTGAATATGTCCTTTCCAACAGCTTTGGCTTCGGTGGGACCAACGGCTGTCTGATTTTTAAGAGATACCAGGAATGAGCGACAGGATCGCCTTATGAAAATCGTCGTCGCCATCAAGCAAGTCGCGGTGCGCGATTCGCAGCTCCGGATTGCCGCTTCCGGCCAGTGGATCGACGAAGCCGATCTGGCTTATGAAATCAACGAGCCGGATGCGTACGCGCTGGAAGCGGGCTTGCAGCTCAAGGAAGCCCACGGGGGCGAAGTGGTAGCTCTCTCCGCCGGACCGTCGCGCGTCGCGCAGACCATCCGCGAAGCCCTGGCTAAGGGCGCCGACCGGGCGATCCACATCGAAGAGGATCTCTCTTCCGCCGACCCGCTAGCGACGTGCCGGCTGCTGGCGGCTGCCTTGAAGGCGGAAACGCCGGATCTGGTTCTCACCGGCCTGCAGTCCGACGACCTGGGATACGGCCAGACCGGCCCGATCCTCGCCGAGTTGCTGGGCGTGCCGCACGCCACCATCATCATGCAAGTGGAGAAGAGCGATTCGGGCATCCGCGTGAAACGGGAGCTGGAAGATGGCTGGTTCCAGTTCGTGGATATGCCGATGCCCGCCCTGCTGAGTATTCAATCCGGCTTCAGCAAGCTGCGCTACGCGACGCTGATGGGCATCAAGAAAGCCAAGAGCAAGGAAATCCGGCGCGTTGCGGCGGCCGATCTGAGCGCCGCCGCCGCTCCCACCATCGCGTTCGACCGCGTCTACCTTCCGGAGCGCACCAAGCGCACGCAGCTTTTCGAGGGCAGTCCCAAAGAGGCCGCCGCTCAACTGGTGGAGAAACTGAAATTCGAGGCGCGGGTCCTATGAACATCCTCGCCGTGATGGAACAACGCCACGGCCAGTGGCACCGCATGTCGTTTGAGACTCTGGCCGCCGCGCAACAATTCGCCGCGCAACTGGGCGGCACCGCATCCGCCGCGGTACTGGGCCGGGGAACGGCCCCGCTCGCCGCCGAGCTCGCCTCGCGGCGGCTCGATAAGGTCTACGCGGTGGAACACGAGCTGCTCGGCGAATACACGGCCGACGGATATTGCCTGGCCCTGCGCCAGCTCATCGAGCGCGCGCAACCCTCGGTGGTGCTCTTCCCGCACACTTACCAGGTCCGCGATTTCCTGCCCAAACTGGCCGCCCGGTTCGGCCGCGTAGCGGTGAGCGACGCGGTTTCGCATCGCATCGAAAACGGCCGGGTGGTTCTGGTGCGGCAGCTTTTTCAAGGCAAGGTGAACGTGGATGTCCGGTTTCTGGGCGATGGCCCGCATTTCGCCTCGCTGCAAGCCGGGGCGTATCGCGCCGACCAGGTAGCCGAAGGCACCGCGGCGGTGGAGGCGTTCGCGCCCCAGATCTCACCGGACCAGGTGCGGACGCGCCCGCAAGAGCCGTTCCGCGAATCGCAGCGCGCCGTGGATCTGGGGGCCGCGGAAATTATCGTCTCGGTGGGCCGCGGCATCAAGGAAGCCGATAACATTCCGCTCATCCAGAAACTGGCCGATGTTCTGGGCGCCGAACTGGCGGCTTCGCGTCCCATCTGCGATGCCGGCTGGCTTCCCATGGAGCGGCAGGTGGGCAGTTCCGGACAAACCGTTACTCCCAAGATGTATCTGGCGGTGGGCATCTCCGGTGCGATTCAGCACCTGGTTGGCATGAAGGGATCGCGCACCATCGTGGCGATTAACAAAGATGCCAACGCACCCATTTTCGAAGTGGCCGATTACGGCATCGTGGGCGACCTGTTCCAGATTGTGCCCGAGCTCATCGAGGCGATCCAAAAGGTTAAATAAAGCTTCATCATTGACTTTTTCGCCCGCCGGCGGTTATACTTTTTCATCCGCTCCGCCTGGACCCCGCCGGAACACTGCAACTTTTAGTCCCGGTTCTACGTCATATCCATACTGGCCGGCTTGGCACCGCAATTTTAGAGAAATGAATGCGATTATGAAAAACGGACCGAAACACCGACTGGCCCCCTACCGGAAGATTCTCGAACGGAAGGCCGAGGAAGTCCGTGACAGCATGTCCGCCCAGAAGGCGGCCCAGGTGGTAGCCCGGCTGGATGTGCCCTCGGACGAAGGCGACCTCAGCCAGCAGCATCACGAAGAATGGATCTTCCTCAACCGCAACAGCATCGACATGAAGTTGCTGCGCGAAGTGGCCGACGCTTTGCATCGCATCGACGCAGGCACCTACGGCATTTGCCCGGAATGCGAGGAGCCGATTTCCGCCAAGCGGCTGGACGCCGTGCCATGGGCCCGCTATTGCGTGACCTGCCAGGAGCAGATCGCCGCCCGCATCGCCGAGGGCGAAATGGTGGAGTTCCAGGAAGCCGACCGATGAGGCTGGTGGATTTGCGCAAGCTCGCGGTCCGCCAACAATTCCGCATTCGATTCCAGATTTCGAACGGTCTGGAGTGTGTCGTCAACCAGCATGGCGTAGCGCAAGTGCCGGCTTTGCGCGGCATCCCCGATTTCAATCTGGAAAAGGAATTGGAATCGGTTTCGCAATTCGTGCTGGAGCCGGCCGCCGCCGATCCGAAAAACCCGGCGCCGGCGCGTTCCCTAACCCGCGACGAACTGGCCGCCATGGCCGATTCCTCCCCCGTGCGAGCCGCTGCCGAGCACGAAGAAGAGTAGCGCGCCTGCCAGAGCAGAGTGCCACCGGCAAAGAGGAGAGAGCTAACCAATTCCAAAGGCGGGAATTGGCAGCAGTCCCCGTTTTGCGGCGGCGTGTGCCCGCGGGCCGCGCTACGGCACCGGAATCGGGGTACAATACTATGGCTGTTTGTTCCACTGTTTCTTTTCCCGAAAGGGCTGGGGGATATATGGAGAAGCCGGCGCAGAATATCCAAGACAGCTTTTTGAACAACGCTCGGAAAGATAAGATTTCGCTCACGATTTATCTCATGAGCGGCGTCAAACTCTCGGGCCGGATCAAGAGTTTCGATAAGTACTCTCTGGTGCTTGAGACCAATAACCAGGAGCAACTGATTTTCAAACACGCCATTTCGACGGTTGTCACCCAGCGGTCGTCCCACAGCTACGGGACCAGTCCGCCGGCAGCTTCCAGCAGTGTGGCGGCCGGCGCGGCGCCTAGTTTGCCGGAGCACTCCGAGCCGCCGGAGGGCTAGACCACGCCGCTTCCGAACCCCGCCCGCGAGCGCGCTATCCTGGTCGGCGTCCAGTGGAAGACCCGCGGCGCTTCCCGGCGGCCCGGCGCGGTCACGGCGGAGGACTCGCTCGACGAGCTCGGAGAACTGGCTGCTACCGCGGGCGCCGAAACCGCCGGCCGATTAGTACAGGCCCGCCCCGGTCCCGAAGCCGCGACCCTGATCGGCGAGGGTAAGGTGGAAGAACTGCGCGCCGCGGTCCATTCCTCGGGCGCCGACCTGGTGATCTTCGATCACGAGCTCACCCCGACGCAGCAGCGCAACCTGGAAAAAGCCATCGGCTCGAAAGTCATCGACCGCACGCAGTTGATCCTCGACATCTTTGCCTCCCGCGCCCGCACTCGGGAAGGCCGCCTGCAGGTGGAGCTGGCGCAGTTGAACTACATTCTGCCGCGCCTCAGCGGGAAGGGCGTGGAAATGTCGCGCCTGGGCGGTGGCATCGGCACGCGCGGCCCGGGCGAAACCAAGCTCGAAACCGACCGCCGGCGCATCGCCAAACGCATCAAGCGAATCGAGGACGATGTCGACGCCGTCCGCGCTGGGCGCGCTCTTCATCGCCGCCGCCGCAGCGCCGTGCCGCTGGCCACTCTGGCGCTGGCAGGCTACACCAATGCCGGCAAGTCCACGCTCTTCAATCGCCTCACCAGCGCCAGCGTCCTGGCCGATCCGCGCATGTTCGCCACGCTCGATCCCACCGTGCGGCCGCTGCAACTGCCGTCGCGCCGCCGGGTTCTGGTGAGCGACACGGTCGGCTTCATCCGCAATCTCCCCACCACGCTGGTCAAGGCTTTCCGCGCCACGCTGGAGGAGGTGAAAGACGCGGCTCTGGTGCTGCACGTAGTGGATGTCTCGGCACCCGCCGCCGCCGAACATACCGCGCACGTTTTCCAGGTGCTGGCCGATATTGGCGCCGCCGCCATTCCGCAGATCCTGGTTCTCAACAAGATCGACCGCGTGGGCGATGCGTCTCCCAAGGATGCCGAAGCCGTGAAACGGCGGCTGATCTCGGGCAGTTCCAGCCATCTCGACGCGCGTGCGGTGGCCATTTCGGCGCTCAGCGGCGCAGGCATGGAAGGGCTGCTCAAAGCCATCGACCAGCTTCTGCCGGTCGATCCGATAGTGAACGCCACTTTTCATTTATCCGCCGGAGACGGCGCTACGCTAGCGCTGCTCCATGAATTCGGCAAGGTGCTGGAGACGCGCTACAGTGGGGATTCCTGCGAGGTCGAAGCCGAGATTCCGGAATCCCTGAAACGCCGCCTGGCGAGCGGCAACAGAGCAGCTTCCCAGAAATAGATGAACAAGTCGTACAGCCGGATGGAGCCCGCCTGAAGGCGGCTGCGGCCAGGATTGGCCGCCCCACAACTCACGCAGACAGTATCCATAGATAGTATCCACAATCACTGTGGAAAAGACTGTGGGAAAGGCCCGGCGGAGATTGATTAAAGTCCCATGAAAAAAACACTTACAGCAAATTGAACCAAGCGGCAGCATCCCCGTTCAACCAATTGCTTCGTAAGCACTTGCCGATTCCAAACCACAATCGCGGCAGAATGTTGCAAGCATGTTGCGGATCTCTTCAGTCCAAGAAGTTTTTCCACAATTCAATCGGGTAAATCCCGCGTTTCGGCAGGCCGGGCCGAGTTTGCTACACTGATGCTTGGTCGGGCGGTGTAGCTCAGCTGGCTAGAGCGACGGTCTCATAATCCGTAGGTCGGGAGTTCAAGTCTCCCCGCCGCCACCAGACTCCTACGTGCCCGCCCGCGAAACCTTGGCGTGCCGCATCCGCAGATACAGAACCCGCGCCAGCGCCAGCAGCGGGACGGATAGAAATGCCCCCGCAACGCCCGCCAATTCCGCGCCGGCGAAGACCCCGAACAGCACCAGCAGCGGATGCAGTTCCACGCCTCGCCCCATCAGGTTCGGCGACACCACGTAATCCTGGAACATGCGGAAGGCTACGATGAAGATCACGATGGCAAGCAGGTGTCCACCCGTTACCGCCGCCACCAGCAGGATGATGGCTGACGCCGTGAGCGGACCCAAGGTCGGGATGAACTCCAGCATCGCCCCCAGGGCCGCCAGAAGAATTGCGTATGGTATCCCGAGCACCGAGAAGAAGATGCCATAGGCGGTGAACGCGACCGCCGAGAGCAGCACCAGCGCCCGCATGTAGTGCGCCAGCAGCAGGTTTATGTCCGCCATTAGGTCGTTCACCAGTTTGTGCCGCGGCCCGGCTTCCACCAGGGCGAGAACGTGATCGCGGATTACCGTGCCGTCTTTCAGAAAGAAAAACGCCAGCACTGGAATGATCACCACGTAAATCAGGTTGCTGGCCAGCTTCAGGAACTTCAGGCCGAATTGCGGCAGGGCGGCAAAAAGATCGTTGGAGCGGGTAGCCACTTCGTTCTTCAGGCCGGCCGGCACGCTCGCCCGGAATGAATCCACCAAACCCTGGAATTTTTGCGGGAACACAGAGGCAAGCTGGGTAGCCTGCTCCACCATTTTCGTGCCCAGGACGATGGCCCCCACCACCACCAACCCCACCAGCAGAACATACGCCAATGCCAGCGCCAGCATGCGCGTTGGTCTGGCGGGCAGCAAGCGGTCGAGCAGGTTCACCAGGGGCGCCAGGAGATAGGCGAACAGCACGGCCAGAATGAAAATGTACAGAGTGGATCGCACCAGATAGACCAGCCACAAAGCTAGCACTACCAATGCCGCCGTCCACGTGTTGCGCGCCGCCCGGCTGTCGATTCCCAGCATGCCTGGTTAAATACTCCGTTTCATCGCTAGACTCCCGTATCCTGCGTGGGCCGCTCCCTTACGGGGTGCCCTCTGGGCCCGGTTCTGAATCGCGGCTGGGCATCTTTTCGATGCGCACGCGCGCCACCCGATTTCGCTCCATGTCCAGCACGGTGTAGCGCCGGCCTTGATACTCCACCGCGTCGCCCGCCCGCGGAATCTCGCCGCGCTCGAACAGCAGAAACCCGGCCAGAGTTTCGAATCCGCCGTCGGGGGGAATTTCGATCCCATACTCGCTTTCCAGGTCGCGGATGCGCGTCGCGCCGTCAAGTTCCACCACGCCGCGGTCCGGACCGCGCCGCACGCTCTTTTCATCGTACTCGTCTTCGATCTTTCCCACCACCTGTTCGAGCACGTCCTCCACGGTCAGCATGCCCACGATGGTGCCGAATTCATCCACCACCATGGCCATGTGCGAACCGCCCTGGCGGAATTCCTCCAGCATCTGCGAGAGCGGTTTGGTCTCAGGCACCACGAGGTGTGGCTGGATCAAACGGCCGATGCGGAAGGCGCGGCTGGCCTTGCCTGTGCGGATGGCTTGCCGCCGTTCTTCCCAAAACGGCAGCAGGTCCTTGTAGTGCAGAATCCCCACGATCTTTTCCGGCGAGCCCTCGTACACCGGCAGCCGCGAATGCCGTTCGCGAATCATGGTTCCCAGCACGTCGTCCAGGCTGGCGTCTGAAGCGATGGACACCATGTCGTTGCGCGCCACCATAATCTCCCTGACCGACACTTCGCCCAGGTCGAGCACCCGGTGGATCATGTCTTCCTGCGCCTCCGGCAGATACCCCAACCCGCGGCTCGAGCTGACAATCAGCTTCAGCTCCTCGGCCGAATGGCCGCCCGGGTGCGCCGCGCCTCTCAACCGCAGGGCCCGCTGGATGAGCCTGGCGGATCGCTCGATGGTGACCACGAAGGGATTCGAGATCCGGTAGAAAACTGCCAGCGGAGGCGCCACCAGCGCCGCCAGCCGGTCCGCCTTGGCGATCGCCAGGTTCTTGGGCACTACCTCGCCCAGCACCACATGGAAGTAGCTGATCGCCAGAAAGGAAAATGCGAAACAGGCGCCGTGCAGAAGCTTCATGGCGAGCGGGGTGGTTACCGGATGGAAGACCTCGAGCAGGATTTGATACAGGGTATCCTGGCCCGCCCAGCCCAGTCCCAGGCTGGCCAGCGTGACGCCCACCTGAGTCATGGAGAGCAGCCGGCCCGGATTCGCCAGAAGGTTCAGGGCCGCCTGGGCCCCGGCTTGCCCTTCTTCGGCCATTTGGCGCAGCCGGGATTGCCGCACCGACAGCAACGCCACCTCCGCGCCGGCGAAGAAGCCATTCACCGCGATCAGCACGACGACCAGCAGAATCCGAAACGGGGAATAGGACACGATATACGAATTAATTCTAGCGGAGAGGATAACCAAAGCGCGCGGAAATCGTCTTTACAGGTAACTAACTAACCCCGTTACGAGGGGGTTGACTCCATTCCGTATCCCCGGAGGCGCCCCCTTTGTATTTGGTTGCACCATTGTAATCCGAACGGATGCCGCGCCGGAAGGCCTTCCGGCCGGGCCCGCCACCCGTTATCATGGTTATTTCCTCCCATTAATGACTCACACCGCTACCGCGCGCATTCTCAAGACTGTTAACGTCCTGATCGTGGTCCTGTTGGCGTCCGCGCTGGCCGCCACATATTGGTTTGTGTGGCGCCCGCTGCCGCAACGCTCCGGCAGCGTCGCGGCGCCGGTGGCCGCCGCCGTCTCCGTGTCGTTCGATTCGCTCGGCGAGCCCCACATCCGCGCCGCCAGCCAGCAGGACGCGCTGATCGTGCAGGGCTACGTGACCGCGCAAGACCGCCTCTGGCAGATGGACAGCCTGCGCCGCTACGCGAGCGGCACGCTCGCCGAAGTGCTCGGGCCGGCGGCCCTGGACACCGACCGCGAACTGCGCCGGCTGCGCTTACGCCGTCTGGCGGAGGCCGCTTACGTGCGGTTTTCGCCGGCCGACCGCGCCGCCCTGGCCGCGTATACTCTGGGCGTCAACGAATTCATCGCCACGCACCGCGATAACCTGCCGGTTGAGTTCACGCTGCTCGGCTACCAGCCCCGCCCGTGGAGCGTGATCGATTCGCTCCTGGTCGGACTCTACATGTTCCGCGACCTCACCACTACGTGGCGCGACGAACTCGCGAAGCGCGCCATGCTGGCCGGCGGCGACGCCGGCAAAGTGAATTTCCTGTTCGCCGAGCGCTCCGGCAACGAGCCGGCGCCGGGATCCAACGGCTGGGCCATCGCCGGCAGCCATACGGCCTCAGGCAAGCCGCTCCTTTCGAACGACATGCACCTGCAATACTCGCTGCCGGGCATTTGGTACATGGCGCACTTGCAAGCGCCCGGCCTGGATGTGGACGGCGTCACCATCCCCGGCCTGGCGGGCGTGGTGGTGGGCCACAACCAGCATATCGCCTGGGGTATCACCAACCTCCAGTTCGACGTTCAGGACCTGTACCTCGAAAAGCTCGACGACCGTACCGGCCGGTATCTCTATCAGGGCAAGATCGAACAGGCCCGCGGCGAGCGGGAAATCATCGAGGTGAAAGGCGCGCACCCCATCGAAATGGCCACCTGGGTCACCCGCCACGGCGCGCTCTTCATCGTCGACGGCCAGGAGCGCATGGCCCTCCGCTGGACGGCCGCTGAACCGGGTCTTTTCCAATTTCCGATCCTCGATATCGACCGCGCCGAAGACTGGCGGCAATTCACCACCGCGCTCTCGCGCTGGGTGGGGCCCGGCTCCAACTTCCTCTATGCCGACACCCAAGGCAACATCGGCTACCACGCCGCCGGCATGCTTCCCAAACGCCGCGGCTATGCGGGCGACCTTCCGGTGGATGGCTCCTCCGGCGATTTCGATTGGGACGGATTCATCCCCTTCGAACAGCTTCCTTCCGCTTTCAACCCGGCCTCCGGGATCATCGCCAGCGCCAACCAGAATCCCTTTCCGGCCGATTACCCGTATCCGGTGAACGGCAACTTCGCTCCGCCGTACCGCGTGCTGCGCATCCGCGAACTGCTCTCCGCCCACAACGGCTGGCGCGCCGCGGACATGCTCGGCGTGCAGGGCGACATCTACTCGTCATTCAGCAGGTTCCTGGCGACGCAGGTGGTGGCCGCCGCCGACAAGCGCGGCGCCCACAACGTCTCGCTCGACCCCGCGGTGGCTCTGCTGCGCGCCTGGAACGGCCGCATGGATAAAGACCTCGCCGCGCCCTTCCTGATGGCGCTGGTCTATCAGCATGTGCGATCGTCCGTGGCCGATGCCGCCTCTCCCGGCAAGGGCCAGGTCTATGAGTTCAACATGGGGCCCGCGGCAGTAGAGAAACTGCTGCGCGAGCGTCCCGACGGCTGGTTCCAGGACTATGACGCGATGCTGTTACGCGCCCTGATGGACGCCCTGGACGAGGGCAAACGCATCCAGGGCCGCGATATCCAACGCTGGCGCTACGGCAACTATCTGCGCATCGAGATCGATCATCCGATCATTCATCCGGCGCTGGGGAAGTTGCCCGGGATCGGCAAGGCTCTTGACTTCTTCGAAATCGGCCCCGTGCCGATGAGCGGTTCCGGCACCACCGTCCGCCAGACCACGCGCGCTCTCTCGCCATCCATGCGCATGAATGCCGATCTCGCCGATTGGGACCGGTCGCTGCTGAATATTCAGATTGGTCAATCCGGCCAGCCGCTCTCCGGCCATTACAAGGACCAGTGGAACGATCACTACAACGTGCGCAGTTACCCGATGCAATACCGCACGGTAGTGGCGAAGGAGACGCTGGAGTTCAGGCCGAGGTAGCCGGAAGGAGTCACCGCCGGAGCCACCGGCTGTTCAATCTAGCGCGACTTCACGATGGAGATCGGGTCGAGCCAGGTGGGATCGGCGTGGCGATACGAAAACACGATGGCGCTCAACAGCCAGCCGGCCATTACCAGGATGCCGCTGCCTTCGTCGATCTTGCCGCTGGCCACCCACCAGAGACCCACCAGGAAAAACACCACGGACGCGATGACCAACATCAGGCTGGCAAAAGACACAACTCGATTGAACATATGCAGCACCTCTCTTTTTTATTTAGACTCTGAGCATCGGCCGGTCTTCGACAGGCCGCTTGGATTGATTCGGAGCCGCTGTTTCCGGCCTTTTCAATCCCGCTTGCTTCACTTAGTAAGACGAATCAACCTTCATTTGGTTACGCGTCCTGCCAGGATCCGTGTGCAAGGTTTTGTAAAGACGGCTTAGGGCGCGGTTGTCACGATATCGTGGCGGACTCCGTTTTCATTAAGCAATATAATGTCTGTTACGGTGCAATGATGTTTGCCTGGCTCTTTTCCGACCCACTTCCCACCGGCGCGCAGGCGCCCGACTTCTCGCTTCCCGACGAAGCCGGCCACATGGTGCGGCTTTCCGCGCTGCGCGGCCACAACGTCGTGCTGGTCTTCTATCCCGGTGACGACACGCCCGGCTGCACCAAGCAATTGTGCCAGTTTCGCGACGATTGGAGCGAAGCGCAGAGCCGCGGGGTGTCGGTCTTCGGCGTGAATCCGCAGAGCGCCAAGAAGCATGAGAAGTTCCGCCAGAAATTTCACTTTCCGTTTCCGTTGCTGGTAGATGAAGACCAGAAGGTGGCCGAACTCTACCACTGCCACGGGTTGATGGTGAAGCGCACGGTATATTTGATTGGGCCCGATGGCGTGATTCGGTTTGGGCAGCGCGGGATGCCGGCGCCGCACGAAGTGCTGGCGAAGGCCAGGTAGGATGGACCGAACACGGTTCGCGCAGAGCGGGGCAGGCTTCCCGAGATGCTTCCCAGCATACCGGCGGGAATTGCGGCGACTGTTCGCCGCTGGTTCAGTTCTCTGTTGGAACCCGCTCGATGTGGTCGATCACCACCACTAAGACCTGTTGCTTGCGCGGCTCCAGCCTCAATCCCAGGGAATCTCGAATGGCGGCAAAGAGGTCGGCTGTAGGAGCGTTGGGAAGGTTGGCATTTGGGTCTGCGGCTGCGTGAGCTTCAGCGTACGGCCCCGGTCGTTCGAATGCCGGATCCGGCGCCCAGGAGAGGTCGATGTCGTATGTTCCTTTGAGCCCGGTGAAGTCCTGCACCGGACCGTACCCCCTGCCCGAAAGATAACGGGCAAGCCCCTCCATGGTCATCGACGCTTTGATCCCGCCTCCGCCGCGCCGGAGCCTCACCGCGCCGGCGGGGATCTTGCCCATGAAGTTCGAACTCGGGTCGGACTCCTTGAATTTCGGGCCGTTCTTATCCACGACCAGCGCATACCCCGTGCTGGGGCGATCCTCCTTGTGGGCGGCGAGCTTGAACCTTTCGGCCAGCAACGCCTGAAGCATCGCCGGGATCTGGTCGCGGGCCGCGCCTTCCGGCAACTTGGCGGAGATTTCGAAGCAATCCGCATCCAGCCAGGAAGGTCCTTCGATCTGGTCCGACTTCACTTGGAAGGCTTCCATCAGGACCGCTTTGAGAGGCACACCCTTTAATGTGACGGACCTAGGGTCGATGGAGGTATTGAATTCGCACCGATCGGTCCGCTTCACCGACGCCACTTCGAATTTGGGCTGGTCCGGGGCGTTCTGGGCAGCGAATGCGCTGATCGTGGAGAGCGCGATGGCCGACGCTAAGCAGGTGCTCATGGCGAAAACTCCGCTTGATATCGTAACCCAATTTCTACACCTGCAGAACGGATTCCGCAACCCAGGCTCAGTTGGGCAGCGGGTTTGGGACAGAAAACCGGCTTCGCAAAGTGCCAGTGTTAGCGAAGCAAGCTGCCATCGAGCCTATACCCGCCGCCGCTGTCCCGCCCGGTAAATCAGCACGCCTGCCATGTTGGCCAGCACCACCACGCCGGTGATCTTGGCGGCGTACGACTGGCGGCTTACTACGTCCACTATCGGATAAACCGCAATCAACAGCGACACCGCGCTTGAAAATAGCCCGCACACCGCCGCTACTTTGAGCCACGCCGGCACGCCCGCGCGCAACGTCCCCACGAGCGGCAGCAGGAATAAGGCGCAATACGCGATGGCGTAATGAACAATCGAAGCGTTGGCGAGCAACTGGCTGGCTTCCTGCTCGCGGACGCCCAACATGCTGAGCAGGATCAGCACCATCACCACCGCCGCCACGAACAGGATGGAATTCACGGGCGTGCGACGCCGCGGGTCCAGGCGCGCGAACCAGGCCGGCACCAGGTTGTCCCATCCGGCCGTCATGGGCAGACGCGTCAAACCGGTGAAAATCAGGCTGGCCGAGGCAATCGCGCGCGCGATCAACAGGAAGATGGCGAACGGGGCCACCCACGAATTCGCGCCGAAGGCGAGGCGGAAGGTCTGCGGAATCGGGCCGATCACGTTGATGGGCTGATTGCCGATGAAAGCCAGCACGGCGCTGGTTCCCAGGATGAACATTACGGAGATCACCGGCGCCGAGATCATGACCGACCGCCCGACGGTGCGCGCGGCGTTGCGGCATTCCCCGGCCATAATGGCCACGTATTCGAACCCGCTGAGTGCGCCGGCGGTCATCTGTCCGAAGACGGCCACGCTGAACCAGTCGAGCTTCGGCCACTGCCACGGGACCGGCTGGTAGTGGTGAATGGTTCCGCGCCACATAGCCCACAGCGGCAACGGCAACAGAATCGCGTAGGCTGTCAGGATCATGAGGCTTCCCGCGTTGTGCAGCCACTTGCCGATGTCCAGGCCATGAATCGCCACCAGCGTGATGCCCGCCACGACGCCGCCGGTGATCAGCAAGGTCGCCGGGATGCTGGCAGGCAGCCACGACGCCGACGGGCCGATCATGTAGGAAAGGTCGGTGGGCACCACGAACACGATCGCGCCGGTGACAATCACCGCATAGACCCACAGGTTCCACGCCGTCAGGAACCCGGCCATCTCCCCGAAACCCGCCTTGGCCCACTGGTAGAGGCCGCCTTCGAGCGGCATCAGCCGGTTGAGATGAATGACCACCGCCGCCAGCGGCAGATAGAAGAGAGCCATCGCGCCCACCCAGAAGGCCACCTGCGCGCGTCCCAGCTTGGCGGCGATTCCCACCCAGCTCGACCCCACCACGCACAAGATCTGCGCCAGGACGAGGTCACCCAGACCCAGTTCCTTGCGGAGCCCACGCTCCATCTTGCTCGCGGTAGCGGCCGGCACGGTTCCATCAATAATGGCACAGGCATAAGCCTGCCTTCACCGCGTGGGACGGGGAGAAGGCAGAATCGCTGGAAGGGCGATGAATTCGTCGCGGATGGAAAAGAACTGGTTGGTCGGCGTCGGGCGTCCGCTCAAGGCGCCTTTTCCGGACCTCTTCAGCAGTCGCTACCAGCCTGCTTTGTATGCGATGTACGTCTTGGCGGCCAGTCCGGCGAGGAAGATCAAGACAACGGCGCGGATCAGGCCGTCCAGGGTGAAGGTGGCCAGTATGGCCAGAACGGCAAAGGTGCCCATGGCCTTGAAGAAGCGTGACTTCATGGAATTATTCGAACTCCCAAGGGCGGAAACGGTGCTGGTGTTCGGCCATGTCGACGCGTTTGCCGCGAAAGCGCACGCCTTCCATTTCAAGCCGCGTGCGCTGTTCGAGGCCGGCTTCGTACTTGAGTTTGATTTCGCCGCCGGCGCCCACCACGCGCTGCCAGGGCAGGGAATTGCCCGCTCCGCGCAACAATTGGGCCACCTGCCGGTGATACAGCGGGTATCCGGCGGCGGCCGCCACCTGGCCATAAGTGGCGACTTTGCCTTTGGGAATCTGGCGGACGGTTCCGCGGATGGCGGCGTCGCGCTGGGCGCTCTTGGGCGCGCGCATCAGGCGGCGCGCCGCTTCGCGCGCAGTGAGCCGGCGCGGTTTACGGGCAGGGGCCGGCATGCAACAGTTCCTTGTCGAGTTTGAGCAGATAACAGCCGGCGGTCTTGATGCCTTGGAGCGAGAGGCCGTTCCAGAACAGGTCGCCGGGCACCCAATCCTGGGGAAGAGTGACGCGCATTTCCGTCACGGCGCGGCTGATGATTTCGATCTGGCGGTATTCGGGTAGGTAGCGCGCCTGCACCCTCCCGGTCACCACCGGATCGCGACGCGGCGCCACCACCCGGGTTTCGATGCGGATGCGCTCCTTGCCGCGTTCCACCATCACCACGGCGGGCCTGGTTTCCGTGACGCGGGAGAGCATCTCCAGGTACTGGTGGGAATTTTCGATAGGTTTGCCGTCCAGCGCTACGATGCGGTCGCCGATGCGCAGCGGTCCAGCGTACTTCTGGGGCAGGAAGACCACCGGGACGCCGGGGCCGGGATCGGCGGCATGGTAACCGAAGCCGCCGAGATCGAGCGCGGCCGCGGATTCACCGGCCACCACCGAAAGCGGGAGCACGTCGTTGCGCTCGCCGGCGTCGAACCTGGTCATCTGAATCCAATAGCAACTGGCGAAGGCGGGCGAATTGGTCTCACAGTCGATATTCAGGGGGAATAGGTCGCGGGTGTGAGTGGAGAGCCACTGCAGGATGGCGCCGTTGGTGAGACCAGCGGAGGAACGCCATTCCAGGTTGAGGCCGGCGGTCTTCAGTTTCTGGGCGAGAGCTTCGTCGTCGGGGCCGCTGGAGGCCCAGAGCACCGGCGCATCGGTGAAATTGGCGGAGAAGATCCGGTTGCTTTCCAGGGCGGCTTTGGGCGAGCCGCCCAGCGCCACTCCCGCGGCCCAACGGTCGGGAATGCGGGCAATGGTGTAGAAGACGGCAGCGGCGGCTTCGTTGCGGCCGGCCAGATAGACCCGCGCGGGGTCGACGGAGCCGCTCTTTACAGCCTCGGCGACGGCGGCGGCCAGCGCCCGCGCCCGCGCGTCGATATCCGACTCGGGCGTGCCGGCCGAGGTGATCAATCGCCAGCCTACACCTTGCGTCCAGGTCTGCCACTGTGCGGCATCGGCGGCGTCGATCAATGCGATGGCGGGCGATTTCGCCTGGGCAGGCGAGTTCTGGGCTGGCGCCAGCGTACAGGCCAGCAGGCTAATGCCGCAGACGAGAACGGATCTTCTTGACCAGTTTTTCGATATCATCCGTTTTCTTGAGTGTGCCCAAGGAAAGAACGAAGGTGTCGTTCCTTTCGAGATCGGCCTTGAGATCCTGCGACAGTTCCACCAGGCGGGCCGCATCCCTGAGATTCTCTTCGTGCTCCGATTTGAGGATTTCGTCGCGTTGCGATTTGCCATTGGGCAGCTTGACATCATGATCCTGGGTATCAGGGTCGGCACCCGGCGGCCGCGGCCCCGCGGCCTGCGGCAGCCCGAAAGCAGCGGCGACTGCCAACCACAAGAAAAGCGCGTGGCGCCGGAAAACATGCTTCATGGAAAGACCTGCTGATATGATAGCCAAAAGCATGGGCGCAAACCGCGCAGATCGAGCGCCGGCCGCGGCGCGCGCTCAGGCCTTGCTCTGCCGCTGGTAGAAACTGGCCGTGAATTCGCGGAGACTGCGCGGCGCCCTGGCTTCTCCCAGTTTCTTCAGCAGGCTCTGCTGGTCGGCCGGGCTCCGGTCCTGGCCAAGCTTGAACTTACCTTCGAGCAGTTCAATCTCCAGTTCGAAGCCGATAATGCCGCCCATGAGGCTGTACTTATAGGTGTCGTCGAGCTTGGCGAAGTCGTAGCCCGTGCCCTCATAGCTCTCGAATTTGGCGATCAACTTTGAAAGCAGCTCGTTCAGTTCCTTCCGGCCTTCCACGGGCCGCAGCTTGCCGGTGGCGTGGACCACCGCGAAATTCCAGGTCGGCACCACGTTTTCGGTTTTTGCGTACCAGGTTGGCGAGATATATCCTTGCGGCCCGCGAAAAACAACAACTCCGGTTTGCCTGCCGTCGAAAGCGCCGCCCTGCGGATTCTGGCGGGAGATGTGGCCGTGAATCGTTCCATAGGCGCCTGCGGTGCGTTCGAGCCAAACTGGAATGTGAGTGATACGGAGCGAGGGCGAGACCGTCACCAGGTCGACGAACGCGAATTCCTCCATGAAATCGTGGAGGAACCGGCGATCCTCAATAAGTTGGGGTTTGGGAATGTAAAGCGATTCGGAGGCGGCTCCGGTGGTAGGGGTTTGTGCCCTCAACTCGAGACTCGCCAGGGCGAGTGAGGCGAACAGATCGCGGCGGTTCATGGCTGGCTCCTTGTGCGTTACCGGGGATTGCTTGATTATCGCTCATGAGAGGGCACTTTAATTGTGGGGCGGACGCCCTCGTCCGCAGCCGGCCCCCAGGCCGGCTTTTTGCTAGTGGCACGCACTTGATTCTTCGAGCGAATAGCGGGCGCAGACCAGGGGTCTGCCCCACCAATTCTTGCAGCATTCGCGTTGCACACGTGAGTAAAACGGGCTAATCCACCAGCCCGTTACGCACCGCGAAGCGCACCAGCTCATTGATGCTGTGCAGGTTCAGCTTTTCCATGATGCGGCCGCGATGCGCGTCGACTGTATAGACGCTGAGGTTGAGGATCACGGCGATCTCTTTGTTGGTCTTGCCTTCGGCCAGCATCTGGAGGACTTCGCGCTCGCGGCTGCTCAGCAGATCGATGGGATCGGTGACGTGCTTGCGGTAGTCGTCGAGCACGGCGTCCGAGACGGCCGGGCTCAGATAGCCTTCCCCGGAGGCGATCGCCCGGACGGCGGCGAGCAGATCGGCGGGGCCGGAATCCTTGAGGAGATAGCCGCGCGCGCCGGCACGCAGGATCTCGCGGACATAGACGGAATCCTTGTGCATGCTGAGGGCAAGCACCCGGGCATGGGGATTGGCGGCGGTGAGGCGCCGCGTGGCTTCAATGCCGTTGAGCTCCGGCATGGCGACATCCATGACGACCACATCCGGGCGCAGCTCGGCGGCCAGATCGACCGCTTCCCGGCCATTACCGGCTTCGCCGACGATTTCCATGTCGGGCTGGGCGCTGAGGATCATCTTGAAGCCGTGGCGCACCACGGCGTGATCGTCAGCCAACAGGATGCGAATGCGTTTCATCGGGCAGAGGGACCTGCACATCAATTAGAACACCCTGGTCCGGGCGGGAGCGAACCGTCACGTCGCCACCGGCGCTGCGGGCGCGGGCGCGCATTCCGATCAGGCCCAGCGGGCCGGGCTTGCGGTTGGGCGCGGAGGCCGCTGGGGAAGGGGCTTGCGGCAGCCCGTGGCCGTCATCCTGAATGGTGAGGCGGATGTGGTGGCCGGAAGAGGCCAGACGGACTTCCACATGGTGGGCGCCGGAGTGGCGGGCGACGTTGGTGAGGGCTTCCTGCGCGATGCGGAAGAGGTGCGTTTCGGTTTCGTCGGGAAGGCGGGCGGTGAAGGTTGAGACGCAATCGACTCCAATGCCGGTGCGCGCGGCGAAGCCTTCGCAGAGCCAGCGCAGCCCGGCGTCCAGGCCGAAATCGTCGAGGATCGTCGGGCGGAGGAGTTGGGACATCTGGCGGACGTTGCCGATGGACTCGTCCACCAGGCGAAGGCAGTCGTCAAGGCGGGCGGCGTCAGCGCCGGCGCCGGCGCGGAGCGCGGCGAGATTGGTCTTGACGGCGGTGAGGGACTGGCCCAGCTCGTCATGCAGCTCGTGCGAGAAGCGGCGAGCGGTGGCTTCCTGATCCTGCAGCATGTGCCAGGAGACGCGGCTCAGCTCGGCGGCTTGCCACTCCATGCCTCGGATGAGCTGCGAGGCCATGCGGACGGTCAGAGCGGCGAAGAGGAGAGCCAGCAGCACGCTGCCGGCAGCGAACAGGGCGGAAATCTCCAGCAGGCGCGCGGAGCGGCTGTCGATCTGCGCCTGGGCGGACGAGACATTGCGGTAGTCGGATTCGATGAGGCGGGCGACCACGGTCGTGAAGGCTTCGTGATCGCGGAAAAGGTCGAGGGAAGCGAAGGACGTGGGGTTTTCGGCGGAAAGGATGCGGCGGGCCTCGCCGGAGAAAGCGGCGGAGGTTTCGCGGAGGCTGGTCCACAGGGCGCTTTGAGGAGTGTGGACGCCTTCGGCGGAGATGCGCTCGATGTCGCGGTCGGCGTCGGCAAGCTGGCTCATAATTCGCCCGGCGTCCACCGAATCGGGGTCGCGGGCGAGGATGGAGAACACCTCGGCGAGGGATTTCTCGCGCGAGCGGAGTTCGTCCACCAGGTGCCTGGTGGTGTCCTGTTCGTGGACCAGGTTGGAGGCGTTTTCCTGGATGGATTGAATGTTCCGCAGGCCCACGATGGCGGCGGCCAGAAGCATCAGGATCACCAGGCTGAACCCGGCAATCAGCAGTCGGTAAATATTCTGGTGGGTTGCCTGGCGCGGAAGCATCGCGATTTCAGTATCGCGCGCCTGGCCGGCCGGGGCCATCCCGAAAGCGGGCTAAGCGGCAACCCTAATAAACATTAACCACCATAGACCCGAATTGGTGAGCTGCCATAGCCTGCGCAGGCTATCGTGTTGGCGGGCGTTCGGGCGCAGTATGGAACTGTAAGCGGGCAGAGCCCGCAGGGAGAGAGAAAATGAAAACGACATTACTCGCGATCGCACTAGCGGTTGCTTCCGTTCCTCTGACGTTCGCCCAGGCGAAAGCGGCTCCGGCCGCGGCGGGCACGCCGAGCGCCGCCACTCAGAGCACCAAGAAGAGCGCGGCCAAGCACAGCAAGAAAAGCACCAAGAAGAGCACGGCCAAGAGCGTGGCCAGCGCTGCACCGGTGAAGAAATAGTCAGACCTGTTGAAGCAGTAAGAAATGAAACCCCGCCGGTCCACAGATTGGGCCGGCGGGGTTTTTGCGTCCATCGGTCTCAACTTCCGGATGTCCCGTTCGAACGCGCGGCGCTGGACTGCTCCTTCCATCGTTGAACGTTCACGCCCATCACGAGGAGCCATAGCATCAGCGATGCTTCCGCGAGGATGCCGAGGACCTTAAGGTAGGTGTCCAGACGGCTTCCGAGCGGTGACATAAAGATCAGCCAACCCAAACCGGCCAGCGCCATCAGCACGCCCAGAATTCGAGGCAGGAAGCTCGACCTGAAAATGAGGTACCCGATCAGAAGGCAATAGGGCGCAAAAAATACCAGGCTGTTGATTCCGTGGGGAGGGAAATTAAAGAGGCTAAGAACATCATTAGCGCATCCCCCGAGGCCGCAGAACGCCGCGAGCAAAGAGAGGCTCCTGTTCACCGGCTTAAACAGGTAATAGAGGAGCAGCGTCAAGGCGATGTAGAACGCGTGCGAGATGAGGTTGACGGCGTCATATACAACAGGCCGGCCCCGGCCAACGAAGACCTCGCCGGATATTGCCGTCAGAAAGTAAAGCAAATAAACGACACCCGTAATCCTGGCCATGGGACTCGGCCACGCTTCTGCAATCCGTTCCATCGTTTCATAGCCTCCAGGAGGGGCCACCACATGAACATGGCGACCCCGAATATACCCACGCCCATAAGAACCGTGAGCACGACGAGTCCCCCCGCCGATCCCGCTTGGCGCGGATCGCTTGCTGACACGCGGCCAGCATGTCCTTCGGCGTGATGTAGCCGATGGCGCTATTCAGGCCGTGGCTGAGGCGCTTGAATAAAACGAAACTTTCAAAAGGTCGAAAGACCTAGTATTGCAGGTTGTGAAAGGAACGAGAAAAGAGTCCCAATTACCGATCCAGGCTTCTCAGCCTGCGGACCCTTTTTCGAGCGGGTCCTTGGCAGGCGGAAGCCTGCCCCGGCTTGCGCTCATACGCGCCGCCCAGCGGAGATAGCGGAACAGATTGCGGCGTTCCCGCCAGGCGAATCGCCAGAAATCCCAGAAACCGACGGAGCGGGCATCCAGGCCGGAGTAGGTTTCGATGCGCCAGCGGAGATAGGGACTCTTCCAGGGGCGCAGGCGGTAGCCGCGGGTGAGGCGCCACAGGACGCGCAGCATTTATTTGCCCTTGTCGGGGGAGGCGAAATAGCCCGTGCGCGTACGGGGCGTGGGACTGCCGGGCGCGTGAACCGTGACCTTGATGCGGCGGTAGGCGCCATCCATATTGGCGTTGGACGGCGAGTACGCAATGGTGTACTGGCTGCGGATATCACGCGCCACCTCGTGCGCGATTCTGTCCACTTCAGAGACATCCCTGGGATAGAATGTCTCGCCGCCGGTAGCCTCGGCGAGCGCGTTCAACTGCCGTTTGGCCGCGACGGCATCGCGTTTTTCCTCCTCGGTGAGCAGGCCGACGCAATAAATCACTACGCCGCTCTGGCGGGCGTTGCGGACCAGTTCTTCCAGGGATCGGCTGACGGTACTGGAATTTTCGACTCCGTCGGTCACCATCACCAGGACCTTCTTCTCTTTGTGGGCGTTGGCTTTGAGATGGTCCAGAGACATCTGGACGGCGTCGCGCATGGCGGTGCCCCCGCGGGAATCGATGCGGGTGAGCGCTTGCTTCATCTCTTCGATGTCGCTGGTGAAGGCTTTGCCTCCAGGGTCGTCGAGATAGGCGATGTCGTTGAAGTTGACGATGAAGACTTCGTCTTGGGGATTGGAATCCTTCACCAGGGCCAGCGCGGCGGCTTCCACCGAGGCACGCTTGGCACGCATGCTGCCGCTGTTATCGATGATCAGGCCGAGCGATACGGGCAGGTCTTCGCGCTTGAAGACCCGGATCTGCTGGCGCACGCCGTCTTCAAAAACCGCAAATGCGCTTTGCGCGAGGTTGGTGACGAAGTGGCCGGATTTATCCGTTACGGTGGTATTGCAAACCACCACCCGGGTATCGGAGTGAAACACAGTCCCGACATTTTCTTGGGAACCGGCGGTTAGCGACACAACACCGGCCAGCGGGAGGAGGCGCCACAGGATCCTGGACATTCGACACTTCCATTATGGACGCAAATGCGACGCGCCTCCGGACCTTGGGGGTT
>Ga0181530_10002648_pt1 | contig 20952 bp, 22 predicted proteins | sample PEATcosm2014_Bin_42_FD_119769 | JGI IMG/M metagenome (GOLD analysis project Ga0181530, IMG submission 119769) | Peatland microbial communities from MTU Mesocosm Facility, Houghton, MI, USA - PEATcosm2014_Bin10_60_metaG | ecosystem: Environmental > Terrestrial > Soil > Wetlands > Peat | place... | reverse complement strand
GCGAGGTTTTTGACGTGGCCTACCTGGTGCTCAGCGGCACGACGACGGCGGCACGCTGTCCCGAACTGCTGCGCGGGCTGGTTGGGCTCGGCTTCGCAACGGTCATCGCGCTTCCGACGCCGAACGCGTCGCGGGTGCTCGCGCCGCGCGACCTCGCGGAGGTCGAGGGCGTGCGGGTCGTCGAGTCGTATTTCGACCTGGCCATCCGTCCACGGCCGCCGCGCGGCGTGGTGCTGTTCGCGCCGTGCAGCTTCAACTCGCTCAACAAGCTCGCGCACGGCATTGCCGATAATCTCGCGCTGTCCGTGGTCGCCGAGGCGATCGGGCGCGGCACGCCGGTGATCGTGGGTCCGTCGCTGAACCAGCCGCTGCTGGATCACCCTGTGGCGCAGGCGTCGCTGCGGACGCTGCCTACGTGGGGCGTGACGATCGTGCCGCCGGTGGACGAAGGCGATGGACCGCGCCTCGCCCCGTCCGCGCAATTGCTCGACGCCGTTCGTCCGTACGTGCGCCAGTAACCCCTGCGACGCACCGCCGCGTCACACCCCCCAATCGTCATGCCCCCAAGCGTCACGCCTCCCGTCACGCACCCCTCCCGTTACGCGCCCCTCCCGTCACATGCCCTCCTGTCATTGCGAGGAGCGCAGCGACGAAGCAATCTTCCGCGTGACGAGCCGCGCTTTCTCGGCTCAACAGGCAGGGGATTGCTTTGTCGCTACGCTCTTCGCAATGACATAAGGGCGCCACACTATCAGGGGAGAACACGCCATGATGCCGGCCGAATTCGATGTCACGGGCAAGGTCGTCTTCATCACGGGTGCCGGCCGAGGCATCGGCAAGGGCATTGCCCAGGTGCTCGCCGAGGCGGGCGCCGACGTCGCGCTGAACGCCCTGACGCCGAAATACGTCGAGCCGACCGCGGCAGAGATCGCCGCCGCCACCGGGCGCCGCGTCGTCCCCATCGTCGCCGACGTAACGCAGCCCGATGCGGTCCGGCGCGCGGTTGAGCAGATCCTTGCGACGTTCGGGCGCATCGACGTCCTGGTGAACGCGCTTGGCGATTCTATCCGCAAGCCGCTGGTCACGCTGCCGGACAACAAGGACAGCGCCGCCGGAGTATCCGACGACGAGCTACGGTTCATCATGGATATCAACCTGACCGAGGCGCTGCTGTGCACGCGCGCCGTCGGTCCGCACATGCTCGGACGCCGCTCGGGCAAGATCATCAACATCGCGTCATGGACCGCGCATCAGGGTGGGCGGGACATGGTCATCTACACCACGGCCAAGACCGCGCTTGCCGGCTTTACCCGCGCGCAGGCGCTGGAATGGGCGCCCTACAACGTGCACGTCAATGCCATCGCGCCCGGCATCTTTCCGGATGTCGTCACATCCGGCGAGGAGCGCGTCAGGCAGACCACGCAGCGCGCGGAACAGGCCGTGCCGCTGCGGCGGCCCGGGCGGTTGCGCGAGGTTGGATTGCTGGCGCTCTACCTCGCATCCGCTGCGTCAGACTACATGACCGGGCAGACCGTATTGCTTGACGGCGGTTTGGGATTGTAGCGCGCGGATGATCGCGCCGCCGTCCCGCGATCCGATGGAAAGGACCCGGACATGCCCGCGAACATTTATACCCGGCCCACGGTTTCCGCCGCGCCGGCAATGCCTCCGCTGCTGATGCCGCAGCCGCCGATCGCACCGTCGCTGCCGCCGGCGCATGTGGTCGATCTGATGACCCTCGCCGGATCGGCGGCGTTTGGCGCGTGTTGGAAAGCGATGGAGGCGAAGATCGTCGATTGCCCGGCGTTGTCGGACTCGATGCCGGAATTCAAGACGACCTACGACATCGAGCCGCATGCCGAACTGAGCGAATTCGATGATTCGGCATGGCCGGAGGTTGCCGCGACCGACCTGGGCGCGAAGCGGGGCGGCGGCATGGTGTCGTTCTTCTGGTTCCGCGCGACCCTGACGATACCGACGCACGCCACGGGCTTCGCCACCGAGGGCGCCAAAGCGGTGCTGACGGTGAACGTCGACGACTACGCTGAGGTCTGGGTCAATGGGGTGCTGCCGAGGGCGGCCGGACGGCCCAGCCCGGCCGCGATCCAGGGCTTCAACATGCCCAATCGCCTCGTGCTCCGCGATACCGTCGCGCCGGGCGAGAAATTCGCCATCGCGGTGTTCGCCATCAACGGGCCGATTTCCGCCGCGCCGGCCAACTTCCTGTGGTTTCGCGAAGCCAAGATCGAGTTCTATCGCTGACCGTGACTGCAATCTCTTTGCACTATGAACTCGCCCGTTAACAACCCGATACGAACCTGCGATGATGCAGCGGTGAAGCGGCGGCGGATCGACGCCGTTGCGGGGATGGCAATTCAGAAGGGAGCGACGCGATGGCTGACATGACCGGCGGTTGCCTGTGTGGGCGGGTGCGTTACACCGTGACCGGCGAGCCTGCGTTCAGCGGGATCTGCCACTGTCGCAACTGTCAGCGCTATACCGGCTCGGCCTTCGAGCCGGTTCTCGGCTTTCCGGCGACGGCTGTCAGCGTGCAGGGCGAGTTGAAGACCTATGAAGATACCGGCGACTCCGGCAAGCCGGTTCACCGGCGCTTCTGCCCGAACTGCGGTTCTGGCCTGATTGCGGAGGTGGACATCATGCCGGGCATGACGCTCGTGCTGGCCGGCACGCTGGACGACCCGACCGCGTTCAAGCCGGCGATGGAAATCTACTGCGCCAGCGCTCAGCCGTGGACGCAAACCACCGAGGAGCGGAAGCGGTTTCCCAAGATGCCGGGCTGATCACACCTGTCGCGGGACATCGGGTCGCCCGGCGCGATGATACGGGTGTCCGGCGGCGATCGACCGCGCGCGATATAATTGCTCCACCAGCATGACGCGCACCAGCAGATGCGGCCAGGTCAGCGCGCCCAGCGACAGCTTGTAGTCGGCGCGCGCGATCACCGCGGCATCCAGCCCTTCGGCGCCGCCGATCAGGAAGCACAGCGGGCGGCCCAACCCCAGCCAGCGTTCCAGCAAGGTGGCGAGACGCGCGCTGTCCGGCGCCTCGCCACCGCTATCCAGCGCCACCGCAAACGCCGCGTCCGGCAACGCCGCCAGCAATGCAGCGGCTTCGCGGCGCTTGATTTCGACCGGGGTGCCGCGCGCCTCGGCTATTTCGGTGACCGTCAGCGCCGGCCGCAGCCGCGCCTGGTAACGCGCGAACAGCGTGGCCTCCGGGCCCTCGCGTTGCCGGCCCACGGCAATCAGGCGCATCATCGCATGGCCTCGCAGCCGGCGGCTTGCCGACTCTCACGCCGGGTGGCAGAGCATGCGGCACGCAGCGTCGAAGGGATACGCATGGACTGGCCCACGCAGCAAGGCTGCTTCGATGCCGGCGCCGTCACGTTGCAATCGGGCGCCGTACTGCACAACGCGCGCCTGTCATGGAAGGCGCATGGCACGCTGTCGCCAGGCCGTGACAATGTCATCCTCTATCCCACCAGCTATGCCGCGCAGCATCCCGATCTGGAATGGCTGATCGGGCCCGACGGCGTGCTCGATCCAGCCCGCTGGTTTATCGTCATCGCCGACATGTTCGGCAACGGCCTGTCCTCCAGCCCATCCGACTCGCCAGACTACCCGCCGCTCGTAACGATCTTCGATAATGTTCAGGTGCAGCGCCGGCTGCTGTCCGAACATTTCGGCATCGCCCGTCTCGCCTGCGTGTATGGCTGGTCGATGGGCGCGTTGCAGGCCTATCACTGGGCCGCACTCCATCCGGACGCGGTGGACCGCATCGTGGTGAATTGCGGCGTGGCGCGGACCTCGGTGCACAACCAAGTGTTTCTGCACGGGTTGATGGCGACGCTGGAAGCCGCGCCACAGCATATCGGCAACGGCCGCTTCACCACGGAGCCGCGCGCCGCGAAGCGAGCGTTCGGACGCATCTACGCCGGCTGGGCGCTCAGCCAGGATTTCTACCGCGCCGGCTTGCATCTTGCCTCCGGGCCGCAGCCCAATCTCGGTGCGCCCGATTTGGACACGTTCCTGCGCACCGACTGGGAGGATCGTTTCGGCGCCCGGCCGGCGGCCAATCTCTACGCCCAGTTGCGCACCTGGGAGGCCGCGGACATCAGCGCCAACCCCCTGTATGACGGCGACCTGGAGCGCGCGCTGCGCGCCATCCGTGCCCGCGTGCTGCTGATGCCCGGCGAGACCGATCTGTATTTCCGCGTGGCCGACAATGCAGCGGAGCACCCGCATCTGGCGCACGCCGCGTTGCAGCCGATCCCGAGCATCTGGGGGCATCGCGCCGGCAATCCGGTGGCGAACCCCGCAGATGCCGGCTTCATCAAGCACGCCGTGCGAGACTGGCTCGCGCGGTAGAAGACGAGGAGAACGACCATGGCCGTGATCACCCGCAGCAATCCGCCCACCGTACGCGCGCCGACCGGCTATTCGCATGGCATTCTGGTTGAAGGCGCCGAGCGGCGGTTGATCGTCTCCGGCCAGGTCGGCCTGGCTGCCGATGGCAGCGTGCCGACCACCGGCGAGGGCCAGATCGCCCAGGCTTTCGCCAATCTGCGTGCCGTGCTCGATGCGAACGGCATGGCCATGACCAACGTGGTGAAGACCACGATCTTCCTGACCGACCGCGGGTTGCTGTCGGCGTTTCGCGCGGCGCGCGGCGCGGTATTCGGCGACCACGCGCCGGCCTCCACGCTGCTGTTCATCTCCGGCCTGGCCGACCCGCGCTTCATGGTGGAGATCGAGGCGGAGGCGGTGGCCTGATCGTCAGGCGATCAGCGTCCGCCGGATACGCGCGGAAAGAAAATCGATCGCCGCCACGGTGATCAGAATCAGGATGATGATGAAGGACACTTCGTCCCAGTAGCGCACCTTGATCCGCTCGGCGATCTGCAAGCCGATACCGCCGGCGCCGACCACCCCGAGGATCGCCGCGCTGCGCGTGTTGCTCTCGAACGAGTACAGCACCTGCGCCAGCAACACCGGCAGTACCTGCGGCAACAGGCCGAAGCGGATCGCCAGCAGGCGCGATCCGCCGGCAGCGAGCACCGACTCCGGCTGGCGCGGGTCGGCGTTTTCGATCGCCTCGGCAAACAGCTTGGCCAACACGCAGATTTCTGCCGCGGCGATGGCCAGCAGGCCGGCCAGCGGACCCAACCCGACGGCGCGCACGAAGGCCAGCGCCCAGATCAACTGGTCGACGCCGCGGAACCCGTCGAACACGCGGCGGATCGAGAAATGCGCCAGCGCGTTCACCACCACGTTGCGCGCTCCGAGCAATCCCAATGGCAATGCGATCGCCGCGGCGACGAAGGTGCCGAGGAACGCCATCGCCACGCTTTGCGCCAGGCCTTGCAGGATGTCCGCCCATTGCGCGCCCGGGCTCGGCGGCACCATCAGTCGCAAAATAACGAACAGCCCCGACACGCCCCTGCTCAGTCGCGCCGGGGTGATGTCGAACCAGGCGCACAGCGCACCCAGCCAGATTACGAAAGCCACACAGCCCAGCGCCCACGCCGCACGCTGCCAGGGCGGCCTGCCGAAGGCGCGCGGGAAGCGCGCACGCAGCCGGGCGACGGTCGCCGCATCGCTCATCGTCAGGTCGTCCGGCCGATCGCGAGCGTGCGCAACTTTTCCGAGGTCAGGTCGATCGCACTGACGCACAGGATGATCAGCACCGCGATGGCGCTGATCTCCTGGTAATAGTTGAAGCTGATCACCGCATAGAGTTCCTGGCCGATGCCGCCGGCGCCGACGAAGCCGATCACCGTCGCGCCGCGCACGTTGACCTCGAAACGCAGCAGGATATAGCTGAGGAAATTCGGTGCGACCTGCGGCAGGATGGCATAGCGCACGGCCTGCGCCCAGTTGCCGCCGGCGGCGCGCACGCCCTCCCACGGCCGCATGTCGGCGTTCTCCGCCACTTCGGCGAACAGTTTTCCCAGCGCGCCGACAGTGTGCAGCGCGATCGCCAGAATGCCGGCCAACGGCCCGATGCCGAACGTCCAGACCAGGATCAGCGCATAGACGATGTCCGGCACGCAGCGGAACAATTCAAGCGCCCGGCGGCAGACGCTATAGACGACGCGGTTCGGTGCCAGGTTGGCCGCGGCGGGAAAGCACAGCAGCAGCGCCGGGAGCGCGCCCAGCAATGTGGCGAGCGCTGCCATCTGGCTGGTCTCGAACAGCAGCCACAACCAGATGTCGAGCCGATACATCCAGTAGGCCAGCGAACCTTGCGTCGCCGTGCCGGCGAACAGCACCGGCAGCCGCAGATCGGGCAGCAGCCTGGCGAAGTATTCCCCCACGCGCGGGGCACCCGCCAATAACGCTGAGGGATACGCCTCCGACACCCAGGCCGATACCGCCAGGCACACCAGCAGTATCGCCGTGACGATCGCACCGGCGAGCAATCGCGCACGGCGGCGCGCACGCCACGCGGTTTCCAGCGCGGCAAGGCCGTCCTTCATGCGGCCGTACCGCTCAACGGTGCCGCCGCTCTGCCGCTTCCTGTTGCAGCATGTCGATGAACGGCTGGAAATCCGCGTGATGCACCGGCACCCAGCCCTTGCCGCTGCCCATGTCCACGCTGTGGTAGATGTCCGGATACGCCGTCGGCAACGCCAGATGGAAGGCCAGCATGTCGTCCTGGAATGCTTGCGGCGTGCTTTTTCGCACCGTCAGCGGTCCGTTCAGGATCGGCCGCGACCGCCAGATGATGCGCAAATCCTTCATGTCGAGCATCTTCTTGTCGACCATCATGCGCAGCGTGCCGCGCGTGTAGCCGGCCGCCGCATCGCCGATGCCCGAGGTCCATGTCACCCCCGCGTCGTACTGCCTGTTCAGCACCGCCACCACCGTCTGTTCATGCCCGCCGGCGAAACCGGTGTTGCTGAAATATTTTCCCTCCTCTGGATTGATGCCCATGGCGCGAAACTCGGCCCGCGGAATCAAATAGCCGGAGGCGCTGTTCGGATCCGCCCAGGCCAGCGAGTGTCCCTTCATGTCGGCCAGCGAGGTGATGCCGCTATCCGACCGCGTATAAAGCACCGACACATAGGATGTCCCGCCATCCTGCTCCTGCGTCACCACCAGCGGCACGACGTCGCCGTTGCTCTCCATCCAGGCCGCGGCATAGGCAGCCGGGCTCATATAGGCGATGTCGAGCTGTTGCGCGGCGAAAGCCTGGATGACACCGGCATAGTCCGCCGCCACCATCAGCTTCACCGGGACCTGGAACGTGGTTTCGAGCAATTTCCTGTAGCCGTCCACCCGTGCCAGGCGGTCGGCGTCGTTCTCGCCGCCCAGCAATCCCATACGAATAACGGGGATTTGCGCTGCCCAGGCGCGCTTGCCGGGCGCCGGCATGTCGGCCGCCCGGGCGCGCCATGCCAGCAGCGCGGAACCAAGCCCGACGGCGAGTGAGCGGCGTGTGATCATCGGCGGATCCTTTCACCGGCGATGATAGCGCCGTCACCAGGCTGTGCTAATCTCGGTCGCGTCGTCAGGGAGGAATGTTATGCTGCTGTACAACTCGATCGGCCCCAATCCACGGGTCGTGCGCATCTTCATGGCTGAGCGCGGCATCGAATTGCCGCGTGTCGAGGTGGACCTGCGCGGTGGCGAGAACCGCGGCGAGGCATTTCGGGCGAAGAACCCCGCCGGCCAATGCCCGGCGCTGGAACTCGACGATGGCAAGGTCATCGCCGAGATCACCGCGATCTGCGAATACCTCGACGAGGTTACGCCGGGTCCGTCACTGATCGGCAGCACGCCGGTGGAGCGGGCGGAGACGCGCATGTGGGCGCGGCGGGTCGATCTCAACATCCTCGAGCCGATGGCCAATGGGTTCCGCTTCGGCGAGGGATTGAAGATGTTCCAGAGCCGCATCCACTGCATACCCGCCGCGTCCGACGACCTGAAGCAGATCGCGCAGGAGCAATTGACCTGGCTGGACGGGCAGATGGCGGGCAAGCAATTCATCTGCGGCGACCGGCTGACCCTGGCGGATATTCTGCTGTTCGCCTTTGTCGATTTCTTCGATGGCGTGCGGCAGCCGATCAACCAGGCGAACCACAACATCGTCGCGTGGCACGCCAGGATGAAGGCGCGCCCCAGCGCGGCGGCATAACCTCTCCCGCGAGAGCGGGAGAGGTCGAGGCGCGCAGCGACGAGGGTGAGGGTGATCGGGTCGGCACGCAGCACTGGTGCAAGAACGCAGCGTGTCTGCCCGGTCACCCTCGGCGCTAACGCGTCTCGCGTTGATCCGCCTCGCGGCGCAACCCCACGCCGTCGGCGAGGTCGAGTTCGTCGCCATAGATTGCGACGACCCGGTCCGCGGTCAGTTCGGCCGGCGGACCGTCGAACATCAACCGCCCCTGCTGCAACGCGACGACGCGATCGCAGTAGCGTCGCGCCTCTTCCAGATGGTGCAAATTGGCCAGCACGGTCAGCCCGTCCTCGCGATTCACCCGGCGTAGCGCTTCCATCACCACACGCGCGTTATGCGGATCGAGGCTGGCGATCGGCTCGTCGGCCAGCAGCATCAGCGGCTGCTGTAGCAACGCGCGGCAGATTGCCACACGTTGCTGCTGGCCGCCGGACAGCGTGCCGGCGCGCTGCAATGCCAGTTCCGCCAGGTCGAAGCGTTCCAGGACCGACAGCGCCATGGCGCGTTCTGCCGCGGAGAACAGGCCGAGCAGACTGGGCAGCGTGGCGCGGCGGTTCAACCGGCCGATCAACACGTTGGTCAGCACGTCGAGGCGCGGGATCAGGTGGAACTGCTGGAAGATCATCGCCGCGCTGCTGCGCCAGTCGCGCAGTGCCTGGCCGGCCAATGCCGTCACATCGGTGTCGCCGAACCGGATCGTGCCGGCGGTGGGCTCGACCAGCCGGTTGATCAGCCGCAGCAGCGTCGATTTGCCGGCGCCCGAGCGGCCGATGATGCCCAGCACCTGGCCCGGCGGCACGTCGAGGTCGATGCCATCGACCGCGACCGTCGAACCAAACCGCCGGGTCAGGTTGCGCAGTCGTAGAACCGACTGCGCAGGCAGGCTGTCAGCCAGCGGCACTCGCCCTGTCGATCTGCGCGATGGCGTCGCGGTCGAGCTTGATCTCCGGTGCCCGCATGATCTCACGCAACTGGTCGACATTGGTGGCACTGGCGATCGGCGCGGTAATGCTCGGCCGTGCGATCATCCAGGCGAGGGCGACCTGCGCCGGTGTCGCATCGTAGCGCTTGGCGACGTCGTCCAGCGCGGCGAGCGTGCGCAGCCCCGCGTCGTTCAGGTATTTCGCTACGCGCGAGCCGCGCGCGCGGCCCTCGGTATCGGTGGCGGAACGGTATTTGCCGGTGAGGAACCCGCTCGCCAGGGAGTAGAAGGGGATGACGCCGACTTGCTCCTTCAGGCAGAGGTTTTCCAGCTCGCCCTCGTAGGGCTGCCGTTCCACCAGGTTGTACAGCGGCTGGAGGCTCTGATAGCGCGGCAGGCCCTGTGCGGTGCTGATGTTCAGCGATTCCGCCAGCCGCGCGGCGCTGAAATTCGACGCGCCGATCTCGCGCACCTTGCCCTGCTGGATCAGTTCGGCGTAGGCGGACAGGGTTTCCTCGATCGGCGTGTCGGGATCGTCGCGATGCGACTGGTAGAGGTCGATGTAGTCGGTTTGCAGGCGGCGCAGCGACGCCTCGACCGCCTGCATCATATAGGCGCGCGACAGGCCCTTCATGCCAGGCCCCATCTCGATGCCGAGCTTGGTAGCGATGATGACCTTGTCGCGATTGCCGCGTGCCTTCAGCCACTTGCCCAGGATGGCTTCGGACTCGCCGCCCCGGTTGCCGGGATGCCAGCGCGAATACACGTCGGCGCTGTCGATGAAGTTGAAGCCGGCGGCGACGAAGGCATCGAGCAAGGCGAAGGAGGTGGCTTCGTCGGTTGTCCAGCCGAATACGTTGCCGCCGAAAGCGAGCGGCGCGATTTGCAAAGACGATTGGCCGAGCCTGCGCTTTTCCATTCCGATCTCCGGGGTAAAAACCCTCTCCCGCTACGCGGGAGAGGGCAGGGTGAGGGTGCCGCGTGCGCCCCGTTGCACCCTCACCTAACCTCTCCCGCAAGCGGGAGAGGGACTATTGCGCCCGCGCCCGCACCAGCCGGCCTGGCGTGGCGCCGGTGTACTCGCCGTTCTCGAACGTGGTTGCGCCCGACACCAACGTTGCGCGATAGCCGTCCACGCGCTGCACCAGCCGGCGGCCATTCTTCGGCAGGTCGTAGCGAACCTCTGGCACGTGCAACCGCAACGCCTCGTAGTCGATCACGTTCAGGTCGGCCTTCTTCCCGGCCGCCAGCATGCCGCGATCGTGGAAACCGAAGAAGCCGGCGGTCTCGCTGGTCTGCCGCTTTACCACCATTTCCAACGGCAGCCGCTCGCCGCGGGTGCGGTCGCGCGCCCAATGGATCAGCATCCAGCTCGGCACGCTGGCATCGACGATCGATGAGCAATGCGCGCCACCATCCGACAGGCCGAGGATCGTCGCGTCATCCGTCAGCATGGTGCGGATGATGTCGTGATTGTCCTCATTATAGCCGACGATCGGGAAGAACAGGAATTTTTCCGCGCCGCCAGCGAGATAGTCGTACGCAACCTCGTCCGGCGTGTGATTGCTGCGCGCGGCGATCGCCGCAATGCTGTCGCGCGCTTCCGGTTCATAGTTCGGCGGATCGCTCATCGGGAACATCCGATGCCAGCTTGTGGTGATGCGCTGGCGGAATTGCGACAGCCGATGGATCAACTCGGGCGAAGGCGCCTCGCTGAGAATCTGCGCGCGCATTGCCGGGTCCTGCAACCGCCTGATGCGCTCCTCCGCCGGCAGTTTCAATAGGGCCTGGTAGCTCGGCCGGATGGAGAACGGATTCAGCGCGGTGTCGATGCCCAGTAGCACGCCGACCGGCCGCCCCGCCACCTGGGCCGTGACCATCGCACCCTGCGCGCGTGCCTTGTGCACGCCATCCATCAGCCGCCGCCAACGCGCGGTATCGGTCGGACGATCGGTCAGCAGGAACCAGACCGGGCGGCCGGTGTCCTTGCCGAGTTTCGTCATCCATTCCAGCTCTTCGGTTTCAATATCGAAATCGCTGTTCACCCCGAACGCGCCGTAGCCCAGGCCCTTGAACGCGGCGCCGATGCCCAGCAGTTCCTGCACTTCCGAATAGCGGCCAGGCACCATCTCGCCGGTCGGCGTCTTGTGCGAATTGGTGCGCGACGTAGTGAAGCCGAAGGCGCCGGCGCGCAGGCCCTGTTCGGTCATGCGGCGCATCGCCGCGATGTCGTCGGCGGTGGCCTTCTCGCGGTTGACCGCGCGCTCGCCCATCACGTAGACGCGCAGCGGATGATGCGGGATCTGCGCGGCGACATCGATCGCGCGCGGCATCTGGTCCAGCGCATCGAGATATTCGGGGAAGGTTTCCCAATTCCATTTCAAGCCGTCGGCCAGGGCGATGCCGGGGATCTCCTCCACCGCCTCCATCAGGCCGATGAGAGAATCATGGTCGGCGCGGCGCACCGGCGCGAAGCCGACGCCGCAATTGCCGAACAGGATGGTCGTCACGCCATGCCATGACGAGGGCGCCAGCAGCGGGTCCCAGGTGGCTTGGCCGTCGTAGTGGGTGTGCGCATCGACCCAGCCGGGCGTTACCAACAATCCGTCGGCGTCGATGTCACGCTTGCCGGGGCCGGCCTTGCCGCCGACCTGGGTGATGCGGTCGGCATCGATCGCAACGTCGCCGGTGAAACGCGGCTGGCCGGTGCCGTCAACGACAGTCCCGCCACGGATGACCGTGTCGTGCATGGCTCTCTCCCTTGGATTCCTGGGCGGAATGGGAGACCGGTTCGGGCCTGCGGTCAAGCAAGTGGCGCGTTGCGGATCTGCCCCCCCTCCCCTTGTGGGAGTGGGTTGGAGGGAGGGGTCCGTGCCGCGTTGCACCCCTCCCCCCAACCCCCTCCCACAAGGGGAGGGGGAGCGTATGGTGCGTCCAGCATTGAACCCCGAGGTCCGCCATGTTCCAGCTCCCGCTCCGCCACGGCATCTTCCTGCCGCCGTTCCATCCGATGGAAGAAAACCCGACCCAGTGCATCGAACGCGACCTGGAGCTGATGGGCTGGCTCGACAAGCTCGGCTTCCACGAAGCCTGGATCGGCGAACACCATTCGGCGGGATGGGAGGTGATCAGCTCGCCCGAACTGTTCATCGCGGTCGCCGCGGAGCGCACGCGATCGATCCGCTTCGGCACCGGGGTCATCTCGCTACCGTATCACAATCCGCTGATGGTGGCGAACCGCATCATCCAGCTCGACCACATGACGCGCGGCCGCATCATGTTCGGCGCCGGGCCTGGCCTGCTGGCCTCCGATGCGCTGATGCTGGGCATCGATCCGAATGTGCAGCGCGACCGCATGGCGGAGGCGCTCGACGTCATCCTGCGGCTGTTCCGGGGGGAGATCGTCACCGAGCAGACCGACTGGTATACCTTCGTCAACGCACGGGCGCACCTGCTGCCGTACACCAATCCGCATCCCGAAGTGGCGGTGGTCAGCGCGGTGACGCCGTCCGGCGGGCGGCTGGCGGGAAAATACGACCTCAGCATGATATGCGTCGCCGCCACCAACCCGTTCGGCTTCGATGCGCTCGACGCCAACTGGAAGATCGCCGGCGACATCGCCGCGGAGCATGGCCGCAGCATGGACCCGGCACGGCTGCGGCTGGTCGGACCGATGCACATCGCCGAGACGCGCGCCAAGGCTTATGAAAATTGCAAGTTCGGATTCGAACGCTATCTCGGCTACCTGAACAACAACCAGCCGCGCTTCCTGCCGCCTGCCGGCGCCGATCCCGCCGAATGGTTCGTGCAGCAAAAATTCGGCGTGATCGGCACGCCGGACGACGCCATCGCGCTGATCGAGCGGTTGCAGGCCAAGCAGGGTGCGTTCGGCGTGATGCTGCAACAGGCGCATAACTGGGCGGATTGGGCGGCGACGAAGCGCTCCTACGAGCTGTATTCCCGCTATGTCATGCCGCGCTTCTCCGGTGACAACGTGCCGCGCGTCGAATCGTTCGACTGGTGCACCGCGCATCGCGACGAGTTGACCGAGAAGCGCTCGGCGGCGGCGCGGGCGATGTTCGACAAGCACGCGGCAGAGCAACGCGCGCGACAGGCGGCGGCGACCGCGCGGCCGGCGAAGGGGCGCGAGGCGTGGTGAGCCGCACAGGACTTGCGGATGGCCCCCGATCGCCACACCCTGCGCGCCCTCGGTTGCAACAGGAGAAACCGCGATGATTGCTGACCTGCGCATCTACACCTGCAAGCCGAACAAGCTGGCCGAGTGGGTGGCGATGTACAAGGAACTGGCCTGGCCGCTGCAACAGAAGTATCTCGGCCGTTGCCTCGGCTGGTTCACCACGGTGGAGGGCGAGTTGAACACCGTGGTGCATATCTGGGGCTATGAGGACCAGGGCGACCGCGAGCGCCGGCGCAACGCAATGGCCGCCGATCCCGAGTGGCAGAAGTTCCTGGCCGAGGGTTACAAGCGCGAACTGCTGCTGAAGCAGGAGAACCGCATCATGCGCCCAACGGATTTTTCCCCGGTGCAATGATTGAGTACACCTCTCCCGCTGCGCGGGAGAGGTCGGTGCACAGCGCCGGGTGAGGGGCGGAACGCGCGGACCATCCGTGCGTTTCGCCCCTCACCCTCGGCGCTTACGCGCCATCGACCTCTCCCACTTCGTGGGCGAGGTTTATGACTTTCTCCATCGTCACCGAGGTCGCCTCCGCATACCCCGGATGCGCGGTCCGTTCCGTTTCGACGAACCCGCACGCCGCGAACAGCCGCCGGTTGTCCGCCAGCACCAGCCGCGTCGCCAGGTGCACACGCGGCAACGCCAGCGCCCGTGCCGCCGCCTCCCCGGCCTCCACCAGCGCCCGCGCGATGCCGCGCCGCCGCCACGTCGGCGCCACGGCAATGCGGCTCACATACAGCCCGCCGTCCCGCGCCTCCCACAGCGCGGAGCCCGCCAGCGCGCCGTCGATCTCCGCCACAGCACCGCCGCCGCGCTCCAGATGCGCCGCCACGTCCGCCGCCGTGACCCGCAACGCCGACATCGGCGGGTCGGGCGCCACCGGTTGCGCGGCAAAAGCGACCCGGATCAGGGCCGCGACCGCGTCGGCATCGGACAAGGTCATCGCGCGAAGCATGCCCCGGACAGTAGCCCCGCGCCCCGAGCGTGCCTATCTTGCGCGGGATGTCACAAACGCCTGCCTTCCTCGATCCCGCCCGTCCGCCGGTGCCCGATATCGTGGTGCCGCGCGGCGTCACGCCGTTCTACCTGCCGCACCGTCCCGTGCGCGGCCGGTTGGTGCGGCTCGGCCCGCTGGCCGACGCCCTACTGACCCGGCACGACAACCACCCCGTCGTCACCAGGCTCGCCGGCGAGGCCCTGGCGCTCACCGCGGCACTGTCCGGCGCGTTGAAGTTCCGCGGCTCGTTCAGCCTGCAAGCCAAGGGCGACGGCCCGGTGCCGATGCTGCTGGCCGACTGCACCGACACCGGCGCGCTGCGCGGCTATGCCCGTGCCAAGTCCGACGCGCTGGCCGGCTTGCTGGAAGCCTCCCCGTCCCCCGCGGCCAATGAATTGCTCGGCGACGGCTACCTGGCCTTCACGGTGGACCAGGGACCCGAACAGAATCGCCATCAAGGGATTGTCACCATCGAGGGCACCAACCTCGCCGAAATGGCACTGCACTATTTCAGCACCAGCGAGCAAATACGCTGCATGGTGCATCTCGCTTGCGAACCGACCGATGCCGGCTGGCGCGCCGGGGCGCTGATCCTGGAGAAGGTCGCCGGCGCCGGCGGCATCGATCCGATGCTGGACGCCGAGGCGCAGGAGGAAAGCTGGCGCACCGCCAGCATCCTCGCCGAAACGCTGACCGACGGCGAGCTGCTGGATGACGCGCTCGCGCCCGAGACGCTGCTGTACCGTCTGTTCCACACCGAGGGCGTCGCCGTCGATCGCGCCCGTTCCCTGTCCTACGGCTGCCGGTGCTCGCGCGCGCGGCTGTCCGGCATCCTGGAAACCTTCTCCATCGACGACCTGGACCACATGGCGGTGGACGGCGACATCGTCATGACCTGCGAGTTCTGCAATTTCGATTTTCGTTTCACCCGTGATGAGGTGCATGGCGCGGCCACCGCGCCGAAGCGCCCCTGAACCCCAAGCCGCTCCGGAGCCAGTTCGCATGCATGCCAGCCTCCTGACCCGACGCGCGTCGCTGCTGCTGCCGTTCCTGCTGGCTGCCTGCGGCCACGAGGAGCGGCAGAATTTTCCGCTGCTGCGCTACAACTATTTGCCGCCGATCCGGCTGAACGTCGCCCAGTTCACTGTCGAGCAGCGGTTCTATCCATCGGGATTGGCGCCTGACATCACCGCGCTTGCCCCGGTGCATCCGGTGGAGGCGCTGCGCGCCATGGCGGAAGACCGGCTGCAAGCGCTGGGAACCAGCGGGCAGGCGGTGTTCGGTATTACCAATGCCTCGTTGACCCGCCAGGGCGACATGATTGCCTGCGCGCTGGCGGTGGTGCTGGAGATCTATCCCACGCCGGGCCTCCGGTCCGGTTTTGCCCAGGCCAACGCATCGCGCCAGCATACCGGGCCCGTCGATGACCTGCGTGGCGCGCTCTACGACATCACGAAGGCGACGATGGACGCGATGAACGTGGAGTTCGAATACCAGGTCCGCCGCAACCTGGAGCCTTGGCTCGTGCCTGCCGCCGGGATGCTGCCGCCGGTGCAGCAGCAGCCGTTGGATACGAGCCCGACCGAGCAACCTCCGGGCGAACCGCCGCCGGGAGTGCCGCCGATGCAGGCGCCGTCCGACGGGGCTCCGATGCAGCCGACGCCGCTGGGAATGCCGTCACAGCAGTACCAGCAACCGCCCTGACGATTGGTTCTTCGGCAATGTCCCTATCGTCACGCCGACGCCGGCCGGCATCCACGACTTCCCCGGTCCTTGCAGCAAGGGGTGGGCGCCGAGCCTTCGCCCGCCATGCCGTGGGGGCGTCGGTGGCTCGGTCTCAAGGACGCTCATACTGAAGGCCAGTCGACGGATGCCTCCGCCGCAGCGGCCCGGCTAGTCACCGGCGCCGGTCGGCTCCCGAACGTGCTGCTTGTGGGTCTCGGGTCGGTTTGAATAATCAGCAATCGACCCGCCGGCCGTGCAGATTACCCCTTCATCGACCCTGGTCACACCGCCGTGTTCCGGCCATGCTGCGCCCCGCAGCCGGTTCGGCACGATAACCGGATGGCGCCAACAGAGGGGAGGACTGCATGCGGCGACGGACGCTTCTGGGCTCGGTATTGGCGGCGGCCTCGATGCCGGCCGCGATCGTCTCGGCGGGACGCGCGAGGGCCGAGGCAGAGCCGCAATTGACCGTGGTCTCCTGGGGCGGCTCCTATCAGGACGGCCAGAGCAAGAGCCTGTTCCAGCCCGCCGCGAAGGCACTCGGGATCAGCATCAAGGAAGAGACCTATACCGGTCTGGCCGAGTTGCGGATGCGCGAAAAATCCGGCGCCGTCACCTGGGACGTCGTATGCACCGGATCAGGCACCGGGGCGCGCGCCGGCGCGGAAGGCTTGCTGGAGCAACTCGACTACAAGGTGATCGACGTCGCCGACTTCATACCCGGCGCCTGGGCACCGTATTACGTCGGCGGCGATGCGTTCTCGACCGTCGTGGCCTGGAACACCAAGACCTATGGCGATGCCGGACCGCAGAACTGGGTGGATTTCTGGGACGTGAAGAAGTTCCCCGGCACGCGGTCCTACCGCAACACCGTCACGCTGGAGCCCGCATTGATCGCCGACGGCGTGCCGCTCGACAAGATCTACCAAGTGCTGTCCGCGCCGGGCGGGATCGAGCGCGCGATCAAGAAGCTGGAGGAACTCAAGCCGCACATCGCGGTGTGGTGGTCGTCCGGCGCGCAATCGGCGCAGTTGATGATGGACGGCGCGGTGGACATGGTCATGGGCTGGAACGGCCGTTTCGACGTCGCCAAACAGGCCGGTGCCAAGGTCGCCTACACCTTCAACCAGGCGATGCTGGATTACGACTGCTACGTGATCCCCAAGGGCGCTCCGCACAAGGACCTGGCGATGAAGTTCATCGCCGAGATCAGCAAGCCGCAATACCAGGCCGCGTTGACCAAGTACATCACCTACGGCCCGACCAACAAGAAGGCCTACGATATCGGCAGCATCCCGGCGGACTATGCCGCCACGCTGCCCTCCTCGCCGAGCAACGTGGCCAGGCAGTTCGTCATCGACGATGGCTGGTATATGAAGTTCGACCAAAAGGCATCGCAGGCCTACCAGAACATGATGACGCAGTGATCGGCGCCGTGCCACCCGGGGCCTGAGTCATGGCGCCGGACCGATCGCTGCCGATCACCGTGCGTCAGGTGACCAAGGCGTACGGAGCGCTCCGCGCGCTCGACCAGGTCGATCTTGCAGTACGCAGCGGCGAGTTCCTCACCCTGCTCGGGCCGTCGGGCTCCGGCAAGACGACGCTGCTGATGGTGCTCGCCGGCTTCGTCCGGCCCGACCACGGCAGTATTCGTTTCGGCGATGTCGAGGTGGTGCGCGCGCCGCCGCACAGGCGCGATGTCGGCATGGTGTTCCAGAACTACGCGCTGTTCCCGCACATGAGCGTGGCGGGAAACATCGCATTCCCGCTGCGGATGCGCCACGTCGCGAAAGCCGCCATGGAAGCCAAGGTCGCACAGGCGCTGGAGACGGTGCAGCTTGCGGCGTTCGGCACGCGCCGCGTCAGCGAGCTGTCGGGCGGGCAGCGGCAGCGCGTCGCGCTGGCGCGGGCCATCGTGTTCGAGCCGCGCATCCTGCTGATGGATGAGCCGCTCTCGGCGCTCGACAAGCAGTTGCGCGATCGCATGCAGATCGAACTGCGCAACCTGCACGACCGGCTCGGCATGACGACGGTTTGCGTGACGCACGATCAGCGCGAGGCGCTGACCATGTCCGATCGGGTTGCGGTGATCGACCGCGGACGGATCCGCCAGCTCGACGCCCCGCGGACGATCTACGAGCGCCCCGCCAACCGGTTCGTTGCCGAGTTCGTCGGCGAGTCGGCCTTCCTGCCGGTCGAGCAATCGGGGGGGGAAATTCGTTTCGCCGGGCAGGTGCTGAAACTGGCGGATCACCCGGGATCGGGCGGGCCCTGGCTGCTGATGGTGCGGCCGGAGCGGCTGCGCATCGTCACCGACACGGCCACCGACGCGACCAACCTGCTGCGCGGCCACGTCCTGGCGCTGGTCTATCAGGGCGAAAGCCTGCTGCTACACGTCGAACTGGCGGATGGCACGCGCGTCCCGGTGCGCGGCAGCTCGGCGCGCGGGGCGATGGCGTCGGTTCCGCAACAGGGCGAGGCTGTGACCCTCAGCCTCGCGCCGGAGGACACGTTCCTGCTGCCAAACGAGACCAGCGCGCCATGACCGGTGATGCGGACGCCGCCCCGAATGCCGCCGGGCTGCGCCGCGACGCAGCTCTCGAACGGGCGCTGCTGTTCGGCCTCAGCGTCCCGGCACTGGCCCTTGTCACCGCCACGATGGTGCTGCCGGTCGGCTGGCTGTTCTGGCTGTCGCTGTTCGACGACGATGGCCAGTTCGGGTTGGAGAACTACCGCCGGCTGATCCAGCAGCCGTCCTATGGGCGCATCCTGCTTGCCACCTTCGAGATCAGCGCGTTGACCACGTTGATCTGCGCGGTGTTCGGCTATCTGCTCGCCTATCTGCTGGCGCAACTGTCGCGCCGCCGCGCCGCGATCCTGATGATCGGCGTGCTGATGCCGTTCTGGACCTCGATCCTGGTTCGCACCTACGCCTGGCTGGTGCTGCTGCAACGCGACGGTCTGATCAACGCGTGGGGCATGCAGCTCGGGCTGTGGCGGCAGCCTTTGGCCCTGGCGTACAACCTGACCGGCACGGTGATCGGCCTGGTGCATATCATGCTGCCGTTCCTGGTTTTGCCGCTGTACGGCTCGATGCGCGCGATCGACCGCGATTGCCTCAGGGCGGCGGCGAGCCTTGGCGCCAATCCGGTCGCGACGTTCTGGCGCGTCTATTTCCCGTTGTCCCAGCCGGGACTGTTCGCCGGCGCGGTGATCGTCTTCATCCTGTGCCTGGGCGCCTATGTGACACCCGCCGTGCTGGGCGGCGGCAAGGTGATCATGACCGCCAACGCCGTCGCCAGCGATATCGAGCTGTTCTTCAACTGGGGTGCGGCCAGCGCGCTGGGCGTCGTGCTGTTGCTGCTGACGGCCATCCTGCTGTACGCAGCCTCGCGCATGGTTCGGCTCGACCGGATCTTCGGCGGCCATGGATCATGAGCTGGCTCGATCGTCCCGCCGGCGACACGCAGATCACCCACCGCGCGCGGCTGTGGCTCTATGCGATCGCCGTCGCGGTGCTGGTGTTCCTGCTTCTGCCGACGCTCATCGTGATCCCGATGTCGTTTTCCGCCTCGCAGTTCTTGGAGTTCCCGCCGCACCACTGGTCGCTGCGCTGGTACGCCAGCTACGTCGCGTCCCCAGGCTGGATGCAGGCGACCGCCACCTCGCTCAAGGTCGCGGCGCTGACCGCGGTGGTCGCGACCATGCTCGGCACGGCCGCTTCCTACGGGCTGTTCGTTTCGGGGCTACGCTGGGCGAGACTGGTGCTCATGCTGCTGCTGACCCCGATCATGGTGCCGGTGATCCTGGTCGCGATCGGGGTGTTCTACGTCTACGTCAAGCTGAAATTGCTCAACACGCTGGCCGGACTGGCGCTGGCCGACAGCATGCTGGCGATCCCGCTGGTGGTGCTGGTCGTCACTTCGGCGCTGCGCAGCTACGACATGAACCAGGAGCTGGTTGCCCGCAGCCTGGGCGCCTCGCGGCTCAGGGCCTTCCTGCTGGTCACCCTGCCGCAGATCCGCTTCGCGGTGCTGACTGCCGCCGTCCTGTCCTTCCTCACCGGCTTCGACGAGGTGGTGATCGCGCTGTTCGTCTCGGGCGGCGGCAACGCCACGCTGACGCGCGACATGTTCAATGCGCTGCGCGATCAGATCGACCCCACCATCGCCGCGATTTCGACGGTGATGATCGCCGTATCGTCGATCCTGCTGGCCGCAGTGCAACTGTTCGGCAGATCGCGCCGGGACTGACGCCGGCGTCAGCGCCCCAGGCGATCGCACCAACGGTAATACGCGACCGACGGTGCCAGGAACCACGGATTGCCCCAATAGAACGGGCGGGAGGCGAAGGGCAGGCCGTCAAACGCGGTCGCGCCGGCTTTATCCCCCAGCACTTGCTGGCCGATGCGCGTGCCGAGATAGCCGGCCATGCCGACGCCCGATCCGCAATAACCCATGGCGTAGTACAGCCCGTCCTGCACGCCGACATGCATCATCTCGTCGAAGGTATAAGCGACGAAGCCGGCCCAGGAATGGCTGATGCGGGTATTCGCCAGCTCGGGAAACAGGCGGGTCATTTCGGCATGCAGCCGTGGGCCGCTGACTTTCGGATCGGTCTCGTTATATGACACCCGGCCGCCGAACAGGATGCGCTGGCCGTCGGGCGAGGCGCGATAGTAGTAGACCACCTTGCGCGTGTCGCTGACGATGCGGTCCCGCGGCATCAGCCGGGCCATCGTGTCACGGGGGATCGGCTCGGTCGCGATGATGTAGCTGCCGATCGGGATGACGCGCCGGCGCAGCCAGGGCGTCACCGTGCCAGTATAGCCGTTGGTGGCCACGACCACGTTGCGGGCCGCGATGCTGCCGCCGGCGCAGTCCACGCGGAAGTGGTTGCCGTCACGGTGGATC
>Ga0181530_10002646_pt1 | contig 20966 bp, 20 predicted proteins | sample PEATcosm2014_Bin_42_FD_119769 | JGI IMG/M metagenome (GOLD analysis project Ga0181530, IMG submission 119769) | Peatland microbial communities from MTU Mesocosm Facility, Houghton, MI, USA - PEATcosm2014_Bin10_60_metaG | ecosystem: Environmental > Terrestrial > Soil > Wetlands > Peat | place... | reverse complement strand
TGTTTCGGAATGGACACTGTGAATCAAATCACCCTGCCTTGCCTAGGCGTGTCTGGCCGTACGCTTACAACATTCCCGGTATGCAGGTATTTGCACCCACAGTGGAAGCCGAAACGTTCCCTGAGTCTTTGGCCGCGTCCCGTCCGGTTTCGCCCGTGCGACGGCCCGAGTTTCCGCAGCACCCGGCGCGGGTAAAGTTCTCAGCACCTCAATCCCGAAAGGCGTTTTGCACTTGCTGACAATGCGAGTATTCAGCCAATGCGAATGATCCGTTGCGTAATTCGATCACTTGAACGTCCATTGCCGCCAGCGCCGCCCAGTGGATTTCCGCGCGGGCAGCGGCGGCCCGTGCGGCTTCGTATGACGGGTGACGCACTGTTCCGGGTATCCTTCGCCCGCTTTTCAGCAACACGATATTTCGCCACCGTACCGGTTCGAGTGGTTGGCTGCTGCACGAAACACGACGCTGAGCGATGGAAGACACGAGATCCATTTTAAGCCTAAGAACGTGCTTTAATGAAAGGCAACGCTGCCAAGCCGGGCCGCTGCACTCGAAGCCGCCGAGCTACAGAATGCACCTTAAATGACGATCCTCTCCACCTCATCAAGGGAGGCCTCATCGTCCCGCCGATCATAAAGTCCCGTTGTCCGGGCCGATTCGTGGTTAGCCATCTGCTGGGCGATCTCACGCCGCCCGCCGTTGCGGAGATATTCGGTGATGCCGGTTGCCCGGAACGAATGGTTGCCGATCTTCGTCGCAATGGCAGCGTTGAGGGCGCGGCGTCGGATCATTCGATACGCGTCCGCCTGAGTCATCGGGCGAGGGGAGAGCGTGCCAGTCCGCCCAAGGGCAGTAGGAAAAAGAATGTTCTTGAGGTTGGCACCGAGCCCGGCACCGTCGATGTAGGCGTGCAGATAAGCGTCTAGATTGTGATGGCAGGGCATCTCATGCCGCTTGCCGCCTTTCTCTTGGAGTCGCACCCAGCTGCGGCGCTTCTGCACATAAACATCCTCGACCCGCATTTTAAGGGCAGCACCAATCCGCGCGAATGTGTAAACCATCAGAGCGATCAACGCCCGGTCTCGAAGTCCAACGGCGGAGGAGGGATCAATTGAATCCAGGAGCTTGCGGGCTTCCTCGGCGGACAGAACAGCCGTTTTGCCCTTTTTGACCGAGTATTTGGGGCCGCGAACTGGGCTGGCCGGATTCACCGCGATAACCTGCCCGACCACGAGCCAGTCGAACAACATGCGTATCGCGGCCAGGTGCTGTTTGACTGAGGGCGCCGCCAGACGGAGCTGTAAAGTCTCGATATAAGCAGCGACATGCATCGGCTCGATATCGGCGAGCTCGCGCAGATCGTTTTGATCACACCAGATGGCGAATTGAACGGCGGCCCGTGCATAGGCCCTCCGGGTATTCGGGTTTCGGATGTTGGCGGTGAAAAACTCGATGAACCGTTTGGCGGCGTCATGATCCGGCGCGAACAGAGCCGGAAGTTCCAAGGAGCTCGATTTGGCCTTTGATAATGCCCCGGCCATCTGCCTTCTCCCTGCCGTCCGTTAGAGAATGATAACGTCCTTTATCATGCACAAAACACGGCAGTTAGGAAGTGCTTTGTCGCTCGGCACTCGCAGGCGTAAATCCCACTCTTTTTATATCTCGTTCAGGACTGCCTCGTTCCTGGTGCGGCGCCTTTCGTTTGAATCACGCTTCGAAGTGGTCGTTTGGAGCCGCCGCACATAGACTGCCGGAAGCTGGTGCTCGACAGCGCCGCGAACAACAAACTCCTTGTACCAGTCATAGGGCAACAACAGCGGATTTGTGTTGTCCGCGATGTAGGCCACGGCCATTTGCGCGCCTGTCGGGCTCACCACCTGAACAGCGCTTTTGTGATAGCCGCTGCCGAAGCCCTCGGCTTCGTCGAGGTTCTGCGCTTCGCTGATTTCGATGCTGAACAGAACACCGTAAACGCAGTCGGCCGGATCGTTCGTCGGTTCGATATTGCATTTCCCCGAACCATCGGTGCTGACCTTATCAAAAGTCAATCGATGTCCCTCGACAAAGCCCGTCCCGATCGCCACGGCCGACGGCGTCCGTTTCCGCAGACGTCGGGTCAGCATGTTCGAGCCATAAGCAAAGTAGAGAAAAGTGTTGGCCATGGAGCTAATTCCGCTGCTTCCGAGGACGCCATGCAAGCCGGTACTCCCGGTCTGACACCCGCAACTTCATGCCCAGGTTCGAGCGATCAAACGCGCTATCGTTAAACTGTGCTCCGGTCCTAAACGTTGTAGCCGAGGAAACGCAGCCCCGCATTCGTGTTCTCGTTCCGGAGTGGGTACTTCTCAGGATCATAATAGCCCAGCGTTTCCTGAATTGCCGATTTTCCAAAACCGAACAAATCAGTCCGGCACTGATTCATTCTCAACTTCAGTTCCCCAGAACCGTGAATCAGGTTGAACCACGCTTTTCGTACTGTATTGCGATCATTATTGTTGACAAACTTGGCTTTGGCCAGTGCGTTGACCCCAAAGCAATTGAGCCTTCCTGCTGTCGTCTCAATCTCCTCTGAAGTAAGTTGCCCAATCCTTGACTTGGCTAGAAACCGTTGGACCAGCTTTGCCGTCTTGAGGTGAAGATCGGTCTTCAGCCCTGCTTCGCGATAGCGGGCACGGTACTTCCTGATTTCCTGTAGCCGTTCGCTCTTTGAAAGATTTCGGGGTGGCTTGTTTTTGTACGCCTTGGACGGCGTGTTTATATCGTCATGGAAGAGGAAATTCAAAAATTTGTCGGTTTCCAGAAAGAGCGGATGGTCCGGGTGGTCACGCCCGCCGCAACGCAGGTAATCACCCGCAAAGTCACGGTATATCTCTAGAAAATACGGATAGTCTGCAAACTCCCCTGCCCCTTTCGGAGATGCTTCCGGGGCCGGAGGAAGGCTATGCAGTTGCGGCAGCGCGCCGTGGCCGTGAGCCTCATCAACGCTTCCTTTCCTGCACTTTGTAAAGGAGATCGAATCTACCTGCACCTCTTCGGCGCGCGCCCATAGTGACTCGTAGAAGTCCACAAGCTCCCGTGCCTGTTCGCCTTTTAGCACAAGGCCGGCTTCATGCCTTCTGGTGAAGGCGGCTTCCGTTAGATTGGCCGATGTGAGAAGCACCGAATCATCCATGATGTAGAGCTTTGCGTGGACCCCCTTCAGCGACTTTATCGGCCGATGCGCCGCAAACCGCTCGATTGTATCCTGCGCAAGAATGCCGCTGTCCTTGTCTGTCAGCAGCCTGACATCGACCCTTTCCCAAGCCGAGCCGAGAATTCTCCGTACTGCCCGCCATGACCCGATATACGGAGACACGATCCAAAGCCGCTGCTCCACCGAATCCGCCAGGGCGCGCAGGTTTTTCGCTAGGTGTGAGACTTTGAGGGCACCCATGGGCAGTTCTCCTATGCTCGCCGCCAGCGAAGTTTTCCGATTGCCTTGAACTTGTTGACGCCCAGCTGCCCGCGTTTATTTCTCGCCTTCGATCCCGGCGCCGAGAGAGCCGCAAGAACCGCAGCTCGTTCCGCCTCATGGATGGCCGTGGCGTCGAAGTTTTCATCCAGAAGAACCAGAAGTACGGCATCCCAATGCTTCGTCACGTCTATGGCGCCGAGCCGCTGGCCGGGCTTGCAGTTCGGCAGGAGGCAACGGCCTTTGATCTGAAGATGACGAACTGACTTGTCGCTATGTTCAATCGCATCGTATCCCTCGTTACGGGCTGAAGTCAGTTCCACGGCAAGAATACGGGCGGCTTCGTATTCGGCGACCTCTCCGGTGATCCCGAGAGGCTTCCCTGTCAAAGCGTAATATTCCTGGGCAAGTTTCTTCGCTTCGCCGAGGATTTCCATGATGCGCGTGTTTTCGGCCATATTTCGTCACCACCTGGCGTGCCGCACCGTCCAAGATGCATGAGCGTGGTCTTGCGACCGAAAACCGCATCGTTCCGAGCGGTCTCCATTACACTCCTGCGTAGCTTAGCGCATAGCAGTGAACCGTCACAGGGGGTCACTGGTGGCGATTGCCCGCCTATCCAGAGGCCCCCTGAACCAAGGAGTTTGCGGCTTGGCCATTCACGGCTGCGCCGATACGCATTGACAAGTGTTAAGCTACAGGTTACGGTTCAACGGTGAAAATACGGAACTTCGTCCATAGGGGCCTGAGGCGGCTCTATTTGGAAGACAGCGTGAAGGGCGTGCCGCCCGATACGGTGGATAAACTCCGAAAGATTTTGGCATATCTCGATGACACGGAAAAACCGGAAGAATTGCGGGCGCTCACGGCCTGGAAGGCACACACCCTCGCCGGAAACCGCAAGGGCACATGGAGCCTCAGCGTCACCCGCAACCGGCGTCTGACCTTCCGGATCGACGCAGAAAATGAGATTTGCGACGTGAATTTGGAAGATTACCACTAGGAAAGTTAGGAGAATACGCCATGCCCATGAAAAACCCACCCCATCCCGGAGACTTCATCCGGACAGAGATTATCCAGCCTGCCGGCCTCTCGGTGACGGCCGCCGCCACCGCGCTTCACGTATCCCGGCCCGCATTGTCCAGCCTGCTTAACGGCAGCGCCGACCTTTCGGGGGACATGGCCCTCCGCATCGAAAAAGCCTTCGGAGTGAAAATGGACACGCTCATGCGGATGCAATCCTCATATGACATTGCGCAGACCCGGAGGCGTGAGAAAAAAATCCGCGTCCCGCGCTTTCATGCCCCGGTCGACGTTCACGCGTAGGGAGTTGCGTTCCGAATGGCGAAATTCTTTATCGGCGCTGAGGAGGTTGGAGAGTCTAAAGAAGTCAGCTTCGAAGAGTTCATCCAACTGGCCATGGGCCGCAGCATTACGTCCGGTGCCGACTGGGGCGGCGGACGAGTCGAGTTCGGCTTGAGCGGCGATGGAATGCTGCGTGTCTCTTGGAAGCCGAACGGCATTGACGTTCGCATCTTCTCCACAACGAACCGAAGCGAGATTCCATCCCTATTGCTCGCGCTCCCCGAGGAGCGTCGGCGACTTCCGTTCCGCGAAGTGGAAAAACGCCTGGCCGCCTTACGCACCCTCCACGCGGCGGTGTACCTGCTTGAGACAGGCCGAACTGAAATCCTGGAGAAGGCCCTTGCAACCGGCGGGGAGGATCTCGATTCCTACCTTGGCGTTGGCGAGCAGCTTTTCCTGGAAAGCATCGCTCCCGGAAGCTGGATACTGACTGTCTGGACCGGGTTTCGGAACAGCTACAGGTCCCTCCTCTCCGTTGTCGCCATCGTGTACACGCGGGGCCGTGATGCCTTCCTGACGAAGCTGGAAGCGGAATCGCGCCTGAAGCAACTGGATGTCGAGGAGCGGGAATTCAGACTGACGACGCAGAAGATCAACTATTGTCTGGGCATGGCGAAGAAACTCCACAACCCGGAATCAGAGCAGCGCCTTCGAGCGTTAGTCCAGGACCAAGTGCGCGCTCTGTTGCCCGACTCCAGCCAAGAAGAGGTGGCGAGGGCTACACGCGGACTTCTGGAACTCCCGCCGCCGGACGGGGGAGCGACGGAGAATTAAATCACGAGGTTTTGAATGCGTGAATGGTGGTGGTGGTGGCTACCCGGCTGGCACAAGAAGTGGACGCTTGAAAAGCTCCGCTCGGAAACCCTATCAACTATCAGGGTGGAACGGTCACTGGTTGAGGAAGTGGCGCAACGCCCCCGGACAAGCGAGGACATCCTCGATGGCTCGCTCTTGGCAGACGTGCGGCTGCGTCTGGCGGAAATCGAGAAGAGTGCCCAGGAAGCGACCAATGCCGACGATCTTGACGATTTGATCGGCTTTGCGGAACGGCAAGGGCAACTAAGAAGTTATCTTTGTCCCGTTGCGGAAATTCAGGGTGAAGGAAGCCTCGCAATTGATCTCATAGAGGAATGGGGCGTCCCCAAGACTGTCATCGAGAAGCTCTATAAGTCGCATGTTGAGAAGCTGAAAAAAGCCGAGAGCAACCCTGACGACGCACGTGGGGCGTTACGGGCTCTCCTAAATGAAAGAGACTCGTGGGCGGATTACACCGACGACTATGAAGACCAGATGAAGGTTTATACTCGGTGGCTCTCTGCGGGAGCCGTTATCCTCCCAATGCTAGCCGTCATCGCATTCCACTGGGCTTCTATTTTCTGTCCACTACTGGTTTTTGGGCTATTGAGCGCCGGCGTGGCGGGTAGCTGTGTGAGCGTCCTGGCGAAGATGCCGTTGCTGGATGTCGCGCTTTCCGCAGAACTCGAAGCGTACGGCCGCAGGATTTTGAGCCGAATTGGCGTTGGCGTCGGAGCGAGCCTGATCGGTTGCGCCTTGTTTGGATGGAGCCTTCCCATCTCTATTCAAAATCAGACTTTCGCGGATTCCCTAAGTGCCTGCTCGGCGTCCCCCGCCGTGTCGTGCGCCGGTATAAAGACTCTCATCCTGCTGGGTGTCCCAATGCTCTTAGGGTTCAGTGAACGCGCGCTCACATCCTTTGAGCAACGAGTGTTTGGTAACCCGAAAACTGGAGCCAAGAAATAGGGCGCGAACCTCGCAAAGGCCGAGGTGGTCCAGCAAGTCTCTGCTGCTACTTAAAAGCTTGTTCGAGGAGGCACTTCAGATTCCGCTGAATGAGCTGCTGTACTTCGTCTGGTTGGAGAGACCAGATCGTGCCTAGCTCACCGATGGCTCTTTCGACGTGCCATGGCATGACGGCGTCTCCGTTTAACTGCGCAAAAGGCCCATCTGACTCCGTCAACACGCGCTCGCGCGGCAAGCGTCCTGCGAGCGCTCGCCCCTTCTCATTCGTTAGCATCACCGGACCAACGCTGAACCAGCATCCAAGATTGATCGCACGGTCGAGGTCGCGAAAGCTCCCGGAAAACCAATGCAGAACAGGGGTCCCGGCCTCGGGAAACTTTTCCAGATAATCCAGCACAGGCCCGCTCGCACGACGGCTATGAAGAGACATGATCCTTCCCCCGGCGTCGCGGCATTTCGAAAGGATGTGCTCGAAAACCGCCACCTGGTCGCGCCAGTGCTTACGAAACTCCGGAGCCCCATCGAGGCCGATCTCCCCGACGTATGTAGCGTCAGATATCAGGGCATCGAACAGCGTCAATTCGTTACTTCTTTCATGAGCGAGTTGCGGATGCAGACCGAGCGCCGTCCGAATGCGCTTGGCGTCCGCAGCCAACGCAGTAGTGCCATGCCAAGCCGAAGGGGTTGTCGTGACCGACAAGACATACAATTCCCGTCGCGCGCATTCATCGCGGACAACATGCGGGTTGGGATAGAGGTCTAAATGGCAGTGAAAATCGATCACTTGACACCATAAGACTTCAATAGCGCCTCAAGTTCCTTCAGCCCGCGGCCCACCATTGCCTGGAGTGGGGCGACATCGCCGAGCAAGGTTGTGCTGAGGGCGGTCCCAAGCCATCTTTCCAGACCGTCAGCTTCCACTTCGGCTATTGCCATGGCGACGGATCGGACATCGTCGAACCCGGCGTGATCATCGTCGTCACGGCCAAGGTTGCTATAGACATATTTCGTGCCGTCAGGCATGCCGGCCGCCCGAAATGCCGCGCGGCGGACGAGGCAAGGTACGCAACGGCCACAGTGCGTATGGCCGAAGATCAGGTATCGACCGCAACTCGTCGTCTTGGAGGCATGAGCAAGCAAAGCCTTTTTGTCCGCGCAGTCCCGCAACATCTCGCCCTTCGTCTTGAGTTGATACGGATTCTCCAGGCGGACGCGCAGCCCGGCTTGATCAAGCAACTGATGCAGCAGGAGGAAGAAGACGGGATGGGTGGTTCTGGTGCTCAGACTGCCGAGGCGCATCTCCGTCAAAGGTGGATTGATCGAAATAAATCCGTTCTCGCAGACATACAGCGTCACCGTGGCGCCGTCGTGATATTGCTTTAGCGTGGTTGCGGCCAGAACCCCATATGTGACAAAAATCAGCGATCGCGCGCGTTGCGAGGACGGCGTTTCCGGTTTTGGAACATCCGCATTATGGTTCATTTGTAAATGCCGGAGACCACCACCCATAAGTCTCGCAAATGTGCTTTGCTTCTCGGCATCGCCAACAACTGTCTGGCTGACCGCGAACGGCCGTTTCCCGCTCGCCACCAAATCCAGATTTCCGATGAAGCTATCCAAGCCGCCAGAGAGAAGACTGACGCAATCCTCGGATGGCAAGACGAGCTTTTTCGGAGGTTTGGGGGAATAGCCGCCATCGATAAAATTGACCTTCCATACGTCGTTCGTAAGAAAGCCAAGAAGCTGCTGGATCAGTTGACGTTGACTATTCCAGAACGCGCTATCGGCGACCGCGACCTCCAGTTCCATCTCGCGTGTCCAGCCATCGGGGCTTGCGGTCCTATGGCCGGCAAGGTCAGCGGCGATCACCGCGAGCGCCAAGGATAAGAAGTCCCATGCCCTCTGCGCAGGATGCAAATTGCTGCGGATAATCTTGTCGCTAATGGCTGCGCCCGCGCTTCCCCGCGTCGGTCTGTCGGCCCGACCATACAGGACAACGTCCAGCGCATCGGCTCTACCTTTGAACTTGTAGTACTTAGGGGCGCAGATTAGTTTCATCGCGAGTACGCCTCGAAGACCTGAAAGGTCTCTTCCAGGGCCGCACGGACAACTTGGTTGACACGCCCAGTCGTCACGCGGTGGCCGGCACCGCGCAGTTTCCTGAATGCAGCCGCAACTGTTTGCTTGATGTACTCTTTTACTTCTTTGAGGCGCGCAAGGCCCACGGTTGCGGTTGGCGCTTTGTCCTGGATCGCCTTTCCGATGTCCAGCATGGCGCGTTGATGTATGTCAATCGCAACGAAGCGCTCAATCGCCGTCCCGCGCTGATCCTCGGTCAAATTGAGAAGATCTGCGTCAGGAAATAGTGTCAGAAGTTCGGACAATGCATCCTTGATCGCAGCCCGGCTCGCTTCGGCATCCTGTGTGCCATCCGCCGGACGGACCGCTTCGACGATGGCATCCATCACTTCCCGCGCTGATCGGCCGGCAAGAAGGGCCGGATCAAGCGGACTACCAGGAGCGGCAGCCTGCCCGCTGGCAACGCTCGACAAGGCTCCATAAAGATTTCCCGCCGTCGAAGCCGTCCCGCCGAACCGACTTACCGTGGTCGCTCGACCACCGTAGCCCTTCTTTACATAATCGCGGAGGCCCCGTTGCATATGGCGTCGATCGCCGCCACCACTCGCGAATTTGCCGAAATTCAGCCGCGCCCCAAAAAAACGTCCCGCAGGTGCGATAGGAGAAGGCTGAGTTTGTGCAGGCTGTTGCGGAGCCGCTTGAGGTCCTGGCGCGGGTCCGTTCTGGCCGTCGCCATCCGAAGGCCCGGCCTTTCCGTCCGGCTCCGGCTCCGGGGGAATGGGAGGAACGGGGGGCACCCATGGTGGCACCATGGGGACGCCGCCGCCGGGCCCCTTGCTAGATGCCGATGTTCCCATCTTCCCTCCGCTGCTTTATTGCTTTCTTGACCGGCGCCGACAACCCCCCCGATTTTTCCCATTTGTCAAAGACGTTGTTCGCCCAATGCTGATCGCCGATCTTTGGCACGATATTGGGCTTGATTTGGGTGCCAGGACGGTCGGACAGGAAAGCGGCGAGGCGTGCCCCTTGTGGCCCGTCGGCTCCCGCCATCACGAGGCAAGCCTCAAGAATGGGCGGGACGCCCCATTCCTGCTCCTGCCGCGCTCGGTCCAAAAGGCGATCCATGATAATTGTGATTTCCGGTCGTGAAACTTTCGCCAAGCGGTCCTTGAGGTTCACTGCCATGTCGGGATGCTGGAGCAAGGCGGCAAGCAACTCGGCGGCTTCCGATGACAGCCGGTCTTGCGGACTGATCATCGGCGCGTGTTCACGGCTGACATACAGCACGCCCCGGAGGTCGCTATCCGCAAGCCGTGGCGGCAGCGTTAGCCATTCCCGGACGAAAGGATCGTCCCAGGGTGGCTGGAATAGGATGTCTTTTCCGGCGTTCACCTTCTCCTCCCATTCGGATAGAAACGCCGGTTTGCCATCACTGCTTTCAGTGACCGCCTTCGTCAGCTCCGCGTGGGCCTTCGGGTTCCCGACACGCTCGAACAAAAGCATCTTGGCGAGGACCGCTTCGTCCACGCCGACACCGTGCGCTTTGGAGATTGCCATCCGGATGGCGAGTGCGTTCAAGAAACGCTTAATGAGACGAGGATTTCCGACAATTCCGGACGCCGTCGTCATGAGGTGCGCAAGCCTATCCGCCGTATCGAAATTTCCGACAAGCTCGCCGTCAAACTTGTCGTGTAACGACTGCATGAAGGCGCGGTCAACCCGCTTTCCTTGCCACGTTTGACTTAGCTGTTTGCAAACGCCCGCCCGTATTTTCTCCTTCACATTGTCATCGAGATTGCTGTTTTCCACATACAGCAGCATCATAAAGGCGCGCACCTCTTGCGTGCCCAGAGGCGGCACACGGATCGGCAACTGGATGAGCTTGTCGAAATAGTTGATGGCGAGCTCATTGGTCACGTCCGGAAAATGCCGTCGGACGGCGTACTTAATCATTTCGTCGTCTGCCGCGATCACGAAAGCCGTGTTCTTCAAGAACAGGACCAGCCGGATTGCCTCCAGCGTTGAAATGGTGGTTTCCGGCAAGCAGCGGTCGAGATCATCGATCAGCACAACGAGCGTCACCTCCATCGCCTCAAGCGTTTTCTCGAAGCTCTCCCGCAGGGCGTGTATTTCCTGCGGAGGGGAAGACTTCTTTTTCTTCGGATCAAGCAGCCCCGTCGCCGTTTCCTTTACTTCGCCAGCTACCTTTACCGCCTTTTCCGCCTCTTCGGTGGTTACATCGCCACCGAAGAAGTTTTTCCCAAGCCCGTACAGTTCGCCGATCAATCCAACCGGCGGCAATCCGGCATGCATAGCCACCGCGGAACCGACCACCAGTTTCGCCAGCCGGAACCAACGAATGCGCTCCACGAATTCCTTGGCCTTTTCGATGCCCTTCTTGCGGTGCTCTGCCTCTTTGGTGAGCTTCTCGCCGATGACATCCATGAGCGCGGCGCGCGCGTCGTCATAGCCCTGATAGAGCCAGGCATTGAACTCCACGAAGACGAACTTGCTATCTTCCTTCTCTTCCTTATCCTTACCCGACCGATGCTCAAGAGACTGGCGCACCAGTTTGATCATTGATGATTTGCCGACACCCCAAGCTCCCGAAACGCCGATTGAAATCGGGCGTCCTTTGGCCTGGACAATAATCTCTGCAACGGTGTCGGCGACGCCAGTAAAATTCAGGAAATCGCGGTCTGTTTCGTTATCCGGCCACATCCAATGTTCCGCTTATTGTTGTAGATGTCATTTACTGCCGCCAACGCGCCGAGCCGCGCGATCTGCGCACCCACTTTCCCAAGAAATCGGAACTTGCGGGAACTGCCTGCATACGCAACAAAAGGCCTTCGCAGTTGTAAATCTGAATTTAACCGTAGCGCGTTTCAGGGGTCATTGCCACCGGCACCTCACATGTGCCGCTCCCTAGGCTCTATCCGGCCAGAAGCATCTATGAGCCCCAGCCGAGCTCAAGAAAGGGGACGACTTCAAGAACTCGTGGCGAGCAGCCATGTCTATCCACTCGGTGTGCTTTCCGGAGGCGTCAGCATTTCCCGATACGCGTATTCGATAAGATCGCGAACGAGTTCCAGTAATCCGCCGATGGGAAAGCCATCGAACGGATCGCCATGAGCCTGTTGATTTCGAATATCCGCAAGGCCCGGTTTCACATCACCATTGAGAAAGCCCATCGCCGTGCCACCGCTGCGGCGGACCATCGGAATTGCTTGATCGGTAAGGCCATCCTTCAACAAGTAGTTGAGAAGGCGCGGGAAATAAATCCTTCCCTTCCGATCTTTCACCTCATGGCCATAACGATCCTTTAGTGCAAGTTCGAGTGTGGTAAGGGCGACCAGTTCTCCGGCCTTGATCAGATCGAAATCGATCCACGCAAGAAAGTAAAGCATTTGAGCGCGCCGAAACTTCACTGCCACGATCTCTGGTATTCCGGGTGCCAGGCTGAAAGAAGAAATGAAATTCCGCCATTCGTTGGCGGTTGAGAATGATAGCACTCCTCCAGGATTGCCAGCCGCCGGCCATGGCAGGATGAGCGGACCATCTCTATGAACCGCTCGCAGGATATCTTCGTCGAAAAACACGGGCGTAGTAATGGCTCGGTCCATAAGGAACTCGGGAAACTCATCGATTTCCGAGCCAGAAAACGTCATCGAAGTTCCTGTAGAAGCAAGGCGTGGTTCATATTTGAGTCTCTGCCGCCGATACTCGAATTGTCATTCAGTGCCTCGCTCTCCTTCAGCGCCTCGTGGAGAATGGCGTCGAGCAGCCGACAGCGTTTGGATTGTGTCGTTGCGAGCTGCGCTTCCAGCCGATCGCATAACGCCATCATCTCATCGACCTTGGCAACGATGCGGCGTTGTTCTGCGAGCGGGGGCAGGCCGACGACTAAATTGAGCAGGATGGACTGATTTAGGTTTTGCATCGTCGCTCCGACCGCTGAACCGTCAAGATATTCTCGAACGAACGGCGAGCCGATTAGGGCTACCAAGAACGGGGGAAAGAGACAGTCTGGAAGGCGAAGTATTAGACTTCCAGTGCCACAGAGCCAGCCGTCCTCGCGATCAGAGACCACAGCACACCTGCCCATCTCACCTCGGCGGGCCATTACAATTTCGCCTGCACGGAGCCTAAATGTGCGCAGTCTTTCCAAGACAGCTGGCCCTACTGCCATTTTGTCGATTGGGATCAACCGCCCGTTCTTTATTGATGCTGGATTAATGACCGGAACGCCACCTTTTTGGTAGTCGCTCTCGTGCAGTGTACTGCCAAATGGTCCTGTTTGTAGCTCGACAAGCACCTGGCTGATACGCGCCGCCACCCATCCGGGTCGCAGCTCAAAGCCCAGATCATCAGGGCGAGCTGGGATCGGTGGCTTTTCACGATTGATTTTTCCTTCCTTTACGAGCCTCTCCTTCTCAGCCTGAATCCGCTTAAGCAGCTTTGGCGCAGGTTCATCACCAGAGTTTTGAGGAACAAGTTGGCCGCGGACGGCCAGATTGAGGATGGCATGGCGCAAAGCTTGAATTTGCTCGGGGCATATGGTGAGGCGCGGGAGGTGATTTAAGTAGAAATGGGCATTGTCGTGGAAGGCTGCGGCACTTTCACTGGTGTTGAGGTGGTGGAGGGCCGAAGCGGCAAGCCGGTCCCGTCGGCTTTCCCGCTGCGTCTGAGCCACCGCCAGCCCATCGCACAGCTTCATTAATTCATCAACCTTCTCGACAATGCGGTGTTGTTCTGCGACTGGAGGAAATGCAAAGACGAATTGGTCAACATCTTCGCGGGATATGCCCGGAATCAAACTTCGCGCGCTCCCTTTTAATTTCTCGGCAAGGCGATGTGTGGTCAGTAGCAAGAAACGTTGACTCCACTCGATCGCCGTCATCGCCATCAACTGCCGACTGATCGCTACTTCCGGCAAATCACAGATCGCCGTTTTTCCAACGCCCGCACCTTTCACGGTCAGCAGTATCTGTTCTTTTTTTGCAACTGCTTTCCTTACAACTGCATAGCGCGTTATCACCAAGCCGTTGTCCCCAAAGTCCGCGGGGCCGGTAATATACGGTGGTCCGAGCTGTTCTCGATCAGAGTATTCATTAGGCTGCAAATGTTGCCCCGAAACAAGGTGGATGACGTTACCTAGGCGAACCCATGCCCAGGTATCTGGAAGCGGGAACGGAATTTCACTGAGTTCAATCTTCGGCAAGTGGGGCCGCTTCCTAATTCCACCTTCTTCTACCAGGCGCTCCCTCTTTGCCTGAATCCGCTTCAACAAATCGGATACTGGCTCGTCGTGGGAGTCTTGGTCGACCAGTTTTCCCCGCACGGCCAGATCGAGAATGAAGCTGCGCAAACGCGGAATCGCGTCAGGGGCGTCGCTGATGCGGTCGAAATGGGCGAGAAGGAGCTCTGGGTTCATCGCAGTAATGCTTCTTCCAGAATGGACTTAAGTTGATTTTGCAGGGTAGCTGTCTGGCGTTCTGCCTCGTCAAGCTTGGCTAAGAGTTCCTTCGGATCGCCGTGGTCGTCGGCAATGGTATGCGGATTCTTGAAATCGAGGTTGTATCCCCGCGCCTTCACCTCGTCGGACGTAACACGCCACGCCACTTCATTTTCCTCGCGGCCTTTTCTTTTCCTACCGCCCCACCAATCGACGCAGGGCTTGAAGTACTCGATGCGAATGGGTTTGGTCATCGAGTAAGCTTTTTGCACATCGGGGACGCGGTGCTCGTAGAACCAGATTTCTTTGGTTGGCTCACCTTTCTCGAAGAACAAAAGGTTGGTGCCGATGCTGGCGTAAGGCTTGAAGACGCTATTTGGCAGCCGGACGATGGTGTGGAGGTTGCACTCTTCCATCAGATGTTCCTTGAGCCGCATCTTCACGCCCTCCCCGAACAGCGATCCATCCGGTAGCACCACCGCCGCACGGCCATTAGGTTTCAGAAGGCGGATGATGAGGGCAAGAAAGAGATCGGCCGTCTCGCGGGTCTGGAAATGTTTCGGAAAATTGCTTTCGATACCGTCCTCTTCACGACCACCGAAGGGCGGATTGGTCAGAACGATATCTACCCGGTCGCTCGCGGTGTAGCTGATGTAGGGCCTCGCCAGCGTGTTGTCGTGACGAACGAAGCTGGGGTTCTCAATGCCATGCAGCAGCATGTTCGTAACGCAAAGCATGTGCGGGAGCTGTTTTTTCTCCACAGCACGCAAAGCGTCCTGCATTTTCTGCTCGTCCTGGACCTTCTTTACGTAGCGCTCGCGCATGTGGCGCAGGGCACTGGTAAGAAATCCTCCCGTCCCGCAAGCAGGGTCCAAGAGGATTTCGCCAGGGTGGGGGTCGATCCGCTCCGCCATGAAGGTCGTGACGGCGCGTGGAGTGTAATACTCGCCGGCATTGCCAGCGCTCTGGAGGTCGTTGAGAATCTGTTCGTATATGTCCCCGAAATGCTGACGCTCGGCAAGGTTGTTGAAGTCCACCTCGTTGATCTTGTTCACGACCTGCCGCATGAGCTGGCCGGACTTCATGTAGTTGTAGGCGTCCTCGAAAACATCGCGGACCACCCGGCGACGGTCTCCCTGCTTGCCTGCCGTGGAAAGCTCCTTGAGCTGCGGGAAGAGTTGCAGGTTGACAAAGGCAAGGAGTTCGTCGCCGGTTATGCCCTCGGGATCGGCGGCCCAGGACCGCCACCGGAGCTTCTCCGGCACGGGCGAGCGGTAGCCATCCTGCATCAACTCAAGCTCCTGATCCTGGTCATCGATGATCTTGAGGAAGAACATCCAGCACAACTGAGATATACGCTGCGCGTCTCCGTCAACGCCGCTATCCTGGCGCATGATGTCTTGGATCGATTTCACTGTGTTCCGAACGGACATGGCTTAACTTGCCCTCTGGTAAATGGCTGATTGCAGTTCGTTGACCGCGAACAGGAAATCCGCCCGTGTGCCGAATTGTTTGATGAGCTGGAAAGGCGTGCCCATCGCGTCAAAGGGTGGAATCTGGAGAACGCGTGGGTCGCCAAGGTCGATAACGCCCTGATCCTGATACTTTTGCAATAGCGCTTCAAGTACGGCGCGGGCCTGTGGGCCGTACCTGGTGAAAACATCCCGCTTGCGGACATTGTCTGCGCGCTCGCGCCGAGTGAGCGGCGGCTGGTCGAAAACCACGTGGCAGATGAGGTCGAAAGGATCGAGGTCTTTTCCGACTTCCTCAGCGAGCGGGTCAAGGGATAGCCCCTCGTTTTCGAATTCTTCGATGACGGCTTGTTTGCGCTCGGCGGATTTCCAACGCTTCAGGAATTCATCAAGGCTGGCAAAGTGTTTCTTCAACGCCTTCTTGGTGAAGTCCCGCAGGCTTTCCGTGATGAGCTTGCCGTTCTCGTCGAGGTATTCCACGCGTTCGGCGACGATGGTGGCCCCTACCCCATCGACGTAAACCTTGCGCGGTCTTTCCTCGCCAGGCTTGATCGTGATGTCGGGCGGTTCGCCATCGACGATCACTTCATCGTCGCCGGGTGTTGGCGGAATGGGTTCTTCATCATCGCCCGTCGGGGGCACGTCGTCCGGCGGGTTGATCGGATCATTCGCGCCTGGCTCGTAGATCTGCACGGGTTCACCGTCAAATTCGGGGTCGGCGAAGTGACTGGTCGCACCCCGGAAATCGATCAGCGTGAAATAGAACTTCTTGGTGTCCTCATGCACGCGCGTACCGCGCCCGACGATCTGCTTGAACTCCGTCATGGACCCAACCGCGCGGTCGAGGACGATAAGCCGGCACGTCTGGGCATCGACCCCGGTGGACAGCAGCCGCGACGTGGTGACGAGAACCGGGTATTTCGCTTCGGGGTCGATGAAGTTTCCGAGCTGAGCCTGCCCCTCGGCGTCACTGCCGGTAATACGCATCACGTAGCGCTGATTCTTGTCGCAGAGGTCCTTGTTCTCATTGATGAGGGCCTGCCGCATGCGCGCGGCGTGTTCCTCATCCACGCAAAACACGATGGTTTTCTGGAAGCGGTCACCGCTTTCCTTGAGGAAGTCCGAAACCTTCTTTGCGACCAGCTTGGTGCGGTCATCGATGACGAGGACACGGTCGAAATCCTTGGTATTGTAGATCCGGTCCTCGATCTCGTTGCCGTAACGGTCCGTCTCGCCCCGCTCCGGACGGTAGCCCTGGACATCCACATCTATGTGGACCTTGATGACTTTGTATGGCGCAAGGAAGCCGTCCTGAATGCCTTGCTTCAGGGAGTACGAGTAGACCGGCTTGCCGAAATAATGGATGTTGGAAACGTAGGTGGTTTCCTTGGGCGTCGCCGTGAGGCCGATCTGGGTGGCCCCGGAGAAATATTCCAGAATCTCGCGCCACGCCGAATCCTCAGCCGCGCTGCCACGGTGACATTCGTCGATCACGATGAGATCAAAGAAGCCCGGTGAAAACTCCCGGAACAGTTTTTGGCGTTCCTCCGGCCCGGTGATGGCCTGATAAAGGCCGAGGTAGACCTCGTAAGCGGTATCAATGCGTCGCTTCTTATCGAGGGCGGTCGTTAGTTCGACTTCAGTGCCATCTTCACGCTCGATGGTTTTTGCGCCTGTGCTGAGTTTTGCCATCGCGGCGCCGAACGGCCGGAAGTCGTTCACCATCGTCTGGTCAACGAGGACGTTGCGGTCGGCGAGAAAAAGGATGCGTTTTTTGCGGCCGGCTTTCCACAATCGCCAGATGATCTGAAACGCGGTGTAGGTCTTGCCCGTGCCGGTGGCCATGACGAGAAGCACGCGATCCTGGCCCTTGGCAATCGCCTCGACCGCGGCATTGACGGCATTCACCTGGTAATAGCGCGGAGCCTTGCCACTGGCGTCGTCGAAGTAGTCTTGCAGAACGATCTGTTCCTCGTCCGGCGTCAGTCCTTTCCATGCCCGATATTTTTCCCACAACTCAGCGGGCGACGGGAACTGGTCCAGCGTCAGGCTGGCTTCTTTCTCGGGGCTAAGGCCGGTGCGGTCATGGAAGACGAATCCGTCGCCGTTGGACGAGAACACAAACGGGATGTTGAGCGTCGCGGCGTAGTCGAGCGCCTGCTGCATGCCATCGCCAACGCTGTGGTTATTATCCTTGGCCTCAATGATGGCGATGGGAATGTTGGGCTTGTAATAGAGGATATAATCCGCGCGCTTCGCTTTGCCGCGCGTAACGAGCTTTCCGCGAACGATGATGCGGCCCTTGGTAAAGGCGACCTCCTCGCGGATCTGCATCATGCCGTCCCAGCCCGCCCGCTTCACGGCGGGACCAATGAACTTGGAGCAGATGTCGCGTTCGCTGAGGTCTTTTTTGTTCATCGGGTCAGCCGCTTTAGGATACGGACTTTCGGATCATTCTTTACGGCGTGCCCCGCCATAGACGCCCGGCGCGCATGCCGCCAGCCGCGCCTTCCCCACAAACCGAAATGGGCCGGAACCTGCTTCATGAACCAACTTTGAATTGATCTAGAGAATTGTTCATTTCAACACAGATGCACTGCCTGGGGGGCTGCGGCGCGGTAACTCCCCGCGCCTGGACGGGCTCTTTTCTAAACCAATTCCAGCCGGATTTCACGGCCAACCACGGCGGCGGCTTTGCGGAGTGTGGTGAGGGTTATGGCTTCGTAATCGGGATCGAGCAGGCGGTCGAGCGCGGCGCGACTGGTGTGCATGCGCCGGGCCATCTCGGTCCTGGTGAGGTGTTTTTCCTTCATGGCTTCTTCGACCTGGCGGGCGACGACCCGCTTGATGGCGTTCGCGCTGACCTCTTCATAGAGGCCTTCCTCGCGCAGCCAACTGTCGAAGGTCGAGCCGATGTTTTTCTTTTTCATGCCCCTGCTCCTTTCTTCCTTTTCAGCGCCAGATCGATATCCTGTTTCGGCGTCTTCTGTGTCTTCTTCATAAAGCCGTGCAGCAGCACCATGCAGTCGGGCTCGATGCAAAAGATCAGCCGCGCGATGCGCCCATGCGGCAAGCTGCTCCGCACTTCCCACAGGTCCCGGCCGAGGGCCCGCACCAGCGGCATGCCGATCGGCCATGCAAACTCAACATCCTTGATATCCTCGCCGATAATCCGGCGATCCGCCGCGTCGAGGCTCTTCAGCCATTCCCGCACGGGTTCGCGACCGCTATCGAGGCGATAGAACCGTGCCGGCAGGCGCTTCAGAGCCGTCTTCATGGAGTGTATCAATATTGGTACGCCCTGTCAAGAAACGTACGCAGGTGAAGATGTTTCACTCAAAGTATAGCCGTTGTTGGGGTTTGTCACCTCTCCGCTTGCGGATATCGTGGGTGTGGCGAATCCACCTGCCGGCGGACCGGGCTCTATGCGCTACGCGCACCGGGCCTTTGGTCCCGGCCATGCGGCGACGATCCCGTTCGCTGAACTTCTTCAGCCTACTCGGGGCACGACGTGGACCGCTATTCTTTTCCTACTGCCATACCGTTTACCGAGTACTTGCCAATTGAGGCGTTATTTCGACGATGTGCTCGAAGTTCGGCTTATAGACGATGATTTTTTGGAACACGTCAGATTTAACCGTGAGGCCATCGATACGAATTTCCTGCTCCTGGGCCGCGTCCATGAAGTCCACAATAATCAGTAACCAATAGGCGTCACATGGGACGTACTGCTTCGCTTTCGCTTCTTTCTCCCCGATGATTTCCGTGAGCCGCTTTATGGACATGAGCCCGAAGCTGTGACCCTGACCGACTTGCCATCTTCCGGGCGACTGTAACGGTTTGTAGATGCCCCGCTGTAGCGCACGCGCTTCCCGGCGATTTGCGTACTCTGCGTAAGCAGTGAACCCTTCTGATGGGTCGGGCTGACCATTTGGAAACTTTGGGTCGGGCTCATCGCTGTACTGCAACTCGCGGGTATAGAGATAAACGAAATCAAGCTCGGGGAGATCCTTAAAAACATCCTTCCTCAGCGCGCCGTTATCTCCATCCTCGACGCGGCGACCGAAGGCGGCCAAGCGTTTGGCGAGGTCCTTGACGTTTTGGATAGGGTGTTTCTTGTCGAAGCTGAATGTCAGATCGATGTTTTTCCCGCCGCTCTCCTTGAACAGCCGGTGCCCTTCGGCGACGGCGGTTTTTCGAAGCTTGCCCTGAACCTGTTCGCTGGCAGGTGACGCCCCTTCGACGACATAGAAGTTCGTTATCTCGATGCCGAGTTTTTGTGCGCCGTTGAGGAGCACGTCCGGCTTGTCGGCGTAAATGATGTCTCCGGGAGGCAATGCATAGGCCTTCCGAAACATCTCGAAATAGTGCTGCTCGATTGCCTGTTGCTTCATTGGAACACCCTCAATCGGGGATTTGGCGGACGCGGAAGGAGCAGGCCCCGTCAGATGACGGCGCCGGCCGAGCAAGCGGGAAGCTCAGGAAATTTACACCACCAGATGGATAGCGCCGGTTTCCAAATCCTGCACGAGTTGGCCTTCAGCGGTCTGCGCGATGAAGCGCAGATTCGGGCTGACGTTGGGATTCTGCGCGATGCTGCCCAAAATCGCAACCACGGCCAAGCCCACGAGCCCCCAACCGATTGCCTGTTGAGTTTTACGAGACATAACCATTCTTATCATAACATGATCGATCCTTTTTGTTTCTTAGAGGGGCTGTCTCGGTGCCAGGTTTCCGCTGCCCGGCACCACACGTCGTCTACCAGTCCCTAATCCTGACCTCCGATTCGAATCCGAAACGTCCATTGACCCGGCCCGCTCGTGTTTCATCCGCGTGGCGGGCGGCTTTCCGTCATCCAACCCGCCCTCTTCGCATGACCCCAAACACGACGGGCGAAGGCACTGTAGCCGCCGCCGCTTGCCGTCAATGACGGATTTTGGCTCCCCTCCCCCGCCGGCAGACTCCGTCCTGGGGCGGGGCAGTCACCCCAAAATCCTATGACCGCTGCGCTCTTATCGGCGGCAGGACGTGCCCTCTTTCGCCCCCGCCGTGGGGGTCACTCAAACGAAAGAGGCACATCATGACGACGACACGAAAAAACCGCAAAGCCAAAGCTGCTGGCCGTAACAAGCGGCGCATTGACAGTTCCGCACCTCTGCGGCATTCAAAACCGTTCCAGAGGTCAGCGATGAACGACACACCGCACCGCGACCCGATGCAGGAATTCGCCAACCGCATCGTCGCCGAACTTGAGAATGGCGTGAAGCCCTGGGTCCGGCCATGGGACCCGGAAAAGGCGGGCGGCCCGCAGGCTCCGTTCAATCCGATCACCGGCAAGCGATACCACGGCATCAACGTTCTCATTCTTGGCATGAACATGCG
>Ga0181530_10002640_pt1 | contig 20991 bp, 17 predicted proteins | sample PEATcosm2014_Bin_42_FD_119769 | JGI IMG/M metagenome (GOLD analysis project Ga0181530, IMG submission 119769) | Peatland microbial communities from MTU Mesocosm Facility, Houghton, MI, USA - PEATcosm2014_Bin10_60_metaG | ecosystem: Environmental > Terrestrial > Soil > Wetlands > Peat | place... | reverse complement strand
TGCAGGATGTCGTCCATCAGTGCAGTGGTTTCCTCATGGGTCATGCCGGCGGACGGCTCGTCGAGCAACAGCAGCTTGGGTTGACTGATGAGCGCACGGCAGATTTCGGTGCGGCGGCGATCGATCATCGGCATGCCAGCGACTGGCTCGAACATCCGCTCGGCAAGCTGCGGCTCGAACACCTCGACCAGCGCTCGGGCCGTCCGATAGCTTGCCTCGAACTCGCGCTTGAAGTCGCCGCGCCGCATTAGGTTGAACCAAAGCCCCTGATTCAGTCGCTTGTGGTCGCCGATCATGATGTTGTCGAACAGCGACAGCGGCAACGCGAGCCGCGAGCGCTGGAACGTGCGTGCTATGCCGGCATGGTAGATAGCCCGCGGCGACACGCGCGTGATGTCGGTTCCTTCGAAGGTAAGAGTGCCCGCCTCGGCGCGGTAAATTCCGGTGGCGACGTTGAAGAAAGTCGTCTTGCCCGAACCGTTAGGTCCGATCAGGCCAAGGATTTCGTTCGGCGCAACAGCCAGATCGAGATGGTCGAGCGCGACTACGCCGCCGAAGTTCCGGGTGAGGCCGCGCGCTTCCAGCAAGGGCGTCATGGCCGCCATCCGGGGAAATAGCTGCGCGTCGGGCGCGGCAGCAAGCCTTCCGGTCGAAACAACAGAACCGCGATGACCATCACGGCATAGAGCAGGAAACGGTACTCCTGAATGGTCTGCAGCTTTTCCGGAACCACGACCACAATGACTGTGGCGACCACCAAGCCCCAGGGATTACCGATGCCGCCGAGGAGGAGGATCGACACCAGGATGAGTGAATCGGCGAAGGTGTAGTTGTTGGGTGCGACAAATCCACCGACCATCCCGAACAGTGCGCCGGCGATGCCGATGAGGAAGTTGCCGAGCGTGAAGGCCGTAATCTTCCACCGCGCCACGTCGAGCCCAAAGCAACTCGCGGCAGTTTCATCGAGCCGCAGTGCATCGAGATTGAGTCCGATCCAGGACCGTTCCAGCCGGCGCACCAGAATGAAGGCTCCGGCAAGAAGCGCCAGGCTGAGCACGAAGTAGCTCATGTAGAACGACAGCTCGATGTTGCCGATCTCGATATTGTCGTTGAACGACCAGCCGCGAATCGTCATCCCCTTGACCTGCAGCCCCTGCGGGCCACCGAGCACGTCATTGACCTCGAGGAAGGTCTTTAGCAGGAGAGCGAAGGCGATGGTGACCAAGGCAGCATAGTGGCCGCGCGTGCGCAGGACCGGCAAAAGCAGCAGTGATCCGATCAGGGCTGCAATGAGCCCGCCGATCAGCAGCACCAGCAGATGCGGCACCGTGGTGTGGGCGTTGAGCATTGCCGACGTATAGGCGCCAATGCCGAAGAACGAGGCGCCGGCAAAATTGAGCACTCCGGCATAACCGAATTGGATATTGAGCCCCAAGGTCGCGACCGTATAGAGCAGGACGGTAACGAGCAGCAGAAGGACAAAGTGATCGTCATGGAAGAAAACCGCTACCGCGAAGCCGGCGAGGATCGCCAGCGCACCGAGGACATTCTCGCGGTCGGCGAAGCTCCGGCTCACCGAGGTGAGCCATCCCATCCAATAGGCCCCGAGCACGGCCATGACGGCGAGGCCCAACAGGCCAATGATGAGAAGTTGCTTTTCGACGGCCAGCAGGGCGCCTAGATAGATGGTGGCTAGCGCCTGGGCGATGATACCCGGCAGCAAAGAAGTCTGTGATTTCTGTCCCGCTTCACTCACGCAATCAGACCCGCTCGCTGATCTTTTCCTGGATAAGCCCGGTTGGCCGCCACGCTATGAAGATGATGATGACGGCAAAGGCAAAAACGTCCTTGTAGGCGCTGCCGAAAGGCAGAGCGACCGTCCCAATGGTCTGCAGGGCCGCGAACAGGAAGCCCCCGAGGATTGCGCCATATATGCTGCCGAGCCCGCCGATGATGGCTGCGGCAAAACCGATGATCCCGAGATAAAGACCCATGCCAAAATTTATTTCGTTGTAATAGAGCCCGTTCATGATGCCGGCGAAGGCAGCAAGCGCCGAGCCGATGGCGAACGCGATGAGCACGATCGCCGTGAAATTGACGCCCATGGTGCGCGCAGTTTCTTCATCCTGCGCCACGGCGCGGATGGCAAGGCCGAGTTTGGTCCGGTTGAGCAGAAGCTCCACCCCGACAATGACCGCGGTGCCGGCGGTAAGCATGATTGCGTTGTCGAGCCGCAGGTTGAAGTTTCCGAAGTTGATCGAGTTCGTCGGCAACAGCCCGGGAAACGGCTTCGGATTGGCACCTTGCGGGTAAAAAAGCCGCACCGATTCCCGCAGAACCGTGCCCAGCATCAGTGTGATCAGCAGGGTATTGAGCGCCGGCGCCGTGCGCAGCGGCAGAACGAGATAGCGGGCAATCAGCATGCCGAGCGCCGCCACGGCGAAGATCGCAACGATGACCATGGCCAGCAGCAAGATCGAACCGGAACCCACGCCCGCTGCACGCACCCCCAAGAAGGTCATCAGCGCGGTGAAGGCGCCGACGGTGAGGACGTCGCCGTGGGAAAACTGGATGATGTCGAGCACGCCGAAGAACAGGGTGAAGCCAACCGCAACCAGCGCATACATCATGCCGACCATCAGCCCGTTCATGATGTATTGCGCAAGCAGTCCTATATCCATGACCAAGATTCCTACGTGTGACCGGACGGGAGGAGCAAGGCGGGGCGGAGTACGCCGCCCCGGTCCGTAGCAATGCTATTTCTGTCGGGGCAGCTTGCGCTTGCCGGAGGCGTATTCGCTGTCCTCCCACACTACGAATTTGCCGTCTTGGACGACATACTTCGTAATGAACGAAACGGTATTCTGACCGTGATCGTCAAGGGTAATCTTACCGATGATGGAGTCGCGGTTCTTAACCTTGGCCAAATCGTCGATGACCTTCCTGCGATCTGGCCCGACCTTCTCGATCGAGTCGAGGATCAGGTCCATCGCGGCATACGCGAAGGCGCCGTAGGCCTCCGGTGGATTGTCGTATTTCTGTGCAGTGTATTTTTCCATGAAGACCTTGCCGCCCGGCAGCTTCTCGACCGGCGCGCCTTCGCGGAACGCGAGTGTGCCCTCCGCCAGGGGGCCGAGACCCTGGATGTATGCATCGGACACGATGCCCGACGTGCCGTCGAACACCGCTTTGATCCCGAGCTTGTCCATCTGCGCGCGGATGCGAACACCGATCGGGGTGAGGCCGCCGAAATAAATCACCTCGGGATTGAGCGCTTTAATCTGCGTGAGTTCGGCGGTGAAGTCCTGCTGGTCGGCGCCGACACCGAACGTGCCGACGATCTTGCCGCCCAGCTTGGCGAGCGCTGCGCTGAAATACTCGTTGTGGCCTTTGCCGTAGTCGGTGGTGTCGTGGATCACGGCGAAGGTCTTGTATCCGAGCCTCGTAACCAGCTCCGCGTTGGCTTCGTTCTGGTTGATCATCGTGCCGTTGACGCGATGCACCTCGGCATATTTGTTGCGGTAGGTGATGTCGGGCAGCACCGCACCCCAAACCACCACCGGCAGCCCGAACTTGTGATAGACGTCGACCGTCGCGATTGCGGTCGAGGAGCAGTAGTGCGTGGCAGCCGCGATGATGTCCTTTTCCGCCGCCATCTTGGTCGCCACCTGCACCGCCACGTTCGGCTTGCACTCGTCATCGAGTACCACCAGTTCGTATTCGTATTTTGCTTTCGCGTCGGCGTTGCGCAATCGCACCGCAAGATCGGCCGAATTGCGGCCTCCGAGTCCGTTGGCCGAGACGCCTCCGGTGAGCGGTCCAATGAAGCCGACCTTGATCTTGTCCTTCGCGTCCGCGGGCACAACGGCCACGAGCCATACCGCTGCCAGAATGACCGTTGCGGTCTTCAATCCCCTGGACATTCATTCCTCCCTTGTGCCAGTACACCGCGGCGGGATGCACGCGGAGTGCTTCAATTGGGATTCCTTTTGACTTGAAAAGTGGCGGCGATTGTACACCCTGTTTTATCCGCCAGACGGACATTTTGAACTTGGGCAAGCTAGTTCGGCTGCGCGGACATACTCGCCAAGGTTTCCGCGAGGACCAGCGACCCGCGAGCAATATCTTCGATGGACGCGTATTCGTCCGGACGGTGGCTGTACCCGTTGCGGCATGGAATGAATAGCATCGCAACCGGGGCGATCCGCGCCATGAAGAGGGAATCGTGGTAGGCACGGCTGATCATGGGCAAGAATTTCTGCCCATGCTTCCGGCACGATGCGGAAAGAGCATCAATGACGTCGGGCGCGCACTCGGCGGGCGCATCAGCGTTCAGCAGCTCGATCCTTATTGACACACCTCGCCGCTCGGAGATTTGTTTCGCCGCGGTTTCCAGGGCGCACATCACCCCGTCCCGCCGCGCGAGATCCGTATCGCGTACATCGGCGCTGATGTGCACCAGGCTTGGAATACTGTTGACTGCACCCGGAAAGACGTCGCACATACCAACGGTCGCCACTGTATCGATCGAACTGCTCGTCCGCGCCGCATTCTCGATTGCCAGAATCAGTTCCGATGCCGCGCACAGCGCGTCGTGCCGCTCCGCCATGAGCACTCCGCCAGCATGTCCACCCGAGCCTTCGATCGAAATGCGTGCACTCGCCGGCGCTGTAATTTTGGTGACGATGCCGAGCGGCACCCGCTCACGTTCGAGCACCGGCCCCTGCTCGATGTGCAACTCTAGAAACGCCTTGTAATATCCGCTGGGCAGTTGGACTTCTTCGAGTTTTCCGCTCAGTCCAGCCTTGCGGCGCACTTCATCGAGCGGTTCGGCATTGCTGTCGATCAGCTTTCTGGCGGCGTCCGCGGAAAGTGCCCCGGAGAGCAGTCGGCTGCCGAGGCATCCGATTCCAAAGCGTGTCGGCTCCTCCGACGTAAACAACAGCAGTTCGATGGAATTTTCCGGCTGGAATCCAGCGCGTTGCAACGCGCGTATAGCCTCAAGTCCTCCAAGAACTCCCACGACGCCATCGTACTTCCCCGCATTGGGGATCGCGTCCAGGTGCGAACCTGTGCCGACAGCCGGTGCTGCAGGATCGGAACCTTGCCAACGCGCGAAGGTATTTCCTACTGCATCCTGGCGCACCGCAAGCCCTGCAGCTCTGCAGTGATCTATTAGCCAGGCTCGGGCCCGCATATCCGCCGGCGTGAAAACGATTCGCGTCACTACGGGTGGTGCTACCTCCGAAATCAACGCTAGCGCTTCAATTTCGGACAGCAGGCGCGCGGAATCGACTTCCAGGTTCATCGTTGTCCTTCCTACTGCCGGTTCCAGTCTTTTTGGATCAGATGTTTGGCAAGTACTCTCCCGATCGCACCGAAACCATTGCGGACACTATGGCGCCATCCAGATAAAGACGCCCGCCGTTTTCTGGTGCTTCAAGTGTGCCGCAATCAAGATCCCTATCAACACCACAGCACGCGTACGGGAGGTAAATCGCTCGCTCGAGTTCATCTTACCCCACGAGCGTCTGCACGCAGAGACGTAGCTTACTAGGTTTCTAAACACGGGCGCTTGCTGCGAGTCCAACCTCCTGGAAGCAGCCAGAGCCTGCGCTGCGTGCCGATCGCGGTAGCCAATCCCAGGTCACGGGCTCGTTCAGGTCACGAATCAACCGGCAGGTCGCGTCGCAGGAATGCGATTCCCTTCGCTTCCGGGCCAAACTTGATTACCAGAAGCAGCACTGTCAGCACCACCGCCATCGAGAAGCCCATAGACCGCGAGTACGTGAAGTGTTCTCCGGCGCGCGCTTCGATATAAGAAATGCTGGAAGCACACAGCACCCCCATCTGGTAGACAAAGCCGGGCAGGAACCCTCGCAATTGCGGGGGTGACAGTTCGTTGATATGAGCGGGTATGACGCCCCAAGCACCGGACACCATAAAGCCCATCAGAAAAGCTCCCAGCATGATTGTGGGGACGGTGGGCATCAGGATCCAAAGCGGGATCAGCAAAAGGCCCAAACCCACCAGTGTCATCATGGTGCGCCGCCGCCCCATGCGCTCGGAGAAGTGCCCGCCGCTCAGCGCCCCCGACAGATTGCCCAGGGTGGCAATCATGGTGATCACGGCCACCGTATGCGGCAGGAAATGTCTTTGCCGCGTCAGGTAGGTTGGGAACATGTCCTGGGTCCCGTGCGACATGGAATTCATGAACATCATGAGCAGCACCATGTACAGGAACCGTTGCCAATTCTGGACGATCGCCCGGCCATATGTTCCCCAATCGGTGCGGTTCTGGCGCCACGCCTCCGATTCTTTGACCTTGCTGCGTATGAATAGTGCGAGGATCGCCGGCAAGCCGCCGATAAAGAACATCGGACGCCAGCCCCAATGCGGAAAGACCGTGTAGTAGGCCAATGCCGCCAGTAAGTAACCGAACGTGTAGCCTCCCTGCAAAAGACCGGACAGGATGCCCCGCAGCCGAGGGGGCACCGATTCCAGGGTTAGCGAGGCGCCCACACCCCATTCCCCGCCCATACCGATCCCATACAGCAGGCGCAGGACAAAAAACATCCGGTACGTGGGCGCCAGTCCCGACAGGAATGAGAGGAGAGAGTAAAAGATCACATTCAACATCAAGGGGATACGGCGTCCCAAACGATCGGCCATGACGCCAAAAATGATCGCGCCCACCGGCCGGGTCATCAGACTCGCCATCAGCGTGAGCGCAATGGCGGGAACGGAAGTGTGGAACTCTTTGGCGACGGCGGGAACTACCATGACGAGAATGAAAAAATCGAATGCATCCAGACTCCAGCCAAGGAACCCTGCCAGCACAGCATTCCTCTCGTCTGCCCGAGTCGGTTTCGCCAGTGCCATGGAGGCCATAACCTCTCCTTGTTGCTATAGGTTGTCCTTCGTTCGCCTACGCCCGGGAAGCAGGCGTAAGACTCGGTGGCTTGGCCCGCTTCATCAGACGCGATACGGTCCCGCATCGACGATGGCTTGGATCACCGTCAGTCTGCGGTTGCTCCAAGCCGAAGCTATTGCCGTTTCCACCTCGGAAGCGGTTTCGCAGACCTTGCCGTCCGCGCCAAATGCTTCCGCCACCTTTGCGATGTCTGGATTCGCAAAGTCCACGGCGTGGTGGGGCAATCCGCGACGTTCCTGCGACATGGCGATCAGCGAGAGGGCGCCGTCGCACAAGACCACCACGATCAGCGGCAAATTTAGACGCCGGGCGGTTTCCAGTTCCGCCATATACATGGCGAATCCTCCATCGCCCAGGAAGGCCACTACCGGTTTGTCCGGCCATGCCAGTTGGGCCGCCATTGCGGCTGGGAACCCGTATCCCATCGCTGACAAACCGTTAGACATAAAGAAAGACCTGGGCGCGTAAGTTGTCCACAACTGGCCCACCAGGAACTTGTGGGCGCCGACGTCGCAGGTAGCCACGGTCTCCTTGGGCAGTATCTTCCTTGCCGCCGCGACAACCTGGTGAGACGCCATCCCGCTTCCGGCGCGGGTGATGAGTTCCAACAAGTCCCGGCGGTGACTACTGATCTCCTGCGCCGTCCACGCGCGACGGGATGGCAACTCCTCGGCGAGCGCAGAGAGTGCTATTGCAGGATGACCGACCAGCTCTACTTCCGCTGGATAAAACTCGTCGCGGTTGGGCAACGCGTCAACGTGGACGACCGGGGCCTGAAAATTCCAGGGCTTGTCGAACTCCACGACGTCCAGCCCGCACGCGACGATGAGATCCGCTCGCCCCCCCATTTCAAGGACAAGCTTGTCTCCCAGCATTTCAAAAACGCCGGCAAAGAGCGGATGGTCCTCCGGGATCACGCCCTTGGCTTTGGGCATTACGATGACCGGTGCCCCCAGCTTTTCCGCCAAACCGACCAGGCCGTCGCCTGCATTGGCACGGAGAACCCCCAGTCCGGCAAAAATGATCGGGCGCCCAGCGGCAGCAATCATTCCCTTGGCTTTGGACAGCGATTCCTTGCAGGGCGCGCCCATACCGAGGTAGGTGCGAACGGGAGAAGTCGTCGGAAATTTTCCGCCCGCTTCCGCCTTGGCCAGATCACTGGAGAGAGTGAGATGGACAGGACCGGACCGTTCACTGGTGGCGATCCGGATTGCCTTATGCAGAGTCTCCGCTGCTGAGCCCGGATGTACCGACGCACTCCATTTGGTGACGGGCCTGTAGAAAGCCACGGAGTCCAGCACCTGGTGGGTGGCCACGTTATACTGGGGTGCCGCGATCTGTCCGGTGATTGCGATTACCGGATCGCGGTCCATCCACGCATTGGTGACGCCGGTGGCCATGTTGGTGGCGCCGGGGCCGATGGTCGCGACACAGACTCCCGGAATACCCAGGATTTCGCCGGTCACGCCGGCGGCAAATGCGGCCGTGTTCTCATGCTTGGTCAATAGGAAGGGAATGTCCGCCTGTTTGAGCGCGTTTATGAACTCGACCACCTCGCCGCCCGGAAGGCCGAAAGCGTAAGGCGTCCCCACTCGCCGTAGGACTTCGGCCATCGCCTGTACCACGGTGGTCGTCTTGGTTTTTGCTACCGTGCCCATTCCGGATGCCTCCCGCTAGCAGGGTTCCGCTTGAAAAAAGCGCGCCAGAGACCAGGACTCCGGCGCGCTGACTCTTTAGCCCAATGGCCCCGCCCGTTTTCAGCTCTGCTTCAGCGCCTGCAGGACGCGAGCCGGAGTCATGGGGAGCTGGAACAGCCTGGCCCCGGTCGCGTCATAGACCGCGTTGGCAATGGCCGCTCCCAGAGTGATGATCGGCGGCTCGGCGATTCCATCCGGGGCCAACTCCGGATTGTCGACCAACACCACCTCCATCTTCGGCATGGTGGAGAAGCGCGGAATTTCGTAGGAGTCGAAATTCCGGGCCAGGACCTCACCATTGCTGAAACGTACCTCCTCGCTGAGCGCATAGCCAATGCCCATGCTGATACAGCCCTCGACCTGCTGGCGGGTGCCTTCCGGATTGACGATGATGCCCGCGTCCACGGCGGTGACGACGCGCTCGACTTGCACCCTCCCGGTGCTCTTATCGGCCGCCACCTGCACCGCGGTCGCGACATACGTTTTATACGTGTTGCCACAAGCGACGCCCACGCCCTGGCCACTCGGCGCCCGCGCTGCTTTCCAGCCGAACTGCTTGGTCGCCGCCTCGAGCACGCGCCGCATGCGTTTGTCGGTGAGATGCCGCAGGCGGAACTCGACAGGGTCGGCGCCCGCCTTGCCGGCCAGCACATCCATGTGCGATTCGCGAGCGAAAGTGTTGGTAATGGCACACGGCATACGCCACGGCCCGACGAAGAACGGGTGCAGCCCGCCCGCCGTGTCCTGCTTCCGCCATGCGGTCTCCGCCGCCGGCACCGCCACCGTCCTTTGGTTCGGGATGTCATAGAAGGTGACGGAACCCCAGTCCCCGGCGGCGTACACGGTGTAGTCCCATAAGACAATCCGGCCGTCGCCGTTCATCGCCGAGCGGATCTTCACCACCGCCGCCGGACGGAACCTCTCGTAGAAAAGGTCCTCGTCACGACGCCAGACGAGTTGCACGGGTTTGCCGACGATCTTTGCCAGGCGCGCCGCTTCGACCCCGTTCTGTGGGTTGGTCTTTCCGCCGAAAGCGCCGCCGACATAGGGAACGATCACGCGCACGTTCTGTTTGGAGAAGCCCAGAGCCTGCGCGACCCGGTCCCGCAGGATGAATGGTATCTGGGTGGCCGCCCATAGGGTCGCCTTGCCGCCCTCGATCATGGCCAGGGCGGAGTGGGTTTCTATGGCGGCGTGCGCGCCGTAGCTATGAAGATAAGTATGCTCGAGCGCATCGGCAATCTCAGCTACGGTTCCGCTCTCGGCCATCACCTTCGGGGGCTGGGCATTCTTGAGCAGGTGGTCGAAGATCGACTTGTCGTCCAGACCGGTCTGGGGATGCTCGAACTCTGCCTTGATGAGCGCGAGTGCCTTGTCGGCCAAATCAGGCCGGTCGTGGACCACGGCGATCAAGTCGCCGTCCCTCACCACCTGGGCGCCAGACATCTTCTCCACGGCGCTGGTGTCGACGTTCTTCAGCTTCGCGCCGTGGGCCGGTGGCCTGAGAATCCGGGCGTACACCATTCCCGGGACGGTGATATCGCCAGCGTACTTGGCCTTCCCGATTACCTTTTCCATGGCGTCCTTGCGCTGGGGCGACTTACCAATCACCTTGAACGCTGCTACGGACTTCAAGGGCACCTTGCCCAGGTGGCGCTCGATGCGCTTGCCTTGGACCAGCTCCGCATAGGTGACGCGCTTGCCCTGCGCCGGATCGGTGATGACGCCTTCGCTCACCTGCAGCCGTTCGGCGGGAGCATTGAACTGCTCCGCCGCCATCTGCAGCAGGACGGCTCTGGCCTCGGCCGTGGCTCCACGCAGGATCGGGCCCAGTACTCTCATGGACTGGGAGCCAAACGTGCCCACGTCCCAGGGGCACACGTCGGTGTCGACCATCACCATATCGATGGATTCGAAGGGAACATCCAGCTCTTCGGCCACCAGTTGCGCCAGCGCCGTCTTCGAACCTTGTCCCAGCTCTACCCTGCCGACGAAACAGGTGACGCGGCCGTCAGGTCGGATTTGAAGGAAAGCATTGAAATCGGTCGGGGTTGAGGGCGGCGACTCACTGTAGGGTTGCTGAAACGCGCCCAATGGGCCAGCCCCGAAGAAGACCACCAGGCCCGTGCCCCCGAGCTTGAGGAAGTCGCGGCGGCTAAGAGCGTTCTCTTCCGCCACATTCATCGCACTTGGTTTCATGCCGCCCTCCCTTTCATCGCTAACGCCGCTTCCTGGATGGCCGCGACGATGCGATTGTGACTGCCGCAACGACACAGGTTGTCATCCATATGGCGAATGATTTCTGCACGCGTCGGCCGCCGGTTCTTCAGCAGAAGAGCATAGGCCTTCATGATCATCCCGGAGGTGCAGTAGCCGCACTGCAGGGCGTTGTGATTGACGAACGCCTCCTGGAGGGGGTGCAGCTTCCCGTTCTTGCTCAGGCCCTCGATCGTCAGCAAGTGTTTGCCGGCGATGTCCTTGACCGGGACCGTGCAGGACATGACAGCTTCCTGGTTCACGATGACGGTGCAAGCGCCGCACAGCGCGGCGCCGCAGCCGAACTTGGCGCCGGTGAGGCCGAGATCGGAGCGCAGCACCCACAGCAGCATGCGCTCATCATCGACCGTCACCCGCGTCGGCTTGCCATTGAGGGTGAATGAGATTGCTCGTTCCATGGAAGAATCCTTTGACTCGTGGGCGCAATCAGCGCCAGAAAATTGCCAACGTTCGGTGCGCCGAGAGGCGCACAATTCGCGCACACTATCCGCTCGGTGCAATAGTGTGCCCGTGCCTAGCCTGGTTTGCTGTGATTCTCGGCACACACTTTCGTGACTAGGCTCAGCCTCGGAGGCAGCCGTACCGATACTGCCCGATCAGGTTTGGTAAGGCGGGTGGGTCAAGCCCGGCCAGTTGGGCCTATGAGCACCCAGGATGGGAACCTCTAAAACAGGTGGAGCTGCGACGCCCCCTAACGTCCCCAGGGTACTGTCTTAAACATTGTGTTGCTGCCCTGAATCTTGGCCTTCGGATTGTGCTCCCGGCCACGGGGCACGTTCCGCCATCCTCCTGCGACAGGTTTGAATTGTCGCTTTCCACGAAGCAACCGCACGCTGGGCTTTCCGCAATCCTTCTTCGGCATCGCGGAGAGCCCCCTCCCAGTTTGTCACGTACATTGTCACATTTGTCTTGACTTTCTTCGTAACGGGCATATAATCCCCCTAAATTGCATGACTACTGACACTTACAAGAACGCGCTGAAACAGGCGAAAGCTGACCTCGCCGAACAGGTTGAAATATTGGGGAAGGCCCAAGAGGCGGCAGAAAAAGCCGAGAAGGCTATCGTGGAACTCAGACAGACGATTGCGGCTTTGCAGCGCCTGTGCGGTGAACCTGAGTTTGTTGAAGAAGATGCGCTCGGTCTGACCGAAGCAATTCGCATGGCCTTCAGGACCGAACTCGAAGGTGGAATGTATGGAATCGGCGGCGGCATGTCTGCTCAAGATGTACGAACGAAGATGGAGAGTATGGGCTACGGCGGGCGTTGGGGTAATTTGCTCGCCTCCATTCACACTGTGATTAAGCGGCTTCACGAAAAAGGGGAATTGGAAGCCACAGGTAACGTCAACGGCAGGGATACGTACAGGTGGAAGGACAACAAGGGACCGCGTGCCCGTTTCAGCAAGGCTCCGCCCCCTCCTACAGAGGTTGGAAGGCGATGAGTTTGCAGCTAAATGCGAAACGCTCTGCGCCTGTAACGCAGAGCGTCTCAGAAGGGAGGAAACGCAGTGAAGATCGTGATTGTGATTCGCTTCACTGCTGGTCAACCTACGGTGGAAGTAACCGTTATTCCACCGTAAACCCTTAACAAGCGCCCCGGCTTCCGCGCTAACGGAGGTCGGGGCTAATCCAAAGCGCGGGGTAAGCCGCACTCCAGACCCAAAGAGATTGTGACGGCTTTCTCCGCAGAAATCAAGCGGAGAAAGCCCATGACCTGCATCAGATGCCAGCACCAAACCTGCAAGCGGTTCGGATACTTCGGTAAGCGCCGGATTCAACGCTGGCGCTGCACTGCCTGTAAATCCACTTTCTGCGAACCTCATGCGAGGCTGACGCGCGACACGATGCTTTCCCAGCCCGATACCGCATCGCGGGCGATTCAATGCCTTTTGGAAGGCTGCTCGATTCGCAGCACCGAACGGCTTACGGGCCTCAACCGGAACACGATCATGCGGCTCCTCGTTGTCGCCGGAGAGCGCTGCGAAACCCTCTTGGAAAACACTGAGTCGGCCTTCGCGTCCGTGATGCGCAATGCGATGAGATGTGGGGCTACGTCGGCATGAAGGAAAAGATGAAAGGCCCCGAGCAACAGCACATCGACACGCTCGGAGACGCTTACACCTACGTTGCAATTGAGCGCAACAGCAAGCTCATCCTGGCGTGGCACTTGGGCAGGCGCACTCGGCAGGACACGTTCAATTTCATCCTGAAACTGCGCCGCGCCACGGCGGGCAAATTTCAGCTTACGACAGACGGCTGGACGGCCTACCCGGATGCGGTGGAGCGAATCTTCGGAATCGACATTCACTTCGCACAACTGATTAAGGTTTACGCGGCTGTGCGCGAGGGAGAGCAGCGGTACTCGCCCGCTGAGGTGGTGGACGTGGAGGTGGTCCCAAGAGTCGGAATGCCGGACTACGAGCGCATCTGCACGTCGCACATTGAACGGCAGAATCTCACCATGCGGATGCAGATTCGCAGGCTGACTAGGCTCACGAACGCCTACTCTAAAAAGTGGGAGAATCTGCGGGCCGCTATCGCCCTGCACTTCGCGTATTACAACTTCGTCCGCGTTCATTCGAGTCTCAGAGTGACGCCCGCTATGGAAGCCGGCCTGACGGATCACGTTTGGTCGATTGCCGAACTGCTTGCGGCGGCATAGAATCGCCGTCCTGAGAGGTTAGAGATGGCCCCCAGACTTCTTGATTTTGTGAGGTGCAAATGCGGCCATCCCACTCCGCTCCGGCCCTCCACGCTTGCTCCAGAAGAAACAGATCCAAGATGGAAAGAAACGGATGACGAGCCTGTAGCTGTTGCATGTATTCAATGCAAGCGCGTCTATAGTGCTGCGGGCCTGCCAGTGGAGTCCATCCTGACAGAATACGGGGTCTCCCCTTATGACCCCGAAGCTCCCATGCGCGTATTTCGAGTGTTCCTTGAATGCGATGAAATAGGCTGCAACTCTCCGTTACGAGTAATCGCAGTACGGAAGTCCGATACCACCGTCGAAGCCTTAGAAAAAGAGAAGAGAACCACTTGGACTTGGAGGGAGTTGAAATGCCCGTCGGATCATCCGATTTCCTGGCCCCAGTGGCACGATGGCGAGGGCTAGTCACCGGGCACCCCCGGCAACGCGGTATTTAAGACAGAGCCCGTCCCCAGTCTCCCTTCCGGAATTTTGGGATGGGTGTACAATGCTGGCCATTTTGGAAATCAAGGAAGGCTGGGTCACTCGCTGGACGCTTGTGGCAGAAGGGCTAAGCGCACGGTATGCCTAAAGAAAAATCGTATCGAGACCTGACGAAGGAATTATTCGACTTTAAGCAAATTTTCGAAAAGCGGGAGCCGCTCCAAGGCATAAGGGTTTTGGAAGTATGCTACGTAGTCCTTGGCCCGGCTGCGTGCGATTACTTGGCGGAATTCGGGGCTGAAGTGATCAAGTTTGAGGGACAACGGGGAGATCAGATGCGGTTTGTGACTCCCTACGCATATTTCTGGAAGAACATGTCCCCAGGCCTGGAAATAGAAAACCACAACAAATACTGGGTGGGGATGCATCTTGGCAACCCGCGGGCCAAGGAGCTTTTTCTGGACCTCGTAAAACGATCCGATGTGGTCGTGGACAATCTCACGCCGGGCAAAATGGCACAATGGGGGCTGAGCTACAAAGAACTTAGAGAGAGCAATGCGAAGATTATACAACTGCATGTTTCGGGCTATGGAAGCTGGGGGCCCTGGACGGGTCGAACCTCCTACGATGCGGTGGCGCAGAGCATGGGAGGCCTTTCGTCCATTACCGGCTTTGAAGAGCGGGGACCGATCAAGTCCGGCGTATGGATTGCGGACTGGATCACCGGGCTGATGTGCGCCGTCAGTATCGTGGCGGCGCTGAATCACAGAGCCAGAACGGGGGAGGGGCAGTTCATCGACTACATGCAGGTGGAGAACGTCATCAGGTTCCTCGACTGGACCTGGCTCTACAGCTTCAAGACCGGCGAAAACAGAAAAAGGTCGGGAAACAGGGACCTCGCGATATGCCCCTCGGACGTTTTCCAGTGTAGCGACGGATGGGTGGCCCTTGCAGCTTTTGGTAACGAGGAATTCAAGGGATTGTGCAAAGCCATGGGTCAAGCGGATCTCTACGAACAATATCCTGATCCTACCCACCGACTGAAAGATGAAAACGCAAGAGAAATTCTCGACCGGATCACGCAGTGGACCAACACAAAACATGTGAAAGAGGTAGAAGAACTCGGAGACAAGTACGGTTTTGCAGCGTCACGGGTTCTATCCGCCAAGGACGCGTATCACAGCCGACACCTGAGGGAGCGAGGCGCGATCCAAGAATACGACGACCCTCTGTATGGTCCGATGGTACAACAGTGCTACCCGCCGAGATTAAGCGAGACACCGGGACGACTGAAATGGAGCAGCCGGCCCCTGGGGTTCGACAATGGCTATGTCTTCACGAAGATCCTTGGCTTGCCGCCCGAGGAGGTGAAGAAGCTGGAAGACGAGAAAGTCATTTTCAGGTGGAATCCGCAGATCCCGTCTCAGTGTCCTCCGGCGGAGTGGGATGGTGTGAGCGGCGTCAAGCTGCCGTTGGTTTTGAAGAGGGAACAAAATGGATGACAAAACAATGGTTGGTATGGCCAAGGACGCAGAGTATGCAAGATGGGCATATCGGGAAATACGTCCGGAAGACGTGTTGAAAAAAACCGAAGCTCTTGCCCATATTCGGGTGCTTGATTGCAGTTACGGCAGCTTTGCCGGCCTCTTTGCTTCCTCGATCCTGGCGGAGATGGGTGCGGAGGTGATCCGCATCGAGCCTCCCGGAGGAGATCTTGCCCGTAAGATGTCCCCTTACGGAATCATGATCAAGGATTCCGGTCTCGCCTACTTAAGCGAGGCTCGGAACAAATTCCACATTACTCTCGACCTGAGCAAGGAAGAGGGGATAAAGCTGCTTTCCAAGTTTTCAGCCAAGGCAGACGTGCTCATTGAGACGTTCAAACCCGGTCACCTGGATGGCCTGGGCATAGGCTATAGACACCTGAGCAAGAAGAATGCCGGCTTAATTTTCTGCGCCATCCACAGTTATGGCCAGCATGGAGAAGATGCTGAGAAGCATGGCAATCAGCCAGCGTACGACATCATCGATCAAGCCCGGGGTGTCATCATGTCCATCACCGGAGAGCCGGACCTGGATCCGGAACTACCCCGCGAGTATAAGAGGCCATTGAAGCATGGCAGTTGGATGGGCTGGTATGCGGGCGGTGCTTGGGCTGCCTTCGGAATCCTGCTGGCCCTGTTCGACCGGATAAGGACCGGCAAGGGGCAGTTCATCGACTGTGCGCCCCCGGAGGGGCTGCTCGCCATATCCAATTACGTCATGCAGTATTTTCACATGTCGGGGGAGCAGATGCCCAGGGCCGGGAATTACGACTATGCTGTCTTTCCTTATACTTACGTGAAGTGCAAGGATGGCTATACGTTCATTTCCGGCTTCACCGACCCTAACTGGACGGCGCTGTGCGAGATCATGAACCGGCCTGACCTGAGGGCACAATTTCCTACCATCAAGGAACGGCTGGATCCTCACAATCAGCCAACGATCCAGCACGAGATTGAGAAATTCACAACCGAATACACCTCTGATGAGATCCTCGAAATGGTTCAGGAGTACGGTAAGAGGGTGGACAAAAAAGGCACAGTAGTCACGGGGAGACTTGAGACTCCGAATGAGGTTTTGGGACGAGAACACTGGAAGGAGAGGAAAACCTTCGTCCGCTGCAATGACCCGTATTACGGCGAACTGCTGGTTGCGAACTCCACATTCAAGGGCATGTCGAGAACGCCCGGCAGGGTAAAGTGGGTATGCCGGCCGATCGGCGCGGACAATGAGTTCATCTATCAGAACTACCTGGGAATTGGGGGCCGGCGGTTGAAACAATTAAGCGATGAAGGTGTGATCTGAGCCAGTTACTGGCCTGCAACTCTGTGCCGCAAGCAATCGGCGCTGCATGCTTCCTCGATGGCCCCTTGCGCGTCCGCAAGGTAATGAATTCCATGCCGATGCTCTCCCGGAAGGCCGTAGCGAACCTCCTCTCCCCGGGCCGTGACCTGGCGCCGACGGGAAGACCTGCGAAACCGGTTCCGAGGTGGTGGAGCCAATAACTTTTGCTTGGACCACGCAAAGACTCACTGTCGTTCAAGCTATCGCCTTCGCGTCCCCGAGTCTTTGCAGACCGCCAAGGCGGACGGCTCCTGGCGGAGCTAGCGCGCGTGTCCTTAGTGCAGCTTCTCAATCTGTTGCTGCACCTGGCTGCGAAATTCGAGCGGATGCGCGACTTTGTGAAATGGTTCGGGCGTCCCGCCCGTCCCGATCACCACAATCGTTCCATAACCCAGCATCCTTCCGAAAGCCGTCTCGCTCACTTCGATGCTCTCCACTTTGTTTAGCAGCATTTCGATCGTCTTCCGGCTGACCAGGCCCGTCTTGATCACCACACGTCGGTTCGTCACCGCCATTTCCGTCGCGTTCCGCCGCACCATGCCCAACAGAATCGTCACGACGCCGCAAACGAGCAACGCAACACCCCCGCCTTCCATGATGTGCAAAGTCTTGCTCTCAATTCCGGTCTGGCTGAGTGCGTAATAAAGCAGAAGCACTCCGGGCAGACCGAGCAGCAAGCATCCCAGGACAATGTGCCACAGCATCACGATCCAATGGAGCCGGGTCTGGTAAATCACCGTTTCACCGGGAACCAAGTTCGATTCTACGTAGCTCATCTGCTCTTTCCCCCGAATCGCTCAGCCTGCTTCACCACTCCGGTCTGAAACTGATTACTTATTGAGTGAAGAAATCCAAACGGTCCGCGGCTCGGACGCCGCGGACAGCGCCTCAAGTGTGAGTCCCGTCTTCCCCGCCATTCCCAAGAGGGTGCGATTTTGCCGGGAACGCCGGCTTAGGCGCGACTGGCAGCCCAGCATGAGGGCTGCAGGCCCGTTCTCTGCCTCGTGGACCAGGTGCTGGAGCTCGATCCAGTGGTCGAGGCTGTGCTCGTAGCCCGAGTTATAGGAGGCAGGCGGCGGTCCGCCACCGCTCCGGCTCTGGCCGGCGACTCACTTCTGCTTTCGTCGTTCAAGGCTACCCCCTAGCCGAATGCCTGTTAAAACGTCTCCCACCACTTCGGATTTTCCAGTTCAAATCTCTGTGTCTCTGTAGCTATTTCGCCGTCACCAGGTTATGGGTGATGGCGTGTACGGAGAGCGTGACTCGGCTCTGCACCCCGACTTTGCGCATCAGCTTGGCGACGTGGGCTTTCACGGTGCGTTCCTCGATGCCCAGCACCGAACCGACCTCCTTGTTGGAACGCCCGACGACCAGTAGCTCGAGCACTTCCTTCTCGCGCTCGGTGAAGCTGACACGCCCGGCGGGGAAGATGCGCCCGGGCGAGGTGGCGACGCGCTCGATGAACGTGGACAGCACGCGGCGCGGCGCCCAGACTGATCCCTGGTTCACCATGCGAATAGCTTGCACGAACTCCAGCGGCGCAGCCGCCTCATCCACGTACCCCATGGCTCCGGCGGCGAGCGCTTTCAGGATGGTCTCGTCATCGGCGCCCGAGCCGGTCACGATGATCTTCAGGTCGGGGCGCGACGCCTTCAACCCGGCCATAATGTCGAACAGGTTGATGCCGTTGCGGCTGCCCAGCAGCACCAGGTCCACGCCGCCCAGCGACGACAACTCGGGGATGCTCGACGCCAGGATCTCCAGGTCGGATTCGGTATCGAACAACGCTCGGAAACCCACGAAGCGCAGGGGATCACTTTCCAGGACGGCGATACGGATACGCGGTTTCTTGGCCCGAGCCGGTTTCATAAACATACTCCCTTATTTGCTTGACATTGTTGGCCCAGCATAGCTGCGTTTGAGCAAAAGGGAAAGTACGGAGGACGATACCAGCTCATGCTTTAGTGTCTTTTTTTTGAAACACAAACAGGGAGATTCCCGCTAGCGAGCTCCTGCCCCACGGACAACTGAGCAGCTGCAATCCAGCAGTTCTCCACCACGAGAAAACCACCACCTAGCTGCTCGAATCTGCCTCAACTAACTCTTCACAAGCGCATCACCTGTCGTCGGCTTTGAGTTCCGCGCGCTCAGAGTGCCGCCCGTGGTTAGGCAGTTACTCGGGGGAGGGACTGCCATCCGAGAGCGTCCTGAGCTAAATCAAGTTCAGGACGCTTTCGTTGTGTTGCCCCAAAAACATCGCCGATTTTTGGCGTGCGGCACCCCTGCTGGTTGTTCGGATGCCACCGGACTGCTAGAGGCTACTCGTTATTCGTTGATGCGTTCCACTTCAGATGCCGCGATTCGTGCGCGGCCAGTCGATCCGCCAGCGCCCGCCCGCCACTGCTACCCAGAACAGCCGCTTCGGCGGCGTCCCCCGCGCATGGTGGTAGAGGGCGGCCGTGCGCTCGTAGAAGCCGCGTGTATGCCACGAATCGCGAAACCCGAACTGCTGATAGTCCAGGTGGTGGCACAATTCATGACAGAGCGTGCTCAGCAACGTCCCGAATGAGGTGACTTGCTTGCGCACAGCCGTCCGCATCCAGACGCGGATCAGCATGGCGTCGGGAGCGTAGTCGCCGAAAAGCTCGGTGGCCCACTCGCCCTCGTGGACGCGCAGCGGTCGGGCTGCGAGGACACGGATTCCGGGCCTCGGGACTCTGTAGAAGTCTACTGCCGATGCTAGAAACTCGGCGCAGGCGTGGCGGACGACTGCACTCGTCCCGTCGTTCATGGCCGACTCGATGGATTTCCCGAGCCTGCGCAAGCGCTCGTCCTGCGGCAGGTTGAGGCTCCCGAGCCGATCACTTTCTAGAAACCCTGCGAGGGGCCTCGCCTTGAGCGGTGGACGGTCTGTGAACATTGCAGCCTTGCTGCAGCGAAAGTCGTGTCACTTTTAACACGAAGACGCGGGTCGCTCTCGGTTCCTGTTGCCGCAGAGAACCGCTTCCTAGCCCGATCCTGCGAGACTCCTGTTTCCGGGCAGACTCTGGACCAAAATGTGAGAACACAGGCGTCCCAAAGGATCGACTCCGCGCTCGCGTTCGCGTTCGAGCAGTTCCTCCCGCTGGGGCGTTGGGAATGCCCCCGTTTGCCAAGGGTACGAGGCGTAACATTGGGCATGGACAGAATACATCCAGAATACCCCGACTCAGACCCTCCTGATCGGTCGGTAGCTGCCGATGCCCTCCTCGACAAGAGCCAGACGAGGAGGAAGACGAAGGCGACGGCAAAGGAGAAGATGACGATGATGACGACAAAGACGACGACGGCTACTCGGAGTGAGTGTGCCTTTATTTATTTCAGTGGGTGAAGGATGAAGCGTGATCATTTCGTCAAAGTAGTCGAGGAAGCGCTCGACTCGCTCCCAGAAGAATTTCGGAGTCGCATTCGTAACGTTGCTGTTCTGGTAGAGGATGTGCCCCCGAACCAGCCATCACCGCAGTCGGGGCAGCAAAGGCGGCTGCTTCTGGGTCTCTTCCATGGCGTGCCCACGACCGAGAAGAGCATATTCGACCTACCGACGGGGCCCGATTACATCGTGCTCTATCAGAAGAATATTGAAGCGGTCTGCTCCACCGAGGCCGAAGTCCGCGAACAAATCCGTCTGACGGTCTTCCATGAACTGGGCCACTATTTCGGGATGGATGAGAACCAACTGAAGGACGTTTAGGCTGCTCCGGTGGAGATCGCCCAGATTCAGAATCAGCTCTTCTTGTAGTGGTTTAAAATAGGCATTCAGCAGCGAAAGCAGCACTGCCGTGACTCACGACACCGTCACAATCTCGCCGGGTTCGCGCTTTCGAGCCGCCATGGTGTTGGCCATCGTTGCGGATGCACTCCAAATCGTCATTTTTCCGTTATTCGTCGAAGGCGCTTGGTCGCCCGCTGATGACATACTCGATTTCGGTATCGCAGCCGTGCTGGTTCACCTTCTTGGCTGGCACTGGGAATTTCTGCCATCGTTTCTTGCCAAGCTCGTGCCCGGAGTCGATTTGGTTCCTTTCTGG
>Ga0181530_10002639_pt1 | contig 20995 bp, 18 predicted proteins | sample PEATcosm2014_Bin_42_FD_119769 | JGI IMG/M metagenome (GOLD analysis project Ga0181530, IMG submission 119769) | Peatland microbial communities from MTU Mesocosm Facility, Houghton, MI, USA - PEATcosm2014_Bin10_60_metaG | ecosystem: Environmental > Terrestrial > Soil > Wetlands > Peat | place... | reverse complement strand
GCCGACGATGTCGCCCGCGTGCGCCTCCGGCACTTCGATGCGTTTCAGGCCCTCGAAGTGGTAAATCATCGTGATTTTGCCCTGGGTGATCTTGCCGTGGCCGTGCAAACAGCAGGCCGGCTCGCCGGCCTTGACCTTGCCCGCGAGAATTTTCCCGAAGGCGATGCGGCCAAGATAATCGCTGTAATCGAGGTTGGCGACCAGCACCTGGAAGCCGTCGCCCGCCTTGGCGCGCGGCGGCGGGATGTATTTTACAATGGCGTCGAACAGCGGCCCCATCGTGTCGCTGGCGTGCGCGAGGTCGAGTTTCGCGTAGCCGGCCTTGGCCGAGCAATAGACGAACGGAAAGTCCAGTTGCTCGTCCGTGGCATTGAGCGAAATGAAAAGTTCAAAAACCTCGTCGAGCACTTTCTTTGGGTTCGCGTTCTCGCGGTCAATTTTGTTGATGACGACGATGGGCTTGGCGCCGGCTTCGAGCGCCTTGCGGAGCACGAAGCGGGTTTGCGCCTGCGGGCCTTCGGCGGCGTCCACCACGAGCAGCACGCCGTCAATCATGTTCATGATGCGCTCGACCTCGCCGCCGAAATCGGCATGGCCGGGGGTGTCCACGATATTGATGTGGTATTCCTTGTATTGGAACGCGGCATTTTTGGCGCGGATGGTGATGCCCTTTTCCTTTTCGAGATCCATCGAATCCATCAGGCGTTCGTCGGTAGATTCGTGCTGGTTGGCGCGGAAGGTGCCGGACTGCTTGAGCAGGCAGTCCACGAGCGTCGTCTTGCCGTGGTCCACGTGCGCGATGATGGCGATGTTTCTAATGTGCTGCATAATTAAAACCCAGCTAGATAGTCTGCCTGTTAAGCGGGAAAGGTCAAGCCGCGCGTGAGACAAATGTCGCAACGGGGCGGGGTGGTGAACCAAGGATGCCCCCGGTGGTTCAGACGGATGATAAAACAAATACTTTTTTGAAGTGTTGCCGGGGTTACGACAATCTTTTGATTTGCGTGCAGGATGGCCGGTTCACATCATGGAATCATCACGCCTTTAGAGAGCGGGTCACTGAGGGAGAGCCGGGGTGTTGGTTTGGTCGATATCACGAAAGGGAGAGCCGGTCTGATAGAGTCCAATTTCGCCCTGAAGGGCATCAACCAGTTCGGGATTGTTTTGGGCGGCAGCCAATTGTTGGGCGCGCTGTGCGGTTGCAACCGCTTCAGGAAATCGTCCCGTCTCGGCATAAGCCGCCGCTACGGCACCGAGGATGACTGGATCATTGCCGCAGGAGAGTTGGTTGGCGCGTTCGGCCAGAACAACCGCTTGATCCCCATTACGCAACGTGGCGTCGGGAGCCGTTGCGAGCACCCAGGCCAGGTTATTGAGGGCGTCCGCATGGGTGGGACGAATGGACAGCGTCTTTTGGTAAAATTCCACTGCCTGGCGCAATTGTCTTTTCAGGAGAAACGCATTACCGAGATAGTAGCAACTCTCTGCATCCCGGGGCTGAAGTTCCAGGACTTTTTGGTATTGAATGATTGCCTCATCCAAGCGCCCCTGTTGCAGGAGAGTCGCGGCGAGGTTTTTCCGGGCCTCCACGTAGCCGGGGTGGATTTCCAGGGCCTTTTGATATTGTTTAATTGCCTCGTCCACCTGCTTATCCTGAAAAAGCGCCATGCCGAGATTGAAGTGGGCCAGAGAATTATCTGAGGTACAGGCCAGGGCGTGAATCCAGAGCGATTTGCTATTGCGCCAATAGGAAGCCTGGATTCGCGCGCTCCAGGCCAGGGCGGCTATGACCACAGCCGCAACAGCGCCTCCCATCAGGCAGCGGTGGCGCCAGGAAGCCGACCAATCCAACGCCGCCCAAGTCAAAAGGAGATAGACACCGATCAGTGGCAAATAAGTGTAACGATCGCACCGTAGTTCCACGTTATTCTGAATCAGCACCAGTACGGGTGCCAGAATGAGCAGATACCACAACCAGCCCACCAGAAGCCAGGGGCGGCGGCGGCGATGGAGGAAAAACACCGTGGAAATGGCCGCCAACAGCACTGTCCCCAACGTCACTTCCAAAACCGGCGGGCCAGGGTTTGGTGGCGGAGGAGACACGCACAATCCCGCCGGATAAATCATCTGCCTTAGATAAGCCAGGGGCGTCAGCAGGGCGCGGCCGGATTGCGAAGTCAGAGAAGCGGCCCCGAATATCTCATCGTCTTCATGCCGGGCAAAAAACAATACCAAACCCGCCAGGAGGACAATCCCGAGCAGGGGAATTTTTTCGAGGATCAGGCGCCGCAGAACCGACCCCCGTTTTTGGCCTCTGGCCTCCGCCTGCGGCAGTGGCGCAAAACGATTGAGCGGCCAGTAATCCAACGCCAGCAATACGAGAGGCAACGTCGCCACCATTAACTTGGACATCAGGCCACAGGCGAAAAAAAACAACACCAGATAATAGTCGAGGGTCCAGAGTCGAGGACCGGGGGCCGAAGCAGCCGTATTAGCCCTCGACCTTCGGCCCTCGACCCTCGACTGTTTTTGCGCATAACTCACATACACCACGAGCGTCAGCATGAAGAAAAATCCGCTCAGCACATCCTTGCGTTCCGTCACCCAGGCCACGGATTCCACGTGTAACGGATGAATTGCAAACACCGCCGCCACGAATGCAGCGGGCCAGAGGGTTGCGGTCGTCCGCCGTAAAACCATAAATAGAAGAACCGCCGTTGCCGCATGCAGCAGGACATTGGTCAGATGATGTCCGCCGGGATTCAACCCGTAAAGCTGACAGTCCAGCATGTGGGAGATCGTGTTCAGTGGAATCCAGTGACCATTATGGCTGTGGGTGAATGCCCAGGCGATTCCTTTCAGGGTCAGACCATTTTTAACCTGCGGGTTCGCGTAAACGTGAGCACCATCGTCAAAATTGACGAAATCATACCGCAGCGTCCCGCCATAGACCGCCAAGGTGATCGCCACCAGAAAGACGCAGATGCCAAAGACCGTCCAGCCAGAGCCTGGACTCGCGGGAATGCCCGGCTGGGTTGCGTTGCCGTGTGAAAGAACGGCCCCGGTTTTTTTCAAAGAGATTGTTTTTTTCCGCCTGAGGTTTTGCATTCCGAAGTCATGTGAATTCAGCGTCTCAGGGCGATGTTTCTAATGTGCTGCATAATTTAAAACCCAGACGGATAGTCTGCCATCCGGGAGAAAAAGGTCAAGCTGCGTGTGAGGGAGATTTAGGTGACATTTCATAGGTCGTCATGCAACCTTGTTTTCATTTGGTTTGATTCAGTTTGATTGGGCTTGATCCGGTGCGACGGAACCAACCGCGCCCGATGGGTCAAGTTTTACGTCTCGCAACAGGGATTCGGCATCCTGAGTGGCCATTGCCTGCGAGGTAAAGTCCGGCTGCGCATATAGATCCGCCATGTGGGAGCGTTTGATTTGACGCCTCATTGGTTCCCAATTTCTTGCGCATTCCTTCCGGCGCTCATCCTCTTCCTCCTCCGCGGCCCGTGCCCGCGCCCGGCGTTCGCGGTCAATGGCGAGCCGCCCGGCCAGATAATCCTCCCGACGCACACGCGCCAGAGCATGGAGAAATTCCTGCATTCGCGCGCACCGTTCCGCCGGGTCGGTGAGGGTTGCCAGCGAATCGCGGGCGGATTCCATAAGTTCCGCCACGAGCACGGCGGACAAATGATTGCTTATCTCCACGCCGCCCGCGTCTGCGGCCAGTTCTTCCGCGTTTTCGGTCAACTCGCGGACCAGAATGCGCCGCTCCTGTTGTTTGAGCCAATGCTGATAACCGCCCTTGCGCCAGTTGCTGAGATTCTGAGCGTTAATCCGGCTGCCGCCAAACTCCGCGGCCAGCACGGCCTGCACCGCCGGCAGTGCATTCAGCCATTCGAGCAGGCCAGCGCCCGGCTCACCATCGTCGAGCCGGCGATTCAATTGCTCCCGAATCAACTGCGGGAGCCGGGCGATCTTGCCATTGCGCGATTGGCTGGCAATGGATGGTAACGGACTTTCAGGCGACGCGTTGGTAGTCATAGTGGTCCTTGATGTATTCATGGAAGTATCGGCCGTGCGAACTGGCGTTTACCAAGCCGGAATACTCCGAGGGCGGGACGTTATGGTATAGGTAAACCCGGCCGCCGTGAAAAGCGATCGTGAGGGTTCCGCTCCACGGGTCATAATAATCCGCGGAACTGAGATTCGACGAGTTCAGCATCATGGCGGTCGGCGATATGGTTTGGCGTGTCCGGGCTGCCACAATTCGCATCGGCATCCGCCGCGCGAGGCAGCCAAGACGGACAACTTTTTTCCGATGCTGAGTTAACCGCCGTTCCTCCGTTTTTGCCAGAATTGAGTTTGCGTCTGTGCTCCGCCGAAACGACGCAGATTCGGCGCGGATTTACGTCATCTCCCCCGCCGGACGACGCAAGAAATTGCCGGAATTGCGTCGTCGCGAGGGTGGGACGACGCGAATGAAGATACGATTTGCGCCGGCTTGTATTGTGAACGGCGGAAGAAAGGCGGAATTTTACGCCGGACGGGCGAGGCGTCGCAACGTGGCGGTCACCGCCGCCAGCAGACGGGATTTGAAGGTGGCCCGGCTCTTGACGCCTTTTTGTCTGGCGATTTTCTGCAATACTGGCTCGGTGCAGTTCTCGTAGTCGCGTGCATCCGTGACCAGAATCAACGGCACAATGGCCTTTTCTGCCCATTGCGCCGCCGTCGCCTTGGTCAATGGTGGCAGCAATCGCGCTGCGTGTATCACCGCCAGCACGTCCTCGCTGGGATAATCCTCGTCCCGAGTCCACCACGTCATATAAAGAAAATACTGCTCGTCCTTGACTGATTTGAACTGCATATCCCTGGTTTCCTGGCAGGTAACATTCAGCCGGTAAATCAGCGGATCCAAATACAGCACTAGCGGCGTATCAGGCCGGAACCGCGCGCCCTCGCTGGCGTCGGTCGGATATTCCGCGCCGAGTTCCAACCGATCAGCAAGCTGCTTGAACCGGCGGCGATTGTTCGTGTGCCGGTGCATGAGCATAGGCCAGGCGTGCATCCGCCGCGCCGCCGGGCGGATGTGTTCGGGAAATTCATCGGCCAGTTGGTCCAAGGCATCAACCCGTTGATAAACGTCCCAGGCGAACATACCCGCGTAACCGCCATCTTCCGGATAGAGTTTTTGATATCGCCGAACCAGATTAGCCGCATCCGCTCCGTCGCCGATGGCCATATAGTAGAGGACATTGCTTAACAAATCACAGAATTGGGTGTGCTCGGCGCGACGCCGCGTCCAATTGAGATGGTTGCCCAACACCACGGACAGGGCTCTGTCAATCTCGCCGAGGATGCGCTTCGATGAAGTATGCAGCGCCACCGATTGCTCGTCCTGGCGGCGCAAGGTTCCTTGGCAAATATTCGCAACGTGGGAAATCTGGTCGAGGACGGCCAACACGGGGTGGGATAGTTCTTGTGCCAGTGTGTACTCCGGCAATTCCGCCAGCGCCCGGCAATAGGTCATCATATTTGGGCCGGGCATCGCCTTCAATTCCTTGTCCTGTCTGGTTTGTTTTGCGGTGATGGCCAGATGCAGATAAGCACGGAACTGCTTCAACAAGATTTCACGCTCCTTGTACGCTTCAGACGGTTCGGCTGGTTGCGATTTCATGTGGTTTAAGACGCCTTTAACCGGGGGTGTCTTGATTTTGTCCCGGCAGTGGGGGTGTGCGTTGGCGGCTTGGACGTTGAGCTGTAGCGGCGGTCTGTGACCGCCGACCGCGCGTCTTGGGCGTGACGGGCAGGAGCGGCGCGGTGAGTTTTTCGTAGAGCGAGAAAAGAAATTCCACGCGCTCGCGGTCGGAGTGGAACGGTTCGGCGCGGTAGCATTTCTCCACGGCGCGATCCAGTTCGGTGTGGGCGCGGAGCAATTCGGGCGGCATGGAGAGCGGATCATAAAGGTCAGCGAGCGTACCCAGGCCGCGCGGCGGCAGATACGGCTCGCGCGCGGCGAGAACGGCCCGCGCTTTTTCTTCCACGCGCTCGCGCTGCCCGGCGGTGGCGTCCGGCCAGGGAAAATTGTTATAGACGAGTTTGTTTGAATAGCGGTAATCCGACTTCAAACGCCCGCATACTTGGCGCACCCAGGCCATGTGCATCGTTGAGGACAAGATGCCGAAGTGAAGATGTACGGCGTCGGGAATAATGAGACACAGGTTGCTGGCAATTACTTTTGGCGACATGAAGCCCATTGGAATGAATTGCCGCCGTTCCGATGAAACCGATGGAATGAGCAAGTAATTCTTTTCCTGGTGACTGATAAAAGCAAATCGCGCTGGCGTTACTGCCAATTCTCTCGTTGCCTCTCGTTTGCTTGAAAGACGAAAATCACGCACGGCTTCCACGCGCTTAAAAACTTCTGGCAAACTGCGCAGTTCAGCTGGTGAAGCGTCCAGCAGCCAGAGACACCAGCGCTTCAGCCCGTTGATGAATTCTTCTGCGCCCAGAAACGGGCGGATAAATTTTTTGACTTCTGGCTCTTTGGCGAGTAGTTCCGATTTTTCTTTGGCGTCTAGCAGCAATTGTCCACCGTCAATCGGTTGATTGCCGAAGTGAATGCCCGGCACGTCACAAATCGGAGTCGAGCGGTTCAAAATGGCGATGTCAGTTCCTTCAACGAGATTGGGCTGATGTTCTTGGCAGCGGTGACGCTGATAGTGTCGGTTGGTTGGTAGGGCGCGTCACTCCGTGCGCGCCGTTTCGGGACATTGTGCGCGCTCGCGGCGGGCAGAGGACTGCCCGCCCTACCTTCGTAGTCGTAAATGCGTTTGTTGGCCGCATCGAACGCGGCAAATCCAATGATAACAACATGAACGTGCGCTTTGCCGCGCGCCTCGCTCGCCCAAGGAAACGTGCGATGCGCGAAATGAATCTTCAGCCCGAAGTGCTGAAACAGATGATTCCACAGGACGCCGACTTGCTCGCCCTGGCTGATTGAATTTGTTGAGACGAAGCCGACGACGATGTGCGTGTCCTGAATGTAATCGGCGGCTTTGAAATACCAGCCGGTGACGTAATCGAGCAGTCCGCTGTTTTCAACATCGCCCGCAATGGCGTCCATGTCCGCGCGCTGTTCGTCGTTCTGGAATTTCGCGCCGATGAACGGCGGATTGCCGAGGACGTAACTGCATTGTTCCGGCGGCAGAACTTTTTTCCAATCGAGCCGGAGCGCGTTGCCGCAATGGATGTGCGGGGATTTTTTGAGTGGCAGGCGTTGGTAAAGCTGGCCGAAGGCTTCGGACACTTTCAGGTTCATCTGGTGGTCCATCAGCCAGAGCGCGACTTCGGCAATGCGCGCCGGCCATTCGCCAATTTCAATGCCGTAAAACTGGTCCACGTCCACCTGCGACAGCCTGTTGATTTCCGCGAGCGTGAATTCGGTTTGCTGGCCGAAAAGTTCCTTGAGCACTTCCAACTCCAATTGGCGCAGCTCGCGGTAGGTGATGACCAGAAAGTTGCCGCAGCCGCAGGCCGGGTCAAAGAAGCGCAGGCGGCAAAGTTTGGCGTGAAACTCCTCCAACCGCCCGCGCCGGCGGGTCGAGCGGTCAGCCTGGATGCCCTCAAATTCGGCGCGCAATTCATCGAGAAAGAGCGAGCGAACGACCTTGAGAATGTTCGGTTCGCTCGTGTAATGACCGCCAATCTGCCGCCGTTCCCTCGGCTCCATGACGGCTTGAAAGAGCGAGCCGAAAATGGCGGGCGAGATGCGCGACCAGTCCTTGCGCGTGCAGGCGAGCAGCGCGTTGCGCATGTCGCGGTTGAAATCAGCAAAGCCAAGATGCTCGTTGAACAGGTCGCCGTTGACGTAGGGAAAGGCAGCCAACGTTTCGTCGAGGTTTTTCTGCCGTTTCTCCGGCGAGGTGTTGAGGACTTCAAAAAGCCGCGCGAGGCATTGTCCCAGGTCCGAGCCGTCCGGCGCGGTGCGGTTTTCGATGAAGAGATGAAATGATTCGCGCTCAAAAATGCCGGTGTCCTCGGCGAACAGGCAGAACAGGATGCGGACGAGAAAGCGTTCGAGGTCGTGGCCGGTGTAGCCGCCGAATTCGAGAGCGTCGTGAAGCTCGCCCATGATTTCGACGGCCTCAAGGTTGACCGGGTCCTGTTCCTGAAGCGTATGCTGTTTGTAGCCGGGAATGAACGCGAAGTGCTGGACGTGGCGGTGAAAATCGGCGAGCGGGAATTCGTGCGTAATGCCGCGCTTTTTGTCGAACAGCGGCAGGTCGCGCTGCTCCTCCGGCTCCAGATCGTGCAACGCAATCCGCGCGAAATCGGAAACGATGATGTAACGGGGGATTTCGTCGCGGCGGGCCGGGTCGTTGGCCAGATCGCGGATGTATTGAAAAGCCTGGGTCTCGGCCTTGCGCAGGTCTTCGCCGAAGGATTTGTGCTCGACGAGCAGGATGCCCGGCCAGAACAGATCAATGCGTCCGTAGTCGCCGGAAATTTTCTTCACGGATTCTTCAAAACTGGCGACGACGCGGCGTTTGATGCCGAAGACCTGAAAGAATTCGTTCCAGAAGGTTTGTTTCTCAGCGCTCTCGCTTTTGACGCCGGCCCATTCGCGGGAGAACTTGATCGCGTTGTGGCGGATTTCGTTCCAACTGATCGGCATGTTGGGAACAAGTGTGCGCCGAAGATATATTCGCGTCAATGTCTTGCTGATTGCCGTGCTGGTTGGTTGTGCTAACGTGTGCCGGGCAAATGAATAACAGAATCCGATTTCACCCCAAAGACGACCGAATCAGCGGGCAGGTTTCAACTGACAAGAATCTGGTATGGGTTCAATGCAAAGGATGTAAGTGCCTGGCCTATTTGGACAAGGCCGGCAAATGGATAAATTTCTATACCGGGAAGAAATTGACGGATTTTGTCAAAGTGATTGGATGATCCGTCTTCGGCCAGATTTACAGGACTGCGCCGCGACAAGTCCGCGCATTTGAATTCGTGTTAATCGGTGCAATCCGTGTCTAAACCAGCTTCTTCAACTTCGTGTCCTCGCTCAATTTCCGGACCAGTTCCTTGACCTTTTGCGCCTGGCTTTTGTGCGCCAGCAGCACCGCGTCGTCGGTCTGGACCAGAATGGAATCGCGCAGGCCGACCACGGCAATCGGCGTGCGATTTTTTGTCCGCGCGTCGAAGATGATGTTCCGCGCGGCGTCCACGTGAATGAAATCGGCCACGGCGCAATTGCCTTCGGGGTCCGCCTTGAGATGCCGCGCCAGTGCCGTCCAGGAACCCAGATCGTCCCACTCGAACGCGCCATCGGCCACGATGACGTTTTGCGCGTGCTCCATCAGCGCGTAATCAATCGAGATTTTTTTGATGCCGGGATATTCCTTCGCCAGCACCTTTGCTAGCTTCGCCGGCTGATTCGCCGCTTTAAACCAGCGCTGGCACGCCGCATACATTTCCGGCTGATGTTTCTGCAAACCTTCCGTGATGGTCACAAACGACCAGACAAACATGCCCGCGTTCCAGCGATACTGGCCGCTGTTGACGTATTCCAGCGCGCGATCAAAGTGCGGCTTCTCGACAAACCGTTCCGCGCGGAAAAAAGTGGTCTTGTATTTCTTCGCGCCCGACGGCGGCGGCAACGCCTCGCCGACCTGAATGTAACCATAACCCGTTGACGGCTCCGTCGGCTTGATGCCGATGGTCACTATCGCCTGCCCGCGGCTGGCGAGGTCGAAGGCGTCATTCAAAACCTGCTGAAATTTCTTCTGATCGGGAATGACATGGTCGGCGGGCAAAACCGCCATGACGCCGGTTGTCGAACGCGCGCCCACCAGTGCCGCGCCAAGCGTGACGGCGGCACACGTGTCGCGGCCCACCGGCTCGGCAATCAGATTTTGCTTGGGGATTTGTGGAAGCTGTCTGCGGACTTCCGGCAATTGCGCCTCGTTGGTGATGACGAAAATGTTTTTGGCCGGCACGAGCGGCAGCACGCGGTCAACGGCCTGCTGGAGGAACGAGCGTTTGCCGAGCAACGGGAGCAGTTGCTTGGGCATTTTCTCGCGGCTCACCGGCCAGAACCGTTCGCCGCGCCCGCCCGCCATGATGATGACAAAGCGGTCTTTGATGTCGGTTTTGTTTTTCATATTTCTTGACACGGATGACACGGATTTTCACTGATTGAATCCGTGTTAATCCGTGAAATCCGTGTCTATGGCTTTCATGATTTCAACCATGAATTAAGGGCAAAACCACGGGAAACATCAACTGCAAACCCGCGCTCATCCCGCCATCGGGCGTATCTGGAGCCATTCCGGTTAAGGCTAACACCCCGGAAAAGCCCATTGTATGCGCACGAAATACGTTCTTTTACCACGGCGAAACGGGTGAAAGGCGGCATGACCCCCGGAAATTCTCCAACCGCCGGTACTACTGGCCGCTGCTGGACGACGGAGTGTGACTGTGAGATGGAGATCCCGTTTGAGCGCTTCCCGGGGTGCTGTTGGGGTGAGCCGCCATGAATTCGGCAAGCGAAGGCAGATTGATGTAATCAATCGCATCAAGAATGGCGGCTTTTTCATCGGGATCCTGGGTTTGCGCGGCAATCTCCTGCATGGGCGGCACAACAGAACGGTCGCCAAACTGAATGGCCGCTTCGAGCGCCGCCGCGCGAATTTTTTTATCAGGATTGTTTTTCAATTCCGACAAAATGGTGTCGCGGGATTGCACGTCGTTGTTCATGGCCAAGGCGTCCAGTTCCTTGATTCGCCGGCTGACATATTGGGCGTGCGCGGCAGCGTCGTTTGTGCCGGCGGCCGGTGCTGCGTTTGTGGCGGCAACCGGCGCCATGGAAACCACCGGCGGGGGATTGCTGGCGGAGATTTCGACCGGTTGGTTCGAGGCGGCAGCCGCTGGTAAAACCTTTCCGTTGTCTGCGGAAGCGGTTGATTGCGGGTGGAGAACCTTTGACGCCAGGGCGATGATGCCCAACAAACCCGCCGCCAGCAGTAGGATGACAAAAACAACTTTCGGTCTCATTTTACAAGAAAGCCAGGGTTTTTGAAAAATCGCAAAAAACATGGTTCGACACGAGCCGATCCCGTATCGAACCAGTTTCTAAAACACTTTTCTTAACGAGCAAACAAACGCTTAGTCGTCGTTGTTGTCGCCCGCACCGCTGACTGTGCCTGTGACAACTGCATCATGCTCAGCGAAGTATCCATCACCCGCCAACCCGGTAATCTTGAATGATTCTTTTTCTTGGGTTGCATAGGTGTCTTTCACAATTGCCAAACCGTATATGGCGAACCTATTGGCGTCAGTGGCATCCTCATAAAAAAACTCCGCGGTTGAGATGGAATTATCCGTCTCCACTTTTGAAGTGTCTGAGCCGGTGTACACATTGTTGTCGTGACCAAGATAAAGCTCGTAGTCGTCTGTATAAGTGTGGCCAGCGTATTGGATTTCGGCTCCGGCCTTATCCAGCACGTAAAATTCCCCTGACCAAAAATTATCAACGGCCAATTGTGCGCCGGCGGGGAATGTCACTTCGAATTCATTCTCAACGAGTTTCAAGATGTCCTTGTTGGTGACCTTTATTTTTGTGACGTTATACTTGGTGGTGGACCCTTTGGTGGTATCGTTGGTTTGCACCAAAATGGTTCCCTTGATTTTGACCGGATCGAAGGCCGTGATAGCAGCGCGAGCGCTCATTCCCAAAAGCCCGGCTACGGCAACGGCAACTAATAGTTTGTATTTATTCATAATGTTGTTCTCCTGTTTGTTGTTTTTACTTTTTAATCTTTCTCCGCCTGCTCTTGCGAGCCACGGCTTTGCAATTCAGTCAATCGCATGTCTCAACTCATGTCAACACCATTTTCACACAAAAACCTTTCCCTGGGCCGGAACAATGCGAAAACAAAGGTGAAGGATTTCGCGCAAAAGAAGCGGTCCCAGGCCCCGCGAACCTGGCCCGCAACTTTATGAAACAGGTTCCTGATTCACAAAACCTTCACCACCGACACCAGCGATTTCACAAGCGCACCCACGCGTCTCACCAGTTCCGGTGCCTTGACCGGCACCCAAATCGGGACAAAATCTTCGTTCCAAAGGCAGTGTCGGGATGAACTCAACCGCCGGCCGGGAGCATCATAATTCCTTGTTGACAAAATCACCCGTCCCCGTAGAATTTCGCAAGTGTTCGGCTTTTTAAGCTGAAGAGGAGCACCAAGCCGACGTTAAAACTTAACCAAACAACGAACAGAACGAAAATAAACGATATGAAACTAAATCAAATTCTGACGTGTGCCGTGGCCGCAGGAGCGATGGCTTTCGTTTCCGACCAAGCTCAAGCTGCCGGTACGGTCATTGACAACTACCTTTACGTCCCGATGAATATCAAGGGGACGTTCAACTATGTGGCTGGTACTGGCAAGATTAAACAAGCCACCTTCACTTCCAAATCAATCGTGGCATATGAGGGCTACCCTAAAGGCACCGTGCTGGCCATTGGCCCCGACAGCGAAGTTTACGCCATCAATAAGGGCATAATAATCGATAACCTCTATTCTGAGGGTTATTTTGATATAACATTTAGTGAGTATATTGAGACGGATGGTGACGTAGGGAAAACCTACGTAGAAGCCGACTCAGGCAAAATCACTGTTGATTTTTACAGCGATGGATATACCACCCTTACAGACAATCAGTACGTGTTTGAAGGCACCGGCGTTTATACTTATGGTGAAACTGAAGGGGCTGACAACAGTAAGGACTACTACCATCAGACTTCACAATTCAAGTCAATCACTGGCGGCTTCGGTTACGACTTTGATGTGAGCGACGAGGAATTGCCCGTGACTGCCATTACTACCGGCAGCGCCAGCGGCCAGTTGCTTGATTAATCACAGTTTTGGCAGCATTCAGACCGATCCAAAATGGCTTGAGGCTGTTTTGGATCGGTTTTTTGCTTTGTTAAGTGATTTGAGAAAATATGAGGCCTAAAATCGTCATCATCATCGTGCTGGCCGGATTGGCCGGCGTGACTGGCATTCTTTTGATAAAGCACCGGGGGGCAACTCCGCCGCCCGCGGCTCCAATCGCCATCACCGAAACCAAACCCGCCGCGCCCCAAACGGCTCCCGCCATCGCGAATGTCCCGCCCCCCGCACCGGCACCCGTCGCCGCTGCGCCGGCTGCCACCAATACCCTGACGGATGAACAGCGCCAGGCGGCCATTGACGCCGAGACGGACCGCCTCCAGCAATGGGCCATGAATGATGATCCCGAGTCCCTCTCCAACATCCTGGCCGACCTGACCAGCCCGGAAAAGGAGATCCGGAAATCAGCCATTGAAGCCGCCGAACAGTACGGCGGCACCAACGCCATCCCCATTTTGAAAAACTTGGCGGCCAACGATGAAGACCTTGAAGAAAAAACCGCCCTGCTTGAAGCTGCCAATTTCCTTTCGCTGCCCAGTGTCTTCGATATCGGCAAGTCAACCACTCCCGCCGACAGGGAGGCCCGCCGGCAGGCCCGATTGCAAAACCACTCCCAAACCCAAAATCCACCGGCTGCGCCCAATAATTGAAGCGGTGGAGTCCCGCTTTGGATTCACAAATCCTTGACTGTTGACACCAGCGGCTTGGGCGCGGTGCGTCCGGCAATTCAACGCCGCCATCACCCCTGACTGTGTCGGCGAAGTCCTGGCCTCATGCCGCGCACTACCCCCCGGAGCGCCGGCCTCCGGCACGGCAGGTGTTGGTTTTTTTCAGAAATGCGCCGGACCGGAGATCGGCGCTCCATTGTTGCCATCGGAGTCGGAGGGCAGTGGGCGCACCCCAACCGCCGGGGACATTGCAATTCCTTTTGACAAAATGACCCATCAACATAAAATCCTGCAATGTTCGGCTTTTAAGCCGAAGCGATGTCCCAGCCGACGTTAAAACTCAATCAACCAGCGAAAACAAACGACATGAAACCAACCATAATTCTGATGTGTGCCGTGGCCGCGGGAGCGATGGCTTTCGTTTCCCACCAGGCTCAAGCTGCGGTCATTGACAACAATCTTTACGTCCCGCTGAATTTCAAGGCGACCGTCAGCTATGTGAAAAACAACAAGATTACAAAGGCCACCATCACTTCCAAAACAATCTTGAATTATTATGACTACGCCAAAGGCGCCCAACTGGCCGTTGGTCCCGGCAATCAAGTTTTCGCCATTTCCAAGACCGCTGTGCTTGGCAACCTCACCACCGCAGGCGAATTTTATTTCATCCCTGACGATAAAATTCAAGCGGGCACAGAATATGCCAATGGCTATAATTATACCGACGCAGGCACATTGACTGTTGATTTTTACAGCAATGGCGATTCCGATTTTCCTGAAGACAATGATTACGCGCTTCTGCTCAACGGCAATTTTACCTACACTGTAAGCGTATCGGCTGGAAAAAGCGGCTCCTACAATCAGTCTTCAAAATTCGGCTTTTCAAACCTTGGCGGGTCGGGTTACGACTCTGATGTGAGCGACGTCGAATTGCCCATGAGCGGCAGCGGGGCCGGCAGCGCCAGTGGCAAGTTGCAAGTTGTTCCTTAAGCACGGTGCGGGCAGCATTCAGCCCGATACCAAATGCTTGAGGCTGTTTTGGGATGAACCAGACCGCCGCCACCCCGGTCGCCGGGAGCGCGGCTATCCCCAGCCGCAGCACGTTCGATAGCCCCAAAACCTGTGGAATTTCGTCGCTCATTTGGCAATCCTGGCCGCTGCGGGTGGGACACCCGCGCTCCGTTCCATTTGGACAAGCCCCATGCACTGTCCCCGGAGCGCCGGCCTCCAGCACGGCAGGTGTTGAGTTTTCTCAAAATGCGCCGGACCGGAGATCGGCGCTCCATTGTTGCCATCGGAGTCGGAGCAGTTTGCAGCTGCGCCCAACCACCGGAACATTAAAATTCCTTGTTGACAAAATCACCTGTCAACATACGATTTTGAAAATGTTCGGTTTTAAGCTGAAAAGGAGCACCGAGCCGACGTTAAACTTAACTAAACAACGAAAATAAACGATATGAAATCAAACAAAATTCTGATGTGCGCCCTGGCTGTGGGGGCAATGATTTTTGCCGCAGACAAAGCCTCCGCCGTCCTCGGAGTGGTCAATGTAAGCTGCGTAGTTCTGAGTGATTCCAACCACGTCGATGTTTCAGTTGTACCAGATGTTCCAGGTACAGGTGTGTATAAGGAAAAAATTATCAAGCATGCTTTTAACACGAAAAGGGTATTAAAGATTCTGGCCGACGCGACTGGAAACGGCTGGTTCACGAACAAAGCCTCGCGATTGGCCTATGACCCGGCCTATAACGAAGCCGCCACTGCATGGTACGAAGATGAGTTCGAGAATGGAGATGATGTTTATGGCATCTTCTATGTCACCAACACGATCAGCCATGATTCCTACCGGCTTGATAATGCCAGCACCGAGTCCAAGTACTGGAGCTATGTTGAGTTTGACAGCATGGGCGGTGATTGGGACCTTGGTTTCTGGGATAATCCCGCCTTGGGAGAAAACTATGCGGAAGGTTATATAGAAAATGAAAAACAGGACACCTATTCCAGCAGGGTCATAACACATGGCCTGCTTTACATCCACGATAATCCCTACGACTTTGATATAGCGGATTATCCTTCCATTATTTTTGACGAAAACGACAATGCATTTACCATTAGAGGTTTGGCCGTATTACAATACAGCGAAAACTCCAAAAATGAAGAAGCTGAGTCGTTCCGCATGCGCGGAACGGGCGATGGTTACTTCTTCGATTCGTACGATTCTTATCCTGTGATCAAAGGAATAATGGAGTTCAAAGGCAAGGGGCAAGGCGAGGAAGAATAATCCCATTTTCAAAACACAATCCAAGATCGGCGTTGCCGGTCTTGGATTTTTTGTTTATGCTGCGAAACACTGTGAGACCCAAATTTGTTTTTGCGCTGTTGCTGCCGGCGTTCCTCGTCCTGGGTGCGGCTTTCCTTTTGAAACAACATGGGGGGAACGCAGCCAAGCCTCCTCCAGTCAGTGAATCCGTGACTCCGGCTCCCGTGGCAAGTGTCGCCCCGCCACCCGCGCCCGCCCCGGTTCCCGCCGCGACAGTCTCCACCAACGTCCTGACGCCCGAACAGCGCCAGGCGGCCATTGACGCCGAGACAGACCGCCTCCAGCAATGGTCCATGAATGATGATCCAGCCTCCCTGTCCAACATCCTGGCCGACCTGGCCAATCCGGAAAAAGAAATCCGGGACGCCGCCATTGAAGCCACCGAACAGTTCGGCAGCACCAACGCCATCCCCGTTTTAAAGGCCGTGGCCGCAAACACGGACGACACCGAGGAACAGATCGCCCTGCTCGAAGCTGCTGATTTTCTCTCGCTGCCCGGCATGGATTTTAGCAAGCCAGCCGCGCCAAAAACCGCAGATCAAATGAGCGCACAAGCACAACAAGCAAGAAAAGCGTATCAAAACAAACTGCAAAAAGGGGCTCAGAACCAAAATTCAGCATCCACAACGCCGCCCACAGCCAATCAAAATCAAGCGGACGGTTCCAATCAATGATTGAAGGGGGGGAATCCCGTTTTGGATTCACAAACCCTTCACCGCCGACACCAGCGACTTCACAAACGCGCCCACGCGTTTCACCAGTTCCGGCGATTGGCCGTGTCTGGCAATCTGATTCACCACCGCGCTGCCCACCACCACGGCGTCCGCTGATGCCGCAACGAGCCGGGCTTGTCCGGGATTCGAGATGCCAAAGCCGACGGCCACCGGCAGCGGCGTGTGTGCGCGGATTTTACCGACCTGTTGCGCCAGATTCGCCGCCACCTTTGCCTGCATCCCGGTAACGCCTTCGCGCGAAATGTAATAAATGAATCCGCTGCCCCGTTTCACAATCAATTCAATCCGGTCATCCGGCGTCGTCGGCGCGACGAGATAAATGGGGCACAAACCGGCCCGGCGCATGAGCGCTTCGTAATTGGACGATTCCTCCGGCGGCAAATCCAGCACCAGCATGCCGTCCACGCCCGCCCGCGCCGCATCTTTGATGAACTGCTCCAGGCCGGCGCGGTGAATGAGGTTGAAATAAATGTAGAGGACAATCGGGATTTGCGAATCGCGCCGGATCGCCGCCACGGTTTTCAGAACCTTCGGCGGTGTGGCGCCGGATTCCAACCCGCGCTGGGCGGCGAGCTGGTTCACCAGCCCGTCGGCGAGCGGATCGCTGAACGGCACGCCCAGTTCCAGCACGTCCACGCCCGCCCGGTAAAAAGCAAGCGCGAGCCGGCGCGTGGCGTCCAGATTCGGGTCGCCCGCGCCGATATAGACGATGAAACCCTTTTTGCCTTCGCGCTTCAGGCGCGCAAAACGTTCCACGATGCGGTTCATTACGCGACAGTTTCAAGTTTCAGGTTTCAAGTTTCAAGCGGCAAGTTTTCTTAAAATCGTTGCAAACCGTAAATCTGGCGTAGCGGCGTCTCGGCAGAGCGCCGCATACTTTGGCGGAATTAAAAAATGGCGGCTTTCTCCCGAAAGCCGCTACGCATTTGACCACACCGTGATTTTTTAGCATTATTGCGGCATGGCCAGCACCTTCGGGCAACTGTTCCGCATCACGACATGGGGCGAATCCCACGGCGGCGGCGTGGGTGTGGTCGTGGACGGCTGCCCGCCGCGCCTCCGGCTCACCGAAGCGGACATCCAGCCCGATTTGGACCGGCGCCGGCCCGGACAATCCAAAATTGTTTCGCCGCGCAAAGAATCCGACACGGTGCAAATTCTTTCCGGCACGTTTGGCGGCAAAACGCTCGGCACGCCGATTTGTCTGTGGGTCAAAAACGAGGACGCCCGGCCCGAAGCCTATGCCGAAATGAAGACGAAATTCCGCCCGTCGCACGCGGATTTCACTTATTTTGCCAAATACGGCATTCGCAACTGGCAGGGCGGCGGCCGCGCCAGCGCGCGCGAAACGATTGGCCGCGTCGCCGCCGGCGCGATTGCAAAGAAAATTTTACGCGAACGGTTCGGCGTCGAGACTCTGGCCTACGTCAAGCAAGTCCAGAGGCTCGTCGCCGACGTGAACCCGGACCAGGTGAAGTTCAAGGACGTCGAGTCGAACATTGTCCGTTGCCCGGACCGGACAGCGACGGAAAAAATGATCCGGCTCATCGAAAAAATGCGGCGCGCGGGCGACACCGTCGGCGGCATCGTCGAAGGCCTTGCGCGCGGCGTTCCCGCCGGCTGGGGCGAACCGGTGTTCGACAAACTCGAAGCGGACCTGGCCAAAGCGATGTTGAGTCTGCCCGCGTCGAAGGCCTTTGAAATCGGCTCCGGTTTCAGCGGCATCACGCTCACGGGACGCGAGCACAATGACCCGTTCCGCGCGAGGCACGGGAAGGTTTTCACGACGACGAATTTTTCCGGCGGCATTCAGGGCGGCATCTCCAACGGGCAGACGATTTTCTTCCGCGTCGCGTTCAAACCCGTGGCCACGGTCATGCACGAACAAGACACGGTGGATGAGCAATTTCACAATGCGACGCTCAAGGGCCGCGGCCGGCACGATCCGTGCGTGTTGCCGCGCGCGGTGCCGATGGTGGAGGCGATGACCGCGCTGGTGCTGGTGGATCACGCGCTCCGGCACAAGGCACAATGCGGCTGACCCGAAGGCGTTCGGAGTTGATTTTTACCAGGGCAAAAGCGATTTTATTCAACCAAGCGAACAATATGGCAGAGAAAAACGTCAACGAAATACCGCGCGAGGCGCGCTTGCTGTTCACCAAGGCCAATGAGGCCGCGCAACGGGAAAATGTGGATTACGCCATCACGCTGTTCAATCAGGTGCTGGAAAAGGAGCCGGGTTTTTTTGAATGCCGCAAGGCGCTGCGCGCGGCGCAGTTCCAAAAATGCGGCGGCCGCGGCGGATTCTTCAAGAAAATGTGGAGCGGCGCCGGCTCCTCGCCCCAGGTCGCCAAGGCCAAAATGGCATTGAACAAGAATCCCGCCGAGGCCATGGCCATCGCGGAGCAGATTTTGAACGGCGACCCGAACAGTTCCGCCGCGCACCGGATCATCGTGGAAGCGGCCAATGTATTGGAACTGCCGCAAACCGCCGTGATGTCGCTCGAAATCCTGGTGAAGAATTCGCCCAAGGATAAAAATCTGGCGATTGAATTCGCCCACTCGGTGGGCACGACTGGTGGCGACACCGATGCGGCGGAAAGGATTCTCGCCGAACTTTTGCGCAGTTCACCCAACGACGGCGAGTTGAATCAGGCGCGCAAAGATTTGTCCGCGCGCAAGACACTGGACCAGGGCGGCTACAACGCCCTCGAAGGCGGCCAGGGTTCCTACCGCGACATTTTGAAAGACAAGGAGCAGGCCGCTTCGCTGGAACAGGAAAAGCGCGTCGTGAAGTCTGAAGATGTGGCCGAACGGCTCATCGGCGAATACGAGGCGCGGCTGCAGACCGAGCCGAACAATCTCAAGCTGGTGCGCCAGCTCGCGGAACTTTACGCGCAGAAACAACAGTTCGAACGCTCGCTGGCGCTTTACGACCGCATCAAAAATTCGGACATGGGCAACGATGCATCGCTCGAACGCGCCATTGCCGACACCATTGTGCGCCGGTTCGATCATCAGTTGGAGCAGCTCGATCCCGCCGCGCCGGATTACACCGAACAGTCGGCGAAACTCCAGGCGGAGAAGCTGAATTTCCAGGTCACCGAATGCCAGAAGCGCGTGGAAAAATACCCGACGGACCTGGCGGTCCGGTTTGAGATGGGGCAGCTCTATTTTCAAACGGGCAAGATCACCGAGGCCATTGGAGAATTCCAAAAGGCGCAGCAAAACCCGCACAAGCGTCTTGCCGCGATGAGTTTCCTCGCCCAGTGCTACGCCAAGCGCAAGATGTTCGACATGGCGGCGCGCATGCTTCAAAGCGCCATCAAGGAAAAACCTGTTTTTGACGATGAGAAAAAGGACCTCGTCTATAATCTCGGCTGCGTGCTCGAAAGCATGGGCAAGAAAGAGGAAGCCATCGAGCAACTCAAGCTCATCTACGAAATGGACATCGGCTACAAGGACGTTGCCAAGAAAGTGGACGACTTCTACGCCGGCCAGTGATACAATCACTTGCAGCTTTTTGTCGGTACGTAGCGAACGGCAAAAACTGATTCAACAGCATGTCAGTCAAAAACTTGAAGATGAATAGCTGTCAAGGCACGAAAAAGGATAGGCTGCAAAACCAGCCGCCGATTATCTGTTAGGCGACTTCACGCCATTAAAACCAGAAAGACTTTTAAATGAAGATTACGGCTAAAAAGATTGTCGCAGGGTTTGTCTTGTTGCTGGTTGCGGTTGTAGTTCTTATTTGGTTGAGTTTTGATGTATTTCACATTTTCAACATCGCAAATGTCGTCACGGGTGGGCAGTAAGACGTTACCAGATTTACAGAGTTATGAGTTATTACCAGTCGCCTAATATCAGGATAGGCTGCAATTCTTCGGCTTCCCCGACCTAAATCCGTTTTTCGTCCGCGTCAATGTAATCCACAAACGTCTTGATGTCGTCCCGGTGGACGATGCCGGACTGTTCCTTGCGCAGCTTGAGCCGCGCCACGGCTTCCGCGTTGTCAGGCTGGGGGCGGCTGAGGATGTCCCGGGCGTGCGCGGCCTTTTCCGCCGGGGATTTTTTCACGTTGACCCGCACCCAGTCGCACACCTCGCCATCAGTGACGGAATGCTTCACCACCTCGATCATCTGTTCATGCGTGACGCCGGCGCATTTGAGCCACATGCCGTCAAAGCCTTTGCCGAAATTCTCCTGATAATCGGCGTGCAGTTTGCCGGCGAGGTGCAGGCGGATTTTGTCAATGTAACGCGGCAGGTAACTCCAGCCGTCCATCGTTTCGCGCGGGCTGCGCGGGTAAATGATGCTGCT
>Ga0181530_10002636_pt1 | contig 21003 bp, 14 predicted proteins | sample PEATcosm2014_Bin_42_FD_119769 | JGI IMG/M metagenome (GOLD analysis project Ga0181530, IMG submission 119769) | Peatland microbial communities from MTU Mesocosm Facility, Houghton, MI, USA - PEATcosm2014_Bin10_60_metaG | ecosystem: Environmental > Terrestrial > Soil > Wetlands > Peat | place... | reverse complement strand
GCGCGCCGATGGGGTCAGCAGTTCGCCGGCGAAACTTGTTTTGGAAGGGACGGCGAGTGCGCAAGAGATTGACGCGGAGTACGATTTGCGGGACCTGCCGCTGCCGTAGGCGTTCGATTGCAGCTCCGTTCCGATTCGGCAGGTTTTACATCAAGTGGGCGATACAGGGCTCGAACCTGTGACCTTACGGGTGTGATCCGTACGCTCTGGCCAACTGAGCTAATCGCCCGCGTTTCTTCGACGCTATCCGATGTTATCGTGGGCGCGCGTTTCCTTCAAGCCGCCGATTGCGCCGTCGAACGATCGGCCAACGCCAGCGCGGCCTCGGCTTCGTGAACCGCGCGCTTTTGCCGCGAACTCATGAACGGGCGCTCGAAGATCAGGAAAAATAGCCACGCGATCCCGATGCAAGCCGGTATCGCAATTGCCAGCAAAGCCACGAATCCGGCCAAGCCGCTCAGGTGCAGCGGATGAATCACCAGTTGCCAGACGATCTGGATCACGGGGGCGTGCAACAGATAGAGGCTGTAGCTGAAGGTGCCGACCAAATAGAGCGGCCCCCATTGCAGGATTGATTTGGTGATTCCGCCGGGTGCGCCCCAGACGATGAGCCACGTCGCCAGCACGGCGCCGGCGAGCATTTCGCTGGGCAGGGCCGGCGTGTCGACGCCGCCCCAGTAATAGCAAAGCCCGATGAAAACCGCGGTTGCCAGCACCGCCAGGCGTCTGACGGTCTTCGGATCCTTCCACGGCCACGGCGCCGGCCGATACGTCACCGTCGCGGCGAACATCCCCAACGTGAAAATCCCCAGGTAGTGAATCGCCAGATTGTGAATCCACAGGTGCGAGAAAATCTTATAGGCGAGGAAATGCCGCGCTACCGGAGTCATAATGACCATTGCCAGCGTCGTCCAGCTCGGGCTGCGGCGGAACAGGATCACCAGCAGCGGGAAACAGAAATAAATTTGAAATTCCAATGCGATCGACCAGAATGCGTAGTTGATCTGATGCCGCTCAAAGAGGTTCTGGACCATCAGAAAGTTCACGGCGATGGCGCGCCAAGTGACGGGAAGCGTCGCATCCCAAACGGTGCCCGTGAGATGGCGCGCCAGGGTGGCGCCGACGATGGCGCAGAAAACGACGGCGGCGTAGAAGGTCGGGAGGATTCGCCGCGCCCGCTTGAGATAAAACCGTTTGGCCCCCCCGCGGAGGATTCCGTCGCCGCGGGCCACCGGCAGCATCAGGCAATACCCGGAAACCGCGATGAACCCCGCCACCGCCAGCCGCCCGAACAGCAGCCAGTTCACCACCCTCCCCACCGCCGCCCCAGGCAATCCCGCGCCGCGGTCGATCGGCCAGATCGACAGATAGCAGTGGTGCACCGCCACGTACAGCGCCAGCACCGCCCGCATCCCGTCCAGGTGCGGCAAATGGCTCTCGGATTGCGCGGGTCGCTGCATCATGCTCAATTGTCAATTGTCATTGGTCATTTGTCATTGGTAAGAAAACTCGGAACTCGCGACACCAACGACAAGTGACCAATGACAAATGACATCTTCCGCGATATATATCGGCTCATGCTCGATCCCCGCATAGATAAGCTGTCCAAAATGCTCGTGAATTATTCCTGCGCCCTGAAGAAGGGCGAGAAAATCCTGATCGAGGCGATCGACGTGCCGCACGAATTCAGCGCCGCTCTCATCCGCCATGCGGCCGAGGCCGGCGGTCATCCGCTGGTCATGCTCAAGAGCAACCAGATCAACCGCGCCCTCATGCAAGTCGGCCGCAAGCCGCAATGGGACCTCATCGCCCGCGTCGAGAAACTCCAGATGCGGAACGTTCAGTGTTACATCGGCGCCCGCGGCAGCCCCAACGTTTCCGAGCTTTCCGACGTCTCGGCCGACTTGCAGAAGCTGTATGAATCCACGGTCTGGGAAAAAGTCCATCGCGACGTGCGGATCAAAAAGACCCGCTGGTGCGTCCTGCGCTGGCCCACGCCGTCCATGGCCCAGATGGCCGAGATGAGCACCGAGGCCTTCGAGGATTTCTATTTCAACGTTTGCACCCTCGATTACGCGAAAATGAGCCGGGCCATGCAGCCGCTGAAAAAGCTCATGGAACGGACCGACGTCGTCCGCCTCAAAGGCCCGGCCGACACCGATCTCACTTTCAGTATCAAGAACATCCCCGCCATCTGCTGTGATGGCCGCGTCAACATCCCCGACGGCGAGGTCTTCACCGCCCCCGTCAAAACCAGCGCCAACGGCATCATCCGTTACAACTGTCCCACGATCTACCGCGGCGTCACGCACAACGACGTTCGCCTGGTCTTCCGCAACGGCAAAATCGTCGAAGCCTCCAGCACGGACACGAAAAAGCTCAACGAAGTTTTCGACACCGACCCCGGCGCCCGATACGTCGGCGAATTCGCCGTCGGATTCAACCCCTACGTCGTCAAGCCGATGAAGGACATCCTCTTCGACGAAAAGATCGCCGGCAGCATCCATTTCACCCCCGGCGCCTGTTACGACGACGCCAGCAACGGCAACAAAAGCGCCGTCCACTGGGATTTGGTAATGCGTCAAACCCCCGAAGTCGGCGGCGGCGAAATGTGGTTCGACGGTAAGCTCATCCGCAAGGATGGACGGTTTGTAGTAAGCGAATTGAACGGGCTGAATCCGGAGGCCCTAAAATAGGAGCCTTGAGAAACTTGAATGGATCATCGAGGCCACCCCGGCGCGGCGGCTTCAGCCGCCGTGTTCCTCTTGAATTCCCCGCAGTGGGCCGATGTCGCTACGACAGGGAATAGACCTCTCTGACTCCGCTCACTGGTACATCCTTTCCAGAAATTCTAACAGCATACGACAAGCATGTGTCGAAGCGACCTTCAACCACTTCGCCACTTTCGTACACGATACGAAGGATGACTCCCTTTTTGACGAACTTGGTCAATTGAGCGGGAAGCACGGTGGCATCAAGCGGATCGCCCGCGAAGATCAGGCTACCCTTGGGGGAGTGCGATGTTGCGGGATTAGGCTCGGAGACAGCAGCAGAGCCGGGTATCAAAGCCCTCAGCTTGCTGATAGCCGCTTTCCCACTCGATTCGTGAATGGTGGCAACGCCCCTGAACCCCGCGTGATCCTCTGCTGTCACAACCCCGTCACTGGTCCCTTTCGCATAGAGCGTCAGGATGATGGGCCGCTTGTTGCCGTCTCCGCGTCTTAGCGTGCGTCCAATCCTCTGAATGCGTTGCCGCTTTGATTGCGTCGAGGCAACCAGAATCCCGGCATCGACTTCGGGAATATCAATCCCCTCATCAAAGCTCCGACACACCAGCAAGGCGGATGGTCCCTCGCTGCGAAATTCACTCAAAATGGCCGCTCGCTCGCTAGGTGACATGCCGCTGTGACAGACCTTGCACCATACATGGGGCGCGGTTCTTTCGACTTGGTTCTTCAATGCACGGGCAGCAGCGCGGTCGATTCGCTCATCCACCAAATCGGCAGCCGCGATGCGTTCAAAGAAGACCAAAACCTTCCTACCACTCTCGACAAGGGCGTGAATCGCCTCCTGGCCAATATCAAGTTTATTCTGCGCCTTGTAATGAATTGCGGCTCGCCTAAACAGGAGAAGATACAGTTTCTCGATTTGCGGCTCGCGGCCCGAACCGATCCTGCCCATCAACCGCTGAAGTCGCTTGAACAACCACTCGTCAGAGGAAGAACGCAATTCGTCTTTGTAGAGCTCGCAAACATGGCTGAATTGTGCACGAATCTTCTCGCTCAAATTGAAGTAATCTTCTCGCTCTTCGTGCGTTAGTTCAACCGACGAGTTGAGCAAGTCGAAGCTGGGAACCAGCCCGTCACGATGTGCGTCGGTAAACCTGTACGCGTATAGAATGCTGCCAAGTCCGGACGTATTGTTGGGCTCGATGGTCGCTGATAAACCCATGCAGTAGGTCCAGTCATGATCCTCAACAATCTTCCGCCAAACGGGAGCGTCGATGTAGTGGTGGCACTCATCGGCAATGAGCAGAGTGGGAAGTCCTTTCGCCGAAAACTGGCCGAACCTGTCGTCGGCGTGCCTGAGAGCCGAAGTAATTGTTGCGACGTATGCGATGGGCGGGACGGCAAACCGATCTCGAAAATCCCCACCGATGCGACCAACTCTTTCATTTGGAAACTTTGACCGGATGACATCGCAAATTTTCCCATGCCATTGCTCCATGAGGGGCACGGTCGGCACAATAACAAGCGAAGATAACTTTCGGTTCTCGGTGTAGGCTTTGAGGAGAGCTTCAATGCCTACATGGGTCTTGCCAGACCCGGTGACGGCCTCGATGATTCCGCGACGCCCTGCTTTTTCCCATGCGGATAACGCGTACTGCTGCCATCGATATGACGGTTCGTTGTCCAATGCCAATTCGTCCCTTGCAAGGGAAAATTCAAAGGCGCAGTAAGTCGTTTCCCTTCACAAACTCCCGCCCCTCTTGACTTCCCCCACGTCCTCAAGAAGCTTTCGCGATTGCGGCAGCATAAACCGTGTGACGGTAACCGTCGGCAACTTGGAGAAACAAAGGATTGGTGACCGCCTTCCGCTCAACGAGATCGATCTTCCTGCCAAACAGATCTTCCAGGCCGTGAAGGAAGCCAAAGTACCGCTCGGACGATCCCTTCCACCCCAAATCTTCAAACTCAACGAAAAAATCCAGATCGCTTTTGTCGAAGTCGAAATCTCCCCGCGCGGCGGAGCCGAACAACTCCAGCCGATTGATCCGGTACTTGCGGCACAGCCGTTCGATCTCGGAACGATGTTGTTCAATCAGGTCCAGCATTCGGGTGAATATTATACGGAACCCTGGCCATAAAGGCACGCATTTTACCGGCTCAAGCTTACCGCTTTTTGCATTCGAAGGGCGAAATATTACCGCGGAGATCACAGCGCGGCCAAGCCGCAACCAAACCAAACCGATTGAACCACGGATTACGCGGATATGCACGGATGGAAGAAGAAATTATCCGTGCAATCCGTGTAATCCGTGGTTCACAAATTCTTCGCGAATCGCGCAAATTCTGATGGTTAGCATTGCGGAGAACGCCGAGAAATCCCGCACGGCGTCTGGTTTACCATCCTTGCCATTTCCATATCTCTTCTCCGCGTTCTCCGCGATCTCCGCGGTTAAATTTAGCTTTCTGGATTTCGAAAAACGTTTAGATTGAGTTACCTATAAACCCGCGGACCCTTACAATCCTTCATCGATGACCCCCCTGCCGATCGATTCACATCTGCCGGAAATTGTCCGGCGCCTCGGAGACGCCAAATCGCTCGTCATCGTCGCCGAGCCGGGGGCGGGCAAGACGACCCGCGTCCCGCCGGCCATTCTGCGCAGCGGGATGCTTTCCCCGGAGCATCCCAATCTGGTGATGCTTCAACCCCGCCGGGTCGCCGCCCGCGCGGCGGCACAGCGGATCGCCGAGGAGAACGGTTGGGAAGTCGGCTGCGAGGTCGGCTATCAAATCCGATTCGAAAAGCGCATGACCAGCGCGACGCGCCTGCGCGTTCTGACCGAGGGCGTGCTGACGCGGCAAATGCTTGACGATCCGTTTCTCGACGGCGTCGGAGCGGTCGTGCTCGACGAATTTCACGAGCGGTCGCTCCACGTCGATCTGGCGATCGCCATGCTGCGCGAAATGCAGCAGACGGTGCGGAGCGATCTGCTCCTGATCGTGATGTCGGCGACGCTGGAGGCGGAGCCGGCCGCGAAATTCCTGGGTAATTGCCCGGCCGTAAGCCTGCCCGGGCGGACGTTCCCGGTCGAGATTGATTATCATCCTCACGCCGGCTTGCCGGTCGTCTCGCGCGTGGCGGCGGCGGTCGAGGAAATCGTCGGGCGCGAGGATTCGGCCGGGCACGTGCTGGTTTTTCTCCCCGGCGCCGACGAAATCCGGCGCGTCATGCGTTATCTTGAGCCGCTGGCGGCGCGATTCGATCTTGCGGTCCTCCCCTTGCACGGCAGTCTCCCGGCCGACGAGCAGATGCTGGCACTGCGGCCCTCGACGCACAGAAAGATCATTCTGGCAACGAACATTGCCGAGACATCCCTGACGATCGACGGCGTTCGCTGGGTCATCGACGGAGGACTGGCCCGCGTCCCGGCATTCGATCCGCGTCGGGGCCTGGATCGGCTGGAACTGAAGCGCATCAGCAAAGCCTCGGCCACCCAGCGCGCCGGACGCGCCGGACGCACGGCCCCGGGCCGATGCTTACGCCTTTGGTCGGCCAAGGAGCAGTTCGCATTGGACGACTTCGAATTGCCGGAGATCAAGCGCGTGGACCTGAGCGCGGCCGTACTGGACCTTCACGCCTGGGGCAAACCGGATGCGGCGGCATTCGGATGGTTCGAGCCTCCGCCGGCCGAGGCGCTCCTCTCCGCTCAACGGCTGCTGGAAATGCTCGGCGCGGTGGAAGCGCGCGGGTTGACGCCGCTGGGAAAACGGCTGATGAAGCTGCCGCTTCATCCGCGCCTCGGCCGGCTGCTCTGCGCCGCGGCGGACGCGGGCTGTCCGCAGGAAGGCGCGACTCTGGCCGCCCTGCTTTCCGAGAAGGACATTCGGCGCCCAGATTTCACCCAACCGCCGCATTCTCGCTCCCCGGCGACCCAGGGCGACAGCGATCTGCTTCTTCGCATGGACGACCTGGATGGTCATTTGCGCGATGCATTAGATTCCGTGGCAATCCGGCAGGTGAAGCAGGTGAGAAACGAACTGCTGCGCCTGGCCCGGCGGCTGAGCGACGTTCCGGCGCAATCTCCGTCGCACCAAACGCTTCTGAAGCTGCTGCTGACGGCCTATCCGGACCGCGTCTGCCGGCGGCGTCAGCACGACCCCAGCGCCGGCGTCATGGTGGGCGGCGGCGGCGTCCGGCTCGATGCCGAATCCGTCGTCCGGCAAGGCGAGTTCTTTCTCGCCCTCGATGCCCGCCATGATCCGCGCTCGGAAACTCGCGAAGCGATCGTTCGCATTGCCAGTGCCATCCGCGTCGAATGGCTCATGGAAATTTTCCCCCAATCCATCTCGCGCCAGCGGACAATGGTCTTCGACGAAACTCGCCAGCGCGTCGCGGGCCGGGGCGTCGTGCGATATCGCGACCTCGTTTTATCGGAGGATTTTGACGCTTCGGTCGATCCCCAGGAAGCCGGCAAGACGCTGGCGGCGGCATTGCGCCCGCGGGCGGCGGAGATTTTCGCCGCCGACGAGGCCGCGGCGAATTTCCTGGCCCGCGTGGCCCTGCTGCGGCGTGCGATGCCCGAACATCCCTGGCCGAAGTTCGACGAACGCGAGCTTGCAGACGTGTTGGAAGAACTCTGTGCCGGGAAGAAAAGCGTCGAGGAGCTGGCGCGTCTGCCGCTGGCCGACGCGCTTCAGGCCAGGCTGCAATATCCGATGGATCAGGTTCTTCGCCGCGAAGCCCCGGAAGCGATCGAAGTGCCGAGCGCCAGCCGGATTCGGCTGCAATATCGCCAGGATTTGCCGCCGATCCTGGCGGTTCGTCTCCAGGAGATTTTTTCCTGGCGCGACACGCCGCGCCTCGCGGCCGGCCGCGTGCCCGTGCTCTTGCATCTCCTGGGCCCCAATTTCCGGCCGGTGCAGATCACCGACGATCTGCGGAGCTTTTGGGCGACGACCTATTTTCAGGTCCGGAAGGATTTGCGGGTGAGATACCCGCGGCATTCGTGGCCGGACGACCCGATGAGTGCGTTGCCGCAGGCCAAGGGACGACGGGGAGGGGGAAGGTGATTGGAAAATCCGAAATCCGAAATCCGAATGACGAATCAAGCCCGAAATCCGAATGACGAAGCGGTCTTTCATTCGGATTTCGCCATTCGGATTTGATTCGTCATTCGGATTTCGGATTTCGGATTTCCCTTCCCGCCCACGCTCTCCACATCCCCCGATACGCCGCCTCCATGGCGCGGGCAAACCCCACCCCATCCATCAGCGGAGATCGGCGCATTCGATCGCGAAGACTGCGGCGCAGCTCGGCCAATCGCGGCAAATCGCCGGCCAACGCCGTCGCGATCTGCACGAATTGGTCGCCGTCGCCCGCGGCCAGCTCGTGCAGGCCGAGATTCTCCAGAATGCTTGTGCCGGCGCGCCCGGCCGCGGTTCGCCCGGCCAACGTGACGATCGGCACGCCCATCCACAGCGCATCGCAACTCGTCGTAATCCCGTTGTACGGGAGCGGATCGAGACAAACGTCGATCCGGTCGTACAGACGCAGATATTCCGGGCGCTCGTATCGCCCGACAAACTCGATTCGATCGGAGGCGACGCCCGATGAATTCAGAACCCCGACGATCCGCCGTCGATGTTCCTCGCACAGCGATTGCAAGATCAGGCGGGAATCGCAAACGCCGTGCAGCACCTTCGCCCAAAGCTGTAGCAGCGGATCGTTGAGCTTGCACGGATTGTTGATCGATCCGAACCGGATCGGTCCGGCAATCCTAGTCGCGGCCGGCGCGACGTCGCACAGCGGATCGTAGCAGGCCCAGGTGCTGGGCAGTCGAACCGATTGCTCGCGATAACACGATTCATCCATTCCGGGCGGATCGATCCACGGATCGGTGATGCGATAGTCCATCTCCTCAAGCCCCGTCCCGCCGGGATACGCCAGCCACGCCACCTGCACCGGAGCGGGCCGTTGTGCGAACGTCAGCAGGCGGTTGTACGACATGTGCATCGCCAGATCGACCAGAACGTCGATGCGGTCGCGGCGAATCTGCTCGGCCAGTTCCTCGTCGGTCCGGCCGAGGGCCATGTGCCAGACGTGGGCGCAGCGTTGAAGCCGCCGCGTCACCGCGTCGGTGCGACGCCCGTCGCTGTAGCAGAAAACCTCGACTTGCTCCCGATCGTGCGATTCCAGCAGGGGGACGACAAAGAAGGATTCGGCGTGGTCATAGAAGTACGGCGAGACGTACCCGACGCGCAGCCGCCGATCGGGTGAGCGGTCGTTTTCATGCGGTCGGATGAATTTTTGCATCGGCGCGGCGAGCAGATCGTTCCATCGCCGCTGCTCGGCCAGGAGAGACTTGGCACGGGCGCGGTGATCGAATTGCAGGATGTAAACCCTGTTGCATTGGTTCACGTGATCGTTGGGCCGCAATTTCAGGGCGTGATCGAGTGCGTCAAGGGTCTCGGCGACGGCGCCCGCCTCCTTCAGTGAGTTGGCCAGAATGTTGTGGGCCTCGGCCAGGTCCGGCCCAAGCTCCACCGCACGACGGGCCGATGCCAGGGCCTCATCGATCTGCAGCGCATCCAGCAGGGCGCCGGCAAGATTGACGTGCCCCTCGGCGAGATTCGGCGAAATGGCCAGCGCCCGCCGCGCCGACACCAGCGATTCTTCCAGCCGGCCGCAATCCCGAAGAACTTTCGCACGGTTGTTCCAGATCAGGTCCCAATTCGGACGCAGCGCGATCGCCTTGTCCAGCGCCGCCAGCGCTTCGTCAAATCGCATCCGCACGCTCAACGCCAGCGCCAGGTTGTTGTAGCTCGCGGCCATCACCGGCGGCAACGCGATCGCCCGCTCATACTCGGCAATCGACTCGTCGATCCGCCCCGATTCCCGCAGCGCATCGGCCAATACCTGATGCGCCCCGGCGGAATCCGGATGGATGCTCAACTCCCGCCGGCAGCAATCGGCCGCTTCGTCAAACCGGCCCAGTCCGTTCAGCGCCGTCGCCAGGTTGACCGGCGATTCGCCGTCGTCGGGATTCAGCCTCACGGCTTCCCCAAACGCCCCGGCGGCTTGTTCCGGGCTTTTGGCGGCGAGAAACACTTTGCCGAGATTCGCATGATACCCCGCGACACCCGGATGAAGCGTAATGGCCCCGCGGATCAATTCGACGCCCTCCTGATGCCGACCGGCTTGCGCGCAGACAACCCCCAGCAAATGCAACGCATCCGCGCAATCGGGCTGTTGCGCCAGAATCTGACGATAGAGCCTCTCGGCCTCTACCAACTTCCCGGCCTGCTGCCGCTGCATCGCCATGTTCAGCGCTTGTTCAAGTGGAACCGATGGCATGGCGGTCGAATAATAACCGATTTGGGGCCGCTCCACCGGCCGGAGATGAAACTAACCGATCGGGAACAGTGGGAATCAGCGAGGGCCAGAGACCTGAACCGGGACGGAGACCTGAACCGGGACGCCGCTAGTTTTTTTTAGCTGCGTCCGTTTCCTAGCTCGAGTCCTCACCCGCGACTTGATGATAATTCAGCAATGCTGAGGATAGAGACAGAGCGGAAGCTGTCCCGGTTATTCGTACGGACGGCCTTCTTACCGTTCTGCAGGGCGGAGGGATTCCTTTTCGACCGGGTTGGCGGACGCTGAGACCATGACTTGCGAGGCGACCACGAGCATCACGATCGAAGCGGGCACGAGGTTACGCGTCTCGCGCAGCCAACTGAACATCACGTTGGAAATCAGCAAAATGGGAGTGAGGTACAGGATGAGGGCCTTTAGAAACGGCGGCGTGGAGCGCCAGCCCATCACGACAAACGGGACGAGAACTCCGATGGTGAACAGGACCTGCCTGGGCCACGGGGCCAAGCCCAGGTTGGTGCGATACCAGTCCGGCGGCACGCCCGAGACGCGGGTGTAGGCGAAAGTGCCGCCGAGGATCCACCAACGGATGGCCACCACGACCGCGAGGCTGGAGAGCACCAGCAGCACGCCCGGAACCCAGGAACGCGACTTAAAGAAGTGATACAGCAAATAGAAGCCAGTCATCACAACGACCGATTCCTTGGCACAGATGCCCAGGGAAACCGTGAGGAAGAGGAGCAGGGGATGGCCCAGGAAGATCAAGATGAACGATAGGACAAACGAGAGATGCGACATGGGATCCATAAGCTGACCGGCATAACAGCGGATCGATGAGGCATAGATCAGGCCATAGCCGAGTACCGTGAGAAAGGGTCCGGGGCCCGGCACGAAGAGGCGGGAAAAGGCGAAGATGCTGTAGACCAGCAGGAAAGCGAAGACGTGGCGGTAAATATCGCGGGCGTACGCGAACCCCACGCCGGTTCGTTCGATGCCGGCGACGACGTAGTCGGGCAGGAAGCGGTAGGAATGAGGGATCATGCCCGGAGCGTGATCGAGAATGCACTGGTGCAGCGCGATCTGCCATTCCGTGTTGTCTTTGTACCCCAGTTCGGGGGGAAAAAAGAGGGTCGTGTCGACCAGGGCGTTGTGCAGCGACTCCAGCGAAGTGGACACCACGGCCAGGAAAAGGATCGTCAGCAGTGCGTGGCGGCGACCCTTCAACCGCTCGTAGAGATAGCCGGCGAGCATGACCCCCAGGGGAAGCAGAATGAGCGCCAACTTCCTGCCTTGGTGCGGTGAGTCAGGCAGGATCATCGAACTCACGGTCATAACGGGCGACTGTAGTCGTTGCCGCAATCGCGTGTCAAGTGTTTGTACGGGGTGTGTCGGCGGGAATGGAATTGATCCGGATGAATGCCTTGACACACGCGATCCATCCCGTATAATGAATTCAGTTCATATGGTGAATTGCATTTGGAGAATCCATGGGCACGCGGCAGCGGCGGGATCGGGAAGCCAAGCGGCGGCGGCAGAGCATCCTCGATGCGGCCAAGAACGTGTTTTGGAAGCATGGCTATGCGGCCGCCACCATCCCCAAGGTCGCCGCGGCGGCGGAGCTTGCCCCTGGAACGCTCTATCTGTATTTCCCCGGCAAGGACGCCCTCTACGCCGAATTGCTTGCCGAGGGATATGAGACGTTGCACCAACGGCTGGCGGCCAGCGTCCAGCCGGGCGCGGCCCCGCGACGGCAGTCCGAGGCGCTGATCGATGCGTTTTTCCAATTCGCCAGGCAAAACCCGGAGTATTTCGACATCGTGTTTTTCGTCTTGCAGCGCGAGGGCGGCAAACGGGAAGGACGCTTGGACGCCGCTCAAATCCAACGGCTTAAGGCCTTGGAACGCCGGTCCCAAACGGTGGCCGCTCAAGTGCTGCGCCGCGTGGGCTCAGGCAATGCCCGGCGCGACCAGGCCACCCTGGACGCCGTGTGGAGCATGTTGGCCGGGGTCATCTTCTATTTCAGCGACGATCCCTCGTTCGACGTCGTCGCCGCCCAAGCCAGGCGTTTGCTTCTGTCGGCGATTTTTCCAGTCGATTAATCCGGGGTTGAATGGGAGCAGCTTTCTCTTGGCCCATGAAATGAATGATATTCATTAAATGAGCATAGTTCAGGAGGCAACGTGAAGATTCTGCTTGTATTGCCCGCGGCCGATCACCTCCGCGTCACGACGCCCGGAGGCCAACCGCCGAAGCGCGCGATGCTCCGGTTCAGCGTCTTGCCGCTGACGGTTGTCGCCGCCCTGACGCCGCCGCGCCACCAAGTGTCGATCTGCGATGAAAACGTCGAGGCCATCGACTTTGATTGCGACGCCGACGTCGTGGGAATCACGTTTATGACCGCCCTGGCCCCGCGAGCCTACCAGATCGCGGCGGCCTTTCGGGCCAAGGGAAAGATCGTCGTGGCCGGCGGATACCACCCCACCCTCTGCCACGACGAGGCCGCCGAACATTTCGATGCGGTGGTCGTCGGTGAGGCCGAGGGCAACTGGCAGCAACTGCTGGCGGACATCGAAGCCGGGAACCTTCAGCGAATCTACCGGCTGCCGCAACCGGCCGACATGACGACCACCCCCGTCCCCCGCCGCGACCTGACGGACCGCACCGCCCGCCACTACGTCACCACCAACGCCGTACAGACCGGACGCGGTTGCCCGCACGGATGCCGATACTGCTCCGTCACCGCATTCCATCGCCGCAGCCATCGTCATCGGCCCCTTCAAAACGTCCTGGAAGAAATTCGCCGCATCCCCTCGAACCACTTCATGTTTGTGGACGATAACATCATCGCCGACCCGGATTATGCGCGGCAGCTCTTCCAGGGCCTGATCCCCATCGGCAAACGCTGGGCCAGCCAGTGCTCGCTCAAAATCGCCGATGATCCGGACCTGCTTCGGCTGGCTTACGCCGCCGGGTGCCGGGGACTATTCATCGGAATCGAAACGCTGGACGAGCGAAACCTGGCCACGATGGATAAAGGATTCAATGAAAGCCGCCGCTACGCCCAGCGCCTGGCCGCCATCCGGAAACAAGGCATGCTGATCGAACTCAGCGTCATGGTGGGATTGGACAACGACGACGTGTCGGTCTTTGGGCGCACGCTGCATTTTCTTCAAGCCGTGCACGCGTCCGCCCTGCAATTGAACATCCTGACGCCCCTCCCCGGCACCCCCTTGTTCGAAGATTTCCAGAGCCAGGGCCGGATCATCGACCATGACTGGAGCCACTACGATTTCCGCCACGTCGTGATCCGCCCCACCCGCATGACCGCGACCCAGCTACAGGCCGGAACTGACTGGCTCTATCGCCAATTCTATCGCCTCGATCGCATCCTCCTGCGCACGCTGCGATCGCTGCTGACGCTCGGTCCGTTAACCGCCTACGTCATCTGGCGGCTGAACATGACCTACCGCTACGACAACATCCGCGAACGCATCATCGGCCACAACCCTGCCAACTAAAGGGGACGCGGCCAACTGCAGGGGACGCGCACCTTAATATTAACGCTCGCGTCCCCTTTAGTTCAGATGAAGGGGACGCGAACCTCAATATTAAAGCTCGCGTCCCCTTCAGTTCAGATTCGCTAGACGACGCGGAGAGCGATGAGTCAAAAAGGATGCTATCTGCCAAAGATGGAGATCAGATGGACACGGATAAATCAAGACAAACTTCTTTGCCTTTCATCCGTGTCCATCGGTCTGCATCTGTGGCAAACATGCTCTTCTCCGCGTCCTCGGCGTTCTCCAGCGAAGCAGGCGGTAAACCGAGCAATTCGTTCTGGCTCGGAGCCGATTGATTCGCATCACCCCGTTTGGTTTCCCCGTCAACTGCATTTAAGAATTTCCGTCCGGCGGATATCATTGATGGAATGCCGGACCTTTCCTCATCGGGCGGGATTCGGGCGCAATACGAATCGGATGGGCTGCGCCTCGTTCTGCCGCGTAAGCGCTGGCCCCTTTCGGGGCCGATCAAGACGCTGTTGCTGGGGATCGCGATGGTCGGGGTGCCGATCCTGGCGGCCGCGGGGGCGCGGGCGTTCGAGGATCGGATCAATGGGTTGCACACCATCGCCCTGGTTGTGGGGTTTCCGTTTGAGGTCATCGGAGTGATATTGATTCTCGCCGCCGTGTTCGGGCTTTTGCCCTGCCATTGCGAGGTTCGTCTGACGAAGGATTGGCTGATCTGGGTGAGGTGGAACGGACCGCTTCGATTTCGGCAACGGTGGGCGAGAGCGGATATCACCGGCATTCACGTCGTCGGCGATGATTCGGCCGATGGGGCCACCCTCCAACTTCAGGGAGATTTCGAGGAAACTCCGGAGATCGGGTTTGGATATCCGCGCGATCTGCTGTCGGAACTGGCGGAGGAACTGACGCGGCGCGGCGAATTTGGGAAGCCGGCGCGGGGCCGGATCGCCGAGCCCGACCAGCCGGTTGGCCGTGAATCCCGGCCGCCGCGGGCGGGGTCAGGCTTTCGCGTCGTTGGCGGGACCGCTTTGCTCCTGATCTCAGCGGTGGGCGGATTTTTCGGCATTCGGGAAATCGCCTGGCAGCAAAACGCGGTGACTCGGTTTGCCCCGGTGGCGGCTCGCGTAATTTCGTCGCGCGTGGATGTCACCGGCACCGGGACGAACAGGATGTACGTGCTGCATGTTGTCTATGCCTACGAAGTTGGCGGACATAGGTATTCCGGAACGCAGATCGCGCCGTTTGACGTGCTCAAACAATTCTCGTCGCGTCTTGGGGCCCAGGACGTAATTCGGCAGTTCCAGGCGGGAACCCAGGTTACGGCTTACGTGAATCCGGACGATCCAGGCGACGCGATTCTGGTGCGCGAGTATTCGCCGCAGCCTTATCTGCTGTCGATTGTGGCGTTGGTGGCGGCGCCGCTGGGAATGGTGCTACTGATCCAGGCCCGACGGCCGCCGCGGCCGTTGGAGGGCGTGCGGATCGGCGGGCGGGTGTCTTGGCAGGTATTTCCCGAGCGGAGTTTGAGTGGGAAAATGGCGGAGAGTTTGGTGCTGCTGCTGGGTACGAGCGCTGCGATTTGGCCCCTGTGGGCGCGCTTTTTACGCGTGGCCGGGACGCAGGATGCGGCCGTGCTCGTCAGACCCATTACGCCGCTGATGGTGATATTGGGGTTGGCTTGCGTGGTGTCGGCATTTCGGGCGTGGAGGAGATGGCGCCAGACCAGCGACGCCCGGCTGATGGTGCGGCCAATGCCGATGAAAGCGGGAGAGCCGATTGAGCTGCACGTCGAGATCGATGCGCATGTGGGATTGCGCCTGAACGCGCTCCGGGCGCGCGTGGCTTGTCGGGAGCATTATCAGGTGGAGCGGCATGGGCGGTATGCCTGGGGAAAACAGGTGAAGACGCGCGTTCACGTTGAACGGGTCTGTGAATTGAAGGGGGTCTGCACTCTCGAAGCCGGATCGGTGCTGAGCGGCGACGGGTCGGTGACTTTCACCTCGGCTGAGATTCCACGCCGAACACGCAAGCCGTTTCCCTATTACACCTGGGACGTGACGGTCGAGGCGGATTTGGCGCGCGGGCCGAATTATCGCGGCGTGTTTGCGGTCGCGTTCGAAACGGTGGCCCAATCCAATCCGGTTCGGCCCGACGACCGAGCCAAAGCAAGCTTGCGATAAATTTGGCGCTTTCTCGGCGCGCCAAAAGCCATTCTCGCGCCGCATATCTCACAACTCAAGTCGTGGTAATGAATTACGGCGCAAATAAAGACTGCCATACGCTCGTTAGCAATTGAAAAGTGTAAAATGTGTAAAGTGCCAAAAAGGCAGACTGGCCAAATGCCAAGGTCACAGCAGCGGGGAAAGAAGACTTACCGCGCGATCGACGTATTCATTAACGACCGGCCGGCGGTTCCAATCGGCCAATTCCAGCGGGCGGGAATGTGACAGATAATCCCGTTGAATCACCCGCAGGCGTTCGGTGATCGGCTGGCCATAGAGCAGGACGCTCAGCTCGAAATTCAGGCTGAAGCTGCGGACGTCGAGATTGGCCGAGCCGAAGAGGGCGAAGGCGTCATCGACGGTGGTGGTCTTGGCGTGAAGAAGGCCGCCCTGGTATTGGTGGATCGCGACGCCGGAGCGCAGGAGCGAATGGAAATGCGCCCGACCGGCGGCGGCGGCGAAAAAATGATCGGCGGTTCGCGGGAGGATCAATTTCACGTCCACGCCGCGATCGGCCGCCATCATCATGGAAAGCACGGTCGTCTCATCGGGCACGAAGTAAGGGGTGGTGAGGATCAACTGGCGGCGCGCGGTCTGGATCGCCGCCAGCAGGAGCCGGCGATAGGTCGCATCGGGTTGGGACGGGCCGGTGGCAACCACCTGTGCGGGCAGGTCTTGAGCCGACGGTTCGCCGGGGGAAGGATCGTGACGGTCGGGATAGGGGATCTCGATTTCGAGTCCGGTTTCAAACGCCCAGTCCTCGGCGAAGATTGACGCCAACTCGCCGACGATCGGCCCGGTGAATCTGCCGGTGAGGTCGATCCAGGGGCTTCCCCGGCGTCCGCCGTAGTCGGGATCGACGATATTATGGCTGCCGGCGTATGCGGTCTGTCCGTCGATGATCGCCAGCTTCCGGTGATTGCGCAAATCCATTCGCGCCAGCCGGCGGCGGAGGGGCGCCACCGGCAATGCGGCGACAACCTCGACTCCCGCGGCCGTCAGTTCTCTCGAAAGCCCCTTGCGATGGAAGAATTTTCGTGATGCCAGCCCATCGGCGATTACGCGGCACTTCACCCCCCGCCGGACGGCCTCGGTCAGCGCGTTGGCCACGGCGCCGGCGGTCGAGTCGCCGGCGAAGATGTAATAAAGCAGATGAACGCTGTGGCGAGCGGCGGCGATGTCGGCACAAAGCCGCTGGCGAAATTCCTCGGCATCGGGCAGAAAATCCAGGCGATTGCCCGCCAGCACCGGCAGCCCGCTGATCTTTTCCGCTTGAAGGATCATGGGCTGATAGGGCGGCGCGGAGACCGGGGTGGTTTGATGGGGGATTCGGCCGGCATGGCGGTCGGGATCGCGGAAACGCGCGACGATCTCCCGGTGCCGTTGGGCGCGCCGGGACCCGAGGCGGCTTTCCCCCAGCAGGAGATAGAGCGTGAGTCCGACGTAGGGATGGAGGAAAACGATGCCCAGCCAGGCCACTGACGCACCCGGCGCGAATTGCCGCCGCAGCACGACCGTCACCATGCCCGCGCGAATCCCCCATCCCACCACCGCGTACACGATGTAAAAGACAAACCAGGTCATTTCGCATCGGGCGTATTGCGGATGGCGAATCTCAGAAGTTCCGCGCTGCTCTTGATGTTCAATTTTTCTTTGATGTGTTCGCGATGGGCCTCGACCGTTTTGATGCTCAGGAAGAGCTTGTCGGCGATCTCCTTCACGCTGTGGCCGGCGCCGATCATGCGGAAGATTTCCAGTTCCCGGTCGGTGAGCCGGTCCATCGGCAGGCCGCCCCCGCGCTTCTTGCCGCGAACCATGTGTTGCAAAAGCGTCGCGCTCATTTTGCTGCTGACGTACACTTCGCCGGCCAATACGGTGCGGATGGCGGCGAGCAATGTTTCGGGCGATTCCTGCTTCATGACGTAGCCGCCCGCCCCGGCTCGCAAGGCGCGTTCGGCATACAGCGATTCATCGTGCATGCTCACGACCAGCACCGGCAGGTCCGGCGACTGTGCCTTCAGTTCCTTCAGCAGCTCGATTCCATCGCTTTCTTTGAGGGAAACGTCCACCAGCACCAGATGCGGTTGAGACTCGCGAATGGCTCGAAGCGATTGGTAGGCATCTTCCCCTTGGCCGACGACGGCCAGATCGGCCTCGCTGTTGATCAACTGGGCCAATCCTTGGCGGACGATCGGGTGATCGTCCACGAGGAAGATTTTCTTTTTGCTTGGCGCCGAATCGGAAGACTTCGCGGGGTTGGTTTTGGCGGGGCTGCTCTTGCTCATATTTCTCCCATCCTGCCTTTAGAATGAGAAACCGGCAAGTCTGCGGACCAGAAATATCGACGATTGCGTGAATTTATGGAAGGGCTAAAGCAGATGTCCCCAACGCCGGTCCAGGATGGTTCCCTCTCCAAATATCTTCGAAGGTAGAACACTTTGGGATTTGGCACGCTTGGGGCTGTCGTTGCGTTTGGGATCCGGCATGACATGCGGCCGAGCCCTTTGGCGCGGATGAATCGGAAGCGCAGCGCATCCGCCCCGCGAATTGGGGTGCTGCCGGCGGGTCGAATTCGGCTTTTGTCGCATAGCTCACCTAACAGTGATCCATCAGCCCGTTTATTATCGCCTTGGAAATGCCGTCTGTTCATCGGGATGGTCTACGATTTGGATGTGAGGGTTTCCCCGATGCCAAGGGGGATGGTGGGTTGGGCGCGGCCGGTGGTTTTTGGTTCTGCGCATTGGGAACCGGCTCAGACCTTATGGTGCAAACAATGACAGTTCCCCCGCCTTTGCGCTTGTTGGCGGTGAAACTTCCACCAATGACTCGGGATCGAAATTGCATTGTTTGCAGGCCCATCCCCACCTCAGCCTGATGGATCCTGTCGGAACCGCCGAGGGTAAGCCCCTGTTGGACGCCGTCCGTAAGCGCCTTGCCCATGCCCACGCCATTGTCGGCGATCGCCAGCACCAATGTTCCACCGCGGGCCGCGAGGCTGATCTCGATGGCCCGCGCCTTGCCGTGCTTGATGGCGTTGCCCACGGCCTCCTGAGCGATCCTATAAAGGTGCGTGGCGGTGGCATCCTCGTGCACCTGGGCGACGCGGTCCCAGCGAAAGGTGCACCGGACCCCGAAGGACTGCGATACTTTCGTGGCCAGACTGTCAAGGGCAGCCCAGAGTCCGGATTTCAGGTCCACGGGATTCAGTCCGCGAGCCAGATCGCGCGCCTGGCCCGCCGCACTGCGCACGGATGCCGACAGATTGGACATCGATTCCCTGCCCTGACTTGCGTCGGCGGGCAGGGTTCGCGCGGCGGCGTCAATCGCAAAGGCGATGCCGATCAAATCCTGACACAGGCCATCGTGAAGGTCTTGGCCAATCCGTCGTTGTTCGTTGGCGGCGGCCTCCAGAATCTGTCGCTCCAGCCGGCGGCGTCCGCTCAAATCGTGCAAGATCCCCGTGAATAGCCGACGGTGGCCCAACTGAATCTCACTAACCGACAGGTTCATGGGAAAGGTCGTGCGGTCCTTCCGCAACCCGGTGACCTCCCGGCCAATCCCAATGATCTTGGCGCGGCCCGTGCGAAGATAGTTGCGAAGATATCCCTCATGCTCTGAATGAAACGGCTCGGGCATGAGAATGTTGACGTTGGCGCCGAGAAGCTCGGACTGGCCGTAGCCGAAAAGTCGCTCCGCCGCCGGATTCGCCGATTCAATGATGCCGCGCTCGTCGATGGTGATGATCGCGTCGGCGGCGGTGGTGACCAGAGCCTGAAGGCGCTCTTCCCTGTCGCGAAGCGCCATTTCGGAAGATTCAACAATTGCCGCAAGCCGCGCCAGTTCCTCTTCATTGCCGACGGCGCCGCCGGCGATCCGGGCATTCTTGCGCCTGTGAACCGGTTGCGCTTTCGGTGCGCGGCGATTTGGCATGGCAGACCTCAACCGGCAGCTTATGGGGACAAACGATCAATGCTCCATTGGTTCTCAGCCATTCGAGTATAGCAGAACCGATCATGCATCCGGCTGGGACGCCCCTGCCAGAATTCGATTCTTTCGGGCTTCAAGAGATACCCGCCCCATTGCGGCGGAATGGCAATGTCCTTTCCGGCGAACCGGGCTTCGATCTGGCGAAACTTCGCGACGATCTCAGCCCGATCGGCGACCACCGCGCTCTGATCCGACGCCCAGGCGCCGATCTGGCTGCCGCGCGGGCGCGAGTGGAAATATTCTTCGGATTCTTCGCGCGACAATTGCGTAACTGAACCCACGATGCACACCTGCCGCTCCAGGTCCGGCCAATAGAAAACCGCGGCGGCGCGAGGATTGTCGGCGAGTTCGCGGCCCTTGCGGCTCTGGTAGTTGGTGAAGAACGTGAAGCCGCGCTCATCCACGCCTTTGAGCAAAACCGCTCGCGCCGAAGGCTGACCGTCACGCCCGGCCGTGGCCAGAACCATTGAGTTGGCCTCGAAAGAACTTCCCGTGAAAAGCGAATAGAACGCTTTGTAGAGATCGACGCAGAATCTTCGCAGCCGGCCACCGCTTTTGAATGAGGCCGCGTCAAACCACCGTTGAAACTGACAGACAGGATCGCTCGCCAGATCGGCGCGGTCCAGAACCCCCAAACGGTACTCCCTTCGCATATCTGAGATTGCCATAGCGGGGCAAGTCTATATTGGATCGCAACAGGCTGACAACTTCGCGGACCGCCGCCGCTTTCGGCCAAGCCGCAGCCGTTATCGGCGGTTTCCCTTACGCCAAGAGTGGGGACGCCTCCGATACTCACCTGAATCTCAATGCTCGATATTGCGTTTCCATCGAAATTTCCGAGACGAAAGGAATTCCTTATGTCGCTTTCTTCACTTTTCAAACGAAGCCCATCAGCCGCGGGACTCTCATTCGCTCGAGCAATATTGCTCGCTACGGCGGTCACGCTCATCGTGGGGTTTCCTTCAACACTGATGGCCAACGAAGCCGGACTCCGCATGCCCGACCTCAACCAGGCCCGCTTCTTCGGCAATTCCATCGGCGGACATACCCTCCTCGCCTGGGGAATCGCCATCTGCGGACTTGGCTTCCTCTTCGGACTTGTCATTTACAGCCGGCTCAAAAACCTCCCCGTCCACGAATCCATGCGCGAGGTTTCCGAAACCATCTATCTC
>Ga0181530_10002630_pt1 | contig 21031 bp, 17 predicted proteins | sample PEATcosm2014_Bin_42_FD_119769 | JGI IMG/M metagenome (GOLD analysis project Ga0181530, IMG submission 119769) | Peatland microbial communities from MTU Mesocosm Facility, Houghton, MI, USA - PEATcosm2014_Bin10_60_metaG | ecosystem: Environmental > Terrestrial > Soil > Wetlands > Peat | place... | reverse complement strand
TCTCATGGAATACGCGCGCAAGTGTTCGTGGGTCGTTTCCCCGGCATCAATGCCACGCGGCCGTCACTGTAGATGGCGGTAGCCGGCCTGGCCTTCGGGTTAGGCCCGTCGAGAAGTCGATTTCACTTGGAATCAAAGACCAGGCGCAATTGCAAGAAATAGCGATAAGCGTACCTTTTTGTATTGACTTCCAATTTGAGTCGGGACATAATCTAACAGTTATCGGGCGCGCGGCACGGAAGAATCGCGCGTCTTCCCTGTGGCTCCGGACTGGAAAGTAACCTGTCGGCCGCCGCGCCGCCAGGCGGCGGTGAGGGAGACAGAATGCCTGATCGCGAGTTTAGTGTCGCCGACGCCCTGCGGCACTATGGAATCCCACGTAGAAAGTTTCTGAAGTTTTGCGGGTCGATGGCAGCGGTCCTGGGTATGCCGTTGAGCGCGGCCGCGCAGGTTGCGGCAACCCTGGAAAAGAAGCGCCGCCCGGTTCTGGTATGGCTGGAGTTGCAGGATTGTGCCGGCAACTCGGAGTCGATGCTCCGCTCCAGTCATCCGTCTATCACCGAGTTGGTGCTCTCCTTTTTCTCCTGGGAATATCACGAGACCATCATGGCGGCGGCCGGCAAGCAGGCCGAAGGCGTCCTGGATCGCGTGGTGCGTGAGGAGGCCGGCAAATACCTGGCGATCGTGGAAGGTTCGATTCCCACGGCCGACCCCGGATATTGTACGATCGGCGGCCGCTCGGCCCTGGATATCGCCAGGCGCGTTTGCGGGAGTGCCGCGGCCGTGATCGCCGTCGGCTCCTGTGCGTTCGACGGCGGCCCGCAACGCTCGGCCCCCAACCCCACCGGCGCCATCAGCGTAGGGGAAGCCATCCCCAACTTGAATCTGGTGAACATGGGGGGCTGTCCTCACAACCCCGCCAATACCGCCGCGCTCCTGGTCTATTGGCTGACCTACGGCCGGATGCCTGCGCTGGACGCCCATAAACGTCCTTTGTTCGCATACGGGCACATCGTCCACGACCAGTGCGAGAGGCGCGCCAATTTCGATGCCGGCCGTTTCGTGGAACGCTGGGACGACGATGGCGCGAGGCGCGGCTACTGCCTTTACAAAATGGGTTGCAAAGGGCCACAAGGGACTTTCAACTGCCCTGTGGTCCGGTGGAATGACGGGACCAGTTGGCCCGTCGAATCCGGACACGGCTGTGCCGCATGCGCCTCCTACCGCTTCTGGGATACGGCGCTTCCGCTCTATCGGCGCCTGCCGGGCGTTCCGGGTTTCGGTGTGGACGTTACCGCCGGGAAGATCGGTGGCTGGTTGGTTGCCGGCGTGGCGACTGGTCTGGGGTTGCACGGAATCGCCAGCGCGGCGCGTGCGCAGATGCGCCCGCGAGGCGAGGAGCCGAGAGGCGGCCCCACCGAGATCGGCCGCCAGGACGGTCTCGTGGAGCGCGAAGGGCCGCCCGGGAAATCGTGACTGCGGAGAAGTGCTATGAGCATCGCATCTGCCGGAAGCCGGGAGTTCAGATATGGCGCGTATTGTCGTTGATCCATTGACGCGAATTGAAGGGCACCTTCGGATTGAGGCCCAGGTTGAGGGTGGCGTGATCTCCGATGCCTGGAGCTCCGGAACCATGTTCCGGGGGCTGGAACTGGTGGTCCGCAACCGCGACCCGCGCGAGGCCTGGTACTGGCTGCAGCGAATCTGTTCCGTATGCACCGTGGTCCATGCCCTCGCCTCCGTGCGAGCGGTGGAGGACGCGCTGCAGATCGAAGTGCCGGACAATGCCCGCATCGTCCGCAACCTGATCGCCGGCGCGCAACTGGTGCAGGATCACGTCGTCCACTTCTATCACCTGCAGGCGCTCGACTGGGTGGACGTTGCCAGTGCCATTAAGGCCGACCCGGCGAAAACGGCGCAAATTGCCGGCTCCTTATCCGAGTGGCCCAAGTCTGGAGTGAGCCACTTCAGGGCTGTTCAAGCACAGGTGAAAGCGTTGGTCGAGAGCGGCCAGTTGAGCGTTTTTGCCAACGGCTACTGGGGCCATCCGGCGTACCGTCTGCCGCCCGAAGTGAACCTGCTCGCCGTTTCCCACTATCTGGATGCGCTGGAATTTCAGCGCGACTTCATAAAGATGCACGCCGTGCTGGGCGGCAAGAATCCGCACCTGCAGACATTCCTGGTGGGCGGAATGTCGACCGCCATGGACCCCGATTCTCCGCAGGCTCCCATCAATCCGGAGCGTCTGCAACTTCTGCGCACGCTGATTGAGATGGGCCGGCAGTTCGTACGCCAGGTCTACGTGCCGGATGTGCTTGCCGTTGCCGGGTTTTACCCCGACTGGTTCACGCGCGGCGAGGGCGTCGGCAACTTCCTGGCCTACGGCGACTATCCGGCGAAGAGCATGCATGACCCGTCGGCGTTCTTCTTCCCCGCCGGAGTGGTTCGAAAACGCGACATCTCGGCGGTGGGGCCGTTTTCTCCGGAAAAAATCACCGAATATGTCGCGCGATCCTGGTATGAATACGGAGATAACAAGCCCGCCAGGCATCCATTCGAAGGCGAGACAAAACCCACCTACACGGGTCCCGCGCCGCCCTACGACTACCTCCAGGTCGACCAGAAGTATTCCTGGCTGAAAGCTCCGCGCTATGAGAATGAGGTCATGGAACTCGGGCCCCTGGCGCGTTTCGTGATTGCCTATGCGGCCGGCAAGCAGCCCGCCAAAGGGCTTGTCGATTCCGTTTTGGCCCAAATCAAGCAGCCTCCGGCGGCGCTGTTCTCAACCCTGGGACGGATTGCCGCGCGGGCCATGGAGGCGCAGCTTATGGCGGACCAGTTGACCGGCTGGTGGAATGAATTATCGGACAATCTGGGCCGGCGTGTGCTCGCCATGCACAACGGCGCGCTCTGGGATCCGGACTCGTGGCCGCACTCCTGCCGCGGTTTTGGGCAGCACGAAGCCCCCCGAGGCTCGTTGGGCCATTGGGTCGAGATCGAGGATGGCGCCATCCATAATTACCAGGTGATCGCGCCCAGCACGTGGAACGGCGGCCCGCGCGATGCCATGGGGCAACACGGCCCCTACGAGGCCGCGCTGATCAAGCATCCCATTGCGGACCCGGATAAACCGCTCGAGCTGCTTCGCACCATTCACTCTTTCGACCCGTGCCTGGCCTGCGCCGTTCAAGTGGTGGATGCGCGGGGACGCCGATGGCAGCCGGTTGAGGCGGCATAGGAGGGCACAGTGCCAAAAACTCCATCGCCCAAATCCATGCTGGCCGGCCGCCCCAGGACGGAGTTGGTGCGGACGTATGTTTGGGAGCTGCCGGTTCGCATTGCTCACTGGCTGATGTTCTTTGCGATCGTGTCGCTCTCCATCACCGGCCTGTTCATGCACCGCCCGTTTCTGCTCCCGTCCGGGCAGGCGCCTTTCCTCATGGCCATGGTGCGATTTGTTCACGTGGTCTCCGGATTCGTGCTGATTAGCGCCTTCGCGTTACGCGTGTACTGGTTTTTCAAGGGCAACTTCTGGTCCAGGTGGTCGGCTTACATCCCCATTCACCGCCAGCAATGGACCGGTATGGGATCGATGCTCGAGTTCTACTCGTTTCTCCGTTTCGAGCCCCGCCACCGGGTGGGCCATAATCCCCTGGCCGCGCTCTCGTACGTGGTCATCTACCTGCTGATCCTGGTGGAAATCCTGACCGGCCTGGCGCTATACAGCCGGGTGCTGGGCAATCCCGTCCTGTCCCAATTCATCGGCTGGCTGCCGCAACTCATCGATCCCCAGTACCTCCGCGAGGTTCATTTCTTTCTGATGTTCGTGTTCATCGCGTTCGCGATGTTCCATGTCTATCTTTCGATTCTCATCTCGATCGAGGAAGAGAACGGATTGCTGGACAGCATTTTCTCCGGATGGAAGTTCGTGCCGGCGGGCGAATTGCGTCATGAGATCGCGGCCATTCCGGAGGCGCGGACCTTCGTCAAACGCCATCAGTTGCTGCCCGAGGACGCGCCCGATGAGAAACCCACGGCAGGGCTATCCAAGGCCCGTCCCGGACCCAGCCTGCTGGCTCTCTACCGCAACCGGATCAGTTATGCCGGAACCGGTATCGCCGCTGTGGGCTTATTCGTTTTTGTCGTGCTGATGGCCTATCACACCATTGGAGGCGGCGCGCTGGTGCAGCCCTACGGCGACCTGGTGATCTTTTTTGTCCCGCCGGTATTCGTGTTTATTGGCGTTTTCGTCGTGCTCGTGGGGATGTTCGTTCAGTGGATTCGGTGGCGCAAGCACAAGCCGCTATCCTTTGCGCGCTACCCCCAGATGAACCTCAATGTGGCCCGGGAGAGAAAGGCTCTTTTGGTGGTCGCCATAGGGGCCGTACTCCTGTCCGTTCCGGCCATTTATGGCGGTTATCAGGCATATCTCTACACCGACGCCGTGTCCTTCTGTGGGGGCGTTTGCCATTCCATGACGCCCGAGTATGTCACCTACCAGTTATCGCCGCACGCGCGCGTGGAGTGCGCGCAATGCCATGTCGGCCCTGGCGCCACGGGATACCTCACGTCGAAGATTCGCGGCATGGTGGAACTCCAGGAGACCATGCAGAACGATTATCCGCGCCCCATTCCGGTCCCCGTGGTGTCGCTGCGCCCGATACGCGGGAATTGCGAGAAGTGCCATTGGCCGGCGAATTTCTTCGGAGTAGCCCGCGGAGTGCGCCGGGTGCATTTTCTCTCCGACGAGCAGAACACCCGCTGGCAGATCGACCTCCTGGTGCTGGTGGGCGGCGGCGCACCCGTGGGTGCATCGCAGATGGGAATTCACTGGCATGTGGCGAGCAAGGTGGAGTACGTCGCCGCCGATGCCGAAAGGCAGAATATCACGTGGGTGCGGGCCGTGGACCCCAGGACCGGCCAGGCCAACGTATACACCTCGCAGCCGCAGACTTCGACGTCCGCCCCGGCTGGCGAGATCCAAACCGTGGACTGCGTGGACTGTCACAACCGCCCGAGCCACATCCTGCAGTCGCCGGATCAAAGTTTGGACTTGGCGCTGGCCGATGGCCGTCTCGATCCGTCTCTGCCGTTTATCAAGCAGCAGGGCGTAGCGGCGCTCGCCGCGTCTTACGCGGACCGCCCGCAAGCGTTGCGCGGAATCGACAGCGCCCTGCGTGGCTATTATCAGAAGACTTATCCGCAGGTGTATGCGGGCAAACGGCGGGCCATCGATGCGGCCATCACTTGCTTACAGGACACTTACAACAATTATTTCTTTCCGTCGATGAAAGTCCGCTGGGATACATACTTCGTGAACGACGGTCACTTTCAATTTCCGGGGTGCTACCGTTGCCACGATGGCCAGCATAAGAGCGTGGATGGCAAGGTGATTCCTTCGGATTGTAACGAGTGTCACAGGATCCTGCAACAAGGCAAAGCCGGCAGCATGCAATTCGCAAAAGGGACCGACGGGCTGCCTTTCCAGCACCCGGTTGACATCGGCGGCGCGTGGGCGGAACAGCCGTGCAATTCGTGCCATACGGGAGGACCGCAGTGATGGATTTAGCCGGCGCCCCCCGCGCTTACCGCGACCTGCCACAGCCCATTACCATCGTCGGCGTCGGTAACCTCTTGCTGTCCGATGACGGAGTCGGCATCCATGCCGTCCGGGTGTTGCGGAGAAATTCGCGCGTCAGATCCATGGCCCGCCTCATCGATGGCGGCACCGTTGGAACGGATTTGCTGGCCGAGGTTTGCGGGTGTGAGAAACTGCTGATCGTCGACGCCGTGGATGCCGGCCTGCCGCCCGGCCATACCATCTGGATGGATCTTAGCGGCCCGGATCCACAGAAAATCGATACCCGGAACGCACACCAGTCCGGAATCCCCGGACTGCTCGACGTTCTGCGCCTGCTGGGCATGGCGCCCCGCCAGGTGATCCTGGTGGGCGTTCAACCTGCCGTCATCGGAGTGGGTACGCAGTTGTCGCCCGAGGTCGCGAGTGCCTTGCCCGTTGTGTCCGCGGAAGTGGTGCGGCAACTGGACCGGTGGACATCGGCCGCTGACGCCGCAAATTCCAGGGAGACTCAAGGTGCGGACTCATGGGGCGCCGCACCCCCGCGAGCCGCAACAGAGATATCAGGAACAGAACAGCCTAGAGAACGCATATGAATGGAACTCGAGCATTAAGGATAATTGCTTTCATGTCGATTTCGATCGGCATCGGTATCCTCAGCCGCGCGGCGTGGGGCTTCGTCGTTTTCGGGATACTGGTGTTGATCGACAACTTCGTCATCCCGTATCGCCCTCCAGCGCCACCGGATCGGCAGGTTGTCGAAAGAGAAATCACGGAGTCATAGCACGCTCCGGAAGTAACTGCGAATGCGCCGGGCAGGGGGCGTCAGCGCCGCGATAGTTACTCCTCCGCCGCCAAGGCCTGGGAGTCTTGACAAGATCAAGCCTGGCGCATTGCCGATTGACGCGATGCCGCTCGCCGGTCGGCAGATGGCGGCGTTGCGGGAATGGGTCCATGTCTGACCGGCTGACCACAATGAACTCCGCCGGCACTTTCAACCAGTTCGTGACCGCCATCAATAGTCACGACGTAGAGGCCCTCACGGCGTTGATGACATCGGACCATGTGTTCGTAGACTCGGCGGGGAATCGGGTGTACGGCGCGACCTCCTTGAAGGTCGGATGGCGCGGTTATTTCGTGATGTGTCCGGACTATTGGATTCGCACGGACCATGTGATGGCCGAAGGTGACGCGGTGTTAGCGGTGGGGGAGGCAGGTGGGACTATAGACGGCGTTTCGTGGCGGACGCCCGCGGCTTGGAAAGCGGTGATTCGCGACGGCAAGGTTGTGGAGTGGCGGGTGTTCGCGGATAACAAGCCGGTTTACGAGATCCTGGCGAGGCGGCAGCAGTAGCGCCCCGCCTGGCGCGCCGGAAGCGCGTTGGCCGCGGCGCAGTAACTTGCGCTGCAACGCCAGCGCGGTCACGCCGGCCGGCGTGGCAGGCTTTGTCCGGGTCAGGTCTGTTGGCTATGATGGATTTCGGCTGACCGATGGGCGCTGACCTCTGGACGGCGGATGTTTCTTTCCCAGGCGCAGGCCTTTACAGTGCCATTGCAGAATTCACTCCCGCCAGGCCCTGATCGGCAGGCCGCCGAGGCGGCCCTGGCAGCGCCTCGAACGCCGGCCGGCCGCTTCCGCTGGACCATCTGCGCGCTGCTGTTCTTCGCCACCACGGTGAATTATGCCGACCGGCAGATCCTGGGTATCCTGGCCCCTACCCTGCAAAGGGAGATCGGCTGGTCGGAGGCGCAGTACGGGTTGATCGTCACGGCCTTCCAGGGGGCCTACGCCATCGGCCTGCTCGGCATCGGCCGCTTCATTGACCGCGTGGGGACGCGTTTGGGCTACTCCCTGGCGCTCGCCTGGTGGAGCATTGCCACCATGATGCACGGCCTCGCCACGTCGGCGCTGGGCTTCGGCTGCGCACGCTTCCTGCTGGGGCTCGGCCAGGCCGGCAATTTCCCCGCTGCCATCAAGACCGTGGCGGAGTGGTTCCCCAAGCGCGAACGGGCTTTGGCCACCGGTGTTTTCAATTCCGGATCGAACGTGGGCGCCATCCTGGCGCCGCTCCTGGTGCCGTGGCTGACACTGCAATTCGGCTGGCGATGGGCATTCGCCGCTCTCGGCGGCGCGGGGTTGGTCTGGATTGTGCCGTGGCTCCTCGTTTATCGCGAGCCGGCGCGCCATCCCAGGTTGAGCCGCGCCGAACTCGACTACATCCGCAGCGAGCCTCCGGAATCCGCCGTGCACATCCCCTGGCGGGTGTTGATTGCCAACCGGCCCGTTTGGGGACTGCTCCTCGCCCGCTTCCTCACCGACCCGGTGTGGTGGTTTTACCTCTACTGGGGGCCGAAGTTCCTGAACTCCCAGTTCGGGTTGAAACTCGACCAGATCGGCGTGCCCGTAGCGGCCATGTACCTGGTTTCGAGTGCCGGCGGCATATTCGGCGGCTGGCTCTACTCGCGCCTGATCGGGCACGGCCGCACCAACAACGCCGCCCGCAAGTTAGCCATGCTGGCGTGCGCCCTGATGGTATTGCCGATCGTGCTGGCCCCTCGCGTATCCAGCCCCTGGCTGGCCACCGGACTGATCTCTCTCGCCATGGCGGGCCACGCCGGCTGGGCGGCCAACATCTTCACCATCGTTTCCGATATCTTTCCGAAGCGGGCCGTCAGTTCGGTGGTCGGGATCTGCGGGTTCGGAGGGGCAACGGGCGGCATGCTGGTTTCGAGCGCGGTGGGCTTCGTGCTGCAGGCGACCGGAAGCTACCTTACCATCTTCGCCCTCGCCGGCTTCTCCTACCTGGTGGGCTTGAGCGTCATCCAGCTTACGTCCCCCCACCTCGCGGCGGTCAACCTGGAGGTCCGTAACACGTGACGAAAACCAGCAGCAGAGAGCGCGTGCTTTGCGCCCTGAATCATCGGCAGCCGGACCGCGTTCCGGTGGACTTCGGCGCCACGTTCGTGTCCGGCATCCACGTAAGCTGCGTCCTCGAACTGCGAGACTATTTCGGCCTGGAGAAGAAGCCCGTAAAGGTCATCGACCCCGGGCAGTTTCTGGGCGAAATCGACGAAGACCTCAAACTCGCGCTGGGCATCGACACCGAGGGCGTAATCCGGCGCATGACGCGTTTCGGATTCCCCGCCGAAGACTGGAAGCCGTTCCGGATGTATGACGGCGCGGAGGTGCTGGTGCCCGGCAAGTTCAACGTCACCATTGACGAGCGTGGCGACACCCTGATGCACCCGCTCGGCGACCGCTCCAACCCTCCCAGCTCCCGCATGCCCAAAGGCGGTTACTTCTTCGACGCCATCATCCGCCAGCAGCCCGTCGACGAAGACCATCTCAACCCCGCCGACAACCTGGAAGAATACGGCCCCATCTCCGAAGAGGAATTGGCCCACCTGGAGCGCGAAGCGCGCCGCGCGGCCTCCACCGGGCGCAGCGTAGTGGCGAGCTTCGGCGGCACCGCGTTCGGCGACATCGCGCTGGTTCCGGGAGTCGGCCTTCCCTACCCCAAAGGCATTCGCGACATTACCGAATGGTATGTCTCCACGCGCGCGCGAAGGGATTACGTGCACGCCGTGTTTGCCGGCCAATGCCGGATCGCGCTGGCCAACCTGGAGCGCATCGCGGCCCTCGTGGGCCCCCTGGTGGACGTGGTCAACATCTGCGGGACGGATTTCGGAACCCAGACTTCGTCCTTCTGTTCGGTCGGGACCTTCCGCGAGTTGTGGATGCCCTATTACAGCCAGGTCAACAACTGGGTCCACCAGAACACGCCCTGGAAGACCTTCAAGCATTCCTGCGGCGCGGTGGAAAAATTCGTCCCTTCATTCCTGGAGGCCGGCTTCGACATTCTCAACCCGGTGCAGTGCTCGGCCTCCGGCATGGAACCGGAACTCCTGAAGCAGAAATATGGCCGCGACCTGGTTTTCTGGGGCGGCGGCGTGGACACCCAGCAGGCGCTGCCGTTTGGCACGCCGGGCGAGGTGCGCGAGCAGGTGCTGAAGCGCTGCGAAGCCTTTTACAAAGACGGCGGCTTCGTTTTTAACACCGTGCACAACATCCAGGCGCGCACCCCGGTGGAGAACATCATCGCCATGATCCGGGCGGTGGAGACCTTCAACACGTAGTTTCGGGGACAGTTCGAGCCATGTCGCGCCGCGCGACACCCGCGAGCAGAATCAAGCATTTACGACTATTTACAAGAGAGGCTACGAACCCCCAAATTCGCTCAGCCGCTGGCGTCGGGGAGTTTCGTCGCCGAAATCCCCGAAATCCCGTTCCGACAATCTACGAAGTTGCCAATATTTCACCCTGATCCCCTACCGGCCCTTGGGCGGTGTGATGCCCGCCGCAGCCGGCGCCAGTTCGAACCGGTCGATGCGCGCGCCCGGCGTCCGGCCGACGATTCGCACCGTGTGGCTCCCCGCGCCCAGGTACAGCGGCGCCGCCAGCTTCTCGACGGTCCAGGAACCGAGCGGCCCATCCTTGGAAGGGCGTAACACATCGTCCCCAGCGTTGTTCTCGTCCACCAGGACGGCGAAGTTGCCCGCCCGCTCCGGCCACCAGCAGACCGCGCTCAGCAGATACGCGCCGTCCGCCGGAATCTCAATGCGGTAGGTGGCGCTGGCGGCTGGAGAGACGAAATCGCGGAAGCCGGTGATGCTCTCGCCCGGTTGTCTGGCTTCCCCCGCCGCAACCCCCACGTACTTGCCCTGTGAGGCCGAACGGTCCTCGCCAATGGCCAGCGGAAGAGTGATGGACGCCGCTGCTTCCGCTTCCACTCGAACCGGCTGTGCGGCGGCCGCCGGCGGCTGCATCTTGCCGCGCCCCAACAGCCCGTTGGTATACTCCAGCCATCCGTGCAGACCCTGGACATCGTACGTTGATCCCGGCCGCAGCGGCTTCGCCTCGCTGGCGATGCGGATGTCCGCCTCCACGTCCGGCAGGTAGCGCTTCCAGTCGAACTGGCCGAAGAGCCAGACTTCGTGCGGCACATAGTGGTTCTCGGTGGCCGCAACCACCCCGCGCCAGGCCTTCAGTGCCAGTTCCAGGTGCGCGACTGCCTCCTTCTGTTCCTGCGCGCCCGCTCCGAACAGGAAGCGGGCCAGGTGCGCGGCGCCCCGCAGTTTCTCGGCGTAATAGACGCCCAGGTTGCCGTAAGCCATCAGGTCCGCGTCGGTGCAGGCAAACTCCTTGGCGCCCCGTTCCACGTGGCCGCGAGCCCGCGCGATCGACTGCAGCGCGCGCGCCCCATACTCCTCCAGCCGGTCCGCCACCTCCAGCGGCCCCAGCTTTTTCGATCCCGCCACGAACTCCGGAATGTTGGCCATCTCCCCGCCGATGGTGTTGTTGAAGATGTACGTGCGGACGTCGTGGTACATGGCGGCGCGGCGGTAGTTGATGCGGGGCTGCTCGAAAGAGGTGTTCCAACTCCCGATCGAGCCTTCCGGATACCAGTCGCCGTTCATGTAGTTCCAGTGGTAGGAGGTGATCAGCGGAGCGATCTTGCTGGACTGTTGGATGGCCTCATAGACGTCGTCGCCCGCCGCTCCGAAGCGCTGGCGGAAATGCCCCTGCCAGGTGGAATCCGGCTCGGCCGCGTTGTAGCCCACGCGTCCCCAGAGCATGTAGCGGAACCAGTGCTTCTCGAACGTGTATTGCCAGTCCTGGTGCGCTTTGGCGGCCTGGGTGTGGATGCGGTCCACGCCGGGCACGTCCACCTCCGATCCTTCCACGAAGCCGGCCGTATCCTCGCCCGACATATGGCGCACGGTTCCGCGCACGAAGTCGGGGTCGCCCCAGCGCAGGATGAACAGGTCGTCGTTGCGCAGGTGCCAGAGAAGGCGGTAGTGGCCGTGCGCCAGCGCCACCCATCTCGGATCGAGCACATGCGGCTCCACCGACGAATACATGTGCTCGCCGTTGAACTTGATATCCAGGTACACCGGGCCGGGATAATGTACCGACTCCAGCATCGCGACGGCAGCCTCCGGTTCCGCCTGCCAGTAGCGAAGGATGAACGGCACCCGCCGCCCCACCTGCTTCAGCGCCGCGAAGTAGGTGCCGGCAATCCAGTCCATTTTCTGCTTCGCCGTCATCGCGTCCATGCGCTCTCCGGCGGTGGTACCCAGGCCGGTGAGCATGGGATAAGTGGCGAATAGCGCCTTGATGGCCTCGCGCTGGTAATCGCGGATCAGCGGCGAATCAAAGCCGGCCGCCGGAACGTTGTGCGCCCGGGCGAACGCGCGCGACACATGGATGTTCCAGGTGACCAGGTAGGTGTCCAGGCCCCGGTCGGCGGCCATCTGGAACAGTTGGCGGAAGAACCCGATGTCGCCTTCGAGCTCGGCCGCCGGCACGTCCGTCGCCTCCGGATACTTGGGGATCCGCACCATGTGGTCGTAGGCATGGGCGCTCCAGAAGGTGATGGCGTTGTACCGGTTGCGCGCCGCCATGTCCAGGAACTTCCGCCAGTAATCCAGGCTCCAGAACCACTGGTTGTTGGCCAGGTCCTCCTCGGACAAATAGCCGGTTCCGGGCAGCGGAATATTAAACTTGAGCGCGCGCACCCCGAGCGACGGCTGCTCCTCTTTGTCGCGCACCTTCCCGCTCAGTTCCAGTTGCTCGGCGAAATCCAGCGCTCCGTACATGGCGCCGCGCGCATCGCCGCCCGTCACGGCATACCCGCCCTCAGTCGCGCGGATGCGAAAGGCTTCCGGTTTCAAGTCCTTCGTCACGGAGATCGCCACGCGTCCCAGGGAAAGCCCGCCGGCGGCGTTCCGAATCGCGGCGGCGCCGAATTCGCTCACCGGCCCGGGAACCTGGTTGGTTACCTCAGTCGCGGCAAAGGCCGTGAGTGCCAGCAGCAGCCACATGCTGCCGGCGACGGGAAACCAGCGCTTCATACCACACCTCCAGGCCGGAAAATCGCCTATCGCCATGATACACTCTGCTCAGCGGCAAGGTCGGCGGAAAGGATATTGATACGCTGCGCTTCCAGATCCGGCAAATCGCGCCCGGCCTGCTGTGCGTGGCGGTCTCCTGCGCGCAGCCGCTCGCGCTCGGCGGCATCGCGCATATCGCATTTCGGATCGCCGACCTGCATGCGTCGGCAACCTTCTACCAGGGTCTGGGCTTCGAGCAAGCGTTCCGTTTCGAGGATGCCGGCGCGACCACGGTGGACTTCCTGAAAATCAACGACCGCCAGTTCATCGAGCTGTACCCGCGCACTGCGGATTCCCAGCCCCTGGGCATGATGCACATCTGCTTCGAGACCGGCGACATCGAAGCGTTACGCGGCGAATACTCGAAGCGCAATCTGGAGCCAACAGCCGTCAACAAGGCGCGCGCCGGCAATCTGCTCTTCTCCATTCATGATCCGGAAGGACAGGTGCTCGAATACCTGCAGTACCTGCCGGGCTCTCTCCACGTCGCCGATCGCGGTCGTCATCTGGGCGCGCGGCGTATCTCGCAGCACCTGGCGCGCGCGGTGTCGAACGTCTTTGACATGTCCGCGGCGGAGGAGTTCTACCGTGCCAGGTTAGGCTTCGAGGTTCGCCCAGGCGGCGGTAGCACGACCCGGCTTCTCCTCCCCGGAAAGTCCGCGGACGAAGTGGAGCTTCAATTGACCACCGGCCAGGCCAAGCCGCGTATCGTCTTCTTTGTGCCGGACGTGGCGCGCGCCACCGGCGAGCTGCGCCGCCGCGGCTTCGCGCCGCTCCAGTCGGCCGGCGCGGTCCGGGTGGTCGACCCGGATGGCGCGGCGATTGTTTTTACAACCGAAGGATCGGGCTCCCGGTAATGCCATGAAACAAGTTTCTCGATTCCGTGTTTTCGTGCTCCTGTCGGGAGCCTGCCTGCTGGCAGCGCTCGCAGCCCGCGCTCCCCGGATTCCCCCCGGATTGACCGGCGTGGCCGATCACCTGATCGGCACCGAAGTCGAAGCCTATCCGTTCAACTGGGGCGAAGGCGTCCAGATGATGGGTCTCATGAAGGCCGCCCGCGCGGCGCACGACACCCGTTATGCCGACTACGTGGAAAAATGGGCGCGGATCTATGAAGCCCAGCCTGTCCAGACGCTTCTGGATATCGGGCCCTCCCCTGCCAACCCCGCGCGCCGCGGATACTGCGGCCACTGGAGCCCGGCGGCCGCCGTGCTCTATCTCTATCGGGAGCGTCGCAAGCCGGAGCACTTGAAACTGGCGCAGGGCGTGGCCGATTTCATCGAAACCGGCGCGGAGCGCAGTCCGGACGGCGGCCTCGGGCATTGGCAGGGCAGCCACCAGCTTTGGGTCGACACCTTGTATATGGCCTGCCCGTTGCTCTCCGGCCTGGGCCAGATCGAGAATCGGCCCGACTATATCCAGGATGCCGCTAACCAGATCGTCGTCCATGCGCGCCACCTCCAGGACGAGAAGACCGGCCTCATCTACCACATGTGGGACTGGCAGACCGGCACGCACTCCGAGGGGTTCTGGGGCCGCGGAGACGGCTGGGTGCTGATGTCGCTGGCCGACACCATGGAGGTCATGAACCAGCGCGATCCGAAATACCGGGAACTCGCTTCCATCGCGCGGAAACTGGCCAGGGGTCTCGAGTCCACCCAGGATGCGGACGGGCTCTGGCACACCGTCCTCGACGATCCCAAGAGCTATCCCGAGTGCTCCGCCACGGCTATGTTCTCATATGGCCTGCTCAAGCTGGTGCGCCTGCGGGTATTGCCTCCCGCTTACCAGGCCAGGGCGCTGAAGGCCTGGCTCGCCATCAACCACCGCTACGTGAAAGACGGACTGGTCATCGGCGTTTCTGCCGGGACCAGCCCGCAAGGAACCGACGCCTATCGCACCATGCCGGTGGGCACCGAGACCTGGGGTACGGGCGCCTACCTGCTGGCCGCCAGTGAAGTGGCCCGCCATCCGGAATGACCATGATGTGACGGGGCGCTTGGGTTAGTACACCGTTTCATAAATACGCCCTCGCGTGCCACGAAGACCGTGCCCTGCACGGTTGCGGCTCCGATCCGAGCCGCGCGCGTAAGCAAGCGATCTGGCAATACGTGAACGAACTTCTGAAACCACCTGCTTAGTTACTATCCAATCGGCCGGATGGATACAGTTCCGCCAAGCGAAGCAACTACTTCTTCAGCAGGGCATTCGCGCACCAGAGGACCGGCGCCTGGCCGTGCGGATTGCCCTTCTCGGTCGGGCGGGTCAGGTAGAATTGCAAGCTGTTGGTCTGGCCCGTGCCGACGCAGACCTTGTCCACCAGGCCGTCCTGGTCGATGAACTTGTTGTTGAGCCCCAGCCAGCCTTTGCGCGCGGCCGGGGCGTAGGGCTTCTCCTGGAGCCAGCCCTTCTTCACCCCGGTGATCATGGCGAAGGTGAACATCGCGGTCGAGGAGCTCTCCTGGTAGGACTCGGGGTGGTCGATCAGTTGATGCCATACCCCGTCGGCATCCTGATATTGCAACAGCGATGCCATCATCTTGGTGTAGCCTTCCAGGATGCGTGCGCGCTTGGGATGGTTCTTCGGCAGCTCGCTGAGCAGTTCGCACATGCCGCCCGCCACCCAGCCGTTGCCCCGTCCCCAGAAGAAGGGAAACTCGGGCCCGTGATAGAACAGGCCGTTGGGCTGCTGCAGCTTGTCCAGGTAGGCCACCATTTCGAGCGCGGCGCGGTCCAGGTAGACCTTATCGCCGGTGGCTCGGTAGGCCTGCACCTGGAGGATCGTGATCATGTACATGTCGTCGATCCAGAAGCGGGTCTGGTCCGAGAGCCCTTCCGGCGTGGGCTTCTCCCACTGCCGGTCGGCCAGCTTCTTGCCGAGCTCCAGGTATTTCGGGTCCTTGGTGCGGATGTACAGCTCCAGTGGCACGATGCCGAAGATGTTGTGGTCGACGTGGCGCTCCCAGGAGATCAGCTTCTGCTGTCCCTCTTCGGTCCGCCAGGGGTCGAAGCGCTTGATCAGCGCGTCGGTCAGCGCCTGGTCGTTGGTCAGCCTGGCGAACTCCAGCGCGGCGTACCAGGTGGAGTCCTCGGCGTAATGGACCGCGGGTCTCGTCGGAATCCAGCGCGGGAGCATGTTCTGAACGATCTTCTTGCCGACTTCCTGCGGCGAGGTGCCGGCCGGCCAGTTGGTGAATTCCTTCTTCTGGGCTGTCGCGACGCCGGCGATCCCGATGATCATGAGTCCGGCGAGCGAATGGTGAATCAGGGCGCGCATTTTCTTTCCTTGGACGACAATCGGATGACGAACTCTTAAAGTGTACACGAGAGGAGGCCCGTCAGTGAACTTCTGAAGTGACGTACTTAGCTACTATGTGTCCGCTCTAATTCCTGACAATCCCGCTTGCGCATGGCGGCGCCGTGACAGACACTAAGCGGTGCGCCAGCCGCGAAGGGCGCTTTCACGGAAGATGAATCCCATGAAGAATGCATTGCTTCTATCGATCCTGGTGTTTGGCGCGATAGCCAACGCGCAAACCAAACGGCTCGCCTTCGAGGGTACCCAGCCCGTGCAGAAGTTCGACCTCAAAGACCTCGGCCCGGACTTTCCCTCGGATTGGTCCGCTTTCGAATATCTCGTCATCGAGATGCGAACCTCCACGCCGCAACGCTTCCACCTGATCGTCCAGGACAAAACCGGCCCCCGGCGCCTCGGATTCCAGCCCTTCGGCCAAAACGTGTGGTTCCGGGCGGCGGTTCCACTCAGATTCTTCAAAGGACGCGATCAGTCCGGCTTCGACCTTGCATCCGCCACCAATCGTCCCTTCCATTCCTACTGGCTCTCGGTATGGGGCCCCTTTGGTCCCATCGGCAACGTCCAGGCGTTGGCGTTTATGATGGACTACCCTCTCGATCACCCCGTGATCGAGATCCGCTCCATCCGGCTCGCCAAAGACGACCCCGGGTCGGAGATTCTGGAGAAGCTGCCCGTAATCGACGAATTTGGCCAGTGGGTTTACGCCGATTGGCCCGCAAAAATCGCCAGCCTCGATCAACTGAAACAGGATTGGGCAAACGAAGAGAAAAGCTTCACGCCCAACGCTTTCGATTACTGCAAATATAGCGGTTACCAGTCGGCTAAGGTCGGCGCTACGGGTTTCTTCCGCGTGCAGCAGATCGAAGGAAAGTGGTGGTTTGTGGATCCCGACGGCCACCTTTACCTTTCCATGGCGGTGCCGGGTATGGCGGGCGGCGGCGCGGACACGCGCGCGTCCGGCCGCGAAAGCTATTACAAAGCCCTCCCGCCGCCGGAAGTCGCCGCATCCGCCGCGGGCGGTCGTGGCGGAGCAAACTCCGCCGGTGGTCCCATGGCCGGGTTCCGCGCCTGGAATCTCTTCCGCCGGTACGGTCCGGAATGGCCGGCTAAGGCCGCCGAGATGGAATTGCGGCGCGCCGAAGGCTGGGGTTTGACCAGCATTGTGTCACGCGGCACGGACACCCGGCGCCGCAAGCCCTACCTCACGTACTTCAATACGCTGCCGCGCGGCAACTCGAGCCAGGTCCCCATGAATCTGGGGATGCCGGATGTCTATTCGGAAGAGTTTGCCCAATTCCTCGAAGAGAGCGCCAAAGCTCAACTCGCGCCGCGCCGGGACGACCCCTGGTTGATCGGCTATTTCATCGGCAATGAGCCGCCCTGGCCGCGCCGCGAATCGGAAGTCGTCGACATGTATCTGGCCGGCCCGCCCACCGCCATGCAGCGCGAGATCCAACGATTTCTCGCCCGGGGCGATACGCCCGAACGCCGCCGCCAATTCGTCGTCTCGGCCTTCGAGAAGTATCTGGCCATGGTGGGCGCGGCAATCCGGAAGTACGACCCCAATCACCTCAACCTCGGTATCCGCTTCGGCGGAAACCCGCCCGAGTATATTTCCAGGGCCGCCCGCGTTTTCGATGTCTACAGCTTGAACACCTACGAGTACGAGCCCACCAGGCAGGTCAGGACGGCATATGAACTCTCCGGACGTCCGGTAATTATCGGCGAGTTCCATTTCGGCGTTCCGGCCGGCGGCCTCGGCGCCGGCCTGGTGCAAGTGCGCGATCAGAAGGAGCGCGGCGTGGCCTACCGCTACTACGTCGAGCAGGCTGCGGCGCTTCCCGGCTTCCTCGGCGCGGGCTGGTTCACGGGCGTCGACGAGTCCGTCACCGGACGCATGGATGGTGAAAACTATAACATCGGCTTTGTGGATGTTACCGATCGCGCCTATCCCGAGCTCGTCTCAGCCGCCAAAGAGACCTTCAAACGGTTGCTCGACGTCCATTCCGGCAAGATCCGGCCCTTTGGCCAAAGGCCCAAGGCATCCGACGCCGGGACGCCGGAAACGCCATGGACGGATGAAGACCATGGCTTCAGGCTGACCATTCACTAGTACTCTGACCGCCCGGTTTGAGACCTTTGTGCGACCCATCGCTCATGCCAATGGCCCCGATGCGAGCCGCGACCGTGAGGGAGCGGTTGCCCGGACAAGAGCAACATCAGCCGGTCAAGGCAGCAGGTTCTTTGCCGGCTATTCCTAGCCAAACTGCTTCCACACTTACTCGGTCTTAACAGGTACGGACCCCATAACCGTTGCGCTCCTAACTCCTAACCCGCACTTCTCACAGGTGGTCCGATGAAGTGGCGCACGCACGAGTGCGTGCGCCACATCGTCACTACCCAATTGCTGTGAGAAATGCGAGCTAACTCAGAGCTAACTCCCAACTTCTGACTTCTGACTCCCAACTCCTGACTCCCAACTCCTGACTCCCAACTCCTGACTCCTCCTCGCGCCATTTACGGGTTGTTCCCGGCCGGCGCCGCGGATACCGGCTCGGCTTTCTGCCCTTCGGTCGAAAGCACCACCAGGTCGACGCGGCGGTTGTGGGCCCGGCCTTCTTCGGTTCCGTTCGAGTCCACCGGCGCGTTCTCGGCATAGCCCACCACGGCCATCCGCTCCGGCGCGATCTGGAAGCGCTGGCGCAGCACTTCCAGCATGGCGATCGCGCGCGCGGTCGAAAGCTCCCAGTTGCTGCGAAACCGCGAATTGTGGATGGGGACTGCATCCGTGTAGCCTTCCAGGCGCAGCGGATTGGACGACGCCTGCAGCTCCGCCGCCACCTTGGCCAGAATCGGTATGCTGGCGGGAGCCACGCTGTCGTCGCCCGAGGCGAAAAAGGCGGCTTCCCGCAGGCTGATGATCAGGCCGCGTCCTTCCAGCTTGAGACCGATCTTGCCGGCCTTCAATTCCGCCCCCAGGCCATTCTGCAGCCGGTCGAGCGACTTCGCCAGGTCGGCCGGCTGTTGCGGCGGCGGCGGCTTGGGCGGAAGGTTCTCCGAATGATCGGCGCGGTCGGGATTCGCCGGCGGGCGGCTGTTTTCGTGCTTGCCGCGGCCCAGCACGGTGGAGATGGCGGCGCTGAACTGGCCGTGCTCCAGCGCCTCGCGCACCGATTCGGAAACTTCCTTGGCCCTGAGCTTGTTGGACTGCGTGGAGGCGAACATCACCACGAAAAATGCGAAAAGCAGGGTGATGAAGTCGGCATAGGAAACCAACCAGCGCTCGTGGTTTTCGGGGTCGCTCGCCCGCTTAGGTCGCATGTCGCTTTTCCTCGCTCCGCGCCGCGGCCGGCTGCGGCCCGGCTTTGGCCTTCGCCGGCGCGCCGGCATCCTTGGCCGCTTTCCCCTTGCCGGATTTCGCCGGCTCCTGGTTGTAGGCTTCCAGCTTCATCCGGATCAACGTGGGGTTCAGCCCTTCCACAATCCCCACCACCCCTTCGAGGATCATCTCCTTGCGCAGCGAGGCGTCGCGCATGCGCGCCTTGAGCTTATTGGCCACCGGCAGGAAGAAAATGTTGGCCGATCCCACGCCATACACCGTGGCCACAAAGGCCACCGCGATGCCGTGGCCCACGGCCACGATGTCTTCCAGGTGTTTCATCACCTGGATCAGCCCCATCACGGCGCCGATGATTCCGATGGTCGGGGCATAGCCGCCGGCCGCTTCCCAGACTTTGGCCTCCGCCTCGCTGGTGTGCTCGCTGAGGCTGAGGTCCAGCTCCATCATCTTGCGGAGCTCCTGCAGATCGGTGCCATCCACCGCCAGGCTGACGGCCCTGCGGAGGAACGGGTCGGGGATGGTGGCCGCCTCGCTTTCCAGGCTGACGATGCCGTTCTTGCGCGCCTTGGTGGCGTATTGAATGAGGGATTCGATGGTCGCCGCGGTGGAGCTGGCCTGTTCCAGGAAGGCCCATCGCAAACCCTTGACGGCCCGCAGGAAGACCGGCAACGGCGTGGTTACCAGCACCGCGCCCAGGGTCCCCCCCAGCACGATCATGGCGGCGGTGCCCTGGGCCACGTCCTGGATGTTGCCTTTCTCCAGCAGCAGCCCGCCGATAATGCCGGTGAGCGCCACGCCGATTCCCGCGAGCGTGGAAAGATCCGGCCGCAGAGCCGGCTTCGGCGGAGGCGCCTTGGCGGCCTGGCGGGCTTGAGGAGCGGGTTTGGGAGCGGCTGCCATGGGAATTCAGTTCGCGTCCCCGGTTTCCTCCGGTGGCGCGGGTTGCTCCGGGCCCCCAGCCGGATCGGGGGGGTCGCACAGTCCGGAGGGATCGCCGGCCGGCGAGAAAATGCGCCGCCGGAATTCGACAATGCGCCGCACCACTTCTTCGGCGGTCTCCCGCACCCGCAGAATCTGTCCCGTGGTCAGCGTGATCACGGTATCCGGCGTCACGTCGATATGTTCAATCAGATCGGCGTTCAGAACCATCGGCGCACGATTCAGGCGAGTCAGCCGGATCATGGACTCTTCATGAAGCTTATCGGCGGTCCGGCGCGATGACATTAATATACGGGAAAACGTGTCCGATAAGCCCTTTAGAGGTGAGGATTGAGCCGCCCGATCCGCCAAGCCGAGCTTCCCGCCGTGGAAACCATCCGATGCGTCTACACCCCGGAATTCGCCTTCACCGAAAGGCGCCCGCCGGGCCGCGCGCCCTCGAGCCTCGAGGAAGAGCGCCGCGAACTCTTCGACTGCCTCTTACAAGCTCTCAAAACCGCCGAGCCGGATGCCGACCGCCTGGCCGTCTGCCGCGCCCTGCTGCGCCACCTCGCCAGAACCGGCCGCCGTCTCTGAGCATTCCCCTCCAACCACCCCGCCGCCACCTGGACTCGGCTATCATAGGTCCTCGGGAACAGTGGGACAGACCATCGTCTTTCGTGGTCTGTCGCCTTTTTCCCTCAGGAGATGTATGGAACCCGCCACCGCTTCAGCCGGCAGCCCCTTCGGGCTCTCTACCATCGGCCAGATCGCCGTCACCGTCACCGACGTCGAGCGCGCCATCGCTTTTTATCGTGACACCTTGGGAATTCCATTCCTCTTCCAGGTGCCCAATATGGGCTTCTTCGATTGCGGCGGCGTGCGCCTCATGCTCACCGGCTCGGAGAAACCCGGCGAGCAGTTTA
>Ga0181530_10002628_pt1 | contig 21045 bp, 16 predicted proteins | sample PEATcosm2014_Bin_42_FD_119769 | JGI IMG/M metagenome (GOLD analysis project Ga0181530, IMG submission 119769) | Peatland microbial communities from MTU Mesocosm Facility, Houghton, MI, USA - PEATcosm2014_Bin10_60_metaG | ecosystem: Environmental > Terrestrial > Soil > Wetlands > Peat | place... | reverse complement strand
GCCGGTGGACACGAGGCCCCACGCCGCCAAGGCAATTGCCGGCGACAACGCCACATTCCATGCGGTTCGAAATTAGTTTGACTATACGATCTGCGTTTTCGCCGAAGACAGTTCTCCGCGCCGCTACTTCTTCAGCATGGCCACAAAGCCGCCGCCCGAATTCATATCCACGGAAAGCGTGTCGCTTGCCGTCAGCTTGACATGCTCGACCTTGAGGGCCGCCGGCTTGTCCATGTCGCGCAGGAGGGTGGCGTTGTAGGTGATGGCGCTCCCGCCCTGCGGCTGCGACTTTCCAAGGAACGAGGAGAGATCAATTTTTACGTTCCGGGCATAAGGCCCGTTCATGATCGCAATGAACCATGTGTCCCCGCTCCGGCGGGCGAAGCCGGCGACTTCGCGGATTTCTGAAAACGGCAGAACAACCGTCTCTTCCCAGACGGTCGGAAGCGCCTTCAGCACGTCCACGGATGGATTAGCCAGCATGTTGGCCGGGTTTGCCGCATAAGCCATCTCCGGGGCCTGGAGAATGGCGGCCTGCGCGACCTCATGCGCCCAGGTCAGATCGGCCATGCGCGAGCCAAAGTGCGTGGGATTGAAGTCGGCCATGCCCGCCAGCATGCGGGTGAACGGCAGGGTGGCATCGTGCTGCGCGTAAGGCCCCGGGAATTCCAAACCGCGGATGGCCTCGTATCCCACGATGTTCGGATAGGTTCGCTCCAGCCCCGTCGGCTTGTTGGCGCCATGGAAGTCCACCAGCAGCTTGTGTTGCGCGAGGGTTTTCATCAGTCTCTCGTAGCGATCAATGATCCACTTGTGCTCGTCATCAAAGAAGTCGATCTTCAAACCCGCCACGCCGGTCCGGTTGCACATGTCAACTATGTCCTGGAGATACTTCGGGTCTTCGAAATCGGCGCTGTAGGTCCAGAGCAGTATCTTCACCCCGCGTTCGCGCGAATAGTCCACGACCTCTTTCAACTGGCTTTCCGGCCAATTCTTCCAGAAGCCCTCAAGAATGTTGTACTCAAAACCCATTTGCTGCGCGAGCCGGGCAAACTCCTTGTTCCCCTCCACGGTTCTGTCGCCGCCGTCCAGATACATGAAGATGCAACGGCCGGGCTTGATCCAGTCCTCGTTGATGCCCTTGGGAAAGAGCTTGGGATCCGGCGGGGGGTTCACGTTGTGTATGATGTCGCTGTTGAACAGCGCATTGAGGTCCGCGCCGATCATCACGATCCGCCAGGGCGTGGTGATGGGGCCATTGACCACCGCCGGAGTGGTGACACGCGGAATGTCCGCCGGGTGCCGCGAGCTGTAGGAGAAGATCACCGGCGCGGAGTGCGCCAGCCGGGCGTGGATCACCTGGGCGGTATCGGCCTGGAGCATCATGCCGCTGTAATTGACCAGCGCGCCCTCAGTGATGGAAGCGTACGCGGCCTTGTTCGGCAGCACGAAGGTGAACGGAGGCTGGGTCCACTCGCCGTCCACCATGCTCTCAATCGTGTTCTTCGTCGTGCGCCACGGATAGACCCCTTCGTAGCCGGAGACGACGTTCTGCGGCGCAATCACGCTATTGGCAGGAACATGGAATTCGGTCACTTCGTCGGGCACCCGGTCGCCCGTGCCGGGGACGAGGTGGCGGAAGGCGACGCCGTCGTTGTAGGCGCGGATTTCCAGCGTGTAGGACGTTGAGGACTTGGGATGGGTCATGGCGACCCTGGCGCCATTGCAGTTGTTCACCGCGGGGGTGTGCGCGCCGTACCAGGGATAGGTTTCATTGACTTTGTAGGTCTCGGCGGCGCCGATCTTCGCCCCGTCGGCGAGATCCACCTTGTCCACCACGATGCCCACCAGGGATGTATCAATGATGTTCTTGGAGTTGAAGGTCACCGTATAGACGAGATGGCCCTGGGGGTTTTGCGACAGCACAAACCGCACATGGCCATCCGGGCTGGCGACGGTGACATCGGCCGCCGCGGGGAGCGCCAGGCCGACAAGGGCTGTGAGAACGGCGATTGGATATAAACTTGTTCTTTTCATTTGTTGTATGAGAGTGAGCTTATGTTGCCAGCCGGGCCGATGGGGTCAAGCGCCTTTTGGGGGCCGCTTTTGGGGCATCTTAATCCTAATCTTAATCTTAATCTTAATCTCTCTCCAATTGCGTGAAGGAGATTAAGATTAAGAGGGGATGGCATCCCTGTCCGCAATTCGAGGTTGACAAACGCCGCGCCAAATACTACTTGTATAAGTAGTTTATGAAAGATCTGACCCGCGCCCAACGGCGAATCCTGGAATTCATCCAGGGCGAAATCCGCGCCGACCGGCCCGCGCCCACGCATCAGGAAATTGCGGCGCGGTTCGGCTTCCGCAGCACCCGCGCGGCGGCCTGCCATCTGGAGGCCCTTAAACGCAAGGGATTCATTGAGTCCGAGCCGGGCAAGGTCCGCGCCTTGCGGGTGGTCACCCCCCTGCAAAAACTTCGCGCCCGCGTCGCGGACATTCCGCTGTTTGGCTCCATCCCGGCGGGGTTCGCGGAAGAGCGGCAGCAGGAGGCCAAGGGGTGCGTCACCATTGACATCGGCACCCTAGGCATCAAACCTTCGCCCCGCACCTTCGCCCTGGAAGTGCGCGGCGATTCCATGATCGGCCGGCATATCGTGGACGGCGACGTGGTGGTGGTCGAACACGGCCAGACGCCGCGCCACGGCGACGTGGTGGCGGCCTTGATTGACGGGGAAAGCACGCTCAAAACATTCGTGGCCGACAAGGGCAAACCGCATCTCCGGGCCGAAAACCCGAAATATCCCCGTCTCATCCCCGTCGGCGAACTGGTCATTCAGGGAGTGATGGTGGCGCTCATCCGCAAACGCAAGTGAAGGGGAGCTTATGTAATGTCTTAATGTCTTAATCCTAATCTTAATCTTAATCTCTTCCGAACATTAAGCCATTCGTCCAGGTTGAGATCAAGATTAAGATTAGGATTAAGATTAAGAAACGCAACCCATGCCCAAATCCATCGTCCATCTGGACGCGGACGCGTTCTTTGCCTCCGTCGAGCAGGCGGCGGACCCGCGCTTGCGCGGCAAACCCATCGCCGTGGGCGGCGAAAAGCGCGGCATCATCGCTTCCGCCTCTTATGAAGCCCGCAAGTTCGGCGTTTATACCCCCATGCCGACCGTCCGGGCGCGGAAGCTGTGCCCCAAGCTGATCGTCCTTCCGGGGAACTACGACCGCTACGAGCATTTTTCCAGATGGATGTTCTCCTACGCCTACGATTTCACGCCGGACGTGGAGCAGACTTCCATTGACGAAGGCTATTTCGATTTGAGCGGCGCGCGGAAAGCCCCGGCGGAAATCGCGCTCATCATTCGCAAGGCCATTGGGCAATCCTTGAAAATCTCCGTCAGCGAGGGAATCGCGGCCAACAAACTGGTCAGCCAGATTGCCTCCAAACTCCACAAACCGGCCGCCTTTGCCGAAGTGCCGCCGGGCCGGGAAATCCCTTTTCTCCATCCACTGTCAAATCAATGGCTGCCCGGCATCGGCCCCAAGACATCGGTTCGATTGAATGCCGCCGGCCTGGCGCGCATCGGCCAGATTGCCGCCACGCCGTTGGACCTGCTGCACCTCCTCATGGGCGGCATCGCCCGCGCGCTCCGCGACTACGCCAACGGCATTGACAACCGCCCGATCATCCCCGCCCGCGAGCCGCAGAAGTCGTTCAGCCGGCAGGAAACCTTCGCGCGCGATTTGACGGACGAGGAATACATTGAAGCCACGCTGAGGCGGATGGCGGACAATCTCTTCGCCACGGTCCGCGAGGAAGGGCGCAGCATCCGCACCCTCACGGTCAAGGTCAGATACAACGACATGGGCGAGGATCAGGCGAGCGAAAGCCTGATGGAGCCAACCGACTTGGAGACGGACACTTACGCCCGCCTGCGCGTCCTGCTCCGCGCCGCCTGGAAACGCCGGGTGAGCCTGCGGCTGGTGTCGTTGAAATTGTCAAATGTATATGACGGCCGGTTTCGCGGCGAACTGGCGCTGGATGTTCCCGCGGAACGGCAGGATGCGCGGGAACGCCTCGCGCTGGCCATTGACGGCTTGCGCCGGGCGCGGGGACATTCGGTCATCTTGCGCGGGCACGATTTCCGCCTGCGGGAAGAGCCCGATTGCGGATTGCGGATTGCGGATTGCGGATTGGGGAGCGCGACCGTCCCGGTCGCCGTGGCAGGCGTCCCGCCTGGCACTCTGCCCGATTGCAGATTGTCCCGATCCATCGGGACAATCCGCAATGACTACGTTCCTTTGCGCGTCCACAGCCATTACTCTTTTCTTGACTCCACGCTTTCCCCCGCGGCCATTGTGAAGCTGGCCGAACAACACGGCATGGCCGCCGCCGCCCTCACCGACACCGGGAATCTGCATGGCGCGGTGGAATTCACGCTGGCGGCCAAACAGGCCGGCATCAAACCCGTTCTTGGCGTGGAGATCAGCCTGGACCAAAAGCCATTGCTGCTTTACGTCGAATCGTCGCCGGGCTACGGCAACCTCAACCGGCTGCTCTCCCGCCATGCGGAACTCGCGGCGGCCGGCAGCGAAGGGATGCAGGACAAAAATCTTCGCCTTCCAAGTAGGGCGGAGCTGCCGCTCCGCCCTGAATTCTTGGGCGGCGCAGCAGCGCCGCCCTACCGAAGACACGAAGAATTTTGTCCTGCGCCCGATAAAGTTTCTGTGGCCAATCAACAGCGCGGCTCATACCACCCCCAGGAATTGCACGGCCTCACCGATGGATTGATCGCCGTGAGCGCGGACGCCCGGCTGGCCGAACTGTTTCCCGGCCGCTTTTACAGTCTGGCCGCCGCTCCAACAGCCCCGGCGCAATTTAAAGCCGCCGCCTGCCCGGCCATCCGTTGCGCGACCCCCGGCGACCGCTGGAAATTCGACATCGTGCAAAGCATCCGCACGCTGACTTTGTTGCGGGAGGAGCACCCGGAAAAACGGCGCGGCGGGTACTTCCGCGCCCCCGCCGAAATGGCCGCCGCCTGCAAGGAACATCCCGAATGGTTGCGACACACCGCCGAAATCGCGGAGCGGTGCAACTTCGACCTGCCCTTCGGCAAACCGCAATTCCCGGCGTTCCTGCCGCCGGACGGCTCGCCGCCGGGCGATTTTCTGCGCCGGTTGGTGTTGCAAGGTCTGCAAAAACGTTACGGCCCGCGCGCCGGCCAATTCCAACCCCAGGTCATGGAGGAGCTGGGCATCATCGCCGAAGTCGGCTACGAGGAGTATTTTCTCATCACCTGGGATTTTCTCCAGGACTGCCGGAAGCGCGGGATTGAATGGATCACGCGCGGCAGCGCGGCGGATTCGCTGGTCTGCTACTGCCTGGGCATCAGCGGGGTTTGCCCCATCCGCTTTGACCTCTACTTTCGCCGCTTCCTCAACAAGGAGCGGATGGCCATGCACAAACTGCCGGACATTGACATTGATTTCGCGCATGACTTCAAGGACGACGTGGTGAAGCTGATCTTCGCGAAATACGGGCGCGACCATTGCGCGGTCGTGGGCGGCTTTTCCACTTTCCAAGCCAGGAGCGCCTTTGCGGAAGTCGCCAAGGTGCTGGGCGTGGCCGAGCGCGAAGTGCGAAAATTCACCGACCATTTTCCCTGGAGTTTCGGCGGCGGCTGGGTTCCCGCCGAACACACCCCCGGCGGCGGAACCGGCCTGATCGAAATGCTCCGCGCCAGCCCTGAAAACCGCGACTTGCCGCTGGACGAGGAACCTTACCGGACGGCCCTGCTCATGGCCGAGTTTCTGGACGGCGTGCCGCGCCACCCCAAGATGCACCCGTGCGGCCTGGTTCTCTCCCGCCAGCCAATGCACGAATTGACGCCGACCTTCATCGCCAACAAGGGCTGCCCCACAACGCACTTTGACATGGACGCCGTGGAGGCCGTCGGGCTGGTCAAGATGGACATCCTCGCCCAGGGCGGTTTGGCCGCCATGCGGGATGTCAAACAAACACTTTCGGCGCGCGGAATTCATATTGACCTCGAAAGCCTTGAGCCGTGGCAAGACCCGCGGGTGTGGGAATTGATCGCCGGCGGCGGCGCGCGGGCGGTGCATCATATCGAATCGCCCGCCATGATTTCCCTTTGCCGCCAATGCAACGTCCGCGAGATTGACGGCCTGGTTGCCATCGTCAGCGTCATCCGCCCCGGCGCGGCCAACGAGGGCAAGAAACAGGCCTTCACCCGCCGTTACCAGGGCTTGGAGCCGGTGGCGTATCCCCATCCCTCCTTGGAAAACTGTTTGCGGAGCACCTGCGGCCTGGTGGTGTATGAGGAACACATCCTGCAAATCAGTGAAGCCTTTGCCGGACTCAATCCGGGCCGGGCCGACGTGCTCCGGCGCGCGCTCAACAAACAGAATTTTCCCATGATCGAGAAAATCCGGGGCGAGTTTTTTGAATCGGCGCGGTCGCGCGGCCATTCGCCGGAGAAGATTGCCGAGGTGTGGGGGTTGGTCACGGGCTTCGCCGGCTACGCCTTTTGCAAGGCGCATTCGACGGCTTACGGCGTGGAGGCTTATCAAGCCGCGTGGCTCAAGAACTATTACCCGGTTGAATTCATGGCGGCGGTATTGTCCAACGGCAAGGGCTTTTACCATCCCATCGTCTATGTGCTCGAATGCCACCGATTGGGTGCCACGCTCCTGCCGCCGTCCGTCAACCAGCCCGGCCCGCTGTTCACGCCCGAAGGCAGGACCATCCGCGTTCCCATTCGCTGCATCAAAGGACTTTCAGAGCGAACCCACGAACGGATTTTGGCCGGGCGCCAACGCGAACCGTTTCCAACGCTGGCCGCCTTCTACCGCCGCGTCGCGCCCCTGCCGGAGGAGATGGAAGCCATGCTGCGCGTCGGCGCCTTCGATGAATTCGGGAAATCGCGGACCGCGCAATTCTGGGAATGCCAGTTCCTGCGACGCGCCTTCGGAACGCCGGATGCCGGACAGCAAGGCCTGCTCCTGCCCGAAGTCCCCTTGCAGGAGCCGCCCCGCTGCGAGCGGTTGGAATCGGCCATTCCTCCCATTCGTCCCATTCGTCCCATTCCTCCTATTCCCTTGCAAGAGCCAACTAGGCGCGAGCGGCTGGAATCCGAAAACGAACTGCTGGGTTTCCCCGCCAGCGGCCATCCATTGGAACTCCACGACCACATTGCGTGGGAAACCTATTGTCCCGTATCGCGCCTGGGCGAACACGTCGGCGAACAGGTGGTCACCTGCGGCCTGGTGGTGGAACAGCGCACCCATCATCAAATCACCGGCGAGCCGATGAAATTCCTGACCCTGGCCGACTGGACCGGCATGGTGGAAACGGAACTATTCGCCCAGACCTACAAAAGCTACGGTCTGGCGACCGTGCGTTACCCCGTCCTGGAAATCACCGCCCGCGTCGAGCCTTATGAGAACGCGCGCGGCTTTTCCCTGCGCGTCCTCCACGCCGGAAAACCGCGGACAATTGCAAGCCGTGAGATGAGGGAAAAAGCCGTTTAGCGTGGAGACGAGGATGGGCTGGAATTCCCCCATGAGTGCAACAGAACTCATCAAACAAGTGGCCGCGCTTCCCCAGCGGGAAAGAACGCGGTTTGAGGAGCTTTTCCACGCGATGAACAATGGCAGCCGTGCTTTCGGCCCGGCGAGCCACTCGAATTGGCCCGACTTCGGCGAACGTTTGCGTGGTATTTACGGGGACAAGATCGCGCCAGACTCCCAAGAGATCATTGATGAAGGGCGCGGTGACCGCTGATGGACGCCTATTTTGTGGGGATACGGTTAGCAGGCCGCTAATCGTCGTTGCCAAGCCGGTCTTTTAGGAACTTGGGATGACGGCGCTCGTGAACCAGGCCGAGAAAATAAATCGTATCGCCCTCAACAAAACAGCAGATATAGAAAGGGAATGGCGTCGTGCGGCGACAGGGAAAACCGTGAGGACCAACGTGGTCTCCGCCCTTCCATTTGATAATTTCCCGGGCTTGCCCCGCAACGCGTTCCGTGAAGGCGCTGGCCAAACGCTCCGAGACCCAAGAATATCTCTCCCTTTCACCGTCCAATTCAGCTTTGAAGCGACTGCTGAAAACAGCTTTCACGACGCGCGGCCGAAAACCTCAGGGAAATCCAACCCCTCATCTTTCTTCGACTGCAATTGTTCCAGGCGGGAGGTGAGTTCGGCTTTAATCTCCGCGTCCGTGCGGGAGTCGGTTTCCAAGCTTTGAATCAACAACCTTGCCAGAGCCGTCCGGTCTTCGGGCGACAACGACAGGGCATCTTCGGCCACCGTTAAATTCGTCAGCGGCATGGGGAAATGGTACCGCATGTCATGGCGGATGCAAGGTCTTATATGGTTTGACGGCGTATTTGCGGCCGGCCCCGTCGCCCATGTCGTAGCGGCGTCTCGGCAGAGTGCCGCATTATTCTGTCAGCCCATGTGCATTTTGCGCTATTCCGAGGACTCTATTGAGCGAAGAATGGCATCAAATGTGCTATTTTCACAGTTAACATGGTTTCGGTGAAAGATTTTCCTTTCAAAAACGACGCAGATGTGAAAAACTCACGTTTGTATGTTAATCTCGTTCTCCGTCACGAACTTTCGATCGTTCCATGAGGAGCAAACCCTCTCCATGGTGGCCAGCCTGCGACAGCCTGACCATCCTGAACATCTCTCCTCAATTCAAGCGCTTGACCCGAAGCTGCTTCCCGTAGCGGTGATCTATGGAGCAAATGGTTCCGGGAAATCCAACCTCGTCAAATCGCTGAGTTTTGTCCAACGCCTGGTCATACAAGGTGTCCAACCGGGTCAGCCAATTGAGAGGCAGCCATTTATATTCGGCGCCCCGGGCGCAATCGAGCCGTCCGCTTTCGAGGTGCGCTTCACGGCGGGTGAGCGATCATTTAGCTACGGTTTTAAGGTCACTGACAAGGAAGTTTTGGAGGAGTGGCTCGACCTTTTAACGGGGGCGGGCGAGGCTAATCTGTTTGAACGCGTGACTCAAGGCGGAGTTGTCAGAATAGAGGCTGGAAAAGCGCTGCGCGGCGACACGGCCAACGCCGATAATAAAGTGATGGCGCTTGCAAAAGTGGGCGTCCGTGCCAACCAACTTTTCCTGGCTGGAATCCGTGAAACCCTTGACATCCAAAGCCACGGCCCGCTGATCGCCCCTGTCCTAGACTGGTTTTCCTCAATTGATATCATATCGGCTGATGCCAGTTTTCAAAAACTCCCCGAGTGGTTGGATAATGACTCCAGTTTTGCCAAATTTGCCGGGGATTTTCTGCGTGATTCTTCGACAGGCGTGGATCGGTTAGACGTTGAAAAGCGTGAAATCACGGACCCCGATCTTCTCCTCCAAATCAATAACAGTTTTAGACACGGGCTGCCGCCCAGGATACCTTACGGATCCACAGGTGAAATACAGGTGGAACGCGGTGAAAGCATCAAATTGCTTCTCCGAACAATTCGCGCCGAACACACCAGTAAGGATGGAAAACTGGTGCGACTGCCATTCCAAGACGAATCGGATGGCACACAGCGATTGACGCACCTCCTGCCCGCGCTGTTTCAATCGAAAAAGGAGCACCGGCTTTACATAATTGATGAAATAGACCGCAGCCTCCATCCGCTGCTTTCGCGCAAGTTCATCGAGTTCTTTCTCAAGGTCTGCAAAGATCATGGCAGTCAGATCATCATCACAACCCATGAATCCAACCTCATGGACCTTGACCTCCTTCGCCGTGATGAATTGTGGTTCACTGAGAAGAATCCGCAAAATGCGACGACGCTCTACTCAATGTCCGATTTCAAGGTTCGGACTGACCTGAAGATTGAGAAGGGCTATCTTCAAGGTCGTTTCGGAGCCATCCCATTTCTCGGAAATCTGGATCGTCTGATCGAGCAATTAAACGTGGAGGCGCCATGTCCCTGATTGCGCGCCGGCCACGGCCAATCCCACGAGATGAAGGCAAACTGCGTGATGCGCGCCTTTTCGTGATTGCCACGGAAGACACCTATGCGCCGAAGCAGTATTTTGGGTTCTTTGGACACCCTCGAATTCATGTGGAGGTGCTTGGCACATCCATCGGGGAAGGTCCAGACCCAGGTTCGGTAGTCAACCGTCTGATTAAATTCGCCGAACAATACCAAATTGAGGGTGATGATCAGTTGTGGGCATTCTTGGATACAGACCACTGGATTCGCGGCAACCACAAAGCAGGGTTGATCCATGCAATCAGAGACGCTCGCCATCGTGGCTATAAAGTAGCTATGAGCCGGCCGTGCTTTGATCTTTGGCTCCTCTTGCACCATGAAGAAGTCACGCCGGCGACCATCTTTGCCAGTTGTGGTGATGTGGGCGCCCGGATTCGGACGCTTCGTGGGGAATTCAACAAAACCAAGCTAAAACGGGAGCATTATCCCTTGTCGCAGGTTGAGGCTGCAATTGTTCGCGCAACGGCCTTGGACCAAGGCGTCTCTGAGGAGGCGGCTGATTTCTGGCCCACTCGTACAGCGACGCGGGTTTATCTGTTGATGAATGAGTTGAAAACTGCCGGGCTATTACCTTCTGACGCATGAGTACGGCAAATAATAATCGCCCGGCAGCCGGGACGGACGTGGATCGCCACATTCGCAACGCCAAAGTCGTGCTGCGCCAATTGCGCGACACTTTGGAAGACCTGGATGACCGCCGGGAACTGGCCCGCGCCAAAAAGCGCAACGCCGGGAAACCCGGATCGGATTGGGCGTCCATCAAGAAGGAATTGGGTTTCGATTTCTGAAAGGGACCGAATCCGCTCACCGGCGTCAGCGACGAGGGCGTCGCTGACCACATCCCGATTCGGAATCGGGACGTGTGCTCCCCATGAATCGCTCACGTCCTGGTCCGGGGAGCACATGCGCCCTCGCATGTCATGGCCGGCGCCCCCGCCGGCCATGTCTTATCCGGGAAGAATAGCGCGACCGCCACAGACTGCCGCCACAAAGGACGGGGGGCCCTATGCGCCCGCCGCGGACGGGTAATTGGGTTCGCAAGAAGGGCTTGACAAAAATTAGAGTCTATGATTAAACAGTCAGCGTGAGGCACGAAGGCACAGTCAACGGGCGCGTCCGGCAGCAGGCCGGCGATATCGCCGATTGTCCCGATCCATCGGGACGGATTGCGGATTGCGGATTTCCGCCTTCGGCAAGACTCCGGCGGACAAGGCGGCTTGCGGATGTGATAAGAGGAGAGAACGGAGGCAACGGAGTCCCAATTCCGAATCGGGATTCTCCATTTTCTCCTTGCTCGCGCAGAAATGGGGTTGGGAGAGAAAGCACAACCTGTTGGGGTGTCTGCGCACAAAGGCCACAAGAGGATTCCTATTCCACGGTGGAGAACGGAGTTCATGAGAACATCATCCTAAGTCATTATCAATGAACAAGTTACAACTAAAATCGAGTATTTCCAATTAAGGTCAATTAAGCCTAATTAAGGTTAATTAAGCCTAATTAAGGTTAATTAAGCTTAATTAAGGTCTTTCTTGATGAGTCGCATGAGGCAAGGAATGACACAATCCATACTCAGGGAGAGCTAACATGGGCATGACAAACTCACAAACGGCGCGGGAAGCGGGAAATGCTGCAACGTTGCAGGCGGTCTGCGTTTGCTTTCTTCTGGTGCTGGCGGTTCTGGTTGTGTTTGGACAGACGGCGCATTTTGGGTTCGTCAATTACGACGATCCACTTTACGTCTATGAGAACGCCCAGTTGAGCAGCGGAGTCAGCCTGAAGGGCGTGGCTTATGCGTTCACTCATGTGGAGTGCAGTCTCTACCACCCGCTGACCATGATCTCGCTGAGGCTGGATTATCAGCTCCACGGGCCGAATGCGGGAGGCTATCATCTCGCCAATGTCCTCATTCACGCCGCTTCCGCCGTCCTGCTGTTCCTGGTCATGCGGCGGATGACCGGCGCGCTTTGGCGCAGCGCGTTCCTGGCGGCGGTGTTTGCCATTCACCCGCTGCGAGCGGAGTCGGTGGCGTGGGTGACGGAGCGCAAGGACGTGCTGGGCGCTTTCTTCTTCATGCTGACGCTGGGCGCTTATGTCCGCTATGTGGAAATGAGGAAAGCAGAAAGCAGAAAGCAGGAATTGTTTTATGCGCTGACTTTGGTGTTTTTTGTCCTGGGGCTGCTGTCCAAGCCGACGGCGGTGGTGCTGCCTTTTGTGCTGTTGCTGCTGGATTACTGGCCGCTCAACCGCTTCCCGGCGGGGACGTCATCCCGCGCCGCCGGCATTCCCAAGCGCCTGATCCTGGAAAAGATTCCCCTGCTGGCGCTGGCGGCGGCGGCCTGCGTGGTGACGGTCATCGCCGCGGGTGAGGGGGTCTCGACGGCAAACCGTATTCCCATGCCGATGCGGATTTGCAATGCCGTGGTTTCATACCTCGTCTATCTGCGTCAGATGTTCTGGCCGGCAGGGCTGGCGGTTTTTTATCCCTACCCGGCGAAAAGCCCTTCGCTTTGGGAAATGGCTGCGGCGATTCTGCTGCTGGCGGTCATTTCTGGAGGAGTTCTGATGCTGCGGCGAAAACGCCCCTGGCTTTTGGTGGGCTGGTTCTGGTACTTGGGAGTGCTCGTGCCGGTGATCGGCGTTGTTCAGGCGGGCGACTTCGCGCATGCGGACCGGAATAGTTACTTGTCGCAGATCGGCTTGTGTGTGGCGCTGATCTGGGAGGCGGCCGGGGTGTCTGCGGTCTGGCGTTGCCGCCGCGCGGTGGTGGGAGGATGTTCCGCGGCGATCCTCGCGGCCTTGACATACTGCGCGCACGCGCAGGCCTCTTTTTGGCGCGACAGCGAGTCGTTGTGGAACCACGCCCTTTCCTGCACCACCGGCAACGATGTGGCCCATTACAACCTGGGCAATGATCTTGTCAAGCATGGCAGAGACGATGATGCCATCGTTCAATTCCAGGAGGCGCTGGCAACCCAGCCTGTCAACTACGACGTTCACTACAATCTGGCCAATGCGCTCCTCCGGCGCGGCAGACTGGATGAAGCCATCGCCCAATACCGCGACTGCCTGGAAATCGCGCCTGACAATGCCGATGTCCTCAACAACCTGGGCAATGCCCTGGCCGGGAAGGGCGCGGACGCGGCGGCCATCGCGCAGTACCAAAAATCCCTCGCAATCAAGCCCGGCCAGGTCAACGTCCTGAACAACCTCGCGTGGTTGCTGGCCACGACACCCGGCACGGCGCTCCGCAACGGTGCAAAAGCCGTTGCGCTTGCCACGCAGGCCAGCCAATTGAGCGGGGAAGCCAATCCCGTGATTCTGCACACCCTGGCCGCGGCTTATGCGGAGGCGGGGATGTATGGAGAAGCGACCGCCACGGCCCGGCGCGCCCTGGAGTTGGCGCGGGCGCAACAGAACAGCGCGCTCGCCGCAACTCTGCAAAAGGAAATGGAACTTTATGAGGCGGAGACACCGCCGGCAACCGCGCCGCAATGAGCGGCAGACTGAAAGGAATAAAACCACGAATTTCACCCGAAACAGGAAACATGAATACAAAATACGTCCACGGCTATCATCATAGGGAAAACCGGCGTCTTCAGGACCAGGCCTCAACGCTGGTCGAGTTGTTGCACGCCGACACCGCCTACCCGGCGGGAAGCCGTGTTCTGGAAGCCGGTTGCGGCGTCGGCGCGCAAACCGTGACTTTGGCCAGGAACAGTCCGGAGGCATTGATTACATCGGTGGACATATCCGCGGCGTCGGTCGCTGAAGCCGGGAGACGAGTTGCGGCGGCGGGCCTGGGCAATGTTCAATGTGAACAGGCGGACCTCTTCCATTTGCCTTATGCGGCGGCCTTCTTCGACCACATTTTCGTATGCTTTGTCCTCGAACATCTCCCGCGGCCCGTCGAGGCGCTGCGCATTCTGAAACGGCATTTGCGGCGGGGCGGCACGATCACGGTCATCGAAGGGGATCATGGCTCCGTCTGTTTTTATCCTGAGAGTGAAGCGGCCCGCCGGGCGATTCAGTGCCAGGTTGAGCTGCAACGGCGCGCCGGCGGGAACGCGATGGCCGGCAGAGAGCTTTATCCGCTGCTGTGCGCCGCGGGCTATGGCTCAGTCCGTGTCTCGCCCCGGATGGTCTATGTTGATTCCAGCAAGCCTGAACTGGTCGAGGGGTTCACGAAGAACACCTTCACGGCGATGATTGAGGGCATCCGGGAACCGGCCCTCAACGCGGGCCTCATTGAGCCGGATGCCTTCGACAAGGGAATCCAGGACCTGTACCGGACCGCCGCGCCGGATGGAGTTTTCTGCTACACCTTCTTCAAGGCAGTTGGAAGGAACAATCGTCTGCTTGACACAGCCGGCGGAGGCACACGGCCTTGACAGAAAAAACAACTGCCTGCATATTGTAAGCGCGTTTAATGCGGTGTTGATGATAATCTTATGGCTAAATCCAAGTTTATTTATGTCATATACATTCGCACGACGCCGCGGAAGCTGTGGCGGGCGCTGACCGAGCCTGAATTCACCCGCCAATACTGGATGGGAACATCGCAGGAAAGCAAATGGGAGCCTGGAGCATCCTGGCGGATCCTGGCTCCCGGCGGGCGCGTCGCGGACAGCGGGGAAATTCTCGAAATCGAGCCGGAGCGGCGGCGGGTCCTGTCGTGGCGCCACGAACTCAATCCCGAGATGCGCGCGGAAGGACATTCGCGCCTGACGTACGATCTGGAAAAGCAGGACGAGTCGGTCAAGCTTACAATCGTTCACCAGATGGACAAACCCGGCTCCAAGTTCATTGAAGCGGTTTCGGACGGCTGGCCGCTCATTCTGTCAAGCCTAAAGAGTCTCCTCGAAACAGGCGAGCCGCTCGAAGCAACCCGCCACTGGCCGGAGGGCGCCTGCCAGCCAAAAAGCTGACGGCTCCGTTACGGATCGTCCGGCGTCTCGATGGGGCGCACCCAGATGTTGCGGAAGCTGACCGGATCGTTGTGGAATTGCAAACCCACCGGGCCGGTTGGGCCGTGCGGGATGTATTTGCCCGGAACGCGCCAATTGGTCGAGCCGTGCAACGACTGGTGGTTCTGCACCACCACGCCGTTGTGGATCACGGTGACGTAGCCCGGCGTCTTCACCGTCACGTTGGGGTCGGCGCATTCAAATTGCGGAGTCGGAGGCGCCGTCGCCAGGCGCTGGGATTCCGCCGAGGCCGGCTTCGCCGCAGTATTGGTTTCAAATCGCGGGGCGGTAAAAATGATGTCATAGACCTGCCATTGTCCTGGCGGCAGGCAGGCGTTGACCAGGGGCGGATGCTGGCCGTACAGGCCCGCCGCCGCGCCGTCCGCGTAGGTTTTGTTATCGTAATTGTCAAGCACTTGAACCTCGAAAAGGTCCATCAGGAAGACACCGCTGTTGCCGCGCCCCTGGCCGCTGCCCCTGGCGGGCGCCGGCTCGCAAAACTCGACATGGAGCTGGATGTCGCCGAACTGCCGCTTGCTCACGATGTCACTTTTCGCGGAAATCATCGCGCCTTTTTCCAGCCTCCACGGCGCCGGCTGGCCGGTCTTGTCCTGCCATTGCGAAAGGTCTTGGCCGTCGAACAACACGATGGCATCGGCGGGCGGCTTGCCCGGTTGCTCCTGGGTGCTGAAGGTGCCGGGCGCGACGATGGCCGGTTGCGGACGCTCCGGATCATGCACATGCCATTTGCCGCCCGGCTCCATCGGCGTGTCCTTGAAGCCCGATACACCGCCGATCTCGATTTCCGTTTGGGCCTGGGCGGAACGGCTCATCGTCAATGCTGCAAGGGCGAGGGTGATGGAAAGAACTTTGTGTTTCATGTTGAGGATGGGTTTTATGCTTCGACGGAATTTGGCGCCAGTTGTTCTCCTAGGATCATTCCTGGATATTGCCGCGCCCGCCGCGAAAGATCAACGTCCCTTTTTTCGTCCTCCAGAAGCGGCTTTCATTTGCCTTCCATTTTGGGCGGGAAATCCTCTATAAAGTCGCCGTGTCCAATCCGCCCCATCCATTGCAAACGCCGCTGCGGGAGTTGCGCGGCATCGGGCCGGAGCGGGCGGGGCAGTTGGAGCGGCTGGAATTGCGCTGTGTGGGCGACCTGTTGTTGCACCGGCCGCGGCGCTACGAGGATCGCCGGCATTTCCTGCCCATCGCCTCCTTGAAACTGGAAGAGCCGGCGCTGGCCCGCGGAAAGATCCTCGCCGCCGGGGTGAATCGGTACCGGCATGGGGAACGGTCGGTTTATGAGTTCATTGTGGAAGATGGAACCGGGCGTTTGCACTGCCGGTGGTGGAACCAGCCGTTTATGGAGAGGCACTTCAGCATCGGCGACGAGGTGGTGGTCTTTGGCAGGCCGAATTCGCTGCGGCCGCGGACGATGGACCACCCGGAAACGGAAGTCGTGCAAGGGGACGGCGTCGAGAACTCCATTCACCTCAACCGCATCGCGCCGATTTATCCGCTGACGGAGGGTTTGCCGCAACGCTGGTTGCGCTCCTTGCTGTGGCGAATCGTCGCGGAATTTGCCCCGCTCGTCCCGGAACCGGATCCGCAAATTCCGCTGACCGGCCAGCGCATCGAACTGCCAAATGCCGATTCCGTCAATCCGCAATCCGCAATGGGAAGCCGATCTTCGGCCAATCCGCAATCCGTCCCCATCCCCTCCCGCGCTCGCGCCCTCCGGATGCTTCATTTCCCGGAAGAGTTGATGGACAAGGACATCGCGCGGCAACGGCTGGCGCTGGATGAATATGTCGAGTTGCAGCTCGCGCTTCTGACGCGGCGCAAGACACTGGAGGCGCGGGCGCATCCGCTCCCTTGCGCGGGGGACCACAACCGTCTGATCAAGCCGTTCCTGGCGCGCCTGGGGTTTGAGTTGACCGCGTCGCAAACGAAGGTGCTGCGGGAAATCCGGCGCGACATGGCCGGTCCGGCCCCGATGCGGCGGCTGCTGCAAGGGGACGTCGGCTCCGGCAAAACCGTGGTGGCGGCGTGCGCCATGCTGATGGCGCTGGAAAGCGGCGCGGACGCGGCGTTGATGGCGCCGACGGAGGTCCTGGCCGAACAGCACGCGCGGAACTTCCGGCGCTGGATGGAGCCGCTGGGCGCGGCGGTGGAGGTTCGCACCGGCGGCGGCAGAGCCGGTTCCGAGGCGGCTCCGCAGGAGCGTCGCCCTGCCGGGGCGGCAGGGCGGCCTTTCCGGCCGGCGCTTTACATCGGCACTCACGCGCTGTTGGAGGCCTCGTTCGCGCCGGCGCGGCTGGGACTGGTTATTATTGACGAACAGCACAAGTTCGGCGTGGCGCAGCGCGAACAACTGGTGCGCAAGGGCAGCTATCCGCATCTGCTGGTCATGACCGCCACGCCGATTCCCCGCACGCTGGGCCTGACCTTGTACGGGGACCTGGACATTTCGGTCATCGAGCAAGGCCCGCCGGGGCGGGGGCGCGTCAAGACTTTTTTGCGCGCGGCGGAAAGCCTGCCCCGGGTGTGGGCGTTCCTGCGGGAAAAGCTGGCCCGGGGCCGCCAGGCCTACGTGATTTATCCCCGGGTAGAGGACGCGGACACCAGCGCCGGAGTCAAGGCCGCCGCCCGCGAATGGCATCATCTGGAAAAAGTCTTCGCGCCATGGAAAGTGGGGCTGTTGCACGGCAGGCTCAAGAGCCGGGAAAAGGAACAGGTGATGGCCGCGTTTCGCGCGCGTCATACGCAGGTCCTGATGGCCACCTCGGTCGTGGAGGTGGGCGTGGACGTGCCCAACGCCACCCTGATGGTGATTGAAAACGCGGAGCTGTTCGGGCTGGCCCAACTGCATCAATTGCGCGGCCGCATCGGACGCGGCGCGGAGGAATCCTATTGCATCCTGATTGCCGCGGGGAAATCCGCCGCGGCGCGCGAGCGGCTGAAAACGATGGAGGAGACCACCGATGGTTTTCGCATTGCCGAGGCGGACTTGAATCTGCGCGGGGCGGGGGACTTGCTGGGCCGGCAGCAGAGCGGTCTCCCGCGGCTGCGTTTTGGCGACCTGGCGGCGGACGCGGAGCTGGTCGAGCGCGCGCGCGCCCTGGTCAGGGCCAAGCCGCAATAGCGCGATGCCATTCTCCTGGCACGCGCCCTGCCGCTCCCCGGGGCAAAGACAATTGGCGGAAACGGGCGCACTGGAAGCGCGTGTATCAACAGAGGCAGAATTTTGGAATTGACATGAGACAGGCTGCCGCTGTAGATTGGTGTATGTTAAAACCAGCCGAGCGATTAACAAAGACAGTGCATATATGAAGACTCCCAAAGCCCCGTGGTTCTCGCGAAAGGGCCGGTGGCCGGCGCGGACCGACGCTTTCACCCTCATTGAACTGTTGGTGGTGGTCCTCATTATCGCCATTCTCGCCGCGCTGCTGCTGCCTGCTTTGGCCCGGTCCAAGCTGGCCGCGCAAAGGGTCAATTGCGTCAGCAACCTCAAGCAGATCAATATAGCCGCGGTCAATTACCGCAGCGAAAACCATGGGCTGATGGTTGACTATAACCAAGGAACATGGACCACAACATTTTCGTCCGACATCGTCAATGTAACCAATGTTCTGAGGTGTCCTTCGACTACATTTCAGCCTGGAGGCGTTGCGGAAGGCAGCTTTAGTGGAACGGCGGATATGGCTTGGTCGAAGGTATCCACGAACAATGCCGGCATCAATGTCATAGAGAAGGCCAGTTACATCCTAAACGCCTGGTTCTACACTGGCGGCGGCACGGGCGCTCTTGAAGGAAACACAGCGCAACTTCTTGCCATGTATTTTCCGGCGGAATCGTCCGTTGAAAAGCCATCGCGCACGCTGCTATTCGCCGATGGAGCGCGGATTGAGGGCTGGCCGGATGAGGAGAACGTCCTCCCCGATCCGTCCAACCTTTACGACGGCAGCGACGACGCCACCGGGGGGCCGGATGGGGGCATTGGACGCATGATGATCAACCGGCACGGCGACATCGCTCCGGCCCAAGCCAACCGCGCGCAGCCGGTCACGCCAGACCAGCCATTTCCCGGCGCGATCAACGCCGCTCTTTTCGACGGCCATGTTGACCTTATGCAACTGTGGCAATGGAATAATAACGGCCAGTACATTTATCATCAATAATGAAATCCGCCTGTTGCACGGTTCTTTTGGTGGCCGGACTCGTCCTCACGGGTTGCGGCAAGGACGAGAACAGTTCCGGCCCTTCCACCACGGTGGCGCCTGTCAATAACACTCCGCCCCCGGCTCAGGCCGGCAACGGTTATGTCGGCGCGCTGGTCAAGGCGCAGCAACTCGCTGTCAAGACGGTGGACTTGACTTCGCTCAATCAGGCCATCCAGCTTTTCAACGAGCAGGAAGGGCATCTCCCCGCGGACTTGAACGAGTTGGCGGCCAAACACTATGTCGGCCAGCTTCCCGCCGCGCCCGCCGGCATGAAACTGGTCTATGACGCGGCGCAGGGCAAAGTGACCGTCGCGCCGCAGTGACGGGGAACTGGAGTGACGGGGAACTGGAGTGATGGAGTGATGGAGTGATGGAGTGATGGGTGGCTGAATCTTCCCAACGCTCCATCACTCCATCACTCCATCACTCCAACACTCCAACACTCCGTTGGGTTCTTCCGTGTCACGGGGCGCGTTCGACTTCATCTTGCGGCAGCCATCCGCTGTGGTTCGCGGCGTCGGCGGCTTCCAGCCAGCCGTCCTTGCTGTCCAACGCCAACAGTTCCGCGCCGTCGTGCGCGGTGAAGACGCTGGGGGCCTCCTCCAGGGGACTGCGCCGCGCGACGACTTCGGGCACCACCACCACCAGGGACTGCCCGCCCAAACGGGTGTCAAGCGCAAGGCCCAGGCAAACCAGCCCGCACACGCACGCCGTCGCCAGCGCCCAGACCAGGCCGGAAGTCGCTTTCTTCCAGGCTGGCTGGATTTGGCGAACTGTCAATACTAAACACAAAAGCGCGCCAAATGCCGACACCGGCTCCGTCCATTCGTCCAGCGTCAGAAGCGCCGTCCAGCGCGTCCAGCGGCTTCCCGGAATGGCGGGCGCGCCCAGGCCCGGCTGGTTGCGCGCGAATTGCAGGTTGGCCCGCGCATCCGGATCGCGCGGGGACAGTTCCGCCGCCCGGCGCCAGGCGCAGATGGCGCGCCCGGTCTGGCCGGCCTTGAACCACGCATTGCCCAGGTTGAAATAAACCGCCGCCGACACCTGGCCGCTCCGCGTCATGTTCTCGTAAGCGGCGGCGGCCGCCGTGTAATGGCCTTCCTCGTAAAGCTGGTTGGCTTGGTCGAACGGGGCGGAAGCCGCATCGGCGCGCGCGGCAGCCGCGGAAGTCAACAATAGCAACAAGGCGGCGGCGCCCTGCAACAGATTCTTCCGGGCCGGGCCGCCGTCCGGCGGGGCCATTTCTTGCAACGCCTGCAACGCGCTTTTCACCTGGGGAATCAGCGCGGCCAGTTCCTGCGCCGAGCGTTCCGGGGCGTAGCGGAAGCGGTCGCAGGCGAGGAACAATTCCCGCAGCAGAGTTTCGGACGGCTCACTCAAGCCCCTTCCGCGCGCCTCTTCCAGGACGGCCCCGGTGATGGCGGAGGCGGGCAGATCGAGCCGTTCGCCCAGTTGCTCCTGGAGCAAACGAAAAACGGCCGCGTAAAACGCCTCGGCATCATGGGCCTGGGCGCGGGCGGGCAGTTCGGCCAGGCCCTGCTGCACCAGGCGCGCCACGGCGCGGCGCCGGCGCAGGCGCGGGTTGTTGGCCAGTTTTTCTTTTTGACGGCGCCAGAGCAGCGCGCAAATCCAGGCCAGGGGCGCAACGGCCTGCCAGGCGAGAAAACCGGGCCGCCGCAGCAGCGGCGGGCCGGCCGCCGCCAGGGGGCCGGGGCGCACCTTTATATTGACAATCTCCTGCGCGGGCGGCGGCGCTTCGGCCGGGGCCGGGGCGGGGGCGGCGACCGAGGGCTGCGGCGTGGCGGCGGTGGGC
>Ga0181530_10002627_pt1 | contig 21054 bp, 15 predicted proteins | sample PEATcosm2014_Bin_42_FD_119769 | JGI IMG/M metagenome (GOLD analysis project Ga0181530, IMG submission 119769) | Peatland microbial communities from MTU Mesocosm Facility, Houghton, MI, USA - PEATcosm2014_Bin10_60_metaG | ecosystem: Environmental > Terrestrial > Soil > Wetlands > Peat | place... | reverse complement strand
CAACCGCGGCAACTGCCCGGCGGCAAAGTGGACGAAGGCGCGCAGGGCGGTGGCCACGAACACCATGCCAACCACCGTACCGGCGGCAATCAGCAGCGCGATCTCGGTGAACAACTGGCGGGCCAGCCGTCCGCGTCCGGCTCCGATCGCAGCCCTCACCGCCAGCTCGCGGGCACGCGCCGACCACCGCGCCAGCAGCAGGTTGGCAACGTTAGCACAGGCAATAGCCAGCAGGCAGGCGGCCGCGCCCATCAGAATGAACAGGAGTGTGTGAATGTTGCCCGCGCGGTGCTCCCGCAGCGGCTGCAGCACGAGGTGGTTATCGCGGAACAACTGCGGGAAATCCGCCTTGCTGGCGGCATAGAGCTTGTCGAGATCGGCCCGCGCTTGCGCCATGGTAACGCCGCGCTTGAGCCTTCCAAAAACCGCCCAGGTGGACATGGTGCGATCGCGATGGCTGGCGGTGGGCGAAACCGGCAGAGTGGTGAGAAGGTCGATCTTCACGTCCACAGGATAGACGAACGATTGCGGCAGGATACCGGCGACGGTGTAGGACTGGCCGTCGAGCGAGATGACGGAGCCGGGGAGGTCGCGCCGCGCGTGGAAATGATCGCGCCAGAATTGGTGCATCAGCAAGACGGCTTTGGAGCCGTTGGGGAGTTCTTCTTGTGTTGTGAATGTGCGGCCGAACGCAGGGGTGACGGCGAAGGCGTCCAGGAAGTTGGCGGAAACGCGCCCGGCGTGAACTTCGACAGGGTCGGACGTGCCCAGCAGCATGGTGATGCTGAAGCTGGCCTGCGTAGCGGCGAGCTGCTGGAATACCTGGTTGTCGCGGCGCCATGCCACGTAATCCGGCGAGGGAAGGAACTCGGTCGAGATGCCGGGGAAACGTATCCCCAGCCAGACAAGTTGCCCGCCATCGGCGTAGGGCAGCGGCCGCAAGAAGATGGTATCCGCGATGCTGAAGACCGCTGTGGTGGCGCCGATTCCAAGCGCTAACGAGAGCACCGCGGCCGCCGTGAACGCGGGCGCGCGGCCGAGAACGCGAGCGGCAAAGCGAATGTCCTGCCCCAAGCGGGTGAAGCCGGCGCGCCCGCGAACTTCGCGAGTGGCCTCCAGGACCAGGGCCTGGTTGCCGAACAGGCGGCGGGCTTCCGTCTCGGCTTCTGCGCGGGTGAGGCCGCGCTCCATCAACTGCCTGGTTTCGATCGCGAGATGGGCTTGCAGTTCCTCTTCGAGATCGGCTTCCGGTACCGGCTTGCGAAAGAAGCGCCACATGGGTTACTCCTTGACGGGTTTCACGGTTCGGGCCACCGCGCGCACCAGTTGTTTCCACCGGGATTGCTCCTCAAGAAGTTGACGCCGGCCCTTAGGCGTGAGCCGGTAATAGCGGGCGCGGCGGTTGGCTTCCGACATTTTCCATTCCGAGGCGAGCCAGCCCTGCTGTTCCAGCCGGTGCAGCGCGGGATAAAGCGAGCCATGCTCGATCTGCAAGGCCTCTTGCGACCGGGTGCGGATCGCCTGCCCGATGCCGTGGCCGTGCTGCGGGCCCCACTGGAGCACCTGGAGGATGAGCAGGTCGAGTGTGCCTTGCAGGAGTTCGACGCGGTCGGGCATATTGTTTGTGTCATCTTATAGCAGAATGTCTACCAGAGTCAATCTACCAGAGGAGCAAAAGATAGGTCTCTCGAAAATCCTTCGCGAAGCACACGCCGCCGCAAAACGGGGACTGCTGCCAATTCCCACTTCTGGAATTGCATAGCCGTCCCCGCTTTGCCAATAGATATTTGACATTGCCGCGGGACCATTCTATGCTGAATTTCGTCATCGAATGAAGCAAACGAAATCAGATTCTGTAGATGCTGCGCAGGACCGCGACCTGTATTCCGGTTTGATGCGGTTGCACATCCTGCACCACGCGGTGGAAGGACCGGTTTTCGGACTTGGCATGGCCGAGGAGTTGGCGCGGCATGGCTATCGGATCAGCCCGGGGACGCTCTACCCTCTGCTGCACGGGTTGACCAGGAAAGGCTATCTCCGCTCGACCGAGCGGCGCAACGGCAAGTCCCTGCGCAAGGTTTACCGCGCCACTCCCCGGGGACGCAAAGCGTTGCTGGCGGCCAAGGTCAAAGTACGCGAGTTGATCGGCGAGCTGATGGAGGGAACCGAGTGACCATGGCGGCCAGAGCCGGGGCGATGATGCTGGCCGCGGGCGCTGCTCTGCTGGCGCAACAGGCCAGTCCGCCGGGCGCTTTGACGCTGGCCCAGGCGGTCGAGGCGGCCTTGCATAACTATCCTTCCATTCGGGTTTCGCAAGAACAGATCAACGCGGCCTCGGCTGGCATGCAACTGGCGCGGACCGCTTACCTGCCGCGGGTGGACCTGCTGGCACAGGCCAATCGCGCCACCAGGAACAATGTTTTCGGGCTGCTGCTGCCGCAGAGCACCATCCCTTCCATGTCGGGGCCGGTGATCGGAACCGACAACCTGGGAACGGCTTGGGGCAGCGCGGTGGGAACGCTGGTCACGTGGGAGCCCTTCGATTTCGGGCTGCGGCGGGCGAGCGGGGCCGCGGCCGCGGCGGCGCGAACGCAGTCCGAAGCGGCTCTGCAGCGGACGGAATTCGACGTCAGCGTAGCCACCGCGGACGCCTTCGTTACCTTAATCGCGGCGCAGGAGATGGTGCGCGCGGCGCAGGCGGGTGTGGACCGCGTGGAGGTGCTGCTGCGCACCATCGGCGCGTTGGTGAAAGCCGAGCTGCGGCCCGGCGCGGACCGGTCGCGGGCCGAAGCGGAGATGGCGGCGGCGCGGACCCAGGCCATTCAGGCCCAGCAGGCGGTGGAGATTGCCCGGGCCAACCTCTCGCGGTTCGTGGGAATCGAGCCGGCCCAAATCACGGTCTTGGCGGGCAAGTTACTGGAGTTGCCTGCCGATCATGCCGTGCCCGCGCTGAATCCGGCCGCCAATCCCGCGTCCGTGCAACAGAACGCCGTGGTGGAGCAGTTGCGGGCGCAACTCAGGATTCTGGAACGATCCTACTTTCCTCGCTTCTACCTGCAAGGCTCGGCGTACGCGCGCGGCACGGGGGCTGAACTCAACGGAACCAACCTGGGCGGGTTGAATGGCCTGGCGCCCAGCACGCAGGATTACGCTTTGGGCTTTACCGTGACTTTTCCGGTAGCCGACCGGCCGGCGCTGCAAGCGCGCGAGGCGGGACAAGCCGCGTCGATCCGCGCCGAGGAGGCCCGCTATCGGCAGATCGCGACCGATCTGAAGGCCCGCTGGAATGTCGCGGTGGCGACCTTGGAGGGCGCCAAAAATGTCGCCGGCAATGCGCCGGTCGAGGTGAGCGCGGCGCGCGCCGCTACGGACCAGGCCACGGCTCGCTATCAGGCCGGGCTGGGCCATATCGACGAGGCGGCGGAGGCGCAGCGGCTGCTCACGCAGGCTGAAATCGACGAAGCACTGGCGCGGCTGGGAATCTGGCGGGGCTTGCTGGGCGTGGCTGCCGCCGCCGGGGACATCCGGCCCTTCGTGGCCGAGGCAAGCCAATGAGCGCCGGGAAGGGGCGGGCGAAATGCGTCTGGTTCTAGCCGCGCTGAGCAGGCCGATCACGGTTGTGGTGGCCTTGATCGCGATTGCCCTGTGCGCCGCGCTGGCCGTCCGGCGCATGCCCGTCGACATCTTTCCGCAAGTAGGGGATCCGGCGATTTACGTGGCCCAGCCGTACGGCGGCATGGACCCGGCCCAGATGGAAGGATATCTGACTTACTACTACGAGTATCACTTCCTATACATTACGGGCATCGACCGGGTGGAGAGTAAGAGTATCCAGGGCGCGGCGCTCATGAAGCTGGTCTTTCATGAAGGCACTAACATGAGCCAGGCGATGTCGGAAACCGTGGGGTATGTCAACCGCGCCCGGGCTTTCATGCCGCCCGGAACGGTGCCGCCGTTTATCACGCGCTTTGACGCGGGTAGCGTGGCGGTGGGCCAACTGGTCTTCAGCAGCGCCACGCGTTCCCAGGGCGAATTGCAGGATTTCGCGCTGAACCGCGTGCGCCCTCTGTTCGCGACACTCTCCGGGGTTTCCGCCCCGCCGCCCTTCGGCGGAAATCAAAGGGCCATTGTGATCACTCTCGACCCGGACAAACTGCTGCGCTATCACATATCGCCGGATGAAGCCATTGCCGCCGTGAGCAAGTCGAGCCTGGTGATGCCCTCCGGGAATATGTTTACCGATACCATCAACCGCATCGCGCGGACTAACTCGGCGCTGGGCGGAAACCTGGCGGACCTTTTGAGCACGCCGATCCGTCCGGGATCCGGCACATCCGTCTACCTGCGAGATATCGGAACCATCGAAAACGGCACGGACCTGATCACGGCTTATGCCCACGTCAACGGAAAACGCACGGTGTACATTCCAGTTACCAAGCGCGCGGACGCATCCACGCTGGCGGTGATCGAAGAGGTCAAGGCGGCCATACCCGATTTCAAGAAGGCGGTACCGGAGGATGTGGATGTGCGGCTGGAATTCGACCAGTCTCCCTATGTCACTAACTCCATCCGCGGCCTGGTGATGGAAGGGTTGCTCGGCGCGGTGCTGACAGGTTTGATGGTGCTGATCTTTCTCCGCGATTGGCGTAGCGCCCTGATCGTGGTGATCAACATTCCGTTCGCTCTATTCAGCGCCGTGATTTTGTTGTGGGCCACGGGCCAGACCATTAACATCATGACGCTGGGTGGCCTGGCGCTGGCGGTGGGCGTGCTGGTGGATGAGGCGACCGTCGAGATCGAGAACATTCACACGCAGATGCTGCCGGGCGTTTCGCGGGCTCGCGCGGTGGTGGAAGCGTGCAACCGGACCGCCATGGCGCGGCTGCTATCTATGGCTTGCATTCTGGCCGTCTTCGTACCGTCCTTCTTTATGGCGGGTGTCAGCCGGCAACTGTTTGTCCCGTTGTCGCTGGCCGTGGGATTCGCCATGATTGCCTCGTACCTGCTCTCCAGCAGCCTGGTTCCGGTGTTCGCGACGTGGCTCATGCGGACCGCCCATCGCGGCGAAGAGAACGAGGGGTTCTTTGGACGGCTGCGCGCTTTCTATTCGGGATACTTGCGCGTAGTGCTGCGGTTCCGCTGGCCGGTGGCGCTGATTTACCTGGCGAGCTCGGTTGGACTGGTGTACGTTCTGCTGCCGCGCATGGGGACGGAGATCTTTCCCGACGCCGACGCGCCCCTGTTGCGGTTGCGGCTGCGGGCGCCGGCGGGCACGCGCGTGGAGGAAACCGAGCGCATGGTGCTTCGCGCGCTGGACGTGATTGGCCGCGAAGTGGGACGGGAGAACCTCCTCATCACCAGCGATTTTGTGGGCGTGGTGCCCTCCAGCTATCCGGTGGACCTGATCCACCTGTTCACCAGCGGGCCGCAGGAAGCCGTAATCCAGGTCGCGGTGAAACCCGGCATGCCCAGAGGCGAAGCCTTGCGGGAGAGATTGCGCGCCGCCCTGCATCGTGAATTGCCGGCGTGCCAGGTCTCTTTCGAGGCGGGCGATATCGTGAGCCAGGTGATGGGCTTCGGTTCTCCCACGCCCATCGAAGTGGCCGTCCAGGGGACCAGCCTGCAGGACGATTACGCGTATGCCCTGAAAGTCCGGACGGAAACCGCCAAACTGCCGTTTCTACGGGATCTGCAATTCGCCCAGGAAGTGAATTACCCGACGCTGGATATCACGGTCGATCGGGAGCGCGCCGGCCAGTTCGGCTTGACCATGGCGGATGTGGCGCGGTCGATCGTGCCGGCTACCTCGTCCTCCCGCTTCACCCAGCCGAATTACTGGCGCGATCCAAATTCCGGCAATGCTTTTCAGATTCAGGTGGAATTGCCGCAGAATCGCTTGCAGAGTGTGAAAGGCATGGGCGAGCTCCCGGTTATGCAGAATGACCACATGGATACTCAACTTAGTAACATTGCAGATTTGAAGTTGGGAACTATGCCGGGACTCATCGAGCGTAGCAATGGACAGCGCGTGGTCAGTCTTACTGCCAATCTGAGCGGCATTACGCTGGGTGAAGCGGCGCCCCGGTTGCAGGCCGCGGTAGCGCGGGCCGGCGCGCCGCCGCGAGGCGTCAGCGTGAAGTACCGGGGGCAGATTCCGCCGCTCGAACAGACCATTTCCGGTTTGCGAATTGGCTTGCTGCTGGCGATTGCCGTCATCTTCCTGCTGCTGGCGGCGAATTTCCAATCCCTGCGGCTGGCGCTGGCCATCGTGCTGACCGTGCCGGCGGTGCTCTGCGGCGTTCTCCTTATATTAAGATTGACGGGGACCACCTTGAATATTCAATCCTTCATGGGAGCGATTATGGCGGTGGGCATTTCGGTGGCGAACTCAATTCTGCTGGTTACATTTGCCGAGCGATTCCGGCACCAGGGAAGGGCACTGCTGGAAGCCGCCCGGGAAGGCGCCGGCAGCCGCCTGCGCGCCATCCTGATGACGGCCGCAGCCATGATTTTCGGCATGGCGCCGATGGCCATCGGATTCGGCGAAGGTGGATCGCAAGCCGCGCCACTGGGCCGCGCCGTCATCGGCGGCCTGATCTTATCGACCTTCGCGACGCTGACGATTCTGCCGTCGATCTACGCCATTCTCCAAGGCAGAGCATCCGTGACGTCGCCGTCTCTGAACCCGATGGACTCCACGAGCCGATATTATGACGCAAAGTAAGAGCTCTCTTGCTTCCGTGGCGATGCCTGGAGGGCGGACCTCCAGGTCCGCGCGGGTCCCCCTGGACCCGCTGTTCGCTCGAAAAATCAAGTTCTTGCCCCTCGCCACAACCCTCGCCGGATTAGTTGTGGTCATGCTCCTCTGCGGCGTTCGGGCCTGGCCGCAATCCGGGGACTTCGCCCCCGTGGTGTCTAAGTCGGTATCCCGGTCCGTCGACCTGCCCGGTGAGATCGCGCCGTTTCTGAGCGTTTCTTTGCACGCCAGGGTGGCCGGCTATATCGAGCGCATGCTGGTGGACCGGGGCAGCGTCGTCAAGCAAGGAGACTTACTCGCCGAACTAAGTGCCCCGGAAATGGCGGGTCAGATCGGCGAAGCCCTGTTGAAGGTCCAGGTGGCGGAAGCCGATCGCCTCCAGGCGGAAGCTCAACTGGCCGGCGCGCAGAGTACTTACGACCATCTGAAGATGGCCGCCCAAACCCCGGGAACCATCGCCGGCAATGAGTTGATCCAGGCGGAAAAGCAGGTGGATGCCTCCAGGGCGCTGCTCGATTCCCGCAAGCAGGCCATCCAGGTAGCCGAGGCAAGGGTCCGGACCCTGCGCGATCTGGAAACCTACCTGAAGATCACGGCGCCCTTTGCCGGCATCGTCACGGACCGCCTGGTGCATCCGGGCGCGCTGGTGGGGCCGGGCGCCGATCCCGTGCTGCTGGTGCTTCAACAGGTCTCGCACCTGCGGCTCGTCGTGGCGGTTCCGGAAGAAGATACCGGCGGAATCGTTACCGGCAGTAAAGTGAGCTTCAGCGTTCCCGCGCAGCCGGAGCGGACCTACTCGGGAAGCGTGGCGCGATTGGCGCAGGCGCTGGACCCCAGGACTCGCACCATGGCGGTTGAGTTGGATGTCGCCAACCCGGATGGAACGCTGGCTCCGGGGATGTATCCGCTGGTGAAATGGCCGGTGCGGCGGACACGGCCGGCACTCTATGTGCCCAGGACCAGCGTGGTGACCACCACCGAGCGCACGTTTGTGGTGCGGAACCAGAACGGGCGCGCGCAATGGGTGGACGTCCGCAAGGGAGCTTTCGAAGGCGACCTGGCGGAGGTGCTGGGAGACTTGAAGGCCGGAGACCTGGTGGTGCGGCGCGCCACCGATGAACTTCGCGATGGCGCCCTCCTGAATACGCCGGGGAAGTAGGGTTTGTGGCCGGTTCTCCCTGGCCAGCCAATGGCAGGTGGAATCGGCCAGCGCCTCCGAGCCGAGGGCCGAATTCCACCGCCAATGGTTGCGTGCGCGCGGTCCAGCCGCGCCGAGGAACGGAAGGGGCCTCAACGTCCTCTCACTGGTATACGCAGGATTCGATCCAAAACCGGCTCATTCGTCTTAGGATCGGGCGGATTCCCCTAATCTTTCCTCTGCCCCGGCCGATAGTTAGGGTGTTGGAGCGTGAAATGACCGAACTACTCGCCCGGCCGCAAGCCCCCTGGGCTCTTCGCCTTGTGCCGCCCTTCCCGGCCATCGCCCAGCGGATTCTGGCACTCGCCAGCCAGGAGGATGTCAGCGTTTCGAAGGTCTTCGAGCTCGTCAAGATGGATCCGTCGTTCTCCGCCGAACTGCTCCGTTTCGCCAACTCGGCCCTTTTCGCCGCCCGCCGCGAGGTCACCAGCCTGCCGCATGCCATCATGCTGGTTGGCATGGATCGGGTCAAAACCATGGCTACGTTTGTGGCAGTCAACCGGATGGTTCGGGCCTGCGTTCGCATGGAGGCGTTGCGCAAGGTGTGGATCCACAGCCTGGTAACCGCTTTCATCACCGAAGAGGCCGCCCGTATGAGCCGTTTTGCCCGCGACAGCGCCTATACTCTCGGCCTGTTGCATAATCTGGGAACGCTCGGCATGATGTCCGCTTACCCGGCCGAGTATTCCCGCATGCTGGAGGTCTCCGACGATTTCGGCTTCGATCTGTTGCAGACGGAACGCGATCTGTTCGAGATCGACCACTGCGCGGCCGGCGCCTACCTCGCCCAGGATTGGGATTTCCCCGACGAGTTGACCGCGGCCATCGCCAGCCACCACGGCGAGCCCGTTCCCGGGGAACTGAGCTTGGATAACCTGCTGAAGGTCTCCTGGCGGTTGAGCGACGCGCTTGGTTTTGCGGCCTTCTCGCCCGACAAGGCCTGGTCTTACGAAGTGCTCATCTCGTTCCTGCCCAACATGAAGTCATCCTGGCTGGGCGAGTCCGCCGAAGCGGCCTGCGCCGAGATCAAACAGCGTCTGGCCGCGGCGCCCATCTAGCCTTCGTGGAGCGGGCAACGCCGGCATTCTTGTCGGCGCCTCCGCCTATCGTGGGGCACTCGGTGCAGGTGGGTCAGCCTTCAGCCTGCCACTGGAGTTTCCAGGTTTTCAAACTCCGCCCGCTACGGCAGTTCCGCCAGCATCCGATCGATATCCGACGGGCTGATATAGAAATGAGGGGACGTTCGCACCCAACCCGCCCGCGGCGCCGCCGCAATTCCAGCCGCGCGCAACCTTTTGACCACCTCTACCGCCTCCAACCCCGGTTTGCGGAAGCTCACGATCCCGGCCCCGGTTTTCGGCGTCCGCGCACCTAAAACTTCATATCCTCGATTGACGACGCCCTGGCAGATCCGGTCCGCCAGATTTTGGACAACCGGAGCGATTTCTCCCGGGCCGACTTCAAGTAAAAATTCAATTGAAGCCTTTAAACCATAACAACCAATGGTATTTAATGTTCCGCATTCATACCGCCCAGCGTCCGGCCGTAGCGCCATGTCGCGCGACGCGTAATCGTTGTAGCCGGCTACATTGGTCCAGCCGAATTCCACCGGCTCGACGCGGTCCTGAAGTCCCTGATTGATGTATAAGATGCCGCAGCCCTCCGGCCCCAGCATCCACTTATGGCCGTCGGCCGCCAGCGCATCGATATGGCAACTCCGCACATCCACCGGAAAAGCACCCAGGCCCTGAATGGCATCTAGCAAATAAATGCATTGGTTACGATGGCAAATCTCTCCAATCGCTTCAATCGGCGCGCGGTATCCCGAAAGGAATTGCACAAAGCTGATGGCCAGGAGGCGCGCGCCCCGGCACGCCTCGTCGATGCGCTCCAGTGGGTCCCCCACCGAGAGCCAGGTTACGTCAACTCCCTTTTCTTCCAGCCGTTTCCAGGGGTAGTAATTAGCTGGAAACTCCTCGCGGAAGCCCACCATGCGGTCTCCCGGCTTCCAGTCGAGGCCCATGGCCAGCGTGGCGATCCCTTCCGAGGTGTTCTTGACCAGCGCGATCTCCGAACGCTCGGCTCCGATCAGCCGCGCCGCCGCCACCCGCAGCCCTTCGTAAACCGCCAGCCAGTCTTGGTAGTGCAGGCTGCCGAACTGCGAGCAATCGTCCGCGAGGCTTTTCATGGCGTCCGCGGCGGCCTTCGAAAGCGGCGCGACGGCCGCATGGTTCAGGTAAATCAACCGGTTGCGCACCGGGAACTGCCCGGCGTACCGGCTCCATAAGGGTTCTGTCCTCGAAAATTTATCATCCATAACAATCCCGACTCTCTTACAATAAGTGAAATGGGTTCCAGGAGGCATCGATGAAATTGCTGTCTGCCGCCGCGCTCGCATTGGCGCTGGCATCCACTTCGCTCGCCGCAGATCAGAAGCCGAAGGACGATCCGTCGCAGATCGGCGATCGCAACGTCGGCAAGTGCCTCAACTTTTACTCGATCCAGAAGGAGATGGCCCTCGGCCAGCAGTTGGCCCAGGAAGTCGCCAAGCAGTCCAAGATTTTCGATGACCCGATCGTCTCCGAGTATGTAAACCGCATCGGGCAAAACCTCGCGCGCAACTCCGATGCCAAGGTGCCCTTCGTCTTTCAGGTGATCGACAGCGACGAGGCTAATGCCTTCGCGCTTCCCGGCGGTTATGTTTTCGTATACACCGGCCTGATCAAAGTGGCGTCGGAAGAGGATGAATTCGCCGGCGCGCTGGCGCACGAAATCGCCCACGTGGCCGCGCGCCACATGACCTGCCAGGCTACCAAGTCGCAGATCGCCGGTGTGGCCGCGATAATTCCCGGCGTCCTTCTTGGCGGCTGGGCCGGTTATGGCGCCCGTCAGGCAATCAACGCAGCCGTCCCAATGGCCTACCGTGGCTTCAGCCGTCACGACGAGACGGAAGCCGACTACCTTGGTGTCCAGTACATGTACGCCGCCGGCTACGATCCCACCGGCGCTGTCAGTATCTTTGAGAAACTCGAATCCATGCAGAAAACCAAGCCCGGGGCCGTCGCCAAAGTCTTGGCTACTCACCCCATGGATTCCGACCGCATCGACCGCACCGAAAAGGAGATCCAGCGGATTCTCCCGTCGAAGCCCGAGTACGTTGTGACCACCTCGGAATACCGCGGCGTGCGCGAGCGGCTCATCACGCTGGAAAACCGCCGCCAGCCTTCCCCGGAAAACCGCCCGCACCTGATCCGGGCCGGCGACGACAAGCTCCCCGACACAGACTCCGGCACCCGCCCCACCGTCAAGCGCAGAGACATTGTCGAGTAGGACCGGCTTGCGGGCCTGTTGCGGCTGGGAGGATGTTTGGGTCAGCGGAAGCGGGTCCAAAGGGCAAGGTGGTCACGGACGAGGAGCAAATGAGCTTGATGGCGCAATAGTTTCGGGGTTTCGTAGCTGTCCCCGAATTAGAAGTTTTGCTTGACTCGACGACACTCTTCGTAGTATAGTCTTCGTAGATGCCGGCTAAACCTTCCGATCCACCCCGTCCCACTGACGCCGAACTCGAGATCCTCACGGTCCTCTGGAGCCGCGGGGCCTCCACCGTGCGCGTCGTCCATGAGGCCATCATCCGCCGCAAACCGACGCAGTACACCACGGTTCTGAAGATGCTCCAGATCATGGCCGAAAAGGGGCTGGTCCGGCGCGACGAAAAACAGCGCGCCCACATTTACTCCGCCAGCCGCCCGGCGGAATGGACCCGGCGCCAGCTTGCCGGCGACCTGCTGCAACGCGCCTTCGGCGGCTCCGCCAGGAGCCTCCTGCTGGGCGCACTCTCATCCCGCCGCGCCTCGCGCCAGGAACTCGCCGAACTCCGCCAGTTCCTGGAAGAGTACGAAAAGGGGACGCCATGAATGCACTCGCTCTCTGGGTTCACACGCCCGTCGCACAAGCCGTCGGCTGGGCGCTGATTCATTTCCTGTGGGAAGGCGCCGCGCTGGCCGCGGTTCTGGCCGCCGCGCTGTTCGTGCTCCGCCCGCCGTCCGCCCGGGTGCGCTATGCCGCCGCCTGCCTCACGTTGTTCGCCATGCCCGTGGCCTTCGCCATCACGCTGCTGGTTTTGCTGCCCGGCCACACGGCCGAAACCGTGACCGTGGTGCCGGTGCCGAACGGCGTGGCGCAGCTTTCCGCTCTGCCCTCGCTCCAAGCCGCGCCACCCGGGGCCGGCCTGAACTTCCGCGACTTACTCCCTTGGCTCGCGCTTTGCTGGTTCGCCGGAGTCGCGTTCTTTTATGCGCGCGGGATGCTTGCCTGGTTTTCCGCCCGCCGCCTGAGCTGCCGCGGCATCTGCGCCCCGCCGCCCGGCTGGCAGGGCCGCCTCACACAGCTCAGCGACCGCCTGCGCCTCTCGCGGCCCGCGCGGCTGCTCGAATCCTGCTTCACCGACGCGCCGGTTCTGGTGGGTTACCTGCGCCCCGTCATTCTCATGCCGCTGGGCTGCTTGGCCAGTCTGCCCGCCGGACAAATTGAGTGCATTCTGATCCACGAGCTGGCGCACATCCGCCGTCACGATTATCTGGTCAACCTGCTGCAGGGCTTTGTCGAAGGTCTCCTCTTCTACCATCCGGCCGTCTGGTGGGCCTCGCGCGTGGCGCGCGAGGAACGCGAAAACTGCTGTGACGATTGCGTGGTCGAAATCACCGGCGACGCCCGCGTCTACGCGTCCACCCTGGCCGCGCTCGAACACCGCCGCGCGCGGGCTCTCGAAACGGCCGTGGCCGCCACCGGAGGAAATCTCATGAAGCGTATCCGCCGTCTGCTCACAGAACCCCAGCCCGCGCAGCCTACCGCCGCGCCGGGCTTCGCCGCTGGTCTGTTACTGGTCACCTGCGCCGCGGCGCTGGCGGCGTGGCCAGCGAAGCCGCTCGCGCGCCATGCGATCCCGACAGTAGCTTTGCAAGCGCGGCTGCTGGAGTCTCAGACGATCGAGCCCCAGTCGAGCCCTCTCAGCAGCGCCCTTCGGGAAAGCCAGGCCGCCCGGCAAGGACCTAGCTCTTTCTTTGGACTCGTGAATTTCTTCTCCCAAAGCAGCACCCAGGCGGCGCCGCCACAGCGCAAGGGTGGAGACGAGACCGCCCAACGGCCGATCACCACGCCGTACCAGAAATGGCTGAACGAAGACGTCGCCTACATCATCACCGATGAAGAGCGCGCGGCTTTCCTCCGCCTCCAGGCGGACGAGGAGCGCGAACACTTCATCGAGCAGTTCTGGCTACGCCGCGACCCCACTCCAGACACCGTCGAAAACGAATTCCGCGAGGAGCATTACCGCCGCATCGCGTATGCCAACGAACATTTTGCGTCGCGCATTCCCGGCTGGAAGACCGACCGCGGCCGGATTTACATCACTTACGGGCCGCCCGATGAGATCGAGGACCACTCCTCGGGCGGCGACTACCAGCGGCCAGCCTCGCAGGGTGGTGGCACGACTTCCACCTTCCCCTTCCAGCAATGGCGCTACCGTTACATCGAAGGCATTGGCAACAACGTCATTATCGAGTTTGTCGACCCCACAATGACGGGCGAATTTCGCATGACCATGGACCCATCCGAAAAGGATGAGCTCCGCTACGTCCACCTATCCCAGCCGCCCGCCGGCCAACCCAATTCCGCAGCCCCAGCCCGCACGGCCAAGGTGTTCCGTTCCGATCAGGACCACCGCATCACGATCGCAACCGGCGGCGGACCCGACGCCGGCAAAGGCGCTACCCGGCTGAATACGCTGATCATCACTCCGGATCCGGTGGCCGGCCAGTACCACATCAGCGCGGAGGTGACCACGATGGGCGGACAAACCGTGCAGGTGGTGGCGCAGAACGCGCAAGCTGAATTGTCCGGGCCGTTCGTCGAATGGCTGGAACTGCCGGCCGGCAGCTACATCCTGCGCGCTACGATCACCGACCCGAACCGCGTCTCGAAGTCGAGCGAGACCCGCTTCACGGTGGACTGAGCGGTCACTCTCCGAGCTTGGGAAACAGCGCTTTATCCATAATCCGCCGTGTCAGTTCTTCCATCGTGAGGTATTGGTCCCCGTCGCGATAGAACAGCTTGTCGCCCGGCAGAAGTCCCACCACGATCTCCAGCGGCTCGCCGCCTCGCTCGATGTGGAACCCCGGCAGCGCCGGCTCGACCGTCACGTCCACCTTTGATCGCTGTTCCCACCGCCCGTCCTGCTCTTCCCGCACGATCAGGCGGATACGCTGCCCCGATGCCTCCAACTGCGCCGTCTCCGGTCCAAACGCCCGGGTGTAGGCATCGATGCATGCCTTCATCGCGCCACGCACTTCCTCCAGCGCCTGCGGCAGCCTCTGCAGCGTGTTGACTTCCCTTTTCCGGCGCTCGCCCTCTTCGGTGATACGCATGTTGAGCCACTGATAACTCATATCGGTGTCTCCATGGTAACCCGGTTTTTTTCGGGAGATTCATCGCGCCGTGCGGAGTTTCATTCTGGTCAAGTCAGAGGAGGGACGATCGTTATTCGAGCAGTCCTGTTTCAGCGAGGCAGGACTGACCACGCAGGGCGATAGTCTCTCCTCCGATCAGCCTTCAGGCTGTCCGTTCGGCCACGTAGCGCGGCTCGGCGTCCACCCAGCGCGTGGCCGGCGTGATTTCTCCCACCGCCTGAGCCACCGGCTCGAAACTGAACCACTGCGCCACGGCCCGGTCGTCCACCCGGCGCCGGCTCATGATCTCCCTACGTTCGCGCAGCGCGCGCGGCAGGCACTTCGCCAGGTGCCAGAAGGCCGCCAGTGAGCCGGGCTCGCCGAAAGCCACGCCCCCAATCACCAACAAGTCCCGCAAGGTGGCGGGGACCCAGAACCGACGGTACAACCCCGCCGTGGAATTCTTGATCCGCATCAGGAAGCGGTTCTTAACCGAGTGCATGTTGATGGCGGCCGGCACGGCCCGCCGGCTCCCCGGCGTCACGCTGCGCACGTGAAAGGATTCGGCCGCGGGTTGATACAGGCAGCGCCAGCCTTGCAGCAGGGCTCGCCAGGCCACGTCCGCGTCTTCGCGGTAGCAGAAGAATCCGGGATCGAAAAAATTCCCGTCCACGGCAACGTCCTCGATCATCTCCCGCCGGTAGAGCGCCGCCGCCGCGCTGGCGCCAAAGACGTACTCCATGGTGTCGTAGTTTGGGCCATCCGGCTCGTGCCATCCCCGGTCGAAGTGGCGCATGGCCGGGGTGAAAAAAATTCCGGTCGAATCGATGCGGCGCTCGGCCAGCGGCTGGAACCCCGGCCCGATCGACAGCAGCTTGCCGCACACCGATCCCGCCGATCCGTCGGCCTCGCCGGCTTCCACCAGCGTTCGTATGAAATCGGGCAGCAGCAGCACGTCCGGGTTGAGCGTGAGCACCCAGTCCGCCCGGCTGGCCCGGATGGCCTGGTTCTGCCCCGCCGCGAATCCCACGTTGTGGTCGTTGTGGATGGTCCGGATGCGGCCCCGATGCCGCTGCAGAATCACCCGCGTGGCGTCGGTGGAGGCATTATCCACCACCACCACTTCTAGTACCACTCCGGTCTGTTTGAGTACCGCTTCCAGGCAACGGCGTATATAACGCTCGCTGTTATAGGTGACAATCGCCACGCTTACCTGGGCGTGAGGCTGAATTTTCAAGGTAGCTATGCCAAAGACCCTCGGAAGAGCCGCTTCAACTACACTGGGGTGACGGGAAAGCCGATATTTTGAAGAAATATATTTTTTCCATTGGTGTAGTGGAAATGGCCTGGTCGCGGGTCTTTGAGATGGCTCGCTACAATGTTCTGGGATTCGGATAGGTGAAGGGCGAGTGGGATTCCTTCGGCAGCCGCAATCCAGTTCGGAGTTGCAAGACCAGGTGGCTCAGTTGTTTGTAGATACTCGCGAAGACTTATACCGCTACCTCCTGACGCTTGGCGTGCACCCGCCGAAAGCCCAGGAATCCGTCCAGGAAGTCTTCCTGCGTCTCTATGCCACCCTCAAAAAAGGCGAGAAGATCGAAAATATCCGGGGCTGGCTGTTCCGCGTGGCCCATAACGTGGGTCTCAAGGTCCGCGCCCGTCAGGCATCCGAGGAGGCCTTCGCTCCGGAGCTGGAACTCCGCCTCACTCACCCGGCGTTGAATCCCGAGCGCGACCTGCTGGAACGCGAGCGCATGCTTCGCTTCCACACCGCCGTCGAAGGGCTCTCCGAACAACAGAAGCGGTGCCTTTTCTTGCGATTGGAAGGCCTGCGCTATCCCGAAATCGCTTCCACCCTGGGCATCAGCGCCTCCGCTGTGGGCGAGTTCCTGCGGCGCGCCCTGGCACGACTGAAGAAGGTGCGCGATGAGTAGCTTCCGGATGCGGCATCCCGAAGAAACCTCGCTGGTTCGCTACCTGGATGGCGATCTGCCCGCCCGGGAAGCCGGGAAAGTGGCCAGCCATCTCGAATCCTGTTCTCAGTGCCGCGCCGAATTCGAAGCGCTCCAAAGCACGGTCGCGGATTGCGCGCGCTACCGCCAGGAAGTACTGGACGCGATGCCCGCTCCGCCCGCCGAATGGCGCGATCTGTACCGCGATTTCTCACGAATTGACGAATCTCTAGCCCATGAGCCTCTCCTTGTACGGCTAGCGCGGCCCCTGGTGCATGCGGGTGCACCACGTTGGGCAACCGCAGCGGTGTTGGCGACGCTGGTAGTTCTGGGTGTGTTCTACCAGCTTCGCCAGACCCCGTCCGTACAAGCGGCCGCATTATTGAAGCGCGCCATTGCGACTGCCGAGGCCAAACCTCGCCGGGTCCATCGCATCCGCGTCCGCACGGGCAATCTGGATTTCACCCGCGTGGTTGGGCCACAGGCGCCTCTCACTACGGCAGCCGCGGCCCCGTCGGTTGAAGCGCTCTTCAACCTGGCCCATATCGATAGGAACGATCCTCTGAGCGCCCGCTCCTTTGAGCAGTGGCGCGAACAACAAGTTCATACCACCGACGAAGTTTCCACGGTAGCCGCCGGCTACCGCATCCGAACCGTCGCTCGCGAAGGCGAAATCGCCGAGGCTTCCATTACCTTGGAGGCTTCCGATCTGATGCCGGTGGACGAGCGTATCGAGTTTCGCGATAGCGAGTGGGTGGAATTGACCGAGATAGCGGAATCAACGACCGAAAGCGGCGGTATCACCGTCGCGCCTAGAGTCGAGGTTCCGGTGCGCGCCGCCGAACCACCAAGCCGGCCGGCCGCATTCGCACCCGGGCCATCGGCCTCGATCTCCGACGAATTGCAAGTGCTGTTAGCTTTGCACGAGGTTGAGGCCGACCTGGGTGATCCCATTGACGTTTCGCTGTCGAACGGCAAAGTCCTGGTCACCGGCCGGGCTGGTTTGCCGCCCAGCCGCCAGCAGAAGATCCAAGCCGCCCTGGCCAATATGCCGCTGGTCGAGATGCAGTTCGATTCCCTCCAGCCCGCCGCCATTCCGCCGCAAGCCGCGCTCTCTTCGGCCGGCGGCTCGGCTACGCCGCATCCCGTCATTCAGTCGCGCGTCGAAAAGCAACTCGGCGGGCACGCTGAATTCGAGCGCTTCAGCGCGCAAATTCTCGAGTCCGACGAAGAAGCCATGAAGCGCGTCTACGCCCTCCACAGCCTGGCGCAGAAGTTCCCAGCCGCCAGCGAGGCGCAACTCAGTGCGAAGGACCGCGAGCTATTAACGACTTTGTCCCGCGAGCACGCCGCCGTGCTGTCCCAAAAGGTAAGTACTCTTGCAAGCCTTCTCCTCCCGACGCTTTCCTCTTTGGGCGGCACGGCGGCATTGGTTCAGGCCGTGCCCCAGGCCGCGTGGCAACCCGCCGCCGAAGATCTCTTCCGCTCTTCGACGCGTGTGGACAAGTTAGTCTCCATCATGCTCGGCATGACTCCCAGCGAGGGTTCCACGGCTTCGCTCCCCACCGATCTCTTATCGGCCCTCAAAGATCTGCAATCCAACCTCGACGATTGCCAACGCCTCATCGCCCAGTAACCAAGGCAGCTCCCGGCACGGAACCGCGCGCGTCAGTGTGAGTGCGTGCGCCACAGGATCGCCGGCGAACGTCCGTGAGGAATGCGGCTAGCGCTCCAGCATCGCCAGCACTTCCCGCAGGCGCGCGTCGCCGCCGCCCTGCCTTGCCTGCAGGATCAGCGCTTGCAACCTGCCGCATTGCGGCGCGGTCAGCGAAAGACTGTCGGCGCGAGGATTGTCCAGGCACTCCAACAGGTCCGCCACGCTAACCTTGACATGGGCCAGCCCCAACAGCATCAGCGACACCTTCACCGCGGTGTCGTAGCGGTAGCGCAGAAACTTCGCGGCTCCGCCGGCCTGAATCTCCTCGGATTGTAAAATTGTATACAGCAACACGCTCTTCTTGAGCCGTTGCCGCAGCATCAGCGGCAGAGCTTTGAGCCTCAAAAAGGCGTGGGTGTGCGGGTAGGTGTCATCCCTATAGGGGAAGACCTGCGGGCCGATCTGTCCGCCCTCGTGGTAAGTGTTTTCCACGCGGAACTGGTCGCCCGACTGGATGCCGAGCTGGGGATTGTGCTGTTTCTCGGCGGCCAGCCAGCACTCGATGTCGTGCGACAGCGCCACTTGATCCAGAGCGTCGATAAACGGGCAATCGGCCGGCCCAACGCCGTCAAAACCGCATATCCTGCCGCCGCTCCATTGCGCGCCCCACCAGTTTCCGTAGCGGCCCACCAGCCAATCCGGACTGGCTCCCTTGTCATAGCCCCACGGATCGGAGCACGCCGCCTTCTCCCAAAGATCCAGCTTGGCCGGGATCAGGGTGCTGCGATTATATTCGAAGGAATCGTGCAGCAGGCTGGCGCCCGCCTTCAAGCGGTACATGGTCTGCGGCAGGCTGTCGCCGCTCTTCGCGCTCCGGCCCATGTTGAAGATCCAGAAATTCGCCATGCTCACGCTATAGTATAGTCAATGCCAGTCGGTCGGCTGCTCTCGCTCGCCATGGTGGTTGCGCTGTCGGTTGCACCGGCGCGGGCGCAGCGTTACGGAGAAGTCTTCGGCAGGATCGTGGATTCGTCGCAGGGCGGCGTGTCGGATGCGTCGATTACGATCGTCGACGAAGACACCGGCTTTCGCCGTGCGGCGCAATCCGAAACGGGCGGCGCGTATGCCATCGGGTCGCTGGCGCCGGGCAGTTACAAGATCACCGTTCGCAAGGAGGGCTTCCGGCCGGTGATGAAGTTCGGGGTGAAGGTTTCGACGGGCGCGGCGGCGCGCGAAGATTTTCAATTGGCCCTGGGCAGCATGGAAGAGAGCGTCACGGTGGTGGGCACCGCGCCCGCGCTGGAGCGGCCCGACGCCTCCGCCGGCGGGCAGTTCGATCTCGACGAAGCGGGCCAGCTTCCACTGAACGGCCGCGGCGTCATCACACTGCTCGAGTTGATCCCCGGCACCAACGTGATTCCGGCCACGCGCGGCGATGCCGGGCAGTTCACCACCAGCGGCATGCGCCCCAACACCAACCTCTTCACAGTGGATGGCGTGAGCGCCAACACGGGCGTGAGCGCGGGTGGTCTGCCGGCGCAATCGAGCGGCGGAGCGCTGCCATCGTTGAGCGCCTTCGGCAGCCTGGATTCCATGATCTCGGTGGAAGCGGTGCAGGAGTTTAAATTGCAGACTTCCACCGCAGTGGCGGAATTCGGACGCATGCCGGGAGCCAGCATCGCGCTCTCCAGCCGCGCCGGCACCGACCACTTCCACGGCTCCGCGGTTTTCCGCTACCGCAACCAATACATGGGCGCCAACGACTGGTTCGCCAACCAGGCCGGCTATCCCCGCGCACCGCTCGGTTACGAAGACTTCGCGCCGTCCTTTGGCGGGCCGCTCAAACGCAACCGCACCTTCTTCTTTCTTTCCTACGAAAACATCTGGCTCAACCAACCTTATATGTACAAGGTCCCGGCGCCTTCCGCCGATACCCGCCTGGCCGTAAGCCCCGCCGAACGCGCCGTGCTGAACCTGTTTCCCCAGCCGAACCAGGGCGCGCTCGGTACGGACACCGGCCTATGGACCGGCCAGATCAATCGCCCCGCGGGCCTCACCAGCGGCAGCGCCCGCATCGACCAGGCGGTGACGCCGCGCGTAACGGTGTTTGCACGCTACAGCGATTCCCCTTCGCATAACGATTTCGGCATGCCGCAGGTAAACCACCTGGACCTGCGCGCGCAATCCCTGACCTTGGGTTTGAATGCGCGGCCCAGCGCGCGCACCGTGCTGGACGTCCGCGTCAACGAATCGCAATCCAGCGCCGACTCCATCTGGACCGACACCACCGGGTCAAACGCGCCGGGCTGCGCGCTGGCGACGCTGGCGTCGGGCTTCTTCCCCAGCGACACGGTAACATGCGACAGCCTGGTGCGGTTCTCCATCAACGGGGTCGGCGAGGCGATCTCGGGACGCGAGGGATCGCGGCGCCAGCGCCAGTTCCAGATTGTGCCGACCGCCGGGCTCAACCTGGGCCGCCACTCGATCAAGCTAGGGGCCGATTACCGGCGCATCCTGGCGATCCGCCGCGATCCCACGGGCAGCACCAACCTGATCGACGAAAGCGCCGACACCCTCACGCTGCTGCAGGATTGGTGGTCGGCCTACGCCGCTCCGGTCAACGCAAACGCGGCTGTCGAAGAGCTTTCCGTGTGGCTGCAGGATACCTGGCAAGTGAGTTCGCGGCTGACGGTAGCGGCCGGCCTGCGCTGGGAATTCAGCCCGGCGCCCAACGTCTCGGCCAATTTTCTGGATCCCACAACCAACGGCCTGGTATTGAACCGGCAGCCTCTCTGGCCGACCTCCTATCATGACTACGCGCCGCGCCTCGGCCTGGCCTGGCGCCTCACCGAGGACGGGCGGACGGTGCTGCGGGCCGGCGGCGGTCTGTTCTACGACTCCAGCATGAGCATCGCCACCGACCTCATCAACGGCGGCCCATTCAACGCCAGCAAGCTCACCAGCAACATTTCCCTGATCGCCTCTTCGTCGCTGACGTTTGGTTTCGAACAAGGACTGAAGCTGCCGCAGGTGAGGCAGTGGAATGT